>BNJU01004748.1_pt1 | contig 159842 bp, 214 predicted proteins | sample 8539281 | NCBI WGS metagenome assembly BNJU01 (sample SAMD00202456, study PRJDB9452) | human saliva metagenome | isolation source: human saliva | place: Japan | reverse complement strand
AAGTAAGACTAAAAATCAAGAAAGGAACTTATGATGCTTGTTATTAAAGAAGTCAAGGATGATGATCAAAAAAATGGCAGTAGTCGCTGAGGTTTTTAAAGGATTTGCCAGAATGGTTTGGAATACCAGAAAGCACGCAAGCCTACATAGAAGGAGCCAAGGACTTGCAAGTGTGGGGCGCCTATCAGGAGAGTGATTTGCTTGGCTTTGTAAGCTTGTCCTATTCTAGTGAAGATTGTGCAGAGATTGATTGTCTCGGTGTAAAAAAAGCTCATCAAGGCAGGGGAATTGGTAGTCAATTGCTTGCTATTTTAGAAAGTGAAGCACGCAAAAAACGTTGATTATTTACAAGTGAAAACAGTAGCAGAAGGCTCTAATAAAGATTATGACCGAACAAATGTCTTTTTATCGCAGTCTTGGCTTTAAAAATTAGAGATTTTTCCACAACTTTGGGGCCTCAAAATCCTTGCCAGATTTTTGATTAAAAAATGGGTTAAGAATCCAGATAGACTTAGAGAGCAATAGATTAATCAGCTTAAATAAAAGAAAAATTTGTATAACTAAATAGCAGAGATATTTAAAAAAGTGCACAAATTACTCATTTTTAATGTTCTAAAATTTGTTGAGATTATGGAAAAAGGAGGAATACATTATGTGTGATATATCTAAAACTAGCTGAAAATTTTTAGTGAGAATGTTAGTATGAAGAGCAGTTGAATAGGTTCGTACTTTTAATTCAGGAGATAGTCTCTTAGACTGGAAAATGTAGTCTATACTTTACATGTTCTTATGAGTGTACTAGAAATCATGTTCACTGTTAGAAACTAAACATAGATGTTCCTTTGTTTATTATTAACAACATAGAACAAAAAAATATTAACAGATGTAAAGAGATGAGAAAAGAAAATCACGGTATTGATACTTTGGACTACGAAATTAGTCATCAAGAACTTATTGGGAAATATGCTGCAGGTTGGCAAACTGCTATTCTTTTTGACCTTTCAAGGTCAGTGTGGAGTGTGGTTAAGAGGTTTTATTGAACCTTAATAAAGGAGGATACGATGGAAGGAATTATAGGAACGCTTGAATTTTATGCTCCTGTACTTGTACTAGGAGTAGTCATCATTGGTATTGTCTACTTTATGAAAAAACGTAATGATAAAAAATAGTGGATAGATTGGTTTTATCACTATTATTTCTAACCAATGCTCTTGAGGAGTATTGGTTTTTATTGTGCCTTAGAAAAAAAGACAAGAAGCGTCAATCAGAACTCAATTCTGCACAAAATACTCATGAAAAACATCTTTCTACAAGCTATAATAATTGTATAAAGAAATGGAGGAAACGATTATGCCACAACTAGTAGTAACAGGATTAAATAAGACATTTGGAGAGGGCGAAAGTTTAGTCCATGCCTTATCTGATATTTACCTTTCAGTAAATAAGGGTGAATTTTTAGCGATTATGGGGGCTAGTGGTAGTGGAAAGACAACTCTATTGAATTGTATATCCACTATTGATAAACCCGATTCGGGCAGTATTGTTTTTGAAGATTTTGATATGCTTCAAGCAAAAGAAAACCAATTAGCTGATTATCGCGCTAAGAATATCTCTTATATTTTTCAAGCTTATAATCTGGTAGAGACTTTAACAGTTTATGAAAATGTAATTTTACCGCTTCAAATTCAAGGAAAATCCATTAGAAAATATCAAAAGAAAAATTAATGATATTTTGGGTAAATTAGCTATTCAAAATTTAAAAAAACAAATTTCAAATCAATTATCAGGTGGACAACGTCAACGTGTCGCAACAGCCAGAGCGTTAATTGATGATTCTAAACTCTTGATTGCAGATGAACCGACAGGAGCTCTTGACTCTGCTAACTCAGAAAATCTCATGTCCCTCTTACAAGAAATTAATCGAATGTTTGGAATCACTATTCTACTTGTTACTCACGATCCCACTGCTGCTAAGTATTCGTCTCGAATGATTCTTCTCAGTGATGGACATATTATCGATGATATTGAGCGGAATGGACTATCAAATGACTTATACCTAGAAGAAATTTACAGACGAACAAGATAGGAGGGGAGCTATGTATCCAAGGTTAATTTTACGCAATGTGTTTAGAAACTTACAAACCCTATACGATTTATTTTTTTAAGTCTTGCTTTGATTTATAGTCTTTTGTACGCCTTTAATGCTCTTCCAAGCCATCCTGTCATGCAGAGTTTATCAGGGGGCGAAAGAAATGCTGACGACAGTTATGTCCCAGTATATGGGGTTGTTATCTTACTTGATACTAGGCGCCATCGCCTTTCTCATCGTTTACTCAACGAATTTTGTTTTAGGGAGACGGAAAAAAGAGCTTGGACTCTATGCAACGCTTGGAATGAAAAAGCACCAGATTATTGGAACACTCTTCTTTGAAACCATGCTAGTAAACATCTTTGCTTTTACTTCTAGGATTTACTTTTGGTCTTGTCTTGCTTGTTTTGCTTGCTCATATTGCCTCTGAGTTTTTCATGGCAAATTATTTTGGAAATTTATTCTTTTTGGATCCTAAATCAATTTCTCTTCTTGGTTACTCCTATTTGGTAACAAGTTTGATTGTTGGTGTGATGGAGGTTTCAACATTTAGAAAAGAAACAAATCATTAGCTTGATTCAAGAAAAATGGTGTTAAAAAAATCTCGACTTATTAAAGAGACTCTGTTCTTCAACTGTTGATTTTTCATTATTTCAAGTATTGTTATCATCTCTGCAAGTCTGTATTTTTCTGATTATCATCATTTATCTATTTTGAAAAAAATTGGGAGTCTTATTAGTCTCTGTTTTAGTTGTCTTTGTTATTCTTTTTACAACACCTTGAGTCATTTTCTTACTTAGAGTTGTTAAGAGGTATCTTTGCCTCTATTATAATAAATTAAACTCATTTAAAAATCCGGCAATTCTCCAAACAAGCTGACAGTAATTCTGTAACGTTGGCAGTTCTGTCTTTGACCTTGACTTTGGCTCTTAGTTTACTAGTGTTTGGTGGTAGCTCCTATACAACTATGAATCATGAGTTAAATCGTTATTCTCCTTTTGATTTACAGATCAATTTATATAGAGGTAGTGAGTTTCATTATGGAAATGAGGGTGTAAAAGATAGATTAAAAGCGGATGGTTTTGATTTTGATGTCATAAAAGATGAATATGTTTATTCAACTTATACGAGTGAACTGACTTATAAAGATATCATAGATACCAGCCAGTTATGGGAACATGACAAAGGGTTGCGTGATAGCAAAGTCCGTATTTTAGGAATTTCTACTTATAATCACCTGAGACAGCTACAAGGTCAAAAAGCTATTACCTTAGCTGATGATGGCTATCTAGTAAATGCAAATTACAAAGGAACTATTAAACAAATCCATGAGTTTTTGACACAAAAGAAAGACTTAGTAATTGGCGGTTATTCTTTAAAATTATCATCATCGAAACCATTAGATACTGTTTATTTCCTTTCTTCGGTAGGATTAAATGATTCAGGAACTCTTGTTGTACCAGATAAGGTGGTACAAGGCTTGAACGAAGATTTTACGACCTATGTAGTTAACTATAAAGAAAATGTTGATAAGCGAAAAATCGAAACCTTTTTGAAAGATTGGGTAGAAAACCATTACTTTACAGTAGATGGTGCAGAAGTAAGTGACTTTACTTATCAAACTAAGGTGAGATTATCTGAGATTTATATAGGATTTATGGGAGTCATTGTACTAGTATTGATATTTATTAGTGTTGTGTTTATTATTATTTCACTTAGCATTTTATCTCTACAAATCTCAACTAGTGCACTAGACAGCATTAATGATTATCGTATCTTATATCTATTGGGAAATAAGAAAAACAAAAATAAGAAAATACTTATTCATCAAATTATAAGTTACTTCTTTGTTCCCTTGCTACTTGCTGTTCCATTAGCGGTTTCTCTAAGCAAGTCCTTATTAGGTTACTTTGAAAACTTTGCCAATACAACTATCACAATTGATATGACCTATCTAGGAGTGGCAGCTCTTCTCTTTCTAATTTACTTAGTCATAACCTATAAAGTGAGTTGGCATATTCTTGATCAGAAATTAGGATAAAACTAGGATACTGTTAAATAGTACCCTAGTTTTTATGCTATCTACTACTTATAAAATAGAGGAGCTGAGAGGATGAAAAAATTGTAAAAGCTATTTCAAATCATCCACTGTGGTTGTGGCGATTAACGTTGTTGAACCACTTAGGGTTGATAGTATATATATATTATAAAAATTCCTAATGATTATTCTAGTGCTTACACGCAAAAACTTTCGTTAATATTAGTGGTTTTATTGATTATTTTCAGTTATGTTTGTAACTTTATCAAATTTCGATATAGTGAACTAAAATTATGGATAATACTTTTTGTTATCTTTAGTTAGTTGGCAAGCAATCTTTCAACAAGAAACAAATAATACTCTCCTTCATTTTTGACATATTGAATCCAATTAATTCATTTTTATTGGTGTATAGTTCTCTTTCTATTATTTTATTAGGTGAGAGGATTGGGGAAGAATTGGTAAATGTTTCACTAGCTTTTAACTATTATTACAATCTCTTCTTACTTGATGTATTTTCCACTATTTTTTTATTTTTTTATCAATATTCACTACTTTTTCTCACAGCTGTTCCTTTACTTTTATTACTCTTGTATCGAAAAGAGTTGAGAAATGTATTAGCTTCTCAAAGGAGAAATATTGTAATTCTTTCGGTTGTGTTACCTGTCTCCTATGTTGTATTATATGGTAATACTGTTGGATCAGGACTTTTAAATTTAGTGTGGTATATTGAGGTATTATGTATACTGACTTTTTTTACATTTTAAAACAATTTTTACATCACTAAAAAGAAAATTGATGAATTGAAATTATCATACTTAAAAGCTTTTACTCGCTTATTTTAGTGGAGGATTGTTATTACTTTTCGTTTATCGGTTTTTCAACTAGAGTTGAAAGTGAGTTTTGTAATTTTAAATATAGTTCTGCTTATCATGGCAATTGTTGCTGAAGAATGTATACGATTGTTTCACGTGTCGGATATGAGAAATGCGAAAGATTACCTGGAAATTCTATTTTTGAAGCGAAATAGAATGATTAATCATCTTCTTTCTAATGAAGTTGTAGAACAGCAATTTTCAGAATTTCTCCATAATGAAATTTTTACAAAGTGTGATGGCTATTAAGAATTTCAATGCTTATAGTCAAAAATGAGATGTTTGGAAATCAAATAAATCTTGTTACTGAAGAACTAGTGCAACGAATTAGAGAACGAATGGATTATTACCAGCCTATGAGTGAGGCAGATGAACCTCTATCAAAAATATCAGGCTCTCATCGAAAGGATCGAGAAAAGATATAAGAAAGAAAGTTCAGTAGTGGTATATTTTCCACCTAAATTTTTCTTTAATGACTCCCTATGATAAAATTGTCTACCGTTTTGTTGAGGAGTTAATTACTAATGCTGTTAAATATTCACAAGAAGGAGAGATTTCTTTAGAAATCGAGACAAAACAGGATGTTATTTTTTTATAGTTTCTGAGAATAAATCTATTTCTACCAAAGAACATTCTCTGGGATATGGCTTGAAAAAAATATGGAAAAATAAATTAAGTGTTTTAGGGTGGTAAGATGAATACTTTAGATAAGAATGGTGTTTTTTTCGTATTGTTATTGAACTACCGATTGATAAGGAGCTATGTTATGAAAATTTTGTTGATTGATGATCATAAATTGTTTTGAGTCAAAGTATCAAACTGATTTTGGAATTATCAGAGGCTATTGAAAAGAGTGGATTTGATGGATGATTTTTCTTCTGTTTTTGAACTTCCCTTATGATGACTATGATATTTTTGCTTATCGACATAAACTTAACTAGTTTATATCAAGAAGATGGGCTATCTTTAGCTCAAACGATTATTAAAAAAATGGATGTTCTGCTAAAATTGTTATCTTAACTGGATATAGTATGTATGAGTATCATGCTAAGATAATGGGTTCCTGGGGATTTTTGGATAGAGCATTGCTCAGGGAGTTACTTCAAAACTTGATAGAAATTTATCAGGGTAGAAAGATTTTTTTCAGATGAAGTAGTGGTAGATGTTTTAACTTCACGTGAAATAGAAATATTAGAATTAGTTCGAAATGGTCTAAGTATAGATGATATTTGTGAAAGGGTTTATGTGAGTAAGCGAACTGTTTTCGAATCATCTTGCAAATATCTTTTTCAAAATTAGGAGTATCCAGTAGACAGGAAGCTATTCATGTCATGGAACAGTTAGGTTATTTTTCTCCCGAATAATTGATAAGTTATTGTCCTATTGCGTAGAAATCTTTAATTGAATTTGAGTGAGGATGGGTGCAAAAAGCAATTATTACTTACTCTTTAAAAATATACCTAAAAATATAAGTATATATAGGGTTGGGAACTTCTGTTGTCCGATTTGGAGAATATATTAAAGATTTGAAATTTATGCTCTATACTTTTTCTTAATAGAAAGCTAGATGTACAGACGTTTGAGAGATTTGAGGAAAGATCACGATTTGCCTCAAAAAAACAAGTGGCTAAAAATATTTTTATTTACAAACTCAGCTTATGCTAAAATTGAACAGGGGTTAGAATACGTTAACGGCAGATGTATTTGTGACTCTCTCAAATTTTTACAATGTCAGTACGACTATCTATTGAGATTGGCAAATTTTTCTGATAAAAATTCGCTTTAGAAAATAATTTCAAGAAAGTTTTTATATGTGTTTGAAAAAATTGTAAAATTGTCCAAAAATTAGATGTTGAATCCCTCAGAAATAATGATTTATCAAGTTTAGAGGGTACTTGGCGGACACAGTCTGGTAATGAATATGTCATTAACGAGTCAGGGGAAGTCCAATCTTCTTGGATATTCAATGATCAAAAAACATGAGTCTATTGCTGAATTAAAAGTACCAAAAAGTCAGAATGTTCGTAATTCAGAAACAGTAGCCCTTGATGCTTCCAGAAAATGTTTACTATCGTGTTAAACCAGATACGAGCCAATTAGAATCAGAAGAGAAGAATTTATCGAAATTGAAAGCTGATCGTGATACCATCAAATCAGCTTTAGAGTCTAAAGAAAAATTCTGACCACATAGTCTGCTATGTCTACCACATAGGCAAAAGCTATTGTTTGCGATTTTTATTTCTGTTATAGTAGTAATTGTCAAGGGAGATAAAGCTTCCTAACAAAATAGAAAAATGAGGTTATATCATGAAAAAAGTATTAGGTATTGGATTTTTAATCATTGCAGCAGCAGTCTTGTATTTTTGGTTTTAGTTGGATGGCCAAGTTTGGATGTTAACATCTGGGCACTCTTTCCAGTAGGGTCTATTTCTATTTTTCACTCTTGAAAATCTAGTCAAAAAAAGATTATAAAGGCCAGTCTCATGAGCTTGATTATTGCCTTTATCATCGCCAATGCCATTCTTGATATCTTGCCACTTTCAAGTGGTTTGGTTATCGGTGCAGGTGTGCTAGCTTGTGTGGGGATTGGTTTCCTCTTTCCAGAAACTAATAAGAAAGAAGCATAATAAAAAGTCTCGAGATTTATCGAGACTTTTTATTATTTACCTGCGTAATATTTTTGAATACCTTTGACAATCCCAGCTACCAATCTATTTTGGTAGGCATCGCTACGAATTTGTTGGTTTTCGTTGAAATTGTCCATATAACCAAGCTCTAGGAGAACAGCTGGTTTATCAGTTTCTCGAAGGACAGCAAAGCTACTTTGGAGGAGGCCAGCATCCTTAGCACCTGTTTCAGCTAGGAGTGAAGAGTGGATATCAGCAGCAAGGCGATTGCTTTCACTGATACGATCAGGGTGGTTATGCCAGTATGAATTAATCCGAGAAGGATAGCCAGGTGCTTCTTCGTAAGAATAAGTTTGGATACCAGAGCGGTTAGAAGCAGGAGCTCCACTTGCATTGAAGTGAATACTTATGAAGATATCTGAGTTAGTATTATTGACCATTTTTGAACGTTCAGTAATAAAGTCAACATAGACATCACTATCTCTCGAAGAAAGAACGGTATAACCAAGACCTTCTAGCTCTTTTCGTAGTTTTTGATAAACTTGCATGGTTAGGTCTTTTTCCTGAGTGTTATAATAAACAGCACCAGGATCTTTACCACCGTGTCCTGGATCTAAGAAAACAGTTTTCGTATATTTTCCTTTTTCAAATCCACGACTGATTGGTACTTCGCCAATCCATTTTCCGTTACTTTGGAACTGATGAGCCTTCCCATCGATTTTACGAGTTCCTGTTACATAGACACCATTTTCATCCACATAGTAACGGGCATTGTAATAGCTGTCATCAATCCATTCACTCTTAGCCATGTAACCACCGGACTTGAGGTAGTAGGAGCCAATCCATTCACGCGCAGCATAGACACCACCTGATTTTAAATAGAACCAACTATTGTAGTTATTATCGAAAATCCATTCTCTTTCAGCCATGGCACCGCTAGCTTTTAGGTAGTAGCTACCTTGCCATTGGTTGCTTGCCATTGTGGCATCTTTGTTAAAGTAGTACCAAACCCCACCGATTTTATCCCACTTGTTTTTGATTAAGCTACCAGAAGCTTGGGCATAGTACCATTTGCCATCTTGTTTAACCCAAGCGCTCTCAGCCATAGCACCACTATTGGTAAAGAGATAGCCATTGAAAATAGTGTTGCTGAGCATGATACCGTCTTTATCAAAGTAGTACCAAACCCCACTAACCTTTTTCCAATCTTTTTTTACAATTCTTCCAGATGGATTAGCATAATACCATTTGTCTTTGATTTTACCCCAGCCGCTATCAACCATAGCACCGCTAGAAGTTAGAATGTATCCATCGAAAATAGTATTATCAAGCATGGTTCCATTTTTATCGAAATAGTACCATTTGCCGTGAATTTTTTTCCAATTGAGAGCAGGTTTGTTTGCTTCATAGAAGCGCCAGATATTCTCTTCAAATACCCAACCATTTTTCTTGACTTCTGGAGCTTTTGTCTCTTCCTTTTTGTCTGAACTTGTACTTGGAGTTGTAGTTGTAGTAGATGTTGTAGGCAGGCTTGAACTTGCCTCTGTTGAAGGAAGAGTTTCCTTGGTTGAAGGTTTGTTATTCTCTACTTTATTTGCAGTTGTAGTCTCTTGTGTCGTTTCTACCGTAGTAGTTTGTAGGTTTATTTTCTTCAGCCAAAAGCAGGGTTTGTTGTGAATCCTAGGAAAAGTAAGCGTGATGGCACTTGCCAAGAGCGTTTTTCACTTGTTTGATCTCCTATTTATTCTTTAATAATCTCTTTTTAAAATGTCATTAGAAAAAGCACCTCATGTGGAAGAACTAGTCGCCAACTGTTGAGGTGCTGGCAGGGATTGATTTTATTTCAACATGAAGATTTGAACAATCATAACGATGTAGATGAGCAATGTGAGTAGAAATCCAGCTCTCCAAAAAGAATTTCAGGAATTTTGGATAATAAAACTACGTTTTTGCTCAAAAAGAAAAAAAGGCTAGAATGATTGCCAACAAAGATAAGGGCTGCTCCCAAATATCGGAAGTTGATTGTGTGTATAAACCTTTCCAGTGATCAAATAGTATTCAAAAATCAGAAAAGGAAAAAGCCAAATCTGCAAAAGTTAATCCCTTTTTTCTTTTAGCTTAAAAGAATCTACTAAAGATAAAAGCCAAAAGCCAAGGTTAATACCAAAAAGCAAGACGGAAGCGAGTTTCATTAAAATCATAACAATATTGTATCATAAAATTTGAATAAAAGAAAAGCATATTCCTTGATTTAACAGTGTTTTTCTAAAAATTTTTGTTTAGAAATTGATTTTTTTATACTATATCAAACATTAATGTGATTTACTTTGTAAAGTTGGAGTAGTTTGAACCTTCATGATAAATCTTTTTATGGTGACAATAAAAAAAGATATATTAGTCAGGAGAGAAGAATAGTAGTGAATAAGTAGCAAATAAAAACAAAGGAGTCTCTATGAAATTAGTTACTTTATGGTCAAAACTCTCACTAGGTATTCAATTATTGGTGGCTTTGGTCTTGGGTGTTATCGCTGCCCTTATCTGGCCACAATTTGCAGGCTTTTTATCAATTTTTTTAGGTCAAGCCTTTATTAAATTGATCAATATGGTGATCATTCCGCTAATCTTTCCCAACCATCGTTGTTGCAGTAGCTGGAGTTATCGGAAAAATCGTTTTGGAAAAATCTTTGACCAAGAGTTTGGTTTACTTTTTCGCCGTAACAACTGCCATTACTCTTTTTGTTTGTATTTGCTAGTTATTATTTGGGATTTGGACAAGGTGTGAATATCGGTCAAACTGGTGGAAACCTTGATGGGATTGCCAACAATGTCAAGTTCAGCGAATTTTTGCTTGGTTTCATTCCATCAAATATCGTTAAATCTCTTTCAGATGGCGCTCTATTGCCAATTATCGTTTTTGCAATCTTTCTGGGTTACGGAATTGGGAATCTTAAAGTCTGAGAAATCTCAGAAGATTATTGAAGGTTTCAAATCTGGATTGAAGCCATCTATAAGATTGTTGCAGTGATTATTAAATTATCACCGATTGGAATTTTTGGATTTATCGCTAAAGATGTTGCAACGACTGGTGTTGATAAATTGATTGGACTTGGTCAATTTGTAATTGGAACTTATTTGGCTTATGCTGTATTGGTTCTTCTTATTTTCCCTTTGATTGCTGTCTTCTTTAAAGTACCGTATTTGTCAACATTTCGTGAAAATTGGAGTCTCTTAACTTTGGCTTTTGTTACGGGTAGTTCTAGTGTTGTCCTGCCATCCCTTCTTAAAGATTTGAAAAAACAGGGCCATGACGAGCATACAATTGATTTAGTTGTTCCTTTAGGATATACTTTTAATTTAGAAGGAGCAGCAGTTTATTTCTCAGTAGCGACAATCTTTATCGCGCATGCCTACGGCATTCAATTTTCTTTATCAAGTCTCTTGTTTACTGTTTTATTGTTGACCTTGATTGGAAAAACTGCAGCAACTGTGCCATCAGGGGCTATCGTGGTTCTATTAGCAGCAGCACCTCAACTGGGCTTGCCAGTTGAAGGAGTAGCCTTGATTTTTGCAGTTGATTTCTTTGTCAATGCTGGTCGTACTATGATCAATGTTTTGGGTCAAATCTTAACAGTCAGCGTTATCGAAAAAACAGAAGGATATATTTTAGAAGAAGAAAAGGAAAGCCAATTATCAGTCAGCTTTTCTTAAGGAGATATGAATAATGAGTGAAGCAAAAGTTTATGTAATTCATGAGAATCTTGAATGGACCCAGCATTTGGTCAAATGGTTGGAAGAACTAGAAGTCCCTTATGAACTGTGGGATTTGTCTAGTGGAATTTTGGATCTGCAAAGTCCACCGCCACAGGGTATCTTTTACAATCGCATGTCTGCATCCTCTCACACTAGAGGACATCGCTATGCGCCAGAATTTACTGAGCAGATAATTACTTGGTTAGAAGCACACGGACGCAAAGTTGTGAATGGTACTGGTGCTATCAACCTTGAAATTAGTAAAATCAAACAATATTTGAAGTTAAACGAATCTGGTATCGAGACTCCTGCAACAGTTGCAGTTTTGGGGCAAGAGAACATTATTGACGCGGCAAGAAAATTAAACATTTATCCTTTGATTACCAAGCACAATCGAGCAGGTAAGGGATTAGGCGTTCAACTCTTCCAAAATGAAGAAGAATTGGAAGCTTATGTCAATAGCCCTCTCTTTGAACCATCAGTGGACGGGATTACCTTGTTACAAGCCTACATCAAGCCAAGTGATGGACGTATCCGTCGTTCAGAGTTTATCAACCAGAAGTTTCTCTATACTGTTTCTATCGATTCTTCAGATGGTTTCCAACTGTGTCCAGCAGATGGTTGCCAAATCGGCAAGAGACCAGAGCAACTAGAAACGTCTGAAAAATTCCAGATTACAGAACCTCTACCAGATGACCGTAGAGAAGCTTATGAGAATTTCTTGAAAAATGCTCAGATTGAAGTTGCTGCTATTGAATGGGTTCAGTCAGAGAGTGGTGATATTTATGTTTATGATGTAAATACCAACACAAACTACAATCCTACCGCAGAAAAGAATGCCAATATTTTTGCCCATCAACATTTGGCTCACTATCTAAAAACAGAATTGCAAGCCCTAACGAGTGGACAATAAAGTAGGAAATTCAAAAATCCCCCAGTAGAGATGACTGGGGGATTGATTTGTTTATACTCTTCGAAAATCTCTTCAAACCATGTCAGCTTCATGCCTTGCCGTACTCAAGTAATGCCTGCAGCTCGCTTCCTAGTTTGTTCTTTGATTTTCATTGAGTTTTAATCGATAAAAAATTATTGATTTGCTTTAAAGTCTGGATCTTTCAAACTTTGAACACTAGCATTGATGACGGCACCGATGATCAATATCTTGGCAATGATAATGAACCAGAACATCATCACAACAACGACGATAGAACTGAAAAATCTGACGTCAACGAGATAATTGACATAATTGTTGAAATAAGCTGCAAAGATGTTTAATAAAGCAATCGTCGTAACTAGTACAAAGAGACTTCCAGGTATGACGTAGCGAATCTTACTTACTTTAACATTTGGTAGGAAATAATAGAGCATGATTACGATTGCAAAAAGAAAGGCATAGATCAGCGGACCTGTAAAATCTTGTAGATAAGAAAACAGAGCACTTTCGGATTTCCAATAGTTTTTAAGCAAGTCCAATAGCATATGGCCGAACATACTGAGGAATAAGGCAAGGGCAAAGAGAATTTGAAGGCCAAAGCTAACCAAGAGACTCATCAGCTGGTGTGAGATAATTCCTCTATTTTTTGCAACTCCATAGGCTTTATTAAAGGCCTTCTGAAGAAAATTCATGGATTTGGAGAAAGTCCAAAGAGCTGATAAGATAGCAAAACTTAGTAAACCTGTTGATGGTTGAGTCAGAACTTCTCTGACAATTTTTGCAACAACTTCATAGATTGTATCTGGTAAAAATTCCTTGATTGTTAATAGAAAGTTTGAGATGGGAATTTGAAAGTAGGGTAAGATATTGACCACTATCATGAGTAAAGGGAAGATTGAAATCAACCAATAGTAGGCAACAGCAACGCTAGTCAACTCACTATCGGAGGCTTGATAGTAGTGCAAAAAAGCTTTTAATAAGGGTCTATCAGTCAGCTGTTTCCACAACTTTTTCATGTTATAATCCTCCAGTTTTTTTCTCTTGTTTCTCTATAGATTTTAATTTCTTCGGACTAATTCCATCATATCATAAGGTAAAGGTATTAGCAGATTCTTTTTAAAGGAATAGGTTTCTAAATTATTGACATTTTTGGCGTAGCTTTTTAGCATACTGAGCTGAGATGAGTTTTTGAGCTTCGTATTCAAAGATACACTTACGCTCAAGGTAGTATCCTCTAAGCATTTCGTCAATGTTATTGGGTTTGATACGATTGATAACCCGTTCCACAAAGGCACCACTCGTAATATGACTGGTTTCGCGAAGACGAGATTCCTGCATGAAGCTGATCAGAGAACTCTTATAAATCCCTTTAAGGTTTTCCAAACTCTCGATAATAATTTCTGTATTAGCTAGGTAGAGTTCTGCAATCTGGTCATAATCAATGGCAAGAAGTCGCTGTTTTTCCTTGTCTTTCCATGAACGGAATGTTTTCCCAAATGTGAGCAATTCATGAAGTAGAAAACGAAGAATGCGTATGGAGACAAGGAAGTAGTAGGTTAGTCGAGAAGCAAAGTTTCGCTTAATATTTTTCTCCATATTTTTCAAGTAGCGTTGGTAGACACGATAAGCACGATCTCCAATCTTTCCTTCTTCATAGGCTTGTTCCAAGCCATCGCTTTCAACACTGAGAATCAAGAGTTTAAGAGCTTCCCAGTCTTCCTGAATTTCTTTGTTTTCTTGACTAAGAATAAGATTTTCAATACGTCCATGATAATTATCAATAGCCGCATAGAGTGGAACCTTGTTTTTTGTGTTCTCTAAATCTTTCTCTAATTCCATGGCGACATCGTTTAAGATAGCGATGTGCATGAGCTGATCCTTAGACGGTTCTTTCTCTTCAGAAAGGTGTGGGAGTACTAGTAATCCCGTCAGGAAACTTACTAGAGTTACACCAGCTACGAGGAAGAGAAGAAGAGGGTATTCTTGTTCCAGATTAGACGGTATCAAAAGGATAGTGGCAATGGATACAGTTCCTTCACACCAGAAAAGGTAAGGAGGAGCATGTCTTTGACATACTTTGTCTCAAACTTTTATGAAGCTTCTTAATCCGAAATGCGTAAAAATCCATAGATCATGACAAAGCGGATAGCAAAAAGTAGGAAGGTCAAGAGGAAAAACGCTGAGTAAGAGAAGAACTTTGTTGTAGAAAGCACTCTTAAGAATTGGTTCCGCGATCATTTCCAGTTCCATTCCAAGAATGACAAAGACTGAACCATTGAGCATAAAGGTTACAGTCTGCCAAACAGTCTCAGTAACTGTATCAACTTGCGCTTCCAGGAGATTTATTTTCTTGAAACGACTGGCTTTCAGAATCCCAGCAACAACAACGGCGATAATGCCTGAAACATGAATTTCTTCGGCTATGAAAAAAGTCAAGAGAGGTAAACTAAGTTCCAATAAGAGCTCACTTGCGATATCTGTTGCACGGACACTGAGTAGAAAGGTATGAAGGAAGCGATTGATTAGGGCTGTTATAAAGCCGACTGCAAAACCTCCAACGATGGAAATGGCTAATGAATTTCCGGCTTGGGTAAGGGAGAATGTTCCTGTTGTCCAAGCGATGAGAGCCACTCGAAAGGCTACTAGTCCAGAAGCATCATTCAGAAGACCTTCCCCCTTTTAGGATATTAGAAACCCGTTTTGGAAAGGGAAAACGTTGAGAAAGGGATGCGAAGGCTACTAGGTCAGTAGGACCTAAAGCAGCACCAACTGCTACGCAGGCGGCTAATGGTAGGCTAGCCCAAAGGACATGGGCGAGTCCCCCTATGCTCAGCGCTGATATAAAGATAACTGGGAAAATCAAGTAGAGGACAATCCGCCAGTGTTTTAAGATAGAAGTAATGTCTGCTTCTTGAGCCTCTCGGAATAGTAGTGGGCCAATGACTAAAGCTAAGAATAACTCAGTATCTAAATGATATTGGTTGTTGGGTAAACAAAGTCCAATTCCAATCCCTAACAAAATTTGAATCAGAGGCATGGGTAAAAAGGGCAGAAGCTTATTGGTCGTACTAGAAACAATAAGAACTAGTAAAAATACTAAGAGATAAAAAAGTAAATTCATTTTCCACCTCCCTATTTTTGTTTACGACAATTTTCAAAAAGTTCCTTTTGTTCTTGGATTTTTTGATCAATCTTTGAGCAATCCTTATGTTCTATTTTTTTCTGACAACGCTCCATTTCAAGTGAAATCATTTTCTTCTTGATTTTCAGCATTTTTACTCATATGTGCTTCATCCAAAAATACCAACTGCACGTTCATGTTGGGTTGACTCGACAAAGTTGTGACGAAGAGCTTCGATTTTATCTTTTAGGTATTGTTTATCCATGTCGATACCTTTCTAATTTTTCAATCATAACTAAAAATGGTGGATTGTTAATTTGGTTGAGGGTGCGATAGATAGTAGCAGTATATTCTTGTTGCGGTAACTGACTAACATAATCCATAACTGCATCCCGTTCTATATCTCCGCCTTCATGCCCGTAATAAATCATGATGGCTATTCGTCCGCCTTTAACGAGCATCTGACAGAGCTTTTTCAAGTGTCTCAATGGTTGTGTGAGGTTTAGTAATGATAGACTTATTGGCAGTAGGAAGATAACCTAGATTAAAGATGGCTGCTTTCACCTCTGTTACAAACTGATCTACGGTTTCATGACCTTGTAGAAGTAACTCGACATTGGTCAAACCGGCATCTTGTAGACGTTGACTTGTTTTTTCAAGAGCTTGTTCTTGTATATCAAAAGCGTAGACTTGTTTAGCTAATTTGGCAAGGAAAAGTGTATCATGTCCATTTCCCATTGTTGCATCTACAACAACATCATCTTTCGTGATGACTTGGGCAAGAAAATCATGTGCCATTTCAAGTGGTTTTTTCATTCATAAACTCCTGTTTTACAGCCTTGCATCCTTGGACACTACCTCGACGTCTCATTTCAGCTTCTATGCTATTTAGAACTTCCCATTTATTGAGACTCCACATAGGACCAATCAGCATATCTCTAGGCGCATCACCCGTAATTCTATGGATGACTATATGTTTGGGAATAATTTCTAGTTGGTCACAGATAACTTTCACATAGTCATCTTGACTCATAAGCTGCAGTCTACCCTCGTGATAATCACGTTGCATCCGAGTATTTGTCATAAGGTGAAGTAGGTGAAGTTTAATCCCTTGAATATCATTGTCAGTCACACAGCGACGAACATTTTCCACCATCATGTCATGAGTTTCACCTGGCAAACCGTTAATCAAATGGGCAACAATCTCAATCTTTGGATATTTTCTCAAGCGCTTAACCGTTTCCACGTAGAGTTCATAGGAGTGGGCACGGTTAATCAATTCAGAAGTTTCTTCATAGGTTGTTTGTAAACCTAACTCTACAGTAACATGCATTCGTTCTGACAGTTCTGCCAAGTATTCGATAGTCTCATCAGGCAGGCAATCAGGTCGTGTACCGATATTGATTCCAACCACACCGGGTTCATTAATAGCTTGTTCATAGCGTTCGCGAATCACTTCAAGCTTTTTCATGAGTATTAGTAAAGTTTTGGAAATAGACTAGATATTTTTTTACATCTGGCCATTTGCGGTGCATAAAGTCAATTTCTTTATAAAATTGCTCACGAATAGGAGCGTCAGGTGCAACGATAGCATCACCAGATCCAGAAACCGTACAGAAAGTACAACCTCCATGAGCTACTGTACCATCACGATTGGGACAATCAAATCCGGCATCGATAGGAACTTTGAAAGTTTTTTCTCCGAATAAATTTCGATAATAATCATTCAAGGTATTATAGGATTTCATAGCTAATATTATATCAGAAAACCCCAGTAAACTCAAAGTTAGTAAACAATTGAAGAGAAGTAAGAAATTTTTAAAATGAAAAAAATTTTTATATAAATCCTTTACAAAAAAATTTAAAGTGGTATAATAGAGGTGTGATTGGTGCAAACGTTTTTCGTAAATCGTTTGCATTAAAAATAAAAAAATAAGGAGATTTGAATGATGAAAGATACATTCAAAAATGTTTTGTCTTTCGAGTTTTGGCAAAAAAATTCGGTAAGGCTCTAATGGTGGTTATCGCTGTTATGCCGGCTGCTGGTTTGATGATTTCAATCGGTAAGACGCTTGCAATGATTAATCCTAACTTTGCCCCACTTGTTATTACAGGTGGAATTCTTGAGCAAATCGGTTGGGGAGTTATCGTTAACCTTCACATTTTTATTTGCTCTAGCTATCGGAGGAAGCTGGGCTAAAGAACGTGCAGGTGGTGCCTTTTGCAGCAGGACTTGCCTTTATCTTGATCAACCGTATCACTGGTGCTATCTTTAGTGTTAGTGGTGATATGTTGAAAGATCCTAATGCAATGGTTTCAACAATCTTTGGTAACTCTATCAAAGTTTCTGATTACTTCATCAGTGTGTTTGAAGCTCCAGCATTGAACATGGGTGTCTTCGTAGGGGATTATTTCTGGTTTTATTGAGGGCGACTGCCTTTTAACAAATACTACAATTTCCGTAAGCTTCCTGATGCACTTTCATTCTTTAACGGAAAACGTTTTGTACCGTTTGTAGTTATTCTTCGTTCAGTAATTGCGGCAATCTTGCTTTCAATTTTCTGGCCACTTGTTCAAACAGGTATTAACAGCTTTGGTATCTGGATCGCTAACTCTCAAGAAACAGCTCCAGTCCTAGCACCATTCTTGTATGGTACTTTGGAACGCTTGCTCTTGCCATTTGGACTTCACCATATGTTGACAATCCCAATGAACTACACAGCTCTTGGTGGTACTTATGATGTGATGACTGGTGCAGCAAAAGGTACTCAAGTATTTGGTCAAGATCCACTTTGGCTTGCATGGGTAACTGACCTTGTAAACCTTAAAGGTACTGACGCGGCTCAATACCAACACTTGTTAGATACAGTACATCCAGCTCGTTTCAAAGTTGGACAAATGATTGGTTCGTTTGGTATCTTGATGGGTGTAATTGTGGCTATCTACCGTAACGTTGATCCAGATAAGAAACACCAATACAAAGGTATGATGATTGCAACAGCTCTTGCAACATTCTTGACAGGGGTAACTGAACCAATTGAGTATATGTTTATGTTCATCGCAACACCTCTTTACCTTGTTTACGCTCTTGTTCAAGGTGCTGCCTTTGCAATGGCTGATATTGTGAACCTTCGTGTGCACTCATTCGGTTCAATCGAATTCTTGACTCGTACTCCGCTAGCTATCAACGCTGGTATTGGTATGGATATTGTTAACTTTATCTGGGTAACTGTCCTCTTTGCAGTTATCATGTACTTTATCGCTAACTTCATGATTAAGAAATTCAACTATGCAACTCCAGGACGTAACGGTAACTACGAAAATGCAGATGGTTCTTCTGAATCTTCAGTTGCCGGCGAAACTAAAGTTGCAGAAGCTTCTCAAGCAGTTAACATCATCAACCTTCTCGGTGGACGTGCAAATATCGTTGATGTTGACGCATGTATGACTCGTCTTCGCGTTACTGTAAAAGATGCAGAAAAAGTTGGAACAGAAGAACAATGGAAAGCTGAAGGAGCTATGGGACTTGTCATGAAAGGACAAGGTGTCCAAGCTATCTACGGACCTAAAGCTGACGTATTGAAATCTGATATCCAAGATATTCTTGATTCTGGAGAAGTGATTCCTGAAACTCTTCCAAGTCAAATGGCAGCAGCTCAAAAAGATACTGTTGTCTACAAAGGTGTAACTGAAGAAGTTTATTCAGTTGCTGACGGTCAAGTCATTGAATTGGAACAAGTTAAGGATCCAGTCTTTTCACAAAAAATGATGGGTGATGGATTTGCAGTAGAACCAGCAAATGGAAACATTGTATCTCCAGTTTCTGGTACTGTATCAAGCGTCTTCCCAACTAAACATGCTCTTGGTCTTGTAACTGAAGCAGGTCTTGAAGTTCTTGTTCATATTGGTCTTGATACTGTAAGTCTTGAAGGAAAACCATTTGAAGTGGTGGTTTCAGAAGGTCAAACAGTAGCTGCTGGTGATCTCTTGGTCAAGCTGACCTCGGAGCTATTCAGGCTGCTGAGCGTGAAACTACAACTGTGGTTGTATTCACAAATGGTGATGCGATTAAATCAGTTAAATTAGAGCAAACAGGTTCTCTTGCAGCTAACACAGCAGTTGCAAAAGTAGAATTGTAATCGATGTTGGGGTTGGAATCTATTTTCCAACCTCTTGTTTATAGGAGAAAAGTATGAAGTTTTTAACTCTCAATACTCATAGTTGGATGGAAAAAGATCCTGAAGAAAAATTTCAACTCTTGTTACAAGATTTACTTGAAAATAGCTATGATTTGATTTGTTTTCAAGAAATCAACCAAGAAATTACATCAACTCAAGTAGAGTCTGGACCACTTTACAATCCGTTACCTTCAGCAGAACCCATTCACCAAGACCACTATGTTCGTCTTTTGGTAGAGAAGTTGTCTGAAAAAGGACTGGACTATTATTGGACATGGGCTTATAATCATATCGGCTATGACCGTTATCATGAGGGAGTTTCAATTCTATCTAAAACACCGATTGAGGCGCGTGAGATTTTGGTTTCAGATGTAGATGATCCAACTGATTATCACACTCGTCGAGTTGCACTAGTAGAAACAGTAGTAGAAGGTAAAGAGCTTGCAGTTGCGAGTGTGCATCTCTCTTGGTGGGATAAAGGATTCCAAGAGGAATGGGCAAGATTTGAAGCAGTTTTAAAAGAGTTGAATAAACCTCTATTACTAGCAGGAGATTTTAACAACCCTGCAGGTCAGGAAGGATATCAAGCTATCCTAACTAGTCCGCTAGGCTTACAGGATGCCTATGAAGCTGCTCAAGAAAGAAGCGGTAGCTATACAGTCCCACCTGAAATCGATGGTTGGAAAGGGAATTCAGAACCTCTTCGAATTGATTACGTCTTTACGACAAAAGATCTTCAGGTAGAAAAGTTACAGGTAGTTTTTGATGGCCAAGCAAGTCCGCAGGTCAGTGATCACTACGGTCTTCAAGCAGAACTTTCTTGGAAGAACTAACAAAGAATTTTACTAAAATAAAACGAGTCCCCCTTCGGATATGCGAAGGGGGTTCCTTATTCAAGGGGTTAATATAGTTAAAGTTTTTAGTTGAATAACTTGTAAAATGAAATAAAATCCTTTAAAATAAAAAGTGTTGGAGGAATTTATGAATGTAAATCAAATTGTGCGTATAATCCCTGACGCTAAAGATAAATAATAGAAGATTAAATGAATTGTTTTATATCCAAACCTTGGGTATGAAACCCTTGCTTGAAGAGTCTGCTTTCTTATCGCTAGGAGACCAGTCAGGCATTGAAAAATTGGTTTTAGAAGAATCACCAAGTATGAGAAGCCGTAAGGTTGAAGGGATCAAAAAATTAGCTAGATTGATTGTAAAAGTAGCGAATCCATCCGAGGTTGAAGCACTTCTAGCTAGAATGGAAAAACTTCCTCAACTCTATAAAGGAAACAAGGGATATGCTTTTGAAATCTTTTCACCAGAAGGGGATCTTGTCCTAATCCATTCAGAAGATGACATCAAAGATTTGAGAAAGTTTGATGAAACTGTTACTTTCCCAAAAGATGAGAAACTGCAATATTTAACAGCGTTTGATATTTCAGCAGAAATTAACTTACCTGCTGAAACGACGATCCTGCTTGAAAAAGAGGAAATCGAAACTAGCATAACTTTTAAACAAGCCCAAGGTAGTGATTTGCTTGTTGAAAATAATGTAACTTGGGATTTGTCTATGTTGAAATTCCAGGTAAAAGAACTTGAATTGGCTAGTCTCCGTCAACGTTTTGAAACTGCAGGTTACTTTATTCCTAAGTCTGAGAAGTTTTTCCTAACCAAGGATGCCAACAATATCGAATTGTGGTTTGAAGAAGTATGAAACAAGAAATCATTCAGAAAATAGAGCAACAAATTGAGGCAGGGATTTATCCTGGTGCCTCTTTTGCGTATTATCGGGATGGTGAATGGTCTGATTGCTACCTCGGAGAAGCAAATCCAGAAATTGGAGAGCAGACATGTCAAGGTTTAGTCTATGATTTGGCAAGTGTGAGCAAAGTCGTCGGAGTTGGAACTGTCTTAACCTTCTTGTGGAAACAAGGCAAGATTGAGCTCGATCAATCCATAAAGACCTATCTTCCAGAGGCGGATTATCCAGATATCACCATTCGACAACTGCTCACGCATTCGACGGACTTTGGATCCCGTTTATTATCAATAGAGATCAGCTCTGAATGAAGAAGACTGAAAAGAAGCTATGCTTTCATTTGAATCGACGAGAGAGAGGGCTTTTCTATACTCGGATGTTCACTTTCTCTTGCTCGGTTTTCTCCTAGAGAATTACTTTGAGAAAAACTTAGACCAGATTTTACAAGAGCAAGTTTTCGATCCATGGAAGATGAAGGAAACTCAGTTTGGACCAGTTAGCAGTGCTGTCCCAACTGTTCGAGGGACAGAAGGTAGGAGTGGTGCATGATCCTAAGGCACGTTTACTAGGTAAACATGCTGGAAGTGCAGGCTTGTTTTCAACTGTGAAGGATTTAAAAATCTTCCTTGAGCATTATTTACAGGATGATTTTGCTGACGGATTAAGCCAGAATTTTTCAGATTTGAGTGATAAGGAACGATCCTTGGCCTGGAATCTTGAAGGTGATTGGCTAGACCATACAGGCTATACTGGAACCTTTATCATGTGGAATCGTAAGAAGCAGGAAGCTGCGATTTTCTTGTCCAATAGAACCTATGAAAAAGATAAGCGTGCCCAGTGGATATTGGACCGTAATCAAGTCATGGACTTGATACGTGAAGCAGACTAGGGAGGAAGTATGTCAAAAGCTCTTAAAGGAACTCTTTTTACAGTGATTGCTGGTATTGCTTGGGGCTTGTCTGGGACCAGCGGTCAGTACCTAATGGTTCATGGGATATCGGCTCTAGTCCTAACCAATATCCGTTTGATTGTTGCTGGTTTGCTCTTAGTTCTTTTATCATATATAAAGTCTAAGGAACAATTTTTGGCTTTTCTAAAAGATAAATCAAGTCTGTTTTCTCTCTTACTATTTGCTTTATTTGGCCTCTTTCTGAATCAATTGGCTTATTTATCGGCTATTCAGGAGACAAATGCAGGTACAGCGACGGTGCTTCAGTATGTCTGTCCTGTTGGAATCTTGGCTTACACTTGTATCAAGGATAAGGTAGCACCTACTATAGCCGAAATCCTTTCTATGATTTTAGCAATAGGTGGAACCTTTTTAATTGCGACTCACGGTCAAATGGATCAGCTCTCTATGACACCAGCAGGTCTCTTTTGGGGTTTGTTCTCTGCTTTAACCTATGCTCTTTATATCATTTTACCCATTAAGCTCATTCAAAAATGGGGGAGTATTCTGGTTATTGGTGTCGGTATGACTTTCTCTGGTTTTGTAGCAGTGCCATTTACTGGGATTATCGGTACTAGTATTCCTATGTCTTTTGATATTTTCTTAGCATTTGCTGGAATTATTCTCATCGGGACTGTTTTTGCCTACACGGCCTTTCTTAAGGGGGCAAGTATGGTTGGGCCAGTCAAATCTAGTCTCTTGGCCTCTATTGAGCCAATCTCTGCTGTATTTTTTGCTTTCATGATTATGGGAGATATCTTTTATCCTGTAGATTTTCTGGGTATGGCAATGATTTTATTGGCTGTGGCTATTATTTCTTTAAAGGATTTAATGCTAGAAAAGAGAAAGAAATCAGCGTAGATGTTTTGTTACCTTATCAAAAAGTTAGTATTGAATATAAAAAATCCACTCAAGAGAGTGGATTTTATTTTTTACATTAGTCTTTATTTTCGTATGGCAAGATCAAGTTCAAAAGGATACCTGTCATTGCTGATAGGGCAGTACCTGAAAGTGTAACTGGGCCAATTTTAAGGATTGCTCCACCAAGTCCAAGTACCGAGCATTGCACTTGCAATGATTAGGTTACGCATTTGACCAAAGTCTACACGTTCCTTGATCAAAACTTTCAAACCGTTGCTGGCGATAACCCCATAAAGAAGGATTGACATACCACCAAGTACGGCGCTAGGGATTGTAGAAATCAAAGCAGTGAATTTACCAAGGAAGCTAAGGGCGATTGCGATAAAGGCCGCGTTACGGATAACTGAGACAGAAGCGATACGAGTCATACCGATTACCCCTGTATTTTCACCGTAGGTAGTATTAGCAGGACCACCAAGGAAGGCAGATACAGAAGTTGCGATACCGTCACCAAGAAGTGTACGGTGAAGACCTGGTTCTTTCAAGAATTGACGGCCACAGATTTGGCTCAAGACCGTGTGGTCTCCAATGTGTTCTGAGATTGTTACGATCGCGATTGGTAAGATTGCGATTGTCTCTGGACCGAAGTAAAGGTTGTATTCTTTGAAGGCACCACCTGTGCTAAATGGTAGGTAGAAGCCTGGAATTTCGAACCAGTTAGCTTGAAGAACAGGTGTGAAGTCTACTATACCAAGAAAGACTGCAAAGATATATCCACCGATAATGGCAAATAAGAAAGGAATGATACGAAGGAATCCTTTTCCTTTTGTATTGATAAAGGCAGCGATGAGGAAGGTAACCACAGCTACAAGAGCATTTTTCCAGTTGCCATCAGCAACAAGACCAGCATTTGTTACAGCTGAACCTGCAAGACCTAGACCAATTACGATAATCATAGGTCCGATAACGATTGGTGGTAAAAGTTTGTCAATCCATTTTGTACCAGCAAAGCGGATGCTAGTTGAAACAAGAACGTAGATTAAACCAGTTAAGATAACCCCTGTTTGAGCAGCAGAAACATCGCCACCCATTTCCTTCATAGCAAGTGACATTGCAGTGATGAAGGCAAAAGAAGAACCGAGATAGACCGGAACTTTAAAGCCAGTACATACCATGTAAATCAGTGTTCCGACACCTGATGCAAAAAGGGCAACAGATACAGGCATTCCCAAAATCAGTGGCACCAAGATGGTAGCACCAAACATGGCAAACACGTGCTGGAAGCTGAGTAGAATTCCCTTACCAAAAGAAGGACGTTGGTCAACGTCGAGTAACAAATCAACAGTTGATTCTTGTTTCATAAATACCTCACTTTTTGGGCATCAAAAAAGAGCCCATTATTTTACAGCAATAGGCTCTCAGAGTAAGACATCTTTAAAACATGGTTAGCCCAATATTTAAAGAATTTCATATATATCTGCGTCTTCGTCACCTCACGGGATGACATTAAAAACCTTTGCTTGTGATAGTATAGCAGAAAAAATTCGTTTTGTAAACGAATTTTTCCCGATCAAGGAAATAAAGACGCGAGGCTGATTTTTTAGGTATCTTTTTAAAAATGTTTAAAGTGGGCGTTTATTGGGCATACCAGCCTTACGTGGATATTTGTTTGGAGTTTCCTTTTTTCTTTTCTACAATGGTGATGTAGCGAGGGTCTCCATTAGGAAGCGTGTAGCTGATGTTGTCTTCAACCTTACTAAATAGAAGGTTGAGAGCATTTTTGGCTTCTGTCAATTCCTCAGGAGCATTACTGGCCTTAAGTGCCAAAAGTTTTCCACCAACTTTAAGGTAGGGAATGGTTAACTCTGAGAGAACTTGCATGCGAGCAACTGCACGAGCTGTCACAATGTCGAATTGGGCACGGAAGTTCTTGTCTTGGGCAAAGTCTTCGGCGCGTCCATGGTAGAAATGAACCCCTTCTAAATCAAGCTCCTCAGCCAGAAGCTGAAGAAAGTTAATCCGCTTATTGAGTGAATCAATGATGGTCACATCTAGCTGAGGGTAGAGAATCTTCATAGGGAGACTTGGGAATCCTGCACCAGCGCCAATATCAAGTAACTTAATTTCTTGGTTTTGCTATCAACCCTTGTAGGATAGGAGCGATGGAATCATAAAAGTGTTTAAGGTAAACCTCTTCCTTTTCAGTAATGGCAGTCAGGTTGATTTTTTGGTTCCACTCGACTAAGAGTTCGAAATAGCGCTCAAATTGAAATTTTTGCTGGTCAGTAAGATTAATATTCTGTTGATCAAGTAGTGAGTAAAAAGTTTCTGGTTTCATAGTTATATCCTTCTTGTATATCATCTTATTTTACCACAAAAACATGGAAATTTGATATACTTGTACTAATCTTAAAGCAGAAAGGAATAAGATTATGACTTGGATTATTCTTGGAGTTTCGGCTCTGATTGTTATTTTTGTGATTGTTAGCTATAACAGTTTGGTGAAAAATCGTATGCAGACCAAGGAGGCTTGGAGCCAGATCGATGTTCAGTTGAAGCGTCGAAATGATCTCTTACCAAACTTAATTGAAACAGTTAAAGGTTATGCTAAATACGAAAGTTCTACTCTTGAAAAGGTGACTGAACTCCGTAGACAAGTAGCTGCAGCAACTACACCTGCAGAAGCCATGAAAGCTAGTGATGCACTGACTCGTCAGATATCTGGTATCTTTGCGGTTGCAGAGAACTATCCTGATTTGAAGGCTAGTGGCAACTTTGCTCACTTACAAGAAGAACTGACTAACACAGAAAACAAAATATCATATTCTCGCCAACTTTATAACAGTGTCGTTAGCAACTACAATGTTAAATTAGAAACTTTCCCAAGTAATCTTGTTGCGGCTATCTTTAGCTTCAAGGCAGCGGATTTCCTTCAGACTCCAGAAGAAGAAAAGGCTGTTCCTAAAGTTGATTTTAATAGTTTAGGTGACTAAGATGCTGTACAAACAAATCGCTAGTAATAAACGTAAAACTTGGGTTTTATTAATTGTCTTTTTTCTCTTGTTAGCTATTGTAGGTTATGCAGTTGGATATCTTTTCATGAACTCAGGTATCTGGGGCGTGACCGTAGCCATGATTATCGGTTTCATCTATGCCTTGACCATGATTTTTCAATCTACAGAGATTGTCATGAGTATGAATGGTGCGCGTGAAGTTGATAGGAATGAAGAACCTGTTCTCTATCATGTTGTTGAGGATATGGCTATGGTGGCGCAAATTCCTATGCCACGAGTTTATGTAATTGATGACTCGGGTTTGAATGCTTTCGCCACAGGTTCGAATCCTCAAAATGCTGCTGTTGCAGCGACATCAGGACTTCTAGAGATCATGAATCGTGAGGAGTTAGAAGCTGTAATCGGGCATGAAGTTAGTCATATACGCAACTTAGATATTCGAATCTCTACCATTGCTGTTGCTCTTGCCAGTGCCATTACCCTTTTATCGAGTATGGCTGGTCGTATGATGTGGTGGGGTGGAGCATCACGTAGTAGAAGAAATAGTGACCGTGACAGTGGGGGACTTGAAGTGATTCTGTTAGTTATTTCTCTCCTAGCCATTGTTCTAGCACCTCTTGCAGCAACTTTAGTACAATTAGCTATTTCTCGCCAACGAGAATTTTTGGCGGATGCTTCAAGCGTAGAACTAACTCGTAATCCTCAAGGAATGATCAATGCTTTACAAAAATTAGACAATAGTCAACCCATGAGTCATCATGTGGATGATGCTAGTAGTGCACTTTATATCATTGATCCTCAAAAACCAGGTTTCTTGAAAAAACTATTTTATACGCATCCACCCATTTCAGAACGGATTGAGCGTTTGAAACATATGTAAAAAACATCCAGAGGTTTTCTCTGGATGTTTTATTTCCAAAAGTTAAAGATCTTGTAAATCAACTACTTCTAAACCATGCTCTGTCAGATTATAGATACTCGTACAGACTTCTTTTAAGAAACGTCGATCATGCGAAACAGTGACAAGACCACCAGAATAATTGGCAAAGAGTTTTCTTATTTCTGGTTGAGAAGTTGGAGAAAAATTTCGTGTGGGTTCATCCAGAAGGAGGAAGTTTGGTTTTCGCAGAACTAAATTCAAAAGAAGGAGTTTACCTTGTTGACCTCCAGATAAGGAGTGGATTTGGTGGTGCATCTCTGGATAGCTAAAATTAAGACTGGCTAAGTGAGATTGGATTTTCTGTATTTCCTCCTTGTGTCCAGTTTGGCTGAGAAATTCTACTGGGGATAGATCCAATTGCAATGTTTCTTGGTAATCTTGTGGCATAAATCCAAGCGAAATCTCTCTTTTGCCGCTTAGTAGTTGATGTAACTTTGCTAAAAGAGTGGATTTGCCAACGCCATTGGGACCGATAATGCCGATTTTATCTTGACCACGGACAGTTAATTGTAGCCCTTGAGCTAAAACACGCTGGCCAATGGATAAAGTCTCATTTTCCAGTCGAACTATGATTTTTGAAGCAGCTAATGGCTCTATATCTGAAAAGAAAAGTTGGATTTGTTCCTCTTCAAGTGGCTTTTGGGTCATGGACTGAGCTGCTTTTTCGTAGCGTTTTTCTTGAGAGAGAACATTTTTCATCTTTTTAGCCAGTAGGCGTCCGGCAACATCATTTTTAGTGTTTCGCAAGGCATTTTCTACATTTTGCTTAACTCGGCGATGTTTTTCCATGGTTTTGTCATAGGCTCTCTGGTCGTTAGCAGCTTGCTGACTTTGTCTTGCAAAATTAGCTTTTCTCTGCTCGCTATAGCGATCATAGTCTAAATGCTCGACTAGAGTTTCGGCTTCTTTCCGATGCTTGACCAGTCGTAAGTGGATAATGGTGTCTGCCGTTTGAGAGAGGAAGTCTTCATCATGGGAAATGAAAATAACAGTTTGCCTGGTCTTTTGAATCTGACCTTTTAGCCAATCAACCGTCTCAAGGTCTAGGTCATTTGAAGGTTCATCTAAAAATAGAATCTCAAAAGGTTTTGCTAACTCATGGATGAGCTGAATTTTCAAAGCTTCTCCCCCCGAGAGATTCCCAATTTCTTGGTTGCTAGCAAAACGGTCGCTATCAAAATGCAATTCCTCAGCCAAGCGATAGAGAATGCTGTAGTCCAAATCAGTAGAATCCAAAAAGAAGTAGTCGTGTAGAGTCCTATTTTTCAGGATTTCAGGGAGATGTTGGGGTATGTAGGCCAGGGACTGAAGGTCAGATTGGATTTCTCCCCTGATAGTGAAATCAGCTAATCTTTCTCCCATTAAAGTTTTAAGTAAGGTCGATTTTCCATTTCCTTCTTCGCCTATAATAGCGACTTTTTCTCCGTCTTGGATGGTAATGTTTAAATCGGAAACAAGGTCTCTTAAATCTTTGTTTTGTGTAATGGTCAGATGATTGATTTTTATCATATTATTTCCCTTTCTAGAATGTCCATATTGCATAACAAAAAGCTCTACTTTACCTAGTAGAGCCAATCGTCTATGTCAAAAAAACTCTTTTAAAAGGGCTGAAAATCCAGCAGAAAAAAGAGCGCACAAAAAGAGACAGAAACAAGATCTACTAAATAAAGGTTCTTTATTTGATAGACTTAGTTGTTCATGTCTCCCTTACCTCCGAATATTGTTGCAATCATCATACTCTTTTTGAGAAAATTTGTCAAGATTTAGTCAGAAAATCCTCTATTTTTAAAAACCAAAAACAGGTCCATAGAGTGTCAAAACGTGCTTAACGTGATCGTAGTGAAACTTGTCATAGTTTCTCCAAGCAGTGCGGGCTTGGTCATTTAATTTCAGTGAACCAAGTCCAATTAAAAGACTAATCCGTTGGTAAAAAGATTCCAGTTCAATTAAGATGGCGTTGTCTACTTTCTCAGCTTTTTTAAGTGCTCTGAGAATTTCGTCTATATTTTGCTGTAAGCGTAGATCATCAGGTAATCCCTGTTTACAGCTTTGTATTGTTTGGTTTAATTTCGAAACTAGTTGATAGGCTTCTGTTAAAAGAGCTTTGTCTTCCATATGAGCGTCCTCCTTTGCTCATGTATTGATGCCTATAGTATAGCACAAAAAATGAATTTGTCATAATAAATATATCAAAAAAATACAGAAAGATGTTTTAAAAGTTTAGAGGCTTTACTTGACCTCCTTTCATGGTATAATCAAGTGAGTAAATCTTTATGGAGGAAGTATGAAATTAAATATTCAAGAAGTTCGTAAGCAGCCTGAAGGTTTGTATTTTGAGCAAACTCTAGACTTGTCAGTTGACTTACGTGAGCGTAACCAAGAAATTTTAGACGTAAAAGATATTGTCGCAGTTGGGAAGATTCAGTATGAAGACCGTATGTTTTTCCTAGATTACCAACTGTCTTATACCATCGTACTTGCTTCTAGTCGTAGTATGGAACCTGTTGAGTTAGCAGAGTCTTATCCAGTGACAGAAGTCTTTATGGAAGGTGCTACCAATCAATTGAACCAAGAAGTTCTTGATGATGACTTGGTTTTACCTATCGAAAATGGTGAAATCGACCTGGCTGAGAGTGTTTCGGATAATATCCTGCTTAATATTCCAATCAAGGTCTTAACTGCAGAAGAAGAAGCAGGTCAGGGATTTGTTTCTGGCAATGACTGGCAAATCATGACTGAGGAAGAATATCAAGCTCAACAAGCAGTCAAAAAGAAGAAAGTAGTCCTTTTGCAGGTTTACAAGGGCTGTTTGATGGAGATGAATAGATGGTTTTATCTAAGAAACGTGCCCGTCATGTCATTGAGGAAATCATAGCTCTTTTTCCAGATGCAAAACCTAGTCTAGATTTTCGCAATCATTTTGAACTCTTAGTTGCAGTTATGTTGTCTGCTCAGACGACAGATGCGGCAGTAAACAAAGCGACTCCAGCTCTTTTTGAAACCTTCCCTTCACCACAAGCCATGGCAGACGCAAGTGAGAGTGACATTGCTAAGCATATTTCTCGTTTAGGTCTGTATCGAAATAAGGCTAAATTCCTTAAAAAATGTGCCCAACAACTATTAGACGATTTTGATAGTCAAGTTCCTCAGACTCGAGAGGAATTAGAAAGTCTAGCAGGAGTTGGTCGCAAGACAGCCAATGTTGTCATGAGTGTGGGCTTTGGAATTCCAGCTTTTGCAGTAGATACCCATGTGGAGCGCATTTGCAAACACCATGATATTGTTAAAAAATCAGCTACACCACTTGAAGTTGAAAAACGTGTCATGGAGGTTTTGCCACCAGAAAAGTGGTTGGCGGCGCATCAGGCCATGATTTACTTTGGTCGTGCTATCTGTCATCCGAAAAATCCAGAATGCGAACACTATCCACAGTTATACGATTTTAGTTCATTATAAGGCCAAACATTGAATGTTTTTACTTGCTTTGCACTGGGCTTTGTGATATAGTAAGGACAATAAAATATTCCTTTAAACCTGTCCCGTGAGGCAGGCAAGGAGCTCGATAAAGTAGAAGGGTAAGTCTATGCTGTTTCCAGTATGGCTCGCTTAATGATACATTCTCAAGTCTCCTTGTCTAAGGAGACTTTTCTTTTTGGAGGTTTGTCATGAAGACAAAAGAAGTTGTAGACGAATTAACCGTCAAGCGAGCAATTACGCGTATCACTTATGAGATTATCGAACGCAACAAAGATTTGAACAAAATCATTTTAGCGGGAATTAAAACACGTGGTGTCTTTATCGCCCACCGCATCCAAGAGCGCTTGGAACAATTGGAAAACATCTCCGTTCCCGTTGTAGAATTAGATACCAAACCTTACCGTGACGATGTCAAAAGTGGTGAAGATACTTCCTTGATTTCTGTTGATGTGACAGACCGCGAAGTTATCTTGGTGGATGATGTTCTTTACACAGGTCGTACAATTCGTGCTGCTATCGATAACATTGTCGGACATGGTCGCCCTGCTCGTGTGAGTCTAGCGGTATTAGTGGACCGTGGACACAGAGAATTGCCAATTCGTCCAGATTACGTTGGGAAAAATATTCCAACTAGTCGTTCTGAAGAAATCATCGTTGAGATGACAGAACTTGATGGCCAAGATAGAGTTTTGATTACTGAAGAAGCTTAAAAGCTAAAGGAGTAGCCATGTCAGAAAATCAACAAGCACTCAAACATGTGGTGTCCATGGAAGATCTCACTGTAGATCAGGTTATAAAATTGATTAAACGAGGGATTGAGTTTAAAAATGGAGCCCAGTTGCCCTACGAAGACCATCCCATTGTTTCCAACCTTTTCTTTGAAAATTCGACAAGAACGCATAAATCCTTCGAAGTTGCAGAGATTAAACTGGGATTGGAACGACTCGACTTTGATGTGAATACAAGCTCGGTAAACAAGGGTGAGACACTCTATGATACAATCCTGACCTTGTCTGCGCTTGGTGTAGATGTCTGTGTTATTCGGCACCCAGAGGTTGATTACTACAGGGAATTGATTGCGAGCCCAACCATTACGACATCGATTATCAATGGTGGTGATGGCTCAGGGCAACATCCTAGTCAGAGTCTGCTTGATTTGATGACAATTTACGAAGAATTTGGCCGTTTTGAAGGGCTCAAGGTTGCCATTGCTGGTGACTTGGACCATTCACGTGTTGCCAAGTCCAATATGCAGATTTTGAAACGTTTAGGTGCTGAACTTTACTTTGCAGGACCTGAGGAATGGAGAAGTCAAGAGTTTGCAGATTATGGTCAGTTTGTAACTATTGACGAGATTGTTGACCAGGTAGATGTTCTGATGTTGCTTCGAGTTCAACATGAACGTCACGAAAGTGGAGCAGTCTTCTCAAAAGAAGAGTATCACGCTCAACATGGCTTGAACCAAGAACGCTATAATCGCTTAAAAGAAGAAGCAATCATTATGCATCCGGCTCCTGTGAATCGGGATGTGGAAATTGCCGATCATCTTGTTGAAGCACCAAAATCACGCATTGTCCAACAAATGACTAATGGAGTATTTGTTCGAATGGCAATCTTAGAATCCGTATTGGCAAGTAGAAAAGCCAAATAATACACAAAACGTTAAAAGACGCCAGTGAGCGTCCACGAGAGGTGAAAATATGACAAAAAGACTTCTAGTTTTAGAAGATGGCACAGTTTTTGAAGGAAAGGCCTTCGGTGCAGATATTGATGTAACAGGGGAAATCGTCTTTAACACAGGGATGACAGGATATCAAGAATCCATTACAGACCAATCTTATAATGGACAAATCTTGACCTTCACGTATCCACTAGTAGGGAATTATGGAATTAACCGTGATGACTACGAGTCTATCAGTCCTACTTGTAAGGGAGTTGTAGTTTTCGAAGAGGCGCGTAGAGCTAGTAACTGGCGAAACCAAATGACGCTGGACGAATTCTTGAAGGCTAAGAAAATTCCTGGAATTTCAGGCATTGACACTCGAGCTCTTACAAAGATTATTCGTAAACATGGTACCATGAGAGCGACTCTTACACATGCTGGCGATAGTATGGATCACATTGCAGATCAACTTCAAGCAACTGTCTTACCGACTGATAATATCAGACAAGTTTCTACAAAGACTGCTTATCCGGCTCCAGGAGTTGGTTTGAGCGTTGTTTTAGTAGACTTCGGCCTTAAACACTCTATTTTACGAGAGCTATCTAAACGTGATTGTAACGTGACTGTAGTTCCATACACAACTACGGCTGAGGAAATCTTGCATTTAAACCCTGACGGAGTTATGTTGTCAAATGGTCCTGGAAATCCAGAAGATGTACCAGAAGCTCTTGAGATGATCCGTGGTATTCTCGGGAAAATTCCAATCTTTGGTATCTGTATGGGGCATCAGCTCTTTGCGATGGCAAATGGTGCTAAGACCTATAAAATGAAGTTTGGTCACCGTGGCTTTAACCATGCAGTTCGTGAAATTGCTACTGGACGTGTGGACTTCACAAGTCAAAACCATGGTTATGCCGTTAGTCGTGAGGATTTACCAGAGCACTTAATCATCACCCACGAAGAAATCAATGACAAGTCAGTTGAAGGCGTACGTCACAGATATCTACCAGGTTTCTCTGTGCAATTCCACCCGGACGCAGCTCCTGGACCACATGATGCAAGTTATCTATTTGATGAGTTCATCGAGATGATGGAAGCCTTCAAACAAGCAAACTAAAGACGAGTGAAAAATCGTCGGAGAATTTATTTAATGGCAATCAGAGAGTTGCCGAATAGAAAGGAGAAGGGTGGTCCGTATTTGCTGAACTGAATACGGGCTACGGACGGTGCTAAAAAGATAGTTATTTCTAGAACTAGCAGTTCTTCGTCATAACTCCTATTTTAGCTTTGTCCGCTTGACGCCCTTAATATCTTATAAATGCCTAAACGTACTGATATTCAAAAAATTATGGTGATTGGTTCTGGTCCGATTATTATTGGTCAGGCTGCTGAGTTTGACTATGCTGGAACCCAGGCCTGCTTGTCTTTGAAAGAAGAGGGGTATGAGGTTGTCTTGGTTAACTCAAATCCTGCAACCATCATGACGGATAAAGAGATTGCAGACAAGGTCTACATCGAACCGATTACACTTGAGTTTGTGACTCGTATTCTCCGTAAGGAACGTCCAGATGCTTTGCTTCCAACTCTTGGAGGGCAAACGGGGCTTAATATGGCCATGGAATTGTCAAAAAATGGTATCTTGGATGAGCTTGGTGTTGAACTTCTCGGGACTAAATTGTCTGCCATCGACCAAGCAGAGGACCGAGATCTCTTTAAACAATTAATGGAAGAACTCAAGCAACCAATTCCAGAATCAGAAATTGTCAACACAGTTGAGGGAGCAGTTGCCTTTGCAGCAACTATTGGCTACCCAGTTATCGTCCGCCCAGCCTTTACTCTAGGTGGTACTGGTGGTGGTATGTGTGCCAATGAGGAAGAATTGCGTGAAATTGCTGAGAATGGTTTGAAGTTGTCACCTGTTACCCAGTGTTTGATTGAACGTTCTATTGCCGGTTTCAAGGAAATTGAGTATGAAGTCATGCGTGACTCAGCTGATAATGCCCTTGTTGTTTGTAACATGGAAAACTTTGACCCTGTCGGAATTCACACAGGGGACTCTATCGTATTTGCCCCTGCGCAAACCATGTCCGACTATGAAAACCAAATGCTTCGTGATGCTAGTTTGAGCATTATCCGCGCTCTCAAGATTGAAGGCGGATGTAACGTTCAGCTTGCGCTTGATCCACACAGTTTTAAGTACTATGTCATCGAAGTAAATCCTCGTGTATCTCGTTCTTCAGCCCTTGCTTCTAAGGCAACAGGTTACCCAATCGCCAAATTGGCTGCCAAGATTGCGGTAGGGTTGACCTTGGATGAAGTTATTAACCCAGTTACAGGTTCAACCTATGCTATGTTTGAACCAGCCCTTGACTATGTGGTGGCTAAGATTCCACGTTTCCCATTTGACAAGTTTGAAAAAGGGGAACGTCGTCTTGGTACCCAGATGAAGGCAACTGGAGAAGTTATGGCCATCGGTCGGAACATCGAGGAATCTCTCCTTAAAGCTTGTCGCTCTCTAGAAATTGGTGTCCATCATAATGAAATGCCTGAGCTTGCAGATGTTTCAGATGATGCCTTGATTGAAAAAGTTGTCAAGGCTCAAGATGACCGTCTCTTTTACGTATCAGAAGCTATTCGTCGTGGTTATACACCAGAAGAGATTGCTGACTTGACTAAAATTGATATTTTCTACCTTGATAAACTCTTGCATATCTTTGAGATTGAGCAAGAATTGGGTGCACATCCTCAGGATGTCGATGTCTTGAAAACAGCTAAACTCAATGGTTTCTCAGATCGTAAATCGCAGAACTCTGGGGAACTACAGCTGATCAAGTTCGCCAACTTCGTTTAGAAAACAAGATTATCCCAGTTTACAAGATGGTAGATACTTGTGCTGCAGAATTTGAATCAGAAACTCCGTACTTCTACTCAACATATGGATGGGAAAATGAGTCTATCAAGTCTGAAAAGGAATCTGTACTGGTCCTAGGTTCTGGTCCAATCCGTATCGGTCAAGGGGTTGAGTTTGACTATGCGACAGTTCACTCAGTTAAGGCAATCCAAGCTGCTGGATACGAAGCCATCATTATGAACTCAAACCCAGAGACAGTTTCAACAGACTTCTCTGTATCTGATAAACTCTACTTTGAACCATTGACTTTTGAAGATGTGATGAATGTCATCGACTTGGAGCAACCAAAAGGTGTAATTGTTCAGTTCGGTGGTCAAACAGCTATCAACCTAGCTGAGCCATTAGCAAAAGCTGGTGTGACTATCCTTGGTACTCAAGTTGCTGACTTGGACCGTGCGGAAGACCGAGACCTCTTTGAACAAGCCCTCAAAGACTTGGATATTCCACAACCGCCTGGACAGACTGCAACCAATGAAGAAGAAGCAGTGCTTGCAGCTCGTAAGATTGGTTTCCCAGTTCTCGTTCGCCCTTCATATGTCTTGGGTGGACGTGCCATGGAAATCGTTGAGAATGAAGATGATCTTCGTTCTTACATGCGTACTGCGGTTAAGGCAAGTCCAGACCATCCTGTTCTTGTTGACTCTTATATTGTCGGTCAAGAGTGTGAAGTCGATGCTATTTCAGACGGAAAAAATGTCCTCATCCCAGGTATCATGGAGCATATCGAACGTGCTGGGGTCCACTCAGGTGACTCCATGGCTGTTTATCCTCCACAAACCTTGTCTCAAAAGGTTCAGGAAACTATCGCAGACTACACCAAACGTCTTGCGATCGGCCTCAACTGCCTTGGTATGATGAACATTCAGTTTGTCATCAAGGATGAAAAAGTTTACGTTATTGAAGTCAATCCACGTGCCAGCCGTACAGTTCCATTCCTTTCAAAAGTAACCAATATCCCTATGGCGCAAGTAGCGACTAAGTTGATTCTTGGTCAAAGTCTTGAAGAACTTGGTTACCAAGATGGACTTTACCCAGAAAGCACTCGCGTTCATATCAAGGCACCAGTCTTCTCCTTTACCAAGCTAGCTAAGGTAGACAGCCTTCTTGGTCCTGAAATGAAGTCGACAGGGGAAGTCATGGGTTCTGATACCACTCTTGAAAAAGCTCTCTACAAGGCCTTTGAAGCTTCTTATCTTCACTTGCCAACCTTTGGTAATGTTGTCTTTACCATCGCGGATGATGCAAAAGAAGAAGCACTAGATTTGGCTCGTCGTTTCCAAAATATTGGCTACGGAATCCTTGCTACTGAAGGAACTGCAGAGTTCTTTGCAAGTCATGGATTGCAGGCTCAAGTCGTTGGAAAGATTGGTGATGATGAACACGATATTCCAAGCTACGTCCGCAAAGGAAAAATTCAAGCAATCATCAATACAGTTGGTACCAAACGGACAGCTGATGAAGATGGTGAGCAAATCAGACGTTCAGCAATTGAACATGGAGTTCCTCTCTTTACAGCTCTAGACACAGCAGATGCCATGTTAAAAGTATTAGAAAGCAGAAGTTTTGTCACAGAAGCCATCTAAATAAAAAAATGATTCTCGTAAGGGAATCATTTTTTTATTTTATGAAAAATGTTGTTACCATTTTCACAAGAAAAAAATAATCTAGAAAATATAAAAAAAGCAAAAAAATAAAAAAATATAGTAAAAAAATTAGAACATATTCAAATAAATCCTGTTAAAAGTAGCATTATATCAAGCATGCATAAAAATATAATAAAAAAATTTAGATCTCAGGTAATGAAAAACTATTCCAAAGTAAACGTTTTCAAGGGCATATAATTCTTTGAACTTATCTTAAACTTATGATATGATAAAGGAGCTAAAGCTAGAATATAATTTTTTTGTATAAAAGGTACAAAAAAATTATAAAAATTCTGACTCCTAGTAAAAATAAAAAGATTTATAAAGGAGAACTTATCAAGATGATAAGAAAGGAACAACAACGCTTTTCTTTACGTAAATATAAAGTTGGTGTTGCATCGGTATTTTTAGGAACCACTCTAAGCTTTCTAATGGCAAATGGTGGTGAAGTAAAAGCTTCAGAAATTCCTGCACAACCAAGTTCTGAAGAAAAAACAGAGTTGGTGAAAAAGGATAGTAGCGAGGATTCCTCTAAAAAGGAACAGAATGTTGTAGAAAATGTTGCAACAAGTGAACTTGCTGAGACAAACAAGGTTGAAGAAGGAAAAGCAGCTTCTGAGGCTAAAACAGAAGAAGCTAAATCTGAACCAGTGTCTTCAGAAAAAGCAGAAGAAGTAAAACCTGCTTCAACTGAGACTGAGATTGCTAATAAGGAAACTGCTAAGCCGGTTGAAAAAGCTGAAGAAACTAAGCCAGCTGTTTCAGAAGGTGATAAACCTAATGTTCGTAATCGTCGTGCTACAACGGAAGATGCAGTTTCTGGAGACCACAACTCTAACCCTTTAGCGGTAAGTACTTACTTAAAAGATGGGGAAAAAGTAACTCCAGAAATCAAAGATGCTAACGGTGCAACTGTAAGATCTCAAACGGTACCAGCTGGTTATTCTGCTAAAGAAGGAGATTGGTACACATACGCTATCTGGGATTTAACTAGATTCAATGAACGTTATGGTACAAAATACTATGCTCGTGCTTATAAGAGATTTGATGAATCTACAGATACAACTGTTGAATTAATCGATAAAACGACTGGGAATGTAGTAGAAACAAGAACGGTTACTTCATCAAGTGGCGTTCAAAAATTCACTACTACCACAGCTGCGTCTAATAGTGAATTAACCTTCCAAGTAGATTATAAAGCTGGACTTGCTCAAGAAAAAGGTAAAACAATTCAACCATTCATTCAAAATGGGTATGAAGTTGGAAAGAGTATAACAGATTTAGTGGCTGCTGGACACCAATTGACACCTGCAGAGCAAGCACTTCATACTGCGGTTTATAACGCTCGTACAACAACAGATATTCTAAACGTTGTTGAACCAGCTTATAACGGTCGTTTAATTACGGATTCAAATGATAAAATACCAGAGGCAATTAATAAAACAACTTACTATAAAGTAGTTGACAAAAACAATCCAACATTCAATGCAAATAAAACAGATGTAACTGTTCAAGATTATAAAGAAAATGGTAATGAAGTAGATTTAGCTAGATATGCAACTAAAGCTATGGAAGGACAAAGCTTCACAGCATCTGGTGAACGCCAATTTGATGGCTATAAATTGTATCAAACAGCTGATGCAAACGATAAATCTGGTTATATCAGTCGTCCTTATACTGTTGGGACGAAATTTATGGATGCGGACCGTTATGGTATTAAACGGATTAAAGAAGTTGTTGGAGAAGATGGTTCAGTAGTTATTCGTGTTTACTTACTAGATCCAAAACAACAAAGTAAACGTTCTGATGGTTCATTAAGTACTGATGGCTACATGTTGATTGCTGAAACTAAACCAATTAAACCAGGTGAAGCTAATACGCAAGAACTAGTTGTTAAAAAATCACCTCTTAATACGATTGCACATACAGTAACTGATCCAAAAACTGGAGCCAAAACAAACTATCCTAACGGTAAAGAAATTACATTCGATCTCCAAAGAGCTGCAGGATATACGCCATATAAAACAGTATTCGTACCATTCTTAGGAGACGGGATTGGACACGGTTCAGCTAACGCACAATTAGAACGTGGAGTTGGTGGTATCGGTACAAACGTTGACTTGCTTAACACTTTGACGCCACATAGACAACCGGTCTACTACTATGTAAAACGCGAACCAGCAAAAGTTACACCAGAATTCGAAAAAGAGCTTGCTGGACGTGTATTAACAGATGGAGAATTCAGCTTCAAGTTAACAGAAGAAAAGAGTACTCCAGATAAACATGAAGAAACAGTTACAAACAAAAATGGCAAGGCTACATTTAGTGAATTATCATTTAGCAATCCTGGTACCTATAAATATAAGATTACAGAGTTAAAAGGTTCTGATACAAATGTTGATTACGATGCGATGACAGTTACTATGACTGTTACGGTAACTGAAAAAAATGCAGTGGGTGATCTCGAAGCTACAGTTAAGTACAGTTCTGAAGGTGGATTTAGTGCAGACGCTAATGACAAAATCTTTAACAACTATGTAGTTTCACCAGTAGTTACTAAGTTTGATTTTACGAAGAAACTCGCAGGTCGTAAACTTAAGGAAGGTGAATTTAGCTTCGTCCTTAAGAATGCAGCAGGTGAAGAAGTTGAAACTGTTAAGAATAAAGAAGACGGAACTGTTACCTTCTCAGAATTATCATTTGACAACTCTAAAGTTGGAACTCACACGTATACAGTAGAAGAAGTAATCCCTGCAACTAAAGAAGTAGGTATGACGTATGACACTATGAAAGCAACGCTTACTGTGGAAGTTGCTAAAAATGGACATGCCTTAACAACTGTAACAAATGTCAGCTCAGCAGGTGGTGTGAATGAGAATGGAGAATCAACAGATGGAATGGAAGATAAAGAGTTTAACAATAAAATAACTCCTCCAGAAACACCTGTATTCCAACCAGAAAAATTCGTTCTTAACAAAGAAAAATTTGACATCACTGGTACAAAACTCGTTGACGACGATCATGAGTTGACAGACGAGTACGCAGATACAAATGCTGACCCTTATGCTGACAAAACTACTAACAACGAAGCAGAAAACATCAATACGAAGGTTGTTGAACGCGGTGAAAAATTAGTTTACCAAGTATGGTTAGATACTAAGAATTTCACTGATAGAAACAATATCCAATCGGTTGGAATCTCTGATACCTATGATGCTGATAAATTATCGGTTAACTCTAGTGAAATCAAGGCTTACGATAGTGAAACTGGTAATGAAGTCACTGATAAGTTTGATATTAAGGTTGAAAATGGTGTTATTACAGCAACATCTAAGACTTCTGTAAACAAATCATTAGGTGATGTAGATAATACACAAGTTATCGATACAACTAAATTTGCATTTGGTCGCTACTATAAATTTGATATCCCAGCAACAGTTAAAGATTCAGTTCCAGGTGGAGTAGACATCGAAAACAAAGCCAACCAAATCGTTCATGTTTACAATCCAGTAAGCAAATCTGTAGAGAAACCAGAAAAACCTACTCAAAAACGTGTGAACAGTGTTCCTATCGAAGTAGAATTTAACTTCACTAAGAAACTAGAAGGTCGTGAACTGCAAGCCAGTGAATTCAGCTTTGTTCTGAAAGATTCAAAAGGGAAAGAAGTTGAAACTGTCAAGAACGATGCAGATGGTAAAGTAAAATTCAAAGCTCTTAAATTTGAAAAGAGCCAAGTTGGTGAACATAAATACACTGTTGAAGAAGTAGCAGGAGCAGATGCAACTATTACTTACGATACGATGAAGGCTGAAGTTAAAGTTACTGTTTCACATGATGGTACTGCAAAAGCTTTAATCGCAAATGTAACTGAACCAGCTGATAAAGAATTCAATAATACAGTTACACCACCAACTGAACCTAAGTTCCAACCAGAGAAATACGTTGTTTCTGAAGAGAAATTCGATATCACAGGCGATAAGCTCGTTACGACGATAAAGAGTTGACAGACAAGGTCTCAGATACCAATGCGAACCCATATGCGGACGATGCATCAAACAACGAAGCACAAAACATCAATACCAAGACTGTTAAACGTGGAGATAAACTAGTCTACCAAGTTTGGTTGGATACTACAAAATTCACAACTGATAACAAGGAAAAGATACAGTCAGTTGGAATTACAGATGATTTCGATGAAACTAAGGTTGGTGTTGATGGTACTAAGATCAAAGCCTACGATTCAGTATCAGGTGATGATGTAACAAATAAATTTGATATTACAGTTGAAAATGGAGTAATGACAGCGACGCTTAAAGCTGGCAATACTAAGTCACTTGGTGATGCTGAAAATACTCAAATTATCGATACAGCTAAATTTGAGTTTGGACGTTACTATAAGTTCGATATCCCAGCAGTAGTCAAAAATGATGTTGATGGTGGAGTAGATATTGAAAATACTGCGACACAAGTAGTCAACTACTATAATCCAGTTACCAAGAAAGTTGAAAAACCGTCTAAACCAACTGAAAAACGTGTGAACAGTGTACCAATTTCAGTAGAATTTAATTTCACTAAGAAACTAGAAGGTCGTGAACTGCAAGCCAACGAATTTAGCTTTGTTCTGAAAGATTCAAAAGATAATGAAGTTGAAACAGTTAAGAACGACGCAACTGGAAATGTTAAATTCTCAGCCCTAGAATACAAGAAGGGTGAAGAAGGTGTATATAACTACACTGTTGAGGAAGTTGTAGGAACAGACGCTACTGTAACATATGATACTATGAAAGCAGAAGTGACCGTGACAGTATCACATGATGGTACAGCTAAAGCTCTAATTGCAACTGTGACTAATCCAGCTGACAAAGAGTTCAACAACACTGTAACACCACCTGAAGAGCCTAAGTTCCAGCCAGAAAAATATGTTGTCGCTGCAGAGAAATACGATATTACTGGTGACAAACTACTTGATGACGATAAAGAATTAACAAACAAGTATACAGAAACAAATACTGATCCATATGTTGATAAAGATAACAACAATGAAGCAGAAAACTTAAATACTAAGACTGTTAAACGTGGTTCTAAATTGGTTTACCAAGTATGGTTAGATACAACTCAATTTGATGCTAATAACCGAGATAATATTCAAACAGTTGGAATTTCTGATAACTATGACGAAGGTAAATTAACTCTGAATAAAGCCGATATCAAAGCCTATGATTCTGTAACAGGAGCTGAAGTAACAGATAAATTTGATATTGCTGTTAATAATGGAGTTATTACAGCAACACTCAAAGCTGGTAATACTAAGTCATTAGGTGATGCAGAAAATACTCAAATTATTGACACAACTAAATTTGAATTTGGACGTTACTATAAATTTGATATCCCAACAACAGTTAAGGAAGATGTAGCTGCTGGCGCAGATATCGAAAATACTGCGGCTCAAGTAGTGAACTACTATAATCCAACTACTAAGAAAGTTGAGAAACCAGAAAAACCAACTCAAAAACGTGTGAACAATGTTCCAGTTCCACTTGATCTTAAATTTACTAAGAAACTGGAAGGTCGTGATTTAGCAGAAGGTGAATTCAGCTTTGTTCTTAAGAAAGACGGCGATATTGTCGAAACGGTTAAGAACGATGCGACTGGTAAGATTACCTTCAAGACTCTTGAGTTTGGTAAAGATGATTTAGGTAAGACATATAACTATACAGTTGAAGAAACTCCTGGTACAGATTCATCTGTTAAATACGACACAATGGTTGCTACTGTGAAAGTTGTTGTATCTCATGATGGTACAGCTAAGCAATCGTAGCGAATGTAACAGATGCTGTTGATAAAGAATTCAACAATACCGTAACCCCACCAACTGAACCTAAGTTCCAACCTGAGAAATACGTTGTTTCTGAAGAGAAATACGATATCACAGGCGACAAGCTCGTTGATGATGATAAAGAGTTGGCAGACAAGTACGCAGATACAAATGCCAACCCATATGCGGATGATGCATCAAACAACGAAGCTCAAAACTTGAACACCAAGACTGTGAAACGTGGCGACAAGTTGGTTTACCAAGTATGGTTGGATACAACTAAATTTGACGCAAACAACAAGGACAACATCCAATCAGTAGGAATCTCAGATGACTACGATGAAACTAAGTTGAATCTTGACGCTACTAAGATTAAAGCTTACGATTCAGTAACAGGCGCAGAAGTAACAGATAAATTCGATATTACTGTGAACAACGGTGTGATTACTGCAACCCTTAAAGATGGCTTCACGAAGTCACTTGGCGATGCAGAAAACACACAAGTGATTGACACAACTAAATTCGAATTTGGACGTTACTACAAGTTCGACATCCCAACAACAGTGAAAGCTGATGTACCTGGCGGTGTAGATATCGAAAATACTGCGGCTCAAGTAGTCAACTACTACAACCCAACTACTAAGAAAGTTGAGAAACCAGAAAAACCAACTGAAAAACGTGTCAAACAACGTTCCAGTTGAAGTAGAATTCAACTTCACGAAACGTTTGGAAGGCCGTGAGCTTAAAAGCTAACGAATTCAGCTTCGTTCTTAAAGATTCAGAAGGTAAAGACTCTTGAAACTGTAAGCAACGATGCATCAGGTAATGTTAAGTTTTCTAAACTTGAGTTCAAGAAAGACCAAGAAGGTGTACACAACTACACTGTTGAAGAAGTAGCTGGAACAGACGCAACCGTTACATACGACACAATGAAAGCGAATGTAACAGTCACAGTGAAACACGATGGAACAGCTAAAGTTCTGATCGCGACTGTAGGCGACATTGCGGATAAAGAATTTAACAACCGTGTAACTCCTCCAGAAACTCCTGAGTTCAATCCAGAGAAATATATTCTTAATGAAGAGAAATTTGATATCACTGGTAATAAACTCCTTGATGATGATAAAGAGTTGACTGATAAAGTAGTTGATACCAACAAAGATCCATATGTGGACAAATGTTGATAATAATGAAAAGCAAAATATCAATACTCAAACACTCCATAAAGGTGATAAGGTTGTTTACCAAGTATGGTTGGATACAACTAAATTCACAGAAGGTCACAATATTCAATCTGTTGGTATTACAGATAAATATGATAGCGAAAACTTGGATGTTAACGTAGCTGAAATTAAGGCTTATGATTCAGTAACTGGTGAAGATGTAACAGCTAAGTTTGATATCTCAATTGTGGATGGTGTCATTACTGCTAGATCTAAGGCTGACTTGACTAAGTCTCTTGGAGATGAAGAAAATACACAAGTAATCGACAATGCTAAATTAGCATTTGGACGTTACTACAAGTTTGATATTCCGGCACGTATCAAGGGAACTGCTAAAGAAGGTGTAGATATTGAAAATACAGCTTCTCAAATTGTTCACCAATATGATCCAACTAAGAAATCAGTTGAAAAACCAGAAAAACCAACTGAAAAACGTGTTGTTAATATTCCAGTGAAAGTTGAATTCAACTTCACGAAGAAATTGGAAGGTCGTGCGTTGAAAACTGGTGAATTCAGCTTCATATTGAAAGACAAAGATGGTAACGTGATTGAAACCGTAAGCAATGATGCTGAAGGTAAGATCAAGTTCTCAGCTCTTGAATTCAAACGTGGTCAAGAAGGTACTTATATCTATCATGTAGAAGAAGTGAAAGGTACAGAGGCTGGAGTTGAGTACGATAAGATGGTAGCGACTGTTGGAGTTACTGTAACTAAGGATGGTAAAGTGTTGACTCTTACTTCACAAATGCCTGAAGATACTGAGTTTAACAACAAGGTAACACCACCAACACCACCAACACCGCCAACACCACCAACACCACCAACACCACCAACACCACCAACACCACCAACACCGCCAACACCGCCAACACCGCCAACACCGCCAACACCGCCAACACCGCCAACACCGCCAACACCACCAACACCACCAACACCACCAACACCGCCAACACCACCAACACCACCAACACCGCCAACACCGCCAACACCAGTAACACCACCAACACCAGAAAAACCTAAAGGTCCTGAGTTGCCAAACACTGGTGAACAATCTAAATATGGACTTGTTGCACTTGGTGCTGCACTTGGTCTGGTAGGTCTAGGTTTGGTTGCAAAACGTAAAAAACGTGAAGACTAAAATTGACAAGTTATCTGTTCTAAAATGATGAAGTACAAATTATAGTCGTATAAAAAGAGGCTTTACTCGGAAGAGTGGGGCCTCTTTATTACTTTGTAAAAAACTAGTTTCTTTCTCTAAAATATACTAGTCTTGTTGCCTTTTAGAACTTACTAGGATTACAAAACTAAGAAGTAAAGAAAATTCTATAAATGCTAATTGAGAAGATTGATTACCTGTTTAAGATAGGTTGTTAATAAATTTAGTAACTTCGTGAAGAACTTTCAAAACTCTAAGTTATGAATGGGAAAATAAGTTTTTTTGAATCTATAGGGCAATCTTAATAAGGTTGAATCTTAAATATTTGTAGTTCAATTTTATATTTTGGAAATAAATTGAAAAATATTCAGAAATTATACGAAAAATTAATTGTATTTACATATTTTTTTGATAAACTTAATATGAATTTTTATAAAATAAGATTTTTTTCTAAAGAAAATTTTTTTTAATTTAAAAAAAGGAGTTTGTCATGTCATCGTTAAAGAATAATAAAACAATCAAGTATGCCTTGAGAAAAAAACCTCAGTTGCTTTTTGGTTCTGTTGCAGTTGCAACAGTGATTGCTGCAGCAGGGTATTGCCACTGTATCAGCCGATGAAACTTTCATCTGCAACGACACCTGTTACTTCAACTACAACAGTAGCTGGAGAAGAAACAAAAGAAGTTGCGGTTCCAGAGAAGTTGGAAGAAGCTAAAACTGCTGCCACAAATGAAGGTCTTGAAGTTAAAGAAACTGAGACTAAAAAGCAAGATTCTGAGGAAGCTGCTGTTAAAGATTACGAAAAACAAGTTACAGATATTTATAAAACTGTAGCTGATTATAAAGCTGAAGTAGCAGCAAATCAAGAAGCTTACGAAAAAGAAAAAGCTGAAGTTGATGCTAAAAATGCTGCTGCACAAGCAAACTACGATAAAGAGCTTGAAGCTTACAACGAAAAACTTACTGCTTATAAAAAAGAATTGACTGAAAAAACAGCAGAAAAAACAGCTGTAGAAAAAAGTAATGAAGAAGCTCGTGTTGCTTATGAAAAAGCGCTTGAAGAATATAACACAACTCTTGCAGCATATAATGCATCTGTAAAAGCAAATCAAGAAGCTACTGAAAGCAATAAATTATCTCAAGCAGAGTATGAATCTAAAGTAGCCGAATACAAAACTAAGAAAGCTGCATATGATGAAACACAAGCTGCTTACTTGATTGAGCTCGAAATTTACAACAAGAAAAAAGCACAATACGACGATGCTAAAGATGCCTTCAATAAGATGGTTGCAGAGCGTGGTGGAAATCCTGCAAAATACAAACAAGATTTGACATTCCTCTCTGAAGAGCTTGCTGATGGCGAAACAACTAAAATCACACACCAAACAACTGGATTAACAACTTACTTGACAAAAGAAGGTCAATCTCGTATGTACGGTGATGGTAAAGCTACTAAGATGTATGAAACAAAGAATCTTCAAGATTCTGATGTGACAACTACAAACCCATATGCCAATAATGAAATCGAGTGGGGAGTTGTAAAAGTCGGAGACAAATTTGATGTGACATACACAGGACTTACTCAAGCTAAAATTGTAAAAGATAGCGAAGAAAAAGGTATTGCAAAAGTTGTTTATAAATACGAAGTGAAGAGTCTTCCATCATCAGATGGAAAAGGAATCGTTCAAATTTATAACGATCCAGCTGTTACAATGACAATTGGTAGCTCAACAGATACTGAAACCCCAGTAACTGTTGGTGTTGACATTGAGTTCTTCGATGAAAATGACCAATTGATTGATTTGTCACAACACAATGCAATCCTTGCCCTTAACTCACTTAACCACTGGAATGGTGCATCTTATGTTGAAAATGACAAACCTCGTACTCTAGTTGTTGAAGCTAAAGATAGCGAAGGTAATACAGTTCGTGGAACATGGGATCCATATTCAGATGGAACTGAACCAAAACTTGATGGTGCAGACGTTGTTGTGAAAAGCGGTAAAGCTGACTTCGGTAGTGCAGAAGTTGATATCAATGCTGATAATCCTTTGAAAATTGTTGCTCAAAAAGCAACATGGGTTGATGATGCCTTTAAAGTAACTGAAGAAACAGTAGTTGATGCTACAACAGTGAATGCATCTGGTGGCGGAAATGGTCACTCAGTTGGTACTGAAGATTACACATTTGGTGATAAATCAGACGTTATCGGTACTTACACTGTTGACGCAACATCAGGCGTTTTGAGATACACACCAAAAATGAAACACCAAAATACTCCTCACGTTGAGTCTGTAAACATTGGTGACAAAGAGTTTATTAAACTTCCAAATTCAAGTGTAGACCAAGATTCATCGACAAAAGAAGTATCTGCTAAAGAACAAAACCAATACATGGACCAAGGTGCTACATTTAATGCAGACTCTTCAAGTCAAACTAAGGGTTGGGATGATCCTAAGAGTCCCTTACCTTTACTATGGTGGTGGTGCTGTTATTTTGAAAGATGGTCATCTTGAATTTACAGCAAAAGGTGCTAACGCAACAGGCGAAGCAACTCTCTATTGGTTCTCTATCAACTCAAACGTTGGCTTCCCTCAAGATCCAGGTGAAGAGCCAGTTAAACCAACAGAACCAACACCTCCAGTTAAACCTGAAAAACCAGAATTGACAGAAGTACCAACTGTTAAAGAAAAACCAGTTCCACCGACAGAACCAGAATATAAAACTGTACCTGTCTTACCAAGTGAACCGGTTAAACCAGAAGCACCTGAGTTGGTGAAGGATCCTGTTAAGAAAGAAACAGAAAAACCAGTTGTTGAATGGAATAAAAATGTTGTGCTTATCAAGGAAAATGAAAAACCACAACCTAAGCCAGAGCCTAAGCCAGAACCAAAACCAGAGCCTAAGCCAGAGCCTAAGCCAGAACCAAAACCAGAGCCTAAGCCAGAACCAAAACCAGAGCCTAAGCCAGAATCAAAACCAGAGCCTAAGCCAGAATCAAAACCAGAGCCTAAGCCAGAATCAAAACCAAAATCATCTAAGAAATTATTGCCAAATACTGGTTCAGTTGAACAATCATTCATGACTTATTCAGCACTTATTGGTTTAGCTACTGCCGGTTATGCTTTGTCAAGAAAGAAAAAAGAAGACTAATTCATTCTGACAGTTTAAAAAGAGAAGACTAGTTTAGTCTTCTTTTTTATCAAACTTTTCATCCTATAAAAATTTAAAAATATTAAAACCGTTTTACACTTGACAAAAATTGGTCTATACCATATAATAAAATAAAGAAATATGGAGGAACAATTATGAAAGTTATTCAAGTAAAAAAATCCTGAAGAAGGTGGAAAAAGTAGCTTTTGAAATTTTTAAAAGAAAAAGCTAGCAAACGGTGCTCAAAACATTAGGGACTTGCGACAGGTAGCAGTCCCGCTTGAATTTTATGCAGAAATCGTTAAGAGTGATCTTGATTTTTTTCAAATCTTACTAGTGTGAACTTGGACGAATATGTAGGACTTAGATGGAGAGAATCCCTCAATCTTATCGTTACTTTATGCAAGAAAATCTATTTCAATAAAAAAAGCCATTTAAAGAAAGCTTTTTACCTCGTGGTGTCAAAGATAATGCAGAGGAAGAAGTAGAACGCTATAATCAAATTCTTGCTGACCATCCAGTTGATTTGCAAATTTTGGGAATTGGTCGAAACGGTCACATTGGCTTTAATGAACCGGGAACTCCATTTGATAGTCAAACGCATCTTGTAGATCTTGATCAGTCTACTATTGAAGCAAATGCTCGCTTCTTTGATAAAATTGAAGATGTACCAACACAAGCTATCTCAATGGGAATTAAAAATATTCTTGATGCTAAATCAATTTTGCTTTTTGCTTATGGTGAATCTAAAGCAGAAGCTATCGCTGGAACTGTTGAAGGTCCTGTTACTGAAAGTCTTCCAGCAAGTAGTTTGCAAAACCACCCAGATGTAACCATTATTGCGGATGCAGAAGCGCTAAGTCTATTGAATCAATAATATTTATACGATACTTTAAAAGGAAGCTATTCAAAAATTCATTTGGATGGCTTTTTCATTTTGAATATATTAAATTTGTCTGAGTTCATAGATTTCTAGTGGATAATTTTACGAAAAAATGTACGTTAAACCATAGAATGTTATAAAAAGGATTGGAAATTAAAAAAATAATTGAAAATATACTAAATAATAGGCTTTTAACGCCTGAATTTATTGACTTTTAAATTTGAAATATAGTACTATTGTCTTGGATTATTTAATAATTCAATATATTTTAAAAAATAGGGAAAAGAAGGAAATATTTAATGGTGAAAAAAAGTTAAAGAAAAAAGCCGTTTTTTTAATATTTTTTTGTATCAGTTCTGACCTTCCTGAGTGCATTGTTCTTTATCGACCAATGTCGCTTATGCGGATGGGAAAAGAATTAACGGGTGTAGTAACTGATATAAGTGTCCTCAATATGTCGGATTCCAAATTGGAACCGAATGGTGACGGCACTTATCAGATTATTACCAAATCGTTCAAATCAGTTCTTTCGTTCAATTTGACCTGAAACAATATGATGGTAAATTGGCCAATGGCGATTACTTTGATGTGGATATTCCAACACCGGTAACCGTCTATAACGGAACGACTGAATTGTACGATAAGGAAACAAAAGTAAATATCGGTACAGTAGTTGTTACTGCTAATGGTGATAACCAAGGTGGTAAAGCACGTGTTACTTTGAAGAACCTTGATGAGTTCCAAGCTAAAACAGGCGGGGATACCGTTAAAGGCGTGAAAGGAAATTATGCAATTACTTTCTTGTTCAAGAGTGACCAAACAGCAACACCACTAACTTTTTGAAAAACAAGGGTGTTGGTAAAACAATCACACATACCTTTACATCTAAGACAGTTGACAGCAAGCAAGAAGGCTTCGAAAACTTTGCTAAGGTTGGTAACGATGTAGTAAGTAAAGAATGGACTTCAGCAAAGTTAGCAGCAATTGGTTCAGTAGGTAAAGGTGACGTATACTCTCCATGGAGAATTCGTGTCAATACTGGAAGACAAGACTATGGTAAGAACTTAGTTTTGAATGACTTCCTTCCAAATACATCTGAGTTTGCTCCTATCCAGTATATCCCAGAGTCATTGGTAGTTTATTCTTCTGCCACATTGAACGATGGTACTTCTCAAGTTCCGGATGATGCTAAGAAGATGGTAGAAGGTACTGACTATACTGTAGCTTGGAATGAGAACTATACTCAGTTCAGTCTTATCTTTGCAGATGGTTCTAAATCATACTGGGTTGAGTACCATACAACTACACCTGGTGATGGTAGAAAAGTTCAAAACGTTATCCAGTTGACTACAGCAGATGGAACTGCACTTCCTTTCCGTAGTAATCGCACAAATTTAGAATTCAAAGCTGAACGTGTATCTCTTGTAAAAGGACAAATCGAAGCTTCTACAGCCTTCAAGATTAAGATCAACAAGACAAATGCCTTCACATTGGTTCCAGTTGCAGGTGCAGTTTATACTGTTAAGTCAGAAGACGGAACTATCTCTACAGAATTGACTACAAATGAAAAAGGTGTGGCAATCTCTGATGAGTTTGATCAGAAATATGTCGGTAAGACATTCATTATCAAAGAGAAAACAGCTCCTGCTGGATATACTCTTGATGAAAAAGAATATAAGGTAGTCCTTGGAGCCGAAGGTTCTAAGATTAACCTTCAAGACGAACCAATCGCAGCAGATTTCTCAATTACTGCTAAGAAAGTAATTGCTGGAAATCGTCCAGTAGCCTTGAAAGAAGGTGAGTTCAAGTTTGATTTGTACAATGCAAACAACTTGACTACTCCAATTGCTTCAACAACAAACAAAGCAGATGGAAGCATCACATTTGAAGGTTTGAAAGCTAAAGGTCCTGGTACCTACAACTATGTCATCAAAGAAAATACTGAAACAAAAGTTCCTGGTATCACATTTGATGAAAACTCATACGAAGTAACAGTCGTTGTTAAAGCTGAAGGTGGAACACTTAAAGCTGAGGTTACAACTCAAACACCTACTTTAACAAACACATATGAGCCATCACCTGCTCGTGCTACATTCAAAGCAACGAAAGAATTAGTTGGTAAAGAACTTGCTAAAGAACAATTTGAGTTTGAATTGAGCGAAGGTGGAAAAGTCATTGCAACATCATCAAACGGTAAGACAGTTAATGGTGTTGAAGCAGCAACAGATGAAGTAGTCTTCTCAGTTCTCTATACTGAAGCTGGAGACCACGAATATACAATTACAGAAAAAGCTGGTACAGCAGAAGGAATTACTTATTCTAAGGAAAGCTACACAGTTCATGTTAAAGTTGTAGATAATGGTGAAGGTAAACTCGTAGCGACTGTTACAGAAGCAGATCAAGCTCGTAAGTTTACAAACAAATATAAAGCAACTCCAGCAGAAGCTGTAATCAAAGCAACTAAAGAATTAGTTGGTAAAGAACTTACTAAAGAACAATTTGAGTTTGAATTGAGTGAAGGCGGAAACGTCATCGCAACATCATCAAACGGTAAAGAAGTTGAGGGTGTTGAAGTTGAAACAAACGAAGTAGCCTTCAAACTTTCATACACTGAAGCAGGCGAGCACGAATACGTGTTGACAGAAAAAGCTGGATCAGTAGCGGGAGTTGAATACTCTAACGAAAGCCACACAATCCATGTCTCAGTAGCAGATAATGGAGAAGGTAAACTAGTTGCAACTGTTAAAGAAGCAGATTCAACTCGTAAGTTTACAAACAAATATAAAGTATCACCAACAGAAGCAGTTATCAAAGCAACTAAAGAATTAGTTGGTAAAGAACTTGCTAAAGAACAATTTGAGTTTGAATTGAGTGAAGGCGGAAACGTCATCGCAACATCATCAAATGGTAAAGAAGTTGAGGGTGTTGAAGTTGCAACAAACGAAGTAGCCTTCAAACTTTCATACACTGAAGCAGGCGAGCACGAATACGTGTTGACAGAAAAAGCTGGATCAGTAGCAGGAGTTGAATACTCAACTGAAAGCCACACAATCCATGTCTCAGTAGTAGATAATGGCGAAGGTAAACTCGTTGCAACTGTTAAAGAAGCAGATTCAACTCGTAAGTTTACAAACAAATATAACGCAACACCAGCTGAAGCAGTCATCAAAGCAACTAAAGAATTAGTTGGTAAAGAACTTACTAAAGAACAATTTGAGTTTGAATTGAGCGAAGGCGGAAACGTCATCGCAACATCATCAAACGGTAAAGAAGTTGAGGGTGTTGAAGTTGCAACAAACGAAGTAGCCTTCAAACTTTCATATACTGAAGCAGGCGAGCACGAATATGTCTTGACAGAAAAAGCTGGTACAGCAGAAGGAGTTACATACTCAACTGAAAGCTACACAATCCATGTCTCAGTAGTAGATAATGGCGAAGGTAAACTCGTTGCTACTGTTCAAGAAGCCGATGCTGCACGTAAGTTTACAAATACTTACACTACAACAACAGAAGCTCCTACAACAACAGAAGCTCCTACAACAACAGAAGCTCCTACAACAACAGAAGCTCCTACAACAACAGAAGCTCCTACAACAACAGAAGCTCCTACAACAACAGAAGCTCCTACAACAACAGAAGCTCCTACAACAACAGAAGCTCCTACAACAACAGAAGCTCCTACAACGACAGAAGCTCCTACAACAACAGAAGCTCCTACAACAACAGAAGCTCCTACAACAACAGAAGCTCCTACAACAACAGAAGCTCCTACAACAACAGAAGCTCCTACAACAACAGAAGCTCCTACAACAACAGAAGCTCCTACAACAACAGAAGCTCCTACAACAACAGAAGCTCCTACAACAACAGAAGCTCCTACAACAACAGAAGCTCCTACAACAACAGAAGCTCCTACAACAACAGAAGCTCCTACAACAACAGAAGCTCCTACAACAACAGAAGCTCCTACAACGACAGAAGCTCCTACAACGACAGAAGCTCCTACAACGACAGAAGCTCCTACAACAACAGAAGCTCCTACAACAACAGAAGCTCCTACAGATACTACAACCACTACAGAATATCCTAACCCACATGGTAGAGGTGACGGTAGCACTACAACAACTACAACTACTACTACTGAAGAACCAGGTCGTCCAGGAAACGGAGATGGAGATGGTGCTGGTAGAACAACTACAACTCCAGAATCAGGTCGTTCAACTACAACAGAAGAAGGACCAACTCTTCCATTTACTGGTGAAGCTACAAGCCTAGTACTTGTATTGGCAGGTGTGGTAATCTTGTCAGGTACTGTAGTAATGAAACATAAATTTTCTAAATAATCATGTTTAGAAAATCAATAATTTCTTGAAGAGGACTATATGGTCCTCTTTCTTTATGAATCAAAAATTAATAGGTTACACTATTTTTTTCTTGACAATTTTCCACCAATTCATGTAGAATAGAATAGATCTTGAACTTGAAGGGAGTGAAAAAAATGTCTAAAACAGTAGTACGTAAGAATGAATCTCTTGACGATGCTCTTCGTCGTTTCAAACGTGCGGTTACTAAAGCTGGTACTCTTCAAGAAACACGCAAACGTGAATTCTATGAAAAAAACCTTCTGTAAAACGTAAACGTAAATCAGAAGCAGCTCGTAAACGTAAAAAAATTCTAATTGAAATGAAAGGCTAGAGAAATCTAGTCTTTTTTTGCTAATCACAAAGAGTAAAATCACAGTGAAGATTGTTAATCCAGTGTTAAACAGACGTGCTTAAACTTGGAAGCTTTTTGATTGTAGTTAGGTGTTTTATATAAAGTTAAAATGTTGTCGTTGAGAAAGTATTCTCGTTGAGGAAATTAAAAACATACTGACAAAAAGTAGAGGAAAAACTACTAGATATAGCTGCTGCCAAAAAAACTATTAAAAAGTCAATTTTTGAGAATAGATTTACTGTAAAAAGAAAAATTAAAACTCATCAATTATTCTGAAATAGTGTTGCTAAAGTCATTTAGCGCAGTAAAAATGACATTTTGTATTTTCACACCCCTTTTTCATGTATAATTATATATATTATTAGAAAAAAATCTGAGAGGCTTTATCATGAAAAACAAAAGTTGCAGTCGCTTTGGGGAGCATTTTTGTTTCTTAGTGTCGGCACTAAGAGTAAAGGCGGAAACAAGTTCGCAGTCTGACGTGAATAGAATTCATTTTATTAATACCAAAGGAAGTCCAGGTACAGATGCCATTTTGCTTGAAAGTAATGGGCATTATGCGCTGATAGATATGGGTGAAGACTATGACTTTCCAGATGGGGAGCGATCCCTTTATCCATTAAGATCGGGGATTATTACTTCAAATGTCTATGCAATTGAAGATCGACTTTTCCGTCATCTTGACCATGTAGGTGTTCAGAAGTTGGATTTTATGCTTGGAACGCATGTTCATAGTGACCATATCGGTGGAGCTGATGAAGTTCTAAAAAAATATAAGGTTGATAAATTCTATCTAAAACGATATTCGGATGATCGAATTGCCACTCAATGGGGTTTATGGGATAATCTTTTCAATTATAATAATGCACTGAATACTGCTAGAAAATATGGCGTTAATCTTATCCAGGATATCTCAGATAATGATAGTCATTTCAAATTGGGTGATATGGATATTCAGTTGTATAACTACAAAAATGAATATGGCCCAGATGGGAAATTAAAGAAAGTATATGATGACAATCCCAATTCTATTGTTGCTGTAGTTACAGTAAATGGAAAGAAAATTTATCTGGGGGGATCTTGATAACGTTTATGGAGCTGAAGATCGCTTTAGGCCCACAAATTGGGGAAAAGTTGATTTAATGAAATGGAACCATCACCTTGACGGAAAAAGTTTCAAACAGTATTAATTTTCTTAATAATCTTTCCCCATCTATTGTTGTGCAAACAACAGGATTGGATATAAATGTCCAAGCAACGAGAGATAAATTGAAAGAGATGAATGTTCAACTCGTTCATGCTTCAAGTGATAAGAAAGATGCGACTGTTTTTTTGATATAAAAACAGATGGCATTAATAATATTTCTCAAGAATTCCCAGATATTCCAAATACGAATTCACGTTGGATCACTGAAGATGGATATAAAAAAATATTATTTCGCTGATGATCAGATGGCAACGGGGTGGCATACAATTGATGGAGCAAAATACTTCTTCAATGGGAAAAGGACATCTGCAACAAGATAAATGGCTTCAAGATTTTTGATGATGAAGGTACTCTTAAATCTTTATATATGGATAAAAGATGGGAAGTTACAAACTTCTAAATGGCTTCAAATCGACAAGCATTGGTATTATGTAGATTCTAAAGGATATCGAAAAGAGTCCGAGTTAGCAATCATTGGCGGTAAGACCTATTACTTTGACGAAAAAGGGATTATGCAAACTGGTACCAGAACAGTGAATGGAGCAACTCTGGTCTTTGATGACACAGGTGCGCTTTCAAATGAACTAAGAGCATCATCCTGGAATAAAAATCGGTAATAAAATGGTATTACCTAGATGAAAATAAAAAAATGACCATTGGTTTCAAAGAAATTGACGGAAAGTTGTACTATTTCAATGAAGCCGGAGAAATGGGAACTTATTGGCAATATACGCACCAAAAATGGTATTACTTTAGCGTTTCAGGTGAAATGAAACGTGGTTGGCTCAATGATGCAGGTAAATGGTATTATCTAGATCCTAAAACTGGAGAAATGTTTACTGGTTTAAATAAAATTGATGGTAAACTCTATCGCTTCAATGATGGAGGCGTCATGGCAACTGGTTGGGAACAGTTTGATGGCAAATGGTACTATTATACATCCAGTGGCGATCAGAAAAAAGGCTGGCTTAAATATAATAATGACTGGTACTATCTCGAACTGAAGGATGGAGAGATGGTTACAGGAAACAAAGAAATCGATGGACAACAATATAGCTTTAAAGATAGTGGTGCTATGGTTACTGGCTGGAAACAAACAGAAGACAAATGGTACTATTATGCATCAAGTGGTGAACTGAAAAAAGGCTGGATTAAATATGCTGGTGATTGGTACTATCTTGATTCAAAAGATGGAGAGATGGTTACAGGAAACAAAGAAATCGATGGACAACAATATAGCTTTAAGGCTAGCGGTGCTATGGTTACTGGCTGGAAACAAGAAGATGACAAATGGTACTATTATGCATCAAGCGGTGAGCAGAAAAAAGGTTGGATAAAATCTGCAGGTAAATGGTACTACTTGAATCAAAATGACGGCGTTATGGTGACCGGCAGACAGGAAATTGATGGTGTCAAATATAGCTTTAACCAATCTGGAGCTATGGAAACCGGATGGGTATTTGACGGCAAAGATTGGTACTATCATAAAGAATCTGGAGCTGCAGAGACTGGTTGGTTCAAGTACTCTGGTAAATGGTGTTACTTAGACAATGAGACTGGTAAAATGGTCACAGGTATCCAAGAAGTATCTGGGGATTACTATTACTTTAATAATGCTGGTGAAATGCAAGTTGGTTGGCTACAAGTAAATGGTGAATGGTACTATTTTAAAGTAAGTGGTGAAATGCTTCGAAATGCAACTACACCTGATGGTTACAAAGTAGATAGTGATGGAAGATGGCTTCAAAATAGAGAGACAACTAGTACAGGCACTACAACGGTAAAAATAGAAGAATCAACTTCAACAGAGCCAACTCTTAGAGAACAAGTTGAACATACAACTGAATCTACAACAAGTAGTGAAGAAAAATCAGTACCAGCTAGTAGTGATAAAGTATCTGACTAGTCTAGTTTTGCTGAATAGCTGAATAAATAAAGAAAGGGATTAAACACTAGCCTATTGTTTAATCCCTTTTGATTGTAACATTTTAAAAAGATTGCTTTTTAAATAAATACCTCAAATACTGTTAAAAACATAAACTTCCAGCTACAATCTGATATAATAGTAAGAGAACTCGATTTAAGGAGAAATATATGTCGGTTTCAGTAAAAGAAGTTATTGAGAAGCTTAGATTAGACATTGTCTACGGGGAGCCTGAATTACTTGAAAAGGAAATTAATACTGCAGATATAACGCGACCTGGTCTCGAAATGACAGGCTATTTTGATTACTATACTCCAGAGCGTATTCAATTGTTGGGGATGAAGGAATGGTCTTACCTAGTCTCTATGCCTTCTCAAAATCGTTACGATGTCTTGAAAAAAATGTTTCTACCAGAAACACCGGCAGTTATTGTTGCGCGTGGTCTAGTTGTTCCTGAGGAAATGTTAAAGGCAGCTAGAGAATGTAAAATCGCAATTTTAACTAGTCGTACAGCAACCAGTCGTTTGTCTGGAGAACTTTCTAGTTATCTGGACTCCCGCTTAGCAGAACGTACTAGTGTACACGGTGTCCTAATGGATATCTATGGTATGGGTGTTCTCATTCAAGGTGATAGTGGAATTGGTAAGAGTGAGACAGGTTTAGAACTAGTTAAACGTGGTCACCGCTTGGTGGCAGACGATCGAGTAGATATCTATTCTAAGGATGAAATGACTCTCTGGGGTGAACCTGCTGAAATTTTGAAACATCTGATTGAAATTCGTGGAGTAGGGATCATTGATGTCATGAGTCTATACGGTGCTAGTGCAGTTAAGGATTCTTCACAAGTTCAGCTAGCTGTTTATTTGGAAAATTACGATACACATAAGACCTTTGACCGCTTGGGGAACAATGCTGAAGAGTTGGAAATTTCAGGTGTTTCTATTCCGCGTATTCGGATTCCTGTAAAAACAGGTCGCAATATTTCTGTGGTCATCGAAGCTGCTGCCATGAACTATCGTGCTAAGGAAATGGGCTTTGATTCGACACGTCTCTTTGAAGAAAGATTGACGAAATTAATTGAAAAGAACGAGGTGCAAAATGATTGATCCAGTTGCTTTTCAAATAGGTCCCTTTGCTGTTCGCTGGTATGCTATCTGCATTGTATCTGGATTAATGCTAGCAGTTCTTCTTGCAATGAGAGAAGCACCCAAAAAGAAGATTTTATCTGATGATATTATTGACTTTATACTAGTAGCCTTTCCTCTGTCCATTATTGGTGCAAGACTCTACTATGTCATCTTTAAGTTTGACTATTATAGTCAACATATTGGAGAAATCTTTGCTATATGGAATGGTGGTCTCGCTATTTATGGTGGTTTAATTACAGGTGCTATTGTTCTATACATCTTTGCGGATCGCAAGCTGATTAATACCTGGGACTTCCTAGATATTACAGCACCAAGTGTCTTGATTGCCCAGAGTCTTGGACGTTGGGGAAATTTCTTTAACCAAGAAGCTTATGGCGCAGTTGTAGAGAGTCTTGACTACTTGCCTGCTTTCATTAAAAATCAAATGTATATTGATGGCTCATATCGACAACCAACCTTCCTGTACGAATCTATCTGGAACCTTATTGGTTTTAGTTTAATTGTTATTTTTAGACGCCGATTAAAGGGTATTCGTCGTGGTCATATCACAGCTTTTTATCTAATTTGGTATGGATTTGGCCGTATGATTATTGAAGGTATGCGTACAGACAGTCTGATGTTCTTAGGAATTCGAGTATCTCAGTTGTTATCTGTCTTCTTAATTGGTCTTGGAATTTATATTATTATGTATCAAAACCGAAAAAAAGCACCATTTTATAATGTAAAAAAGGAGAATTAAAATGTTAGAAGTTGCTTATATTTGTGGCTATCGCCTTGATTGTATTTATAGTTTATTTGATTATTACGCTTCAAAAAGTTGGACGTGTAATCGATGAAACTGAAAATACTGTTAAAACGCTAACTTCAGATGTAAATGTTACTCTACATCACACAAACGAGCTTCTTGCCAAGGTCAATGTTCTTGCTGATGATATCAATGTCAAAGTTGCAACCATTGATCCACTCTTTACAGCTGTTGCAGATCTTTCTGTTTCTGTTTCTGATTTAAATGAGCAGGCTCGTGTCTTGAGTAAAAAAGCATCATCTGCAGGTTCAAAAACATTAAAGACTAGTGCAGGTTTGTCTGCCATTCGTGTTGCAAGTAAATTTTTTAAAAAATAAAAAGGAGATAACTCATGGGTAAATTATCATCAATCCTTTTAGGAACTGTTTCAGGTGTGGCTGTTGCCTTGTTTCTAACAAGTGAAAAAGGGAAACGTGTTACTAGTCAGGCACAAGACTTTATTGAAGATCTGAGAGAAGATCCAGAAAATGCTAAGGAACAAGCAATCGAAAAATTGACAGAAGTCAAAGAACGAACCAGAGATTTTGTTCTAAAGACAAAAGAACAAGTAGAATCAGGCGAAATTACCTTGGATTCAGTTCTTGAAAAATCTAAATCTTTAGCTCAACAAGCGACTGAAGCTTCAAAAGAGACCTTGAACAATCTCAAGGAACAATTGGAAGAAAAAGTAGTTGTTGAAGAGCAAGAAGACGGTCAAGAAATCATCATTGAAATCGAAGAAGACTAAAATAGAATCACTATTCTTGATTTTCTAAAGAATCAGGAATGGTGATTTTTTTCTTGAGGCAAGTCTTTGTGGTATAATAAATACTATGCAGAAGAAACCAACATCAGCTTATGTGCACATCCCTTTTTGTACACAAATCTGTTATTATTGTGACTTTTCTAAGGTCTTTATAAAAAATCAACCGGTAGATAGCTATCTAGAACATCTACTGCAAGAATTTCATTCTTATGACATTCAGGAGTTGCGTACTCTCTATATTGGGGGAGGAACACCGACAGCCTTGTCTGCGCTACAGTTAGAGGTGCTTCTGGATGGATTGACTAAAAACTTAGATTTGTCAGTCTTAGAAGAATTAACCATTGAGGCTAATCCTGGTGATTTGGATGAGGACAAGATTGCAGTTTTGAAAAATTCAGCGGTCAACCGTGTTTCGTTGGGTGTCCAAACCTTTGATGACAAAATGCTGAAAAAAATTGGTCGTAGTCATTTGGAGAAAGATATCTATGAAAATATTGATCGTCTCAAGTTAGCAGGGTTTGATAATATTTCCATTGACTTAATCTACGCTCTTCCTGGTCAGACTATGGAGCAGGTCAAGGACAATGTTGCCAAGGCCATCACTTTGGACATTCCACATATGAGTCTCTATAGCTTGATTTTGGAAAACCATACGGTCTTTATGAATCGTATGCGTCGTGGGAAGTTACCACTTCCTAAAGAAGAAGTAGAAGCTGAAATGTTTGAATATATCATTGCTGAATTAGAGCGTGCTGGTTTTGAGCATTATGAGATTTCTAATTTTTCTAAACCAGGATTTGAAAGTCGCCATAATCTTATGTACTGGGACAATGCTGAGTATTATGGTATAGGTGCAGGTGCGTCTGGCTATGTAAACGGTGTTCGCTATAAAAACCATGGGCCTATCCGCCATTATCTAAAGGCAGTAGAAGAAGGCAATGCTCGCATCAATGAGGAACACCTGAGTCTAAGGGAACAAATGGAAGAAGAGATGTTTCTTGGACTTCGCAAGAAGACAGGAGTTTCAAAAGCAAGATTCGAAGAAAAATTTGGTACATCTTTTGACAATTTATATGGTCAAGTTGTAAGAGATTTGTGTCATCAAGGTCTTTTACAAGTAGAAGGTCAACAAATACGAATGACAAAAAGAGGTCTCTTTTTAGGAGATACAGTAGCAGAACGATTTATATTGGAGTAGAATTATGGGCTTAACTTATCAAATGAAGATGAAAATTCCTTTTGATATGGCTGATATGAATGGCCATATCAAGTTGCCAGATGTTATTTTGTTGTCCCTGCAAGTATCAGGAATGCAATCAATTAATCTAGGAGTGAGTGACAAGGATGTTTTAGAACAGTATAATCTAGTCTGGATTATCACTGATTATGATATCGATGTTGTACGTTTACCGCAATTTGCTGAGGAAATTACCATCGAAACAGAGGCCTTGACCTACAATCGTCTATTTTGCTACCGCCGATTTACTATTTATGATGAAGATGGTCAAGAGATCATTCGCATGGTAGCTACCTTTGTCCTTATGGATCGTGATAGTCGTAAGGTCCACCCTGTTGAACCTGAAATTGTCGCCCCTTATCAATCTGAGTTTTCTAAGAAACTGATCCGCGGACCAAAATACGCTGAGTTGGAAGAAGCGATTAACAAGGACTACCATGTTCGTTTTTATGACTTGGATATGAATGGTCACGTCAATAACAGCAAATATCTGGACTGGATTTTTGAGGTTATGGGGGCAGATTTCCTAACCAATCATATTCCTAAAAAAATCAACCTCAAGTATGTCAAGGAAGTTAGACCAGGTGGTATGATTACTTCTAGTTACGAATTGAATCAACTAGAAAGCAATCACCAAGTCACAAGTGATGGCGATATTAATGCTCAGGCAAAGATAATTTGGCAAGAAATTAACACAGATTAGAAAGTAATATATGACTTATAAAGGCTATTTAATTGATTTTAGACGGTACAATTTATAAAGGAAAAGATAGGATCCCAGCTGGTGAAGCATTTGTTCACGAGTTACAAAAGAGAGAGATTCCCTATCTTTTTGTAACAAACAACACTACTCGTACACCTGAAAGTGTCCAAGAGATGTTGGCAAATCAGTTTAATATCGACACACCTGTATCGACAATCTATACTGCAACCTTAGCGACCATTGATTACATGAATGACCTGGGGCTTGAAAAGACCGTTTATGTGATTGGAGAAGCAGGGCTCAAGGAAGCTATTCAAGCAGCTGGTTATGTTGAAGATAAAGAAAATCCAGCCTATGTGGTTATAGGTTTGGACTGGCAAGTTGACTATGAAAAATTTGCTACTGCAACCCTAGCTATCCATAAAGGTGCTCATTTTATCGGCACCAATCCAGATTTAAATATTCCAACAGAACGTGGACTTTTACCTGGTGCTGGTTCACTGATTACTCTTCTTGAAGCAGCAACTCGCGTAAAACCAGTTTATATTGGAAAACCAAACGCGATTATTATGGATAAGGCTGTTGAACACCTAGGACTTGAACGCCAAGAAATTGTCATGGTGGGGGATAATTATCTTACTGATATTCGAGCTGGTATTGACAATGGGATCCCTAGTCTTTTGGTGACGACAGGATTTACAAAACCTGAAGAAGTAGCGGATTTACCAATCGCCCCAACCCATGTCCTCTCAAGTCTAGCGGAGTGGAATTTCGATGAAAACTAAATTTACTTTTGTAGGAAGTATTCTCTTTCTCCTCTCGCTTGCTATTTTATTGACCATTTACCTGTCTTGGTTGGTTTACCCTCTGGAGATTTCTTGGTTAAATCTGACAAGTCGTGTTCATGTTCAACCTCAGACCATCCAACATAACTTTAATGTTTTGATGAATTATTTGACCAATCCATTGAGTCAAGTATTAGCAATGCCAGATTTTCCTTCGTCTGCCTCTGGAATTCACCACTTTGTGGTTGTAAAGGGACTCTTTCACCTAGCGCAAGGAGTAGCAATCGTAACTCTACCGATTTTCTACCTTTTTGGAAGCAAGTCATTCAGAAAGGTTTTCTGTCTCTATATCGCAGAGGTCTCTTGATTATGCTATCTTTACCTTTGGTTCTTGGTTTAGTTGGTGTCTTCATTGGGTTTGAACAATTCTTTACCTTGTTTCATCAGATTCTATTTGTAGGTGATGATACCTGGCTTTTTGATCCCGCTAAAGATCCGGTCATTCTCATCCTACCAGAGGATTTTTTCCTGCATGCCTTTCTCCTATTTTTCTGCTTGTATGAACTGCTTTTTGGCTTTATTTATCTACTAAGTTGGAAAAAAATTACCAAAAAAATATCATAAATGCATAAAAATGTTTTTAAAAATTTTACGAAAAACCTATTTTTCTTTAAAAAAAGTAGGTTTTTTACGGAAATAACTAGTCAAGCGCTTTATTTTGTATAATAGAATTAGAAAAAGTATGCAAAGTAGAGAATAGCATGATTACACTATTTTTTTATCACCGAGTTGTACATCATGTCGTAAGGCAAAGGCCTGGCTTGATAATCATAAAGTGCCTTTCAAGAGCACAACATTATGACCAGTCCTTTATCAAGAAAAAGAATTGCAACACATTCTTTCCTTGACCGAAAACGGTACCGATGACATCATTTCAACTCGTTCAAAAATTTTCCAAAAAGTTAAATATCGATGTGGAAAGTATCTCGGTGACAGAGTTGCTTTAATTTAATTGAGCAATATCCTAGTCTTTTTGCGTCGTCCAATCATCATTGATGATAAACGTATGCAGATTGGCTTTTAATGAAGATGAGATTCAGTGCATTTCTTCCTCGTAGTTATCGTAAGCAAGAATTGAAAGAAGCTACATTAAGAGCTGGTATTAATTAGATGAATAAACAGTATAGTTACCCACTAGATTTGTCGTGGAGCACTGAAGAACTTGCTTCAGTGCTTTCTTTTTTTAATGATGTTGAAGCTGCCTATGAGACACAGGTAGATGCTAAGAAACTATTAGATTCCTACAAGGTATTCAAGTCAGTTGTGCCTAGCAAGAGCGAAGAAAAACGTTTGGGACGTGAGTTTGAATCAGTTAGTGGATACTCTTTCTACCGTTCAGTCCAGTTGGCCAAAGAAAAAGGAGAAGGGAAGATTTCACTTGGAAAATAAATTTATATTTGCCAAAGAAATTGTCAGGGAAGCTGGGGAATACATTCTCCAGCATATGAAAGAAGATCTCCATGTTGAGAGAAAGTCTTCCCCTACAGATTTGGTAACTAAGTTAGATAAAGAAGTTCAAGACTTACTTATTAAAAAAATCCGTTCTCGCTATCCAGATGATCTATTTTGTGCAGAAGAAGGCTGCATGCGTGCAGCAGTAGGACAAGGTTCTGTATGGATTATTGATCCTATTGATGGAACCAACAACTTCGTAGCACAAGGTGAAGATTTTGCCGTTATGCTGGCCTATTTTGAGGATGGTATTGGTAAGTTTGGTATTATTTATGATGTCATGAAAGGTGATTGTTACCATGGTGGAGGAGACTTCCCGCCCTGTCGCAATGACGAACCTTTACCACTCTTTAAAAAGAAACCCTTGAGAGAATTTTTGGTGTCTGGTAATTCTAGAATGCTAGCGACTAACGAATGGGGCTTAGCGGATTTGGGAAATGCTGCACTTGGAACACGAGTTTATGGCAGCGCCGCTATTAGTTTTGCCAAGGTGCTATCAGGTCGACTTTTAACTTATATCACTTATTTACAACCTTGGGATTATGCGGCTGCAAGTATCCTAGGTGAGAGTTTGGGTTATAAGGTTTTTACGATTGCTGGTGAGGAAGTCGATTTTCAAACACGACAGGCCGTTATGATGGTGCCAGTCGAGATGAAAGATGAGATTCAATCCTATATCTATGAAAGGAAATAAACCTACATGCAATTTCCAGATGGATTTGTAAAAAAATACGAAACAATATTGGGAGATGAGGCAAGAGCTTTTCTTGCCTCTTTTGATGATGAGGCCATCTCAGCCTTTCGCAGCAATCCCTTAAAAGAAGCCCAAGGCACTTTCTCTGACCCTATTCCTAACACACCCTGGGGCTACTATGGGAAGGTTTCAGGAAAATCACCAGAACATGTAACTGGCTTGGTCTATTCACAAGAACCTGCCGCACAAATGGTCGCTCAAATAGCTCAGCCAAAGCCAGGTATGAAGGTCTTAGACTTGGCAGCGGCTCCTGGTGGGAAATCCACTCAACTGGCAGCTTATCTAGCTGGTGAGGGTATTTTAATTTCTAACGAAATTTCAAACAAACGAGCGAAAGTCTTGGTTGAAAATATGGAACGTTTTGGTGCGACTAATGTCGTTGTGACCAATGAATCAGCAGACCGTTTAGCCAAGGTTTTTAAAGGCTATTTTGACCTGATTGTTTTAGATGCTCCTTGCTCAGGCGAAGGGATGTTTCGTAAACAGCCGGATGCCATGGATTATTGGAGTGAGGATTATCCTAGTCAATGCGCTAGTCTACAACGTGAGATTTTAGAAGACGCTGTTACCATGTTGGCTGAAGGTGGTCGACTTATTTACTCTACTTGTACTTGGGCTCCTGAAGAAAATGAAGAAATCATTCACTGGCTTTTAGATAACTATGATTTTGAATTGATTCCAATCCAACACATCAATGGTATGGTCCCAGGGATTGATTTGCCTGAAACAGCTCGTATGTATCCACATCATTTTAAGGGTGAAGGTCAGTTTGTTGCCCATCTTCAGTTTAAGGGACACAACAAGACTGGGAAGTTCAAGCCTTCTAAGACGAATCTCAGTCGTGAACAGTTGAGTTTATGGCAGGATTTTGAGAAGAAGCATTTAAAAGAGAAACTACTAGGAGTCCTACAAGTTTTTGGTGAACAACTTTATCTCTTGCCAGAAGTCCTACCAGACATTAGTAAACTTAAGATAGCTCGTAATGGTCTTCATCTTGGGACTTTTAAGAAAAAACGCTTTGAGCCAAGTTTTGCTCTAGGATTAGCTTTGAAACCGAGTCAAGTCAAGCAAACGATTGAAATTCATCAAGAAGACTTTATCAAATATGTAGCTGGTGAAACGGTCCAATTAGCTGAAACTCTTCCAAATGGTTGGTACCAAGTTTTGGTTGGTGGAAATGGTCTAGGTTTTGCAAAAGTAACCGGAAATACCTTGAAGAATTATTTTCCCAAGGGATTGAGGTTTCAGGTGAAAACTAGTCAAAAACTGTATTCTATGTTATAGTTGAAATATGGATTTTCCCTGAAAACAATAGAAAATAAGGGCGAAAATTCAAGCTATTCATCATTATTTTCAAGGAGACAAATAGTGAAAAAATTTAAAAAACTCACCCTCTCTCTTGCAGCTCTTTTACTTGCTGGTTCGCTAGCAGGGTGTGCAAGTTGGATTGATCGTGGGGAGTCTATGACTGCTGTTGGGTCAACTGCCCTCCAACCTCTAGTCGAGGCCGCAGCAGATGAGTTCGCATCTGCCAACATTGGTAAAACAGTTAATGTTCAAGGTGGTGGTTCTGGTACAGGTCTGTCTCAAGTCCAGTCAGGAGCAGTAGACGTTGGCAACTCTGATGTATTTGCTGAAGAGAAAGATGGTATAGATGCCACGGCTCTAGTTGACCATAAGGTTGCTGTTGCGGGGATAGCTGTTATCATCAACAAAGAAGTAGATGTCGATAACCTAACAACAGATCAGCTCCGACAAATCTTTACAGGTGAAATTACCAACTGGAAAGAAGTTGGTGGTAAGGATTTAGCGATCTCTATTATCAACCGAGCCGCTAGCTCAGGCTCTCGTGCTACCTTTGATAGCGTGATTATGGATGGAAAATCAGCAGTACAAAGTCAGGAACAAGATTCAAATGGAATGGTTAAATCAATTGTTTCTCAAACGCCTGGTGCCATTTCCTACTTAGCCTTTGCCTATGTTGATGACTCAGTTGGGACTATCAAACTCAATGGTTATGAGCCAATCTCAGAAAATGTTACAACTAACAATTGGCCTTTGTGGTCTTATGAGCATATGTATACCCTAGGCCAGCCAAATGAATTAGTTGCAGAATTTTTAAACTTTGTCCTTTCAGATGAAGCTCAGAATGGAATCGTAAAAGGAATGGGCTATATTTCTGTCAAGGAAATGAAGGTTGAAAAAGATGCTGCAGGTACTGTGACAGCAATAGAAGGGAGCCAGTAATGAATCAAGAAGAATTATCAAAAAAATTGCTCTCTCCTTCAAAAAATTCTCGTCTTGAGAAATTAGGGAAAGGGCTAACCTTTGCCTGCCTTTCTTTGATTGTCATTATCGTTGCTATGATTTTGATTTTCGTGGCTCAGAAAGGCTTATCGACCTTCTTTGTCAATGGAGTCAACATTTTTGATTTTCTATTTGGGCAAACTTGGAATCCTTCTGGGAAACAATTCGGTGCCCTACCGATGATTTGGGTTCATTTATTGTTACTATCTTATCGGCTCTGATTGCTACACCATTTGCAATTGGTGCTGCAGTCTTTATGACAGAAGTGTCACCAAAAGGAGCAAAAATTTTGCAACCAGCCATCGAACTTCTAGTTGGGATTCCTTCAGTAGTTTACGGATTTATCGGTTTGCAGGTTGTCGTTCCATTTGTTCGTACTGTCTTTGGCGGAACAGGGTTTGGAATCTTGTCAGGGATTTTCGTTCTTTTCGTTATGATCTTGCCAACTGTAACCTTCATGACTACAGATAGTCTACGTGCAGTGCCTCGTCACTACCGTGAAGCTAGTTTAGCTATGGGTGCAACCCGCTGGCAAAACTATCTGGCGTGTAACCTTAAAGGCGGCCCGTTCAGGTATTTTTACGGCAGTGGTTTTCGGAATGGCCCGTGCATTTGGTGAGGCTCTTGCGATTCAGATGGTGGTCGGTAACTCAGCAGTTATCCCAACTTCACTAACGACGCCAGCAGCGACTCTGACATCCGTTTTGACTATGGGAATCGGAAATACTGTTATGGGAACTGTTGATAATAATGTTCTTTGGTCACTGGCCTTAGTATTGCTCTTGATGAGTCTGGCCTTTAACAGTGTCATTAAATTGATTACAAAAGAGAGAGGAAAGAAAAACTATGCACGCTAAGAAATTAGATAAACTTGCAACAGCTGTCCTCTACACCATCGCAGGAATCATTGTGACCATTCTAGCTTCCTTGATTCTTTATATCTTGGTTCGAGGCTTGCCACATGTTTCTTGGTCATTCTTGACAGGAAAATCATCCTCCTATCAAGCAGGTGGTGGTATTGGGATTCAGCTTTATAATTCCTTTTTCCTTTTGGTGATTACCTTATTCATTTCTGTGCCTCTATCAATGGGAGCTGGAATTTTCCTAGCAGAGTATGCTAAAAAAGGTCGGATTACAAATTTTGTCCGTACCTGTATTGAAATTTTGTCTTCTCTACCATCCGTAGTGGTGGGACTCTTTGGATACCTCATTTTTGTAGTCCAGTTTGAGTATGGATTTTCCATTATTTCTGGTGCCTTGGCCTTAACGGTCTTTAATCTTCCACAGATGACTCGTAACGTTGAAGACAGTTTGAAACACGTTCACCATACGCAACGTGAGGCTGGTTTGGCGCTTGGACTTTCTCGTTGGGAAACAGTCCTTCATGTCGTGATTCCTGAAGCCCTACCTGGAATCGTTACGGGTGTAGTGCTTGCATCAGGTCGTATCTTTGGAGAAGCTGCAGCCCTTATCTACACAGCAGGGCAATCAGCACCAGCTCTTGATTGGTCTAACTGGAATGTTCTCAGCGTAAGCAGTCCAATCTCAATCTTCCGTCAAGCAGAAACCTTGGCTGTCCATATTTGGAAAGTCAACAGTGAAGGAACCATTCCTGATGGAACTCTTGTTTCAGCAGGTTCTGCCGCGGTGCTCCTCATCTTTATCTTGATTTTTAACTTTGGAGCACGTAAACTCGGAAGCTATCTACATAAGAAATTAACCGCTGCCTAAAGGAGAAGCCATGTCAAAATATAATTGGGATGAAAGGCATATCATTACTTTTCCAGAAGAAAAAGTGGCCCTCTCTACGAAGGATTTACATGTTTACTACGGTAAAAATGAATCCATCAAGGGCGTGGATATGCAATTCGAAAAAAATAAAATTACTGCCTTGATTGGTCCGTCAGGTTCTGGGAAATCAACCTACCTACGCAGTCTCAACCGTATGAATGATACCATAGATATTGCAAAGGTTACAGGACAAATTCTCTATCAAGGAATTGACGTCAACCGTCCCGAGATCAATGTCTATGAAATGCGTAAACATATCGGAATGGTTTTCCAACGTCCAAATCCATTTGCTAAATCAATCTACCGCAACATCACCTTTGCACACGAACGTGCAGGAGTTAAGGACAAGAAGGTCCTTGATGAAATTGTAGAAACCTCACTTCGCCAGGCTGCCCTCTGGGACCAGGTCAAAGATGACCTTCACAAGTCTGCCTTAACGCTTTCAGGAGGCCAGCAGCAACGTCTCTGTATCGCGCGTGCTATTTCTGTAAAACCAGACATCCTCTTAATGGATGAGCCGGCATCAGCCTTGGATCCGATTGCGACAGCTCAGCTCGAGGAAACTATGCTTGAGTTGAAGAAGGACTTTACCATCATCATCGTGACCCATAGTATGCAACAGGCTGCGCGTGCAAGTGATTACACTGGATTTTTCTACTTGGGTGATTTGATTGAGTACGATAAAACGTCAAATATTTTCCAAAATGCCAAAGCTACAGTCAACAAACGATTATGTAACTGGACACTTTGGTTAGAAAGGAAACAGTATGACAGAACCGATTTTACAGGTCAAAGACCTGTCTGTTTATTACAACAAAAAGAAGGCCTTGAATAGTGTTTCCTTATCTTTCCAACCCAAGGAAATTACCGCCCTTATCGGTCCCTCTGGATCTGGGAAATCAACACTTCTAAAGGCTATTTAACCGAATGGGTGACCTTAATCCTGAAGTGACGACAACTGGATCAGTGGTTTACAATGGTCACAATATCTATAGTCCGCGTACCGACACGGTTGAATTACGTAAGGAAATCGGGATGGTTTTCCAACAACCCAATCCATTCCCAATGTCTATCTACGAAAATGTTGTTTATGGTCTCCGCATTAATGGAGAGAAAGACAAGCAAGTCTTGGACGAAGCTGTGGAGAAAGCTTTACAGCGTGCTTCAATCTGGGATGAGGTCAAGGATCGCTTGCATGATTCAGCAATTGGTCTATCAGGTGGACAACAACAACGTGTCTGCGTCGCCCGTGTTTTGGCGACTAGTCCAAAGATTATCCTCTTGGATGAGCCGACCTCAGCCTTAGACCCTATCTCGGCTGGAAAAATCGAAGAAACCCTATATAGCCTTAAGGACAAGTACACCATGCTATTGGTTACTCGTTCCATGCAGCAAGCATCTCGAATCTCTGATAAAACAGGCTTTTTCCTCAATGGAGATTTGATTGAATTTAACGATACCAAGGAAATGTTCCTCTATCCACAACATAAGGAAACAGAAGATTACATTTCAGGTAAATTTGGATAAGGAGAAAAAGATGTTACGATCTCAATTTGAAGAAGATTTAGAGAAATTGCATAACCAATTCTACGCTATGGGACAAGAAGTTCTTTCCCAAATCAATCGTACTGTACGTGCTTTTGTCACTCATGACCGTGACTTGGCTAAAGAAGTCATCGAGCAAGACGCAGAAGTCAATGAATACGAATTGAAACTTGAAAAGAAATCATTTGAAATCATTGCCCTTCAACAGCCAGTATCACAGGACTTACGTACAGTTCTAACAGTTCTAAAGGCTGTTTCAGACTTGGAACGTATGGGTGACCACGCAGTATCCATTGCTGAGGCAACCATTCGTATGAAGGGGGAACAACGTATCCCAGCTGTCGAAGAAGAAATCAAAAAAAAATGGGACGTGATGTTAAAGATTTCGTAGAAACAACCCTTGAACTTTACCTAAACGGATCAGTTGATAAGGCCTATGAAGTTGCAACCATGGATGAGAAAATCAACCATTACTTTGAAAATATTCGTGATCTGGCAACTGAAGAAATCAGAAAGAATCCAGATGCTATCGTCACAGGTCGTGATTACTTCCAAGTGATTTCATACTTGGAGCGCATCGGTGACTATGCTAAAAATATCTGTGAATGGGTTGTTTACTTTGAAACAGGTAAGATTGTCGAATTGTAAAATATTTAGAAGATAAAATATTGTGAAAGCTTACTTTTTTTAATATAGTAAAAGCTTTTCATTGTATCGATAGTTTACTTTGTCAGAGGTGAATAATGAACTATATACAGAGTATAAGAAAAAAAGTTGGAAAAAGATAAAAATTATTTTAAATTTTACTTGTGGAATTTTTAAGTCAATCAGGAAAAATATTATTACAAAAACGAGCAGACAAAGGAACTTGGGGTTTACCAGGTGGTGCTATTGAATTAGGTGAATCGGCTGTAGAAGCATTAGTGCGAGAATTTTATGAAGAAACAGGAGTGAAAGTAACAGTGAAAAACTCTTAAATGTTTATACAAAAATATTCAGATAGTTATCCAAATGGTGATGAGGCATAAGTTATTACAATGTTGTATTTAGTTACATCTGAAACTTCAATCTCTACAAATGTTTTTACGAGTGACGAAACTTTAGAATTAGGGTTGTTTGATCACAGGGATATGCAAAATATCACAATTGTAAACCAGCAACATCGAGATATGATAAATGATTTTTGAAAATTGTTTCCCAATAGATAGATAAACCGATTATTGAATTTGTATTTTTTTATAAATATATTTTTATGGAAAAATGCAAGAAAATATTGACAATTATTTTTAAATAAGTTATAATTATACAAAATCTACAGAGAGGTTGTTTATTTATGAAATTAAAAATGGATATTTGTTTTATGTAGTTTTTCTTGCAAGTTTCTTTTTAGTTGCTTGTCAATCGTCTAGCTCAAGCTCACAGTCTGCAGTAGAAGCAATCAAACAAAAAGGTAAATTAGTGGTCGCAACTAGCCCAGACTATGCACCATTTGAGTTTCAAGCACTTGTGGATGGCAAGAACCAAGTCGTCGGTGCTGATATTGATATGGCACAAGCCATCGCTGATGAACTTGGAGTAAAATTAGAAATTTCCAGTATGAGTTTTGATAATGTATTGACCAGTCTTCAAACAGGGAAAGCAGACTTGGCTATTGCGGGAATCAGTGCAACTGAAGAAAGAAAAGAAGTCTTTGATTTCTCAATTCCTTACTATGAAAACAAGATTAGCTTCCTAATCAGAAAAACTGATCTTGAAAAATACAAAGATTTGGACTCTCTAGCAAGTGCAAATATTGCAGCTCAAAAAGGAACTGTCCCTGAATCTATGGTCAAAGAGCAACTTCCTAAAGCGCAGTTGACTTCATTGACAAATATGGGTGAAGCTGTTAATGAACTTCAATCAGGTAAGGTTGATGCTGTTCATATGGACGAGCCAGTAGCCCTCAGCTATGCAACAAAAAATTGCTGACTTGGCTGTCGCAACAGTAAGCTTAACTATGAAAGAAGGCGAAGAAAATGCAGTTGCTATCAAGAAAGGCAACTCAGATTTGAAGGAAGTAGTTGATAAGGTTATTCAAAAACTGAAAGATGACGGTACTTATCAAACATATCTTGAAAAAGCTGCCAAGCTAACAGAAGTAGAGCAATAAAAAATAACAGAGGCTGGGACAAAAGTCCTAGCCTCTCAATTGTCATTGGATTATCAAGCAAGACGCAGTGGTTGAGTGGGCTCTACTACGCTGATTTCATCAGCTTTTACAGCCTTACTCAACTGTGCGGAGGTGGGACGATGAAATCGAATTCTAACGAATTACCGATTTCTGTCCCACTCTCTGTTTTTAAGTAATTTAATGTTGTTTCAAGACTTTCTAAAGGAACCTTAGCAAATTGATAGGGGCAAGTCTCAATGTAGGACGATTCGAAAAAGTCTAGATTTAAAGAGCTGTGTTTGAGGCTTGCAATCTTAGGATAGTTTCTGAGATCAAGCAAAAGTCCATCATGGAGAGGATAGTTTGGCAGGGAAAGGGGATAAGATTTTAATAGCTTATGAATGAAGCCTTGACTTTTCTCTTGCAGTGCCAATCTTGCTACTCTATTTTTTTCAAAGAGTTGACTATCAATGTAGAGTGATAAAGCCTTTTGCATAATAAGGTTGTTATCATAGTCCAGAATGTTTTTATAGGCCACAAAAGGACCTTTAATAGGATTTGGAAGTATGAGAGCAGTGATTCGAAGTGCAGGGAAAATACTTGTAGAAAAAGACTTGATGTAGATGACCAAATCATTTTGGTCCAAATAATGAAAGGTTTGTCCCATTTTAGGATCTAGATCTCCCAGATAATCATCTTCAACGATATAAATTTGATATTTGGCTGCTAAATCAAGGATAGCGCGTTTCTCCTCTTCAGAATATGAATGACCTAGCGGATAGTGGAATCGAGGAATGGTGTAGAAAAATTTAATGTTACCACTTTGAAAATGTTTCTCAAGTTCTTTCAGGTCAATGCCATCCACGCGACGTTCAATGGTTTGATAGGGAATATTTTGAGCCAGCAGAAGTTGGTTCATTCGGTGATAGGTTGGTTGTTCGACCAGTATTTCTTGGCCCTTACCTGGAAAGTCAATTTGAGAAAGAATAAACAGTGCTTGCTGGGTTCCAGTTGTCATGACTAATTGATCGGGTTTACTATAGATAGCTTGGTCAAACAGTAGTTTATGAACAGACTTTCGTAATTCTTCTAAACCCTCTTGGTGTTCATAGTAGTTGTAGAGATAATTTTCTCGACCGATCAAGCTTTCATTGACACAAAGACGAAATCATCATAGGCAGCAGCATGTTCGTCATTGACCGAGATAACGAGGTCTTCGTGGCTAGCTTGTTGTTCTAAAACATAATAGCCACTTTGAGGTTTGGAGTAAATGTATTTCTCGTATCGGAGTTCCAAAAGTGCACGCTGCACAGTATCTTTACTACAGTGGAAGTCTTGACTGAGTTTTCGGATAGAAGGTAGACGACTTCCTGTTTGAAGTTTTCCTGATTCAATCTCTTCTTTTAGATAGTGAACAACTTGTTCATACTTACTTTCTTGCTTCATTCCAGACCTCTCTTGATTTTGTTACATTGTACCCTTTTTTTAGTTGTTTGGCAATGTTATACTCTTCGAAAATCTCTTCAAACCGCGTCAACGTCGCCTTGCCGTATATATGTTACTGACTTCGTCAGTTCTATCCACAACCTCAAAACAGTGTTTTGAGCTGACTACGTCAGTTCTATCCACAATCTCAAAACAGTGTTTTGAGCAACCTGCGGCTAGTTTCCTAGTTTGCTCTTTGATTTTCATTGAGTATTAAAAGGCAGTCTAGCATTCAATTCTAATCAGAAATGTGATATACTTAGTAAGTAAATTTTCAAAGAAGAGTGAGATGATAAAGGTGCAAGAACCAGTTAAATTATTCCAATATAATACTTTGGGAGCCTTGATGGCAGGACTTTACGGCGGGACTATGACAGTTGGTGAGTTACTTGAACATGGAGATTTAGGGCTAGGAACCTTGGACTCTATTGATGGGGAGTTAATTGTCTTAGATGGTAAAGCCTATCAAGCTAAGGGTTCAGGTGAGAAGCCTGAAATCGTTGAAGTTTCACCAGACGCGCTGATTCCCTATGCAGCAGTTGTACCCCACCAGGCAGAAGTTATTTTCCGCCAGCGTTTTGAAATGACTGATCAGGAACTTGAAAAACGTATTGAGTCCTACTATGATGGAGAAAATCTTTTCCGTTCGATTAAGATTCATGGTGATTTTAAACACATGCATGTTCGCATGATTCCAAAATCGACAAGCGAAACGAAATTTGCTGAGGTTGCGACTCATCAGCCTGAATATAGTTGCGAAAATGTCTCTGGGACTATCGTTGGATTCTGGACACCTGAAATTTTCCATGGTGTCAGTGTCGCAGGCTATCATTTGCACTTTATTTCAGATGACCTAACCTTTGGAGGTCATGTCATGGATTTTGTCATCAAGGAAGGAATCGTAGAGGTTGGAGCTGTTGATCAGTTGGATCAACGTTTCCCTGTCCAGGATCGTCAGTACCTCTTTGCTAAGTTCAATGTTGATGAGATGAAAAAAGATATCGATCAGGCTGAATAAAAGGAGAAAAGTATGAAAATTCATGTAATAATCACAATGATAGCTTTATTTGTATTTCTCATAGCTGCCATTTGGTTCTCAAAAAAGAAGTACAAGATTAACCTTTCAGTTTTAGGACTTGGGGCAGTTGCATTTTTTGTCTCATCTCAGGTCTTAGAGAAAATCGTTCATCTCTTGGTTCTTCATCCACAAAAGGATGGGACAGTTCCACTCATGACGGAAAATCCACTTCTCTATGTGATTTACGGGGTCTGTATGGCTGCTTTATTTGAAGAAACAGCTCGACTTGTCTTCTTTAAATGGTTAGAGAAGAAGAGAGCTTTGGAAGATTCGGATGCTCTCGCCTATGGACTTGGTCATGGTGGCTTGGAATTGCTCTACCTCGGAATGGGAAGCTTGATTAGTCTTTTGATCCTCTTTTCGTTATTAGAGTCTTCAAATCCAGATTTGGCAAATCTCCTTCCCAAAAATACACTTGAAACAGTCCAATCTCTATCTGGATGGCAGGTTTATTTACTCGGTGTTGAGCGTGTGCTTGCTCTTGTTATGCAAATTGGTCTCTCTTTCTGGGTTTATCAAGCAGTCCGTCAAAAGAATTGGATTTATCTAGTAGCTGCCTATGGTTTACATGCCTTCTTTGATCTGGCTCCGAGTCTATCTCAGGTTGGATGGATTTCAAATCCGCTTCTTGTTGAAGGATTGTTAGCAGTGGAAGTTGTTCTATTTGTATACTTTACAAAAACTATCTTGTATAAAAAATAATAATGCAAAAGAGGTCTGACCTCTTTTTTACTTGTGTGAATAAAAAAGCTTTTTCAAATCGTCGAAAAAAATCGCTAAAAATGGTATAATGGAATGAATTTTATAAAAGGATAAGAAAGATGACTGTATTAGATAAATTAAAAGAAACCCTAGAAGGAATTGATATTCGATTCGATGAGCCATTGAAAACTTATACCTATACCAAAGTCGGAGGAAGGCGGATTACTTAGCTTTTCCTCGCAATCATTATGAGATGGCCCGTGTGGTTAAGTTCGCTAATCAAGAAAATATCCCATGGATGGTTCTTGGAAATGCCAGTAATATTATCGTCCGAGAAGGCGGAATTCGTGGCTTTGTCATTATGTGTGACAAGCTCAACAATGTTTCAGTCGATGGTTATACGATTGAAGCAGAAGCGGGAGCTAACTTGATTGAGACCACTCGCATTGCTCTACGCCATAGTTTGACAGGATTTGAGTTTGCCTGTGGAATTCCAGGAAGCGTCGGTGGAGCTGTCTTTATGAACGCTGGTGCTTATGGAGGTGAGATTGCTCATATTTTGCAGTCTTGCAAAGTATTGACCAAGGATGGAGAAATCGAGACTTTATCAGCCAAGGACTTAGCCTTTGGTTATCGTCATTCAGCTATTCAAGATTCTGGAGCAGTAGTCTTATCAGCTAAATTTGCACTATCTCCAGGGAATTATGAGACTATTAATCAAGAAATGGAACGTTTGACCCACCTTCGAGAACTCAAACAACCTTTGGAATATCCATCATGTGGTTCTGTCTTTAAACGTCCGGTTGGACATTTTGCAGGGCAATTAATCTCAGAAGCTGGTTTAAAAGGTTACCGTATCGGTGGTGTAGAAGTCTCAGAAAAACATGCAGGCTTTATGATTAATGTAGCCGATGGGACTGCTCGAGATTATGAAGACTTAATTGAGTCTGTTATCGAAAAAGTTAAAGAACATTCAGGTGTTACCCTAGAGCGAGAAGTTCGTATCTTGGGTGAACACGAATAACATTATTATTAAACATTATACAAAGATTGGGATTTTATCGCTAGATATGGTTTGGGTCAATTCCTTACAGTTATTGCTAGCATTTAACAAGGTCCCAATCTGTTAATTTACGAAGAAAAAGGAATTTAGAGGAATTGAAAAAACCAATTATCGAATTCAGAAACGTTTCTAAAGTTTTTGAAGACAGTGACACTATGGTTCTCAAGGATATTAACTTTGAGTTGGAAGAAGGAAAATTTTATACACTGCTAGGAGCTTCTGGTTCAGGAAAATCAACCATCCTAAATATCATTGCAGGTTTGCTGGATGCAACGACGGGAGACATTTTGCTAGACGGCGTGCGTATCAATGACATCCCGACCAATAAACGCGATGTTCACACGGTTTTCCAATCTTACGCCTTGTTCCCACATATGAATGTCTTTGAAAATGTTGCCTTTCCATTGCGATTGCGTAAGGTCGATAAGAAAGAAATCGAACGACGTGTGCTAGAAGTTCTCAAGATGGTACAGCTTGGAAGGTTTTGAAAAACGTTCTATTCGTAAGCTTTCTGGAGGACAACGTCAGCGTGTAGCTATTGCGCGTGCGATTATCAATCAGCCTCGTGTAGTACTCTTGGATGAGCCTTTGTCAGCACTTGACTTGAAGTTGCGGACAGACATGCAGTACGAACTACGTGAACTGCAACAACGCTTAGGTATCACCTTTGTTTTTGTTACTCACGATCAGGAAGAAGCTCTGGCCATGAGTGACTGGATTTTCGTTATGAATGACGGTGAGATTGTTCAGTCTGGGACACCCGTAGACATCTACGATGAGCCAATCAACCACTTTGTAGCCACCTTTATTGGTGAATCAAATATCTTGCCAGGAACCATGATCGAGGACTACTTGGTTGAGTTCAATGGCAAACGATTTGAAGCGGTCGACGGTGGGATGAAGCCAAATGAGCCTGTTGAGGTTGTCATTCGTCCAGAGGATTTGCGCATTACCCTTCCTGAAGAAGGCAAGCTCCAAGTTAAGGTGGATACTCAGCTTTTCCGTGGGGTTCATTACGAGATTATCGCCTATGACGAGCTCGGAAATGAATGGATGATTCACTCGACCCGTAAGGCCATCGTTGGCGAGGAAATCGGTCTGGATTTTGAACCAGAAGACATCCACATCATGCGTCTCAACGAAACCGAAGAAGAGTTCGATGCTCGTATTGAAGAATACGTAGAAATCGAAGAGCAAGAAGCAGGTCTGATTAACGCAATCGAGGAGGAAAGAGATGAAGAAAACAACCTCTAAACTCTTTGTAGTGCCCTACATGCTTTGGATTGCCCTCTTTGTTCTCGCCCCCTTGGTCTTGATTTTCGGTCAATCCTTTTTCAACATTGAAGGCCAGTTTAGTTTAGAAAACTATAAATCCTACTTTGCATCACAAAACTTGACCTATCTTAAAATGAGCTTCAACTCTGTGCTCTATGCAGGGATTGTGACCCTAGTGACGCTACTCATCAGTTATCCAACAGCCCTCTTTTTGACTCGTCTTAAGCACCGTCACCTCTGGCTCATGCTGATTATCTTGCCAACCTGGATCAATTTGCTCCTTAAAGCCTATGCCTTTATCGGGATTTTTGGTCAAAATGGCTCCATTAACCAATTCTTGGAATTCATCGGAATCGGTTCGCAGCAGTTGCTCTTTACCGATTTCTCCTTTATCTTCGTCGCAAGCTATATCGAGCTTCCCTTTATGATTTTGCCGATTTTCAATATCTTGGATGATATGGACAATAATCTCATCAACGCCAGCTATGACCTCGGTGCGACCAAGTGGGAAACCTTCCGTCATGTCATCTTCCCTCTCTCTATGAATGGTGTGAGAAGTGGGGTTCAGTCGGTCTTTATCCCCAGCTTGAGTCTCTTCATGCTGACACGTTTGATTGGTGGGAACCGCGTTATCACACTGGGAACGGCTATTGAGCAGAACTTCCTGACAAATGACAACTACGGTATGGGTTCAACCATCGGTGTGATCCTCATCCTGACCATGTTCATCACCATGTGGGTGACTAAGGAAAGGAGAGAACCATGAAAAAATTTGCCAATCTCTACCTTGCCTTTGTCTTTATCATCTTATATTTGCCAATCTTTTACTTGATTGGCTATGCCTTTAATGCTGGCGATGATATGAACAGTTTTACAGGCTTTAGCTTGAGCCATTTTAAAACCATGTTTGGTGATGGTCGTCTCATGTTGATCCTCACCCAAACCTTTTTCTTGGCCTTTTTATCAGCCTTGATTGCGACCATTATCGGGACTTTCGGTGCTATCTATATCTATCAGTCTCGTAAAAAATACCAAGAAGCCTTTTTATCACTCAATAATATCCTCATGGTTGCGCCTGACGTTATGATTGGTGCCAGCTTCTTGATTCTTTTTACCCAACTCAAGTTTTCACTTGGATTTTTGACAGTTCTGTCTAGTCACGTGGCCTTCTCCATTCCTATCGTAGTGCTCATGGTCTTGCCTCGATTGAAAGAGATGAATGGGGATATGATTCATGCGGCCTATGACCTTGGAGCTAGCCAGTTCCAGATGTTTAAGGAAATTATGCTTCCTTACTTAACGCCGTCTATCATTGCAGGTTACTTTATGGCTTTCACCTATTCATTGGATGACTTTGCCGTGACCTTCTTTGTAACAGGGAATGGATTTCAACCCTCTCAGTCGAGATTTACTCTCGGGCTCGTAAGGGAATTTCGCTAGAAATCAATGCTCTTTCAGCCTTGGTCTTTCTCTTTAGTATTATCCTAGTAGTTGGATATTACTTCATTTCACGTGAGAAGGAGGAGCAAGCATGAAACGACTCTATTCATTTTTAGCAGGAATTTTAGCGATTATCCTTGTCTTGTGGGGAATTTCTTACCATCTTGATAGTAAAATCAATAGCCGTGATAGTCAAAAATTGGTTATCTACAACTGGGGAGATTATATCGATCCTGAACTTCTGGAGAAATTTACAGAAGAAACAGGAATCCAAGTCCAGTACGAAACCTTTGACTCTAACGAAGCCATGTACACGAAAATCAAGCAGGGTGGGACAATCTATGATATTGCCATCCCAAGTGAGTACATGATCAACAAAATGAAGGACGAAGACCTCTTGGTTCCACTGGATTATAGTAAAATTGAGGGAATTGAGAATATTGGTCCAGAATTTCTCAACCAGTCCTTTGACCCAAACAATCAGTACTCTATCCCATACTTCTGGGGAACTTTGGGTATTGTCTACAATGAAACCATGGTGGAAGAAGCGCCTGAACATTGGGGCGACCTCTGGAAACCAGAATACAAGGATTCGATCATGCTCTTTGATGGGGCGCGTGAAGTGCTTGGTTGGGTCTTAACTCACTAGGCCATAGCCTCAACTCTAAAAGATCATCAACAACTATCACGAAACGGTCGATAAAGCTCCATGAGCTGACTCCTAATATCAAGGCTATTGTGGCCGATGAGATGAAGGTTACATGATTCAGAACTTACTGCCATCAGTGTGACCTTCTCAGGGAAAGCTAGCCAGATGATGGAAAAAGAATCCTAACCTCAAATATGTCGTACCATACGAAGCAAGTAACCTCTGGTTTGAGCAATATGGTTATACTAGACTAGTCAAGAACCAGGATGCAGCCTATGCCTTATCATCAACTTCATGTTGAAAGCCTGAAAATGCTCTTAAAATGCTGAGTATGATCGGCTATCTCAACACCAAACAATACTGCTAAGGAAATGCTCCCAGAGGAGACAAAGAGGACAAGTCCTTCTGTCCAGATGCAGATACCATGAAACACCTAGAAGTTTATGAGAAAATTTGACCATAAATGGACAGGAATCTACAGTGACCTCTTCCTACAGTTTAAGATGTATCGGAAGTAGTAGCTTTCCAACTGTCGTAAATAATTTCAATTAGTAAATCAAAAACCTAGCTATGAGTAACTAGTAAAGTTTCTATAGCTAGGTTTTTATTATTATTCAAAGTGCTAAGTAGTAATAATTTGTGAATCGTGTTATAATTTTCTAATCATAAGGAATTTATCTTTTCATAGAAAAAGTGATTTGGGAAAGTATTTGTAGGAGTATTATGTCTATTTCGTTTACTTATTGTGGAGTTGCATGTGAGTCATTTCCGTAGATGACAAATTTTATATAGAATTGACCCTGATTTATCTCCTAAAAGGTACTTTTAGTTCAATTTAACGGTTTTTGTATCTAAAAAAACAAACTGATGTCAATAACTGACAAGAAGTTACTTGATAATGTTAATATTTGGTTAATAACTCATGGTCACCAAGACCATTTAGATGAAGTTGGCAAAGGATACCTGAAGGATAAAACTGTAATTACTCCCAACAGAAAAATCACAAAAGATTTGTCATGTTTAAAAAGTATAGTTTTAAATTGGGGAGAAGAGCAGTTGTTTTCAGTTGATGAATATCAAATTGCCATTAAAGCTGTACCGGCTTATCATGCGAGTAATTATATAATGCAAAAAATAGTTGGAAAGGTTAATGGATATCAAATAACCATCACAAGTCCTTTGCAAACTAAAAGAATCTACTTTACAGGTGACACGATTTTATATCCAAGGGTAACAGATTTTGTTCCCCAAAAAATTGATGCTATTTTTGCAAACCTTGGAGCTGTTAAATCTGATTCATTTGGTGGTCCATTCACAATGAATTTAAAGATGTTAAAGCAATTGGAAACTATACTCCAGCCCCAAAATATCTATCCAATTCATATTGATGATTATAGTCATTACCAGACGACAAAAACAGAAGTTGAAGCTTCCAATTATACAGTCCTATCTGTAGGAGAGACGATTACTATATAAGCTTCAGAATCTATTACTTGATGTAGTATCGGTAAAATTATAAAACCTTGACTAATTTCTATCAAAAACGATATAATAAGAAAGTTGAGAATTGATTTTCTCTCCATCTTAGTTCAGAGAAATTGGCGGTGCTGCGAGCCATCTAAGATAGAAAAATCATGCTACTCGATTGTAACAATTGCATAAGAATCAAAGAATGACAAGTTCATTGAATGAAGGTGGTACCGCGGTTTTTCGCCCTTCGTGATATGGATTTGTCTTTTTATTTTTTTGGAGGTTCTTATGAGAAGATTTCTTGTCAAACAAAAAAATTTCCGTCTAGGTGGCGAACGTTTTGATATCAAGGATGAGATGGGCAATGTCGCCTATCAGGTTGAAGGTTCATTTTTTTAAGATTCCTAAGACCTTTACTATTTTATGATAATTCTGGTGAACAGGTTAGTGAGATTAGTAAAGAAATGTTGACCTTTCCTACCACGCTTTTGAGATTCAACTCAGTAATGGAGATAGTTTTTATATCCGGAAAGAAGTTGACTTTCTTCAGAGATAAGTATGAGTTTGACAATCTAGGTCTGCGTATTGAAGGAAATATCTGGGATTTGAAACTTTTAAACTTCTGGATGACCGTGATCAAGTGATTGCTGAAATCGCCAAGGAACTCTTCCATTTAACCTCTACCTATACCGTAATAGTCTACGACGAATCTTATGCAGACCTAGTCATTTCCCTCTGTGTCGCTATCGACTATGTAGAAATGCTAGAAAGCCAATCAAATTAGTAAAAAGGAGATACATATGAAACAATTATCTAGTGCACAAGTCCGCCAAATGTGGCTTGATTTCTGGGCTACAAAAGGCCACTCAGTAGAACCATCAGTTAGCTTGGTTCCAGTAAACGACCCAACCCTTTTGTGGATTAACTCAGGGGTTGCCACTCTTAAAAAGTACTTTGACGGGACTATCATCCCTGAAAACCCACGGATTACCAATGCGCAAAAGGCTATCCGTACCAACGATATCGAAAACGTAGGGAAGACTGCTCGTCACCATACCATGTTTGAAATGTTGGGGAAACTTCTCAATCGGGGATTACTTCCGTGACGAAGCCATTACTTGGGCTTATGAACTTTTGACAAGTCCTGAATGGTTTGACTTCCCCAAAGAAAAACTCTACATGACCTACTACCCAGCTGATACAGATTCTTACAACCGCTGGATTGAAGTGGGCGTGGATCCAAGTCACTTGATTCCAATCGAAGACAACTTCTGGGAAATTGGTGCTGGACCTTCTGGACCAGATACAGAAATCTTCTTTGACCGTGGGGAAGCTTTTGACCCAGAAAACATCGGTCTTCGTCTGCTTGCAGAAGATATCGAAAACGACCGTTACATCGAAATCTGGAACATTGTTTTGTCACAATTTAACGCGGACCCAGCGGTTCCTCGTAGCGAGTACAAGGAATTGCCACACAAGAACATTGATACGGGTGCTGGTTTGGAGCGTTTGGTAGCTGTTATCCAAGGTGCTAAGACCAACTTTGAAACAGACCTCTTCATGCCTATCATTCGCGAAGTTGAGAAGTTGTCTGGTAAGGTTTATGACCAAGATGGCGACAATATGAGTTTCAAGGTGATTGCAGACCACATCCGTTCGCTTTCATTTGCCATCGGTGATGGTGCCCTTCCAGGAAATGAAGGCCGTGGTTATGTCCTTCGTCGTTTGCTCCGTCGTGCCTCTATGCATGGTCAAAAATTGGGTATCAATGAGCCTTTCCTTTACAAACTGGTTCCAACTGTTGGTAAGATCATGGAAAGCTACTACCCAGAAGTTCTTGAAAAACGTGACTTTATTGAAAAAATCGTTAAGAGCGAGGAAGAGTCATTTGCCCGCACTCTTCACTCAGGTCAACACTTTGCAGAAACCATCGTAGCAGACTTGAAAGAAAAAGGTCAAACGGTTATCGCTGGTCAAGATGTTTTCAAACTCTACGATACATACGGATTCCCAGTGGAATTGACAGAAGAAATCGCTGAAGAAGCTGGTATGACGGTTGACCGTGAAGGTTTTGAAGCAGCCATGAAAGAGCAGCAAGAACGTGCGCGTGCATCTGCTGTCAAAGGCGGATCTATGGGGATGCAAAACGAAACCCTTCAAAACATCACTGTAGAAAGTGTCTTCAACTACAATGCTAGCCAATTGTCTTCTAAATTGGTGGCAATCGTAGCTGATAATGCAGAAGTAGAGGCTGTATCTGAAGGAACTGCATCTCTGATCTTTGCAGAAACTCCATTCTACGCTGAAATGGGTGGACAAGTTGCGGACCACGGTCAAATCTTGGATGCTGCAGGTAACGTCGTAGCGACAGTAACAGATGTACAGAAAGCACCAAACGGACAAGCTCTTCATACTGTTGAAGTTCTTGCACCGCTTACTTTGAACCAAGAATACACTTTGGCCATCGATAGCAATCGTCGTCATCGTGTCATGAAGAACCACACAGCAACTCACTTGCTCCATGCGGCCCTTCACAATATCCTTGGCCACCATGCAACTCAAGCAGGTTCACTTAATGAAGTAGAATTCCTCCGCTTTGACTTCACTCATTTCCAAGCGGTAACTCCAGAAGAGCTCCGTGCTATTGAGCAACAAGTCAATGAGAAGATCTGGGAAGCCATCGCAGTGGAAACTGTTGAGACTGATATTGATACAGCTAAAGAAATGGGTGCTATGGCCCTCTTTGGTGAGAAATACGGTAAGGAAGTCCGTGTTGTAACGATTGGTGACTACTCAGTTGAACTTTGTGGTGGTACTCACGTAGGTAACACTTCTGAAATTGGTCTCTTCAAGATTGTTAAGGAAGAAGGGATCGGATCAGGAACTCGTCGTATCTTAGCAGTGACTGGTAAGGAAGCCTTCGAAGCTTATCGTGAACAAGAAGATGCACTGAAAGCAGTCGCAGCAACCTTGAAAGCACCTCAACTCAAAGAAGTACCTCATAAGGTTGAAGGACTTCAAGAACAACTCCGTCAATTACAAAAAGAAAATGCAGAATTGAAGGAAAAAGCTGCAGCAGCAGCGGCAGGTGATGTCTTCAAAGACGTTAAGGAAGCAAATGGCCACCGTTACATTGCGAGTCAAGTTTCTGTTTCAGATGCAGGTGCTCTTCGTACCTTTGCAGATAACTGGAAGCAAAAAGACTACTCTGATGTGCTTGTTCTTGTCGCAGCCATCGGTGACAAGGTCAACCTTCTTGTATCTAGCAAGATAAAAGACATCCACGCAGGCAACTTGGTTAAAGAATTAGCTCCAATCGTTGATGGACGTGGTGGTGGAAAACCAGATATGGCCATGGCAGGAGGAAGCAACCAATCTAAGATCCAAGAATTATTGGATGCAGTAGCAGGTAAATTGTAATAAAAAATACCTATCCGTTTGGATAGGTATTTTTTTCATCAGAAAAACTCCCCACGAATAGTGAGGAGTTCATTTTTTAGAATTAAACAATACCTTGGGCAATCATAGCATTTGCTACGTTTTCAAAGGCTGCAATATTTGCACCTGCAAGGTAGTCAGTACCAAGACCGTATGTTTCTGCAGTTGTTTTAGCTGTGTTGAAGATGTTAGTCATGATATCTTTCAAACGACCGTCAACTTCTTCACGTGTCCATGAAAGGCGAAGGCTGTTTTGGCTCATTTCAAGAGCAGATACAGCTACCCCACCAGCATTAGCAGCTTTAGCAGGTCCGTAAAGGATTCCATTTTCCTTGTAGACTTTGATAGCTTCAAGGTCGCTAGGCATGTTGGCTCCTTCAGAGACACAGATAACGCCTTGAGCAACCAAACGTTTTGCGGCTTCACCGTTGATCTCGTTTTGAGTCGCACATGGAAGAGCGATATCATAGTTACCAGTGTAAGTCCATACAGAACCTTCATAATAAGTAGCAGTAGGTTTTTCTGCAGCGTACTCAGTTAAACGAGCACGACGGTTATTTTTAACATCTGACAAAAGGTCGAAGTCGATACCATTTTCATCAATGACATAACCATTTGAGTCAGATACAGAGATAACTGTAGCACCAAGTTCAGTTGCTTTTTGAAGGGCAAACTGAGCAACGTTACCAGAACCAGAAATAACCACTTTCTTACCTGCAAAACTGTTTCCGTTTGCTTTGAGCATTTCTTCAGTGTAGTAAACCAAACCGTAACCAGTCGCTTCTGGACGAATCAGGCTACCACCAAATCCAAGAGGTTTACCAGTCAAGACACCAGCATCAAATTGGTTGAGGCGTTTGTATTGTCCGTAAAGGTAACCAATTTCACGTCCACCGACACCGATATCACCAGCAGGTACGTCAAGAGATGGTCCGATGTATTTTTGCAATTCAGTCATGAAGCTTTGGCAGAAGCGCATCACTTCAGCATCAGTTTTGCCTTTAGGATCGAAGTCGGATCCACCTTTACCTCCACCGATTGGAAGTCCAGTCAAAACGTTTTTTTAAAAGATTTGTTCGAAGCCGAGGAATTTCAAGATCCCTTGGTTTACAGTTGGGTGGAAACGAAGTCCGCCTTTATATGGTCCAACAGCAGAGTTAAATTGAACACGGTAACCACGGTTAACTTGAACTTTTCCATCACGGTCAACCCAAGGAACACGGAAAGAAATTACGCGCTCAGGTTCAGTGATACGTGCCAAGATGTTTTCTTCAATATACTCAGGGTGTTTTTCAAAGACAGGTTCCAAAGTGCTGAAGAATTCTTCAACCGCCTGGAGAAATTCAGCCTCATGCCCGTTACGAGCTTTTTACAGTTTCAAACACGCTTTGGATATATTCTTTAGCAGATGTCATATCGTTCTCCTTTTTTTGTTGTCATATTTTTATTACATGAGACATTATAGCAGAAAAAATTTTCAGTGTAAAGAAAAAAACATAAATTTTCTAAAAATTCTTTCAATTTGAATAAGCTAGTTTTATTAGTTGAATTAGAAACCTTTTTATAGGGTTAGTTTTATTAAAAGGCTCCTGCCAAAGTATGGTATAATAATAAAGAAATAATGGATTTTGGAGGAATAGAATCATGGTATCAACGAAAACACAGATTGCTGGTTTTGAGTTTGATAATTGCTTGATGAATGCAGCAGGTGTTGCTTGTATGACAATTGAGGAATTGGAAGGTGTCAAAAATTCAGCAGCAGGAACCTTTGTCACTAAGACTGCAACCTTGGAATTTCGTCAGGGAAATCCTGAACCACGCTATCAAGATGTTCCACTTGGTTCTATTAACTCTATGGGGCTGCCAAATAATGGTTTAGACTATTACTTGAACTACCTTTTGGAATTGCAAGAAAAGGAACCAAATCGTACCTTCTTTCTATCTTTAGTTGGAATGTCTCCAGAGGAAACTCATACCATCTTGAAAAAGGTTCAAGAAAGTGATTTCCGTGGTTTAACTGAACTCAATCTCTCATGCCCAAATGTTCCAGGTAAAGCCTCAGATTGCCTATGACTTTGAAACAACTGATCGTATCTTGTCAGAAGTCTTTGCCTACTTTACAAAACCTCTAGGAATTAAGCTTCCACCTTACTTTGACATTGTTCACTTTGATCAAGCTGCAGCTATTTTCAACAAATACCCACTCAAGTTTGTCAACTGTGTCAACTCTATTGGAAATGGTCTTTATATAGAAGATGAGTCTGTCGTGATTCGACCTAAGAATGGCTTTTGGTGGAATTGGTGGAGAATACATTAAACCAACTGCCCTTGCCAATGTCCATGCCTTTTATCAACGCTTAAATCCTCAGATTCAAATCATCGGAACTGGTGGAGTATTAACGGGGCGTGATGCCTTTGAACATATCCTATGTGGTGCCAGCATGGTACAAGTAGGAACTACCCTACACAAAGAAGGTGTGGGTGCTTTTGAGCGTATTACAAAGGAACTCAAAGAAATTATGACGGAAAAAGGATACCAAAGCCTAGAGGATTTCCGTGGAAAATTGAATTATATGGATTAAACAGAAGCTAAATTAAAAAGAAAGGAGAATAAATGCTAGCCATAGAAGAAAGTCGAAAGCTATCCTTAGCGAACCTTCCTAGTTTGACCCTGTTTACAGGGGCTGATCAAGGACAGTACGACATCATGAAAACTCAGGTTCTAAAGCAAATCGGATACGATCCTGCAGATTTGAATTTTGCTTATTTTGACATGAAAGAAGTAGACTACAAAAGCTTGGAACTAGAGTTGGTCAGTCTTCCTTTCTTTGCGGATGAAAAAATTGTTATTTTAGATCATTTTCTCGATATTACAACTGCTAAAAAACGTTATCTAACTGATGATGAGCTCAAGGCCTTTGAAGACTATCTGGAAAATCCTGTACCCTCAAGTAAATTAGTAATCTTTGCTGAAGGCAAGTTAGATAGCAAGAGACGTTTGGTCAAATTGCTCAAGAGAGATGCAACTGTGTTTGAGGCTCTTGAACCTAAAGAGCAAGAGTTGCGAGCCTATTTTCAAAAGTGGGCTCAGGAACAAGGACTTACTTTTGATGGAAATTCCTTTGAACAGTTGCTTATCAAATCTAGTTTTCAATTCAGTGAAATTCAGAAAAACCTGCTCTTCTTACAGTCTTATAAGGATAGTGGTCTGATAACAGAAGAAGATATTGTTGAAGCCATTCCAAAGACTTTGCAGGATAATATTTTTGATTTGACCCAATTAATATTAACTAAGAAAATTGATCAAGCACGAGATTTAGTTAAAGATTTGACCCTTACAGGGTGAAGATGAGATTAAACTGATTGCCATTATGCTGGGGCAGTTTAGACTCTATACACAGGTAAAAAAAATATTGCAAGAGTCTGGTCAGACAGAATCACAGATGGTCAGCAGTTTGGGTCACTATCTTGGTCGCAATCCGAATCCCTATCAAATCAAATTTGCCCTTCGTGACACGCGAGGATTGTCCCTGAATTTCCTACAAGATTCTATTCGTTATCTCATTCAGGCAGATTATCAAATTAAGACTGGTGTTTATGAAAAAAAGGGCTACTTGTTTGAGAAGGCTTTTATTGCAGATTGCTAGCCAGTCAAATTGAGCAAAATAACTTGAAAAAAACAGGTTGATTGCGTTATCATTTTTATATAGAAAGAAAAAGAGGTATTACAGATGGCTATTATCTTACCAGATCTTCCATACGCTTACGATGCATTGGAACCATACATTGATGCTGAAACAATGCACTTGCACCATGACAAACACCACCAAACATACGTAAACAACGCAAACGCAGCTCTTGAAAAACACCCTGAAATCGGTGAAGACCTTGAAGCTTTGCTTGCAGATGTAGAATCTATCCCAGCTGATATCCGTCAAGCGCTTATCAACAACGGTGGTGGACACTTGAACCACGCTCTTTTCTGGGAATTGATGACTCCTGAAAAAACAGCTCCTTCAGCAGAACTTGCAGCAGCAATCGATGCAACATTTGGTTCATTTGAAGAATTCCAAGCAGCATTTACTGCGGCAGCAACTACTCGTTTCGGTTCTGGATGGGCATGGTTGGTTGTTAACAAAGAAGGTAAACTTGAAGTGACTTCAACAGCAAACCAAGACACACCAATCTCAGAAGGTAAGAAAACCAATCTTGGGCTTGGACGTTTGGGAACATGCCTACTACGTGAAATACCGCAACGTTCGTCCTGATTACATCAAAGCTTTCTTCTCAGTAATCAACTGGAACAAAGTAGACGAGCTTTACGCAGCAGCTAAATAATCGCATTTGATAACACCCCTTTTTAGTTGGATTTTGGGTCTAGCTTTAAAGGTGTTTTTTGTTTCCTTTGTTTAGAAGTAACTGTCTCATGATTTTCCTTTGTTGGATAAGCTTTATTTATGGTATAATGATAAGATAGAAAACGAAGGAGAAATCATGAATATTCAACAATTACGCTACGTTGTTGCTATTGCAAATAGTGGTACTTTTCGTGAAGCAGCTGAAAAGATGTACGTTAGCCAACCCAGTCTATCTATTTCTGTAAGAGATCTGGAAAAAGAGCTAGGTTTCAAGATTTTCCGCAGAACCAGTTCGGGAACCTTTCTTACTCGTCGTGGAATGGAATTTTTATGAAAAAGGCACAAGAGTTGGTCAAAAGGATTTGATATTTTCCAGAACCAGTATGCCAATCCTGAAGAGGAAAAGGATGAGTTTTCAATAGCCAGCCAGCACTATGATTTCTTGCCTCCAACCATTACAGCTTTTTCTCAACAGTACCCGGACTATAAAGAAATTTCCGTATTTTTGAGTCTACAACTGTTCAGATTTTTGGATGAAGTAGCTCAAGGACATAGTGAGATTGGGATTATTTACCTTAATAATCAAAACCAAAAAGGGCATCATGCAGCGGGATTGAAAAAAATTAGGCCTTGAAGTGATTGAGTTGATTCCTTTTCCAAACGCATATCTATCTGCGTGAAGGGACATCCCTTTAGCCAAGAAAAAAAGAGTTGGTCATGGATGATTTGGCTGATTTGCCAACAGTTCGTTTCACACAGAGAAAGGATGAATATCTCTATTACTCAGAAAAACTTTGTGGATACAAGTGACAGCTCTCAAATGTTTAACGTAACAGACCGAGCTACTTTAAATGGAATTCTTGAAAGAACAAATGCTTATGCGACTGGTTCTGGATTCTTGGATAGCGATAGTGTCAACGGAATTACGGTTATTCCATTAAATGATAATCTCAATAATCGCATGGTTTATGTGAAACGTGAAGAAGTAGACTTGAGTCAAGCAGGGACTTTATTTGTAGAGGTTATGCAAGAGTATTTTAATCAGAAGAGGAAGGCATGAAAAAAAGAGGAATAGTAGCAGGGATTATAGCAGCCTTGATTGTGTTAGATCAAGTGGTGAAGGCTTATGTCGTTCAGAATATTGCTCTTGGTGAAATCAAATCATGGATCCCAAATCTAGTTAGTTTAACCTATCTGCAAAATAGGGGGGCAGCTTTTTCTATGCTTCAAGATCAACAGTGGTTTTTTGCAGTGATTACTCTAGTAGTTATGGCAGGGGCTATCTGGTATTTGCATAAGCATATAGAAGATTCCGTCTGGACAGTCTTTGGATTGGCTCTGATTATTGCAGGTGGTCTGGGAAACTTCATTGATCGCATTAGCCAAGGATTTGTCGTGGATATGTTCCACTTAGACTTTATCAATTTTGCCATATTCAATGTGGCTGATAGTTATCTGACAGTAGGGGTCGTTGTGTTATTGCTTGCAATGCTAAAAGAGGAAATGAATGGAAATTAAAATTGAAAGAGGCGGGGTACGTTTAGATAAGGCCTTGTCAGATTTGACAGAATTGTCTCGTAGTCTCGCCAATGAACAAATCAAGTCTGGTCAAGTCTTGGTCAACGGCCAGGTCAAGAAAGCCAAATATACAGTCCAAGAAGGAGATATGATCACTTATCAAATTCCCGAACCAGAGGTTTTGGAGTATGTTGCTGAAGATATTCCTTTAGAAATCATTTATCAAGATGAGGATGTAGCAGTAGTTAATAAACCTCAAGGAATGGTCGTTCATCCAAGTGCTGGTCATACCAGTGGTACCTTGGTGAATGCTCTTATGTATCATATCAAAGACTTATCAGGAATCAATGGTGTGTTGCGTCCAGGAATTGTCCATCGTATTGATAAGGATACATCTGGGCTTCTCATGATTGCTAAAAATGATGAAGCTCACATGGCGCTCGCTCAAGAATTGAAGGACAAGAAGTCTCTTCGAAAATATTGGGCCATTGTTCATGGGAATCTTCCTAATGACCGAGGAGTCATTGAGGCGCCGATTGGTCGTAGCGAAAAAGACCGCAAGAAACAAGCTGTGACTGCTAAAGGGAAACCAGCAGTGACACGTTTCCAAGTCTTAGAACGCTTTGGTGATTATACTTTGCTAGAACTGCAACTGGAAACAGGACGAACTCATCAAATCCGTGTACACATGGCTTATATCGGCCATCCTGTAGCTGGTGATGAGGTATACGGTCCTCGTAAAACCCTAAAGGGACATGGGCAATTTCTCCATGCCAAGACGCTAGGATTTACCCATCCAAGAACTGGGGAAACGCTGGAATTTACTGCTGATATTCCAGAAATATTCAAGCAAACCTTGGAGAAACTTAGAAATGAACAATAAAAAAGGACTCAATTGAGTCCTTTTTATTTGCGTTTTTTCTTAGCTTTTTTCATTTTGTTGGCCATGCGTTTCATGGATTGCTTCATAGCAAATTCACCGATTTTACCCTTGAGACCTCCACCAAACATCTGGCTCATATCGGGCATTCCAGCTCCTCCGAGAGCAGACATATCCGGCATGCCACCTTGCCCCATCATACCTTCAAGGGCTGACATATCCATGCCACCAGGCATATTTTTAGGAAGGTTGTTAGGGTTGATGCCCATTTGCTTCATCATCTTGTTCATGTCACCAGACATGACACCTTGCATGAGTTGTTTAGCTTGGTTAAAGTCTTTGATGAACTTGTTGACATCGATAAAGGTATTACCAGAACCAGCTGCAATACGACGACGACGGCTTGGAGTGAGCAAATCTGGATTTTCACGTTCTTCAGGAGTCATAGATGAGACGATGGCACGTTTGCGAGCGATTTGTTTTTCATCCACCTTCATATTTTGAAGGGCAGGATTGTTGGCCATACCAGGAATCATCTTGAGCAAATCTTCCATTGGCCCCATATTTTGCACCTGATCCAACTGATCGATGAAATCGTTGAAATCAAAGGTGTTTTCCCGCATCTTTTCAGCCATTTCAAGGGCTTTTTGCTCATCGTATTCTTGGGAAGCTTTCTCAATCAGAGTCAGCATATCTCCCATACCGAGAATACGGCTTGCCATACGGTCAGGGTGGAAGGTTTCAATGTCGGTAATCTTTTCACCAGTACCAGTGAACTTGATTGGTTTTCCTGTGATATGACGAACAGAAAGGGCCGCACCACCACGAGTGTCCCCGTCAATCTTGGTAAGGATGACACCGGTAACTTCTAATTGAGCGTTAAATTCTCGCGCAACGTTAGCAGCTTCTTGACCAATCATGGCATCGATGACGAGAAGGATTTCATTTGGTTGAGCAAGAGCTTTAACATCACGAAGCTCATTCATGAGAAGCTCGTCAATTTGCAAACGACCGGCCGTATCGATCAAGACATAGTCGTTATGGTTGGCTTTAGCTTGCTCCAAACCTTGGCGAACAATCTCCACTGCAGGAACTTCAGTTCCAAGAGCAAAGACAGGAACATCAATTTGTTGTCCTAGTGTTTTAAGCTGGTCAATAGCAGCAGGACGATAGATGTCGGCCGCAATCATTAGAGGACGAGCATCCTCTTCTTTTTTGAGTTTGTTAGCGAGCTTTCCTGCGAAGGTTGTTTTACCAGCACCCTGCAAACCGACCATCATGATAATGGTTGGGATTTTTGGAGACTTGATAATCTCAGCTGTATCAGAACCAAGAACTTCCGTCAACTCCTCATTAACAATCTTGATGATTTGTTGAGCTGGATTGAGGGTATCAATGACTTCATGCCCGACCGCACGTTCACGAATTTTTTTGATAAAATCCTTAACTACAGGCAAAGCAACGTCGGCTTCTAAAAGAGCCAGACGAATTTCCTTGGTTGCTTCTTGGATATCACTCTCGGTAATTTTTCCTTTTTTACGTAGATTTTTAAAGACGTTCTGCAAACGTTCTGTTAAATTTTCAAATGCCATATTTATTCCTCTTATTCTCTATTGTCAATACTTGTTAAAATCTCAATTTGCTCTTGGAGAAAAGCATCTTCTGGATAGCGCTCAATGATCTGATCAAAAATCTGACTGCGGACAATGTAGTCAGAGTACATATGAAGCTTCATCTCATAGTCTTCCAGTATCTTTTCTGTTCGTTTGATATTATCATAAACAGCCTGACGACTAACACCAAATTCTTCAGCGATTTCAGCTAAACTATAGTCGTCTGCATAGTAGAGCTCGATATAGTTCATCTGCTTATCAGTCAAAAGGGCTGCATAAAATTCAAACAGAGCATTCATTCGATTGGTTTTTTCAATTTCCATAAGATTTATTATACCAAAAAATAGCCTGAACTGCTAGTAATGGATTGATTTTAAACACAAGTCAGAAAAAGGACTTTTAACGGTTATTTTCTGACTAAGAAACCTTTTTTTGGTATAATGGAGTGTATTATAATGTTTTAGAAAGAGGTTCTTATGAAAGAATTAGAAACCGTGTTAGAGCAACGTTTTGGGCTTGTTTTTTCAGATAAACAGTTACTTGAAACAGCTTTTACTCACACTAGTTACGCCAATGAGCACCGCCTCTTAAAAATTTCACACAATGAACGCTTGGAATTTTTAGGAGACGCTGTTCTGCAATTATTGATTTCAGAATATCTGTACAAAAAATATCCTAAAAAACCAGAAGGTGACCTGTCTAAACTCCGTGCCATGATTGTACGTGAAGAGAGTTTGGCTGGTTTTGCCCGCGACTGCCAGTTTGACCAGTTTATCAAGCTAGGTAAGGGAGAGGAAAAATCTGGAGGCCGTAATCGAGATACCATCTTGGGAGATGCTTTCGAAGCCTTTTTGGGTGCCCTGCTTTTAGATAAGGATCTACTTACGGTAAAAGAGTTTATCTACCAGGTCATGATTCCAAAAGTTGAAGCTGGTGATTTTGAGATGATTAAAGACTACAAGACCCACCTTCAAGAATTACTCCAAGTCAATGGTGATGTCGATATTCGTTATCAGGTGATTTCGGAAATGGTCCTGCCCATGATAAGATGTTTGAGGTTGAAGTCCTTGTCGAGGGTCAAAGTTTAGGTAGGGGTCAAGGACGATCTAAAAAATTGGCCGAGCAAGAAGCCGCTAAAAATGCAGTTGAGGAAGGACTGGATTCATGTATTTAAAGGAAATTGAGATTCAGGGATTTAAGTCCTTTGCTGATAAGACCAAGGTTGTTTTTGACCAGGGAGTTACAGCGGTTGTAGGACCAAATGGTTCTGGAAAATCTAATATAACAGAGAGTTTACGCTGGGCTCTTGGGGAATCCAGTGTCAAAAGTCTTCGTGGTGGGAAGATGCCAGATGTTATCTTTGCAGGAACAGAAAGTAGAAAACCATTAAACTATGCTTCTGTAGTTGTTACTCTAGACAATCAGGACGGTTTCATCAAGGATGCAGGACAGGAAATCAAGGTGGAGCGCCATATCTATCGTACTGGGGATAGTGAATACAAGATTGATGGGAAAAAAGTCCGTCTTCGTGATATTCATGATCTTTTCTTAGATACCGGACTTGGACGTGATTCCTTCTCTATTATTTCTCAAGGGAAGGTCGAAGAAATCTTCAACTCCAAACCTGAAGAACGTCGAGCTATTTTTGAAGAGGCGGCGGGAGTTTTGAAATATAAAACTCGTCGCAAAGAGACAGAAACTAAACTCCAACAAACTCAAGACAATTTAGACCGCTTGGAAGATATCATCTATGAGTTAGACAATCAAATCAAGCCCTTAGAAAAGCAAGCAGCAACAGCTAGTAAATTTATAGAATTAGATGGTCAGCGTAAAGGCAATCTACTTGGATGTTCTGGTTGCGCAAATTCAAGCAAGCAAGGCTGAATTGGATCTAACAGAAGAAGAATTAAACCAAGTCCAAGAACTGTTGACTAGTTATTATCAAAAACGCGAGTCACTAGAACTTGAAAATCAATCTCTCAAGAAGCAGAGACAAGATTTACAAGCAGAGATGGCTAAAGATCAAACTAGTTTGATGGATTTGACTGCTCTAATCAGTGATTTAGAACGGAAATTGGCCTTGTCTAAACTGGAGACAGAGCAGGTTGCTCTCAATCAACAAGAGGCTCAAAGCTCGTTTGGCTAGTTTGGATGAAAAGAGAAATGCTCTTATTCAAGAGAAGGAAGAAAAAGAAGCAAATCTCAGTCAGTTAGAAGAAAATCTAGCAGTCAATACCAAGGAGCTCAATCGTTTAGAAGCTGAGTTAGTAGCATTTTCTGATGATCCAGATCAGATGATTGAGCAACTGCGTGAGCGCTTTGTTGTTTTCTTGCAGGAAGAAGCGGATGTCTCTAACCAGTTGACACGGATTGAAAATGATCTTGAAAAATAGTCGCCAACAGACTCAAAAGCAAGAAGAACAATTGGAGTCCTTGAAGGAACAATTAGCTTCTGCCAAATCTAAGGCAAGTGAACAAGAAACTGCTCTAAAATCAGCAAAAGAAAAAGTACAGACCTTGCTTGCTGACTATCAGACGCATGCTAAACAGGAAGAAGAACAAAAGCAGGCTTATCAAAGTCAGCAAAATCAACTTTTTGACCGTTTGGATAGTCTGAAAAACAAGCAGGCCAAGGCGCAAAGTCTGGAAAACATTCTTAAAAACCATAGTAATTTCTATGCGGGTGTTAAAAGTGTTCTACAAGAAAAAAATCGCCTGGGCGGTATTGTCGGAGCGGTCAGTGAACATTTAACTTTTGATGTTCGTTATCAAACAGCTCTTGAAATTGCCCTCGGAGCAAGTAGCCAACATATCATCGTTGAAGACGAACAGGCTGCGACTAAGGCTATCGACTTCCTTAAACGAAACCGAGCTGGTCGTGCGACCTTCCTACCTTTGACAACCATCAAGGCTCGTAGCATTTCTGGTCAGAACCAAGATGTGATTGCCTCAAGTCCAGGTTTTCTTGGAATGGCAGATGAATTGGTTACTTTTGATGCCAAGCATGAAGCTATATTTAAAAACTTGCTTGCTACAACTGCAATCTTTGATACGGTAGAGCATGCGCGTGATGCAGCTCGTAAGGTACGCTATCAGGTTCGGATGGTAACCCTAGATGGTACAGAATTGCGAACAGGTGGTTCTTATGCTGGTGGTGCCAATCGTCAAAATAACAGTATTTTCATCAAGCCTGAATTGGAGCAGTTGCAAAAAGAAATTGCTCAAGAAGAAAAGCTCCTTGGTCAGGAAGAAGAAAAATCTGAAAATCACTTCAAGAAAACCTTGACTGACCTCAGCTCAAACTTTGGAGACTATTAAGTCTCAAGGAGAGCAAGCTCGTATAGAGGAGCAAGGCTTATATCTTGCTTATCAACAAACTTGCCAACAAGTCGAAGAACTCGAAACACTTTTAGAACTTCAGGAAAAAGAATTAAACAATCTCAGAGGTGGAGATTGGCAAGCTGAAAAAGAAAAATGCCAAGAACGTCTTGCAGTTATTTCAACTGAAAAGCAAAAGCTGGAGTCTGAGATTGAAGAAATCAAGTCCAATAAAAATGCGATTCAAGAACGTTATCAAAGCTTGCAGGATAAAACTTTCTCAAGAACGTCTGCTCAAAACAGAAATGATAGGGCGAAAACGTTACGAAGTTGCAGATATTGAACGGATTAACAAAGAGCTTGAATACCTTGATATGGAGCAAGATGAAATCGAACGCCTTCTCCAAGAAAAGGTAGACAATCTTGAAAAGGTTGATACGGAACTTTTGACCAAGCAGGAAAGCAGAAGCTAAGAGTCAGAAGGAAGAAATTCAACAAGGGCTTATTCGTAAGCAGTTTGAACTGGATGATATTGAAGGTCAATTGGATGATATTGCTAGTCATTTAGAACAAGCTCGTCAGCAAAATGAAGAATGGATTCGTAAGCAAACACGTGCAGAAGCAACCAAAGAGAAGATTACGGACCGCCTTCGCTATCTTCAAGGTAAACTGACTGAAGAGTACCAGATTAGTTATACGGAAGCCTTTAGAACAAGCCAATCCGTTAGAAGATTTGGCTGTCGCTGAACAAGAGGTCAAGGATTTGGAAAAATCGATCCGTTCACTTGGTCCAGTCAATCTGGATGCCATTGAACAGTTTGACGAAGTTCACGAACGCTTGGAATTCTTAAATAGTCAGCGTGATGACATTCTTTCTGCTAAAAACTCTTCTTCTTGAAACCATTACAGAGATGAATGATGAAGTGAAGGAACGATTTAAATCAACCTTTGAAGCTATTCGTGAATCCTTCAAAGTGACCTTCAAGCAGATGTTTGGTGGTGGTCAAGCGGACCTAATCCTGACCGAGGGAGATTTATTGACAGCAGGGTGTTGAAATCTCTGTTCAACCGCCAGGAAAGAAAATTCCAATCTCTCAACCTCATGAGTGGTGGAGAGAAGGCCTTGTCAGCTCTTGCTTTGCTCTTCTCAATCATTCGTGTCAAGACCATTCCATTTGTTATTTTGGATGAAGTAGAGGCTGCACTCGATGAAGCTAACGTTAAACGCTTTGGAGATTATCTTAACCGATTTGACAAGGATAGCCAGTTTATCGTTGTTACCCACCGTAAGGGAACCATGGCAGCCGCAGACTCTATTTATGGGGTAACTATGCAAGAATCTGGTGTTTCTAAGATTGTCTCTGTTAAACTAAAAGATTTAGAAAATATGGATGCTTAGTTTGTTTTCAATATAACATTTCAAGCTAAAGTATTTTGAATAACCTTCAAGAAGTCGGAAAGGTTACAAAAATAAATTGAGGAGCTTATATGGATTTTGACCTATTCCTAATGATTTGTAATTATATTGGGACTATAGCCTTTGCGGCGTCAGGAGCCATCAAAGGATTTGGTAAACGTTTAGATATTTTTGGCATTAGTTTATTGGCAATTGTAACGGCAGTAGGCGGGGGTATTTTAAGAGATTCTATTATCAGTCGTTTTCCTCCGCTCTCGCAGATCCTGGACCGATTTATGTCTCTATTCTTGTAGCTGTTATTATGTATGCCTTTGTGACATCAAAACAAGCCAATGCTAGTCAAGAAAAAAAATTCTATAAGTGGCTGAGAGAAGCCTATCTCATCTTTGATTCGATTGGCTTAATCATCTTTTCCTTGATTGGAGCTACCGCCTTAGCTGATAGTAAATTGAACTTGATGTCTGCAGGGATTTTGGCCTGTTTAACAGGTGCTGGCGGTGGTATCATCCGAGACCTCTTGATTAATGAAGTCCCAAGTGTTCTAAAAGAGGACATCTATGCCCTTTCTATCTTTTGTAATTGGCGTTATTTATTACTGGTTGGCCTTTTGTCCTTCACTTTCCAAGAATCACTGCTTTTATCATTCTCTCAATTGTCGGTTTTGTGATTCGACTCTGTATTATTAAGTTTAAGCTCTCTTTGCCAAATATGGATAAAAAGACTTGGAATTAATTGATAGAGTAAAGTTCAATCACTAGATTGATAAATATTTTATAAATTACAAAGTTTAATCAAGCGTCTAATCTCATATGGATTAGGCGCTATTTTCCTTTTTCTATGGTATAATAGAAGATAGATTTATAACTGGAGAATATGAGTATTTATGATTAAACTAGTCGCAACTGATATGGACGGGACTTTTTTGGATGAAGCTGGCCAATTTGATATGGAGCGCTTAAAAAAGCTCCTCCATTCTTATAAAGAAAAAGGAATTTACTTTGCTGTAGCTTCTGGTCGTGGTCTTTTGTCGCTTGAAAAGCATTTTGCGGATGTCAAAGATGAGATTATTTTTATCGCCGAAAATGGGAGTCTCGTTCGTTTTCATGGACAAGACCTCTATGAAGCGACCATGCCTAGAGATTTTTACCTATCAACTTTTGAAAAGCTAAAGACTTCACCTTATTTCGATGAGAAGAAGATGCTCTTGACAGGTAAAAAAGCATGCTATGTTCTAGATACGGTTGATGAAACCTATCTCATGTTTAGTCATCATTACAATGAGAATATTCAAAAAGTAGCTAGTCTTGAAGATATCACCGATGAGATTTTCAAATTCACAACTAACTTTACAGAAGAGACAGTAGAAGCTGGCGAAGCTTGGGTCAATGAACATGTTCCTGGTGTTAAGGCAATGACGACAGGTTTTGAATCCATTGATATTGTTCTTGATTATGTGGACAAGGGAGTTGCGATTGTCGAATTGGCTAAGAAGTTAAATCTGGATATGGACCAAGTGATGGCCTTCGGTGACAATCTCAATGACCTTCACATGATGCAAGTTGTAGGTCACCCAGTCGCACCTGAAAATGCCCGTCCAGAGATTTTGGAACTAGCTGAAACAGTTATCGGTCACCACAAAGACCAATCAGTTATTGCTTATATGGAGGGATTATAATGGCAGATATTAAATTAATTGCCCTAGACTTGGATGGAACCTTGCTGACGACAGACAAGAAATTGACTGATCGTACCAAGGCAACTTTAAAGGCTGCGCGTGAACAAGGGGTCAAAGTGGTACTGACGACTGGACGTCCCCTCAAGGCTATGGATTTCTTCCTCAAAGAGCTTGGAACAGACGGCCATGATGACGAATATACTATCACATTCAACGGTGGATTGGTTCAGAAAAATACAGGTGAGATTCTTGATAAGACAGTCTTTTCAATTGATGATGTGACACGTATTTATGAAGAAACTGAAAAATTAGGAATCCCCTTAGATGCAATTTCAGAAGGAACAGTTTACCAGATTCAGTCTGACCAAGAAAGTTTATATGCTCAGTTTAACCCAGCTCTAACTTTTGTTCCAACTGCTTTTGAAGATTTGTCTAGTCAGGTAACATACAATAAATGTGTGACTGCCTTTCCTCAGGAACCTTTGGATGCAGCTATTCAAAAGATTTCACCAGAATTATACGACCAATATGAAATTTAAATCACGTGAACTCTTGCTAGAATGGTCACCAAAGAATGTTCATAAGGCGACAGGATTATCTAAACTGATTGAACACCTGGGAATTGACCGAAGTCAAGTTATGGCCTGCGGAGATGAGGCTAATGACCTTTCGATGATTGAGTGGGCTGGTCTCGGTGTCGCTATGCAAAATGCTGTGCCAGCAGTTAAGGCTGTGGCAAATGTGGTAACACCAATGACTAATGACGAAGAAGCTGTCGCCTGGGCAATTGAAAAATATGTACTGAAGGAGAATTAAAGAATGGGATTATTTGACCGTTTATTTGGAAAAATAGAAGAACCTAAAATTGAAGATGTTGTCAAAGAAGCTCTAGAAAACATTGATTTATCGGATGATGGCGAGCAAACTGAGACACTGGAATCTGAAAATATTGAAGTCAAAGAGCAAGATGGGACTGTCGTAGTCGAAAAAAATGATGAAGGATTAATTGAAGCAGAGGTTGACGAAGAAACTATTGTCGAACCAGTTGACGAAGTGAAGATTTCTCAAGAAGAGTTAAATCAAGTCCAAGAAGCAGATAGACCTCAAGAGGAATCGACTCATGTTGAAGAAGCAACTTCAAATGATAGTGGCGAGGAAGAAATTGTTCAGCCTCAATCAGACGAAGCAGAAACAGAATTTTTTGAAGAAGAGGAAGCAAACCAAGCAATCGAAGAAACTCCTCAAGTCCAAGAGACTGTACAAGATAAATATGACCGTAGTCTTAAGAAAACGCGTACTGGATTCGGTGCCCGTTTGAATGCTTTCTTTGCAAATTTCCGCTCTGTAGATGAAGATTTCTTTGAGGAACTAGAAGAACTGCTTATCATGAGTGACGTTGGTGTGCAGGTGGCTTCAAATCTTACGGAAGAATTGCGTTATGAAGCCAAGCTTGAGAATGCTAAGAAACCTGATGCCCTTCGTCGTGTTATCATCGAAAAATTGGTGGAGCTATATGAAAAGGACGGCATTTATAATGAAAATATTAATTTCCAAGATGGATTAACAGTTATGCTTTTTGTTGGAGTTAATGGGGTCGGGAAACAACATCAATCGGTAAATTGGCACATCGCTACAAACAAGCTGGGAAGAAAGTTATGCTAGTTGCTGCGGATACTTTCCGTGCTGGTGCAGTTGCCCAGTTAGCTGAATGGGGGCGTCGTGTAGATGTTCCTGTCGTTACTGGTCCCTGAGAAAGCAGATCCAGCTAGTGTTGTCTTTGATGGGATGGAACGAGCAGTAGCAGAAGGCATTGATATTCTCATGATTGATACGGCTGGTCGTCTGCAAAACAAAGAAAACCTTAATGGCAGAATTGGAAAAGATTGGTCGTATCATCAAACGCGTAGTGCCAGAAGCACCTCATGAAACCTTCCTAGCTCTTGATGCGTCAACTGGTCAAAATGCTCTTGTACAAGCTAAAGAATTCTCAAAAATTACTCCTGTTACAGGGATTGTCTTAACCAAGATTGATGGAACTGCTCGAGGTGGGGTTGTTCTTGCTATCCGTGAGGAACTCAATATCCCTGTTAAATTGATTGGTTTTGGTGAAAAAATCGATGATATCGGTGAGTTTAACTCTGAAAACTTTATGAAGGGCCTTCTAGAAGGTTTGATATAAAAGAAAATCCTGCAAGAATTCTTGCAGGATTGTTTTTTGATTATTCTAAACGACCATCCTTACGATAGGCGATATCTGGTTGCCAAGTCCATTTGGCTCCGTATTTTTCAAGGAGATCAAAAGCTAGCTTGAGGTCCCATGCTACCAGCCTTGTAGTCATGAAGTGGAGCACCATTTTCAGCCCAAAGCTTCTCGATACGGTCAATCAATTTCCATGATGCACTCACTTCTTCCCAGTGGCTAAAGTTTGTTGAGTTGTTATTCAAAACATCGTAGATCAGTTTTTCATATGGGATCTGGTGAAGCACCTGTTGCAGTTGCATCTGTTCTGTAGTCAAGCGAATTATGTGCAAGTTTGAACTCTTCTCCAACTTCTTTACCGTTAAGGCTAAGAGAAAATCCTTCTGATGGTTGGATGTAGATTGTCAAAATATTAGGTGCTAGAGGTTCTCCAAAAATTGAATCCATTTGTTTGAAGACAATATTCACGTGAGTTCCTTTTTCAGTTAGGCGTTTACCCGTACGGAAGAAGAAAGGTACATCGCGGAAACGGTCAGTATCTGACAAAGAAGGCACCTGAAGCGAAAGGTTTCTGTCATTGATTCTGGGTTGACATTTGGTTCGCTGCGGTAAGAAATGTACTTCATACCATCAACTTTACCTGAACGGTATTGACCACGGATAAAATGCTTCTTAAGTTCTTCATCTGAAGGATGATAGAGGTTTTTAAAGACCTTGATTTTCTCCGCACGAATGTCATCCTTTGTAAAGCTTGCAGGCTTGTCCATAGCAAGGAGTGACAGAAGCTGAAGTGTGTGGTTTTGAACCATGTCTCGAAGGGCACCAGACTCATCATAGTAGCCACCACGCTCTTCAACACCTAGACGTTCTGCAAATGTAATCTGAACATTATCAATATGTTCACGATTCCAAACATTTTCAAAAGATCATATTGGCAAAACGAATGGCAAAGATACTCTGAATCATCTCTTTACCAAGATAATGGTCGATACGATAGATTTGCTCTTCGTTAAAAGTAGCTAGAAGCTCTTCGTTTAGTTTGCTTGCAGTTTCATAGTCTGTACCGAAAAGGTTTCTCAACAATCAAACGTTCAAAGCCTTTACCGTCAACGATTTGCTCAGACTTGAGGTGTTTGGCGATGGTACCAAAGAATTGTGGTGCCATAGAGAGGAAGAAGAGCTTGTTGTGTTCAGTTTGATACTTTTTCATTTAACTCAGCCTGAAGCTTTGCGTAATTCGATATAGTGCTCAGTGTCATTGACATCGTGACTTTGATAGTAAAAATGACTAGCAAAAGCTTGAGCCTCTTCTACGCTATCTGCCAAATCTAAAGAATAGATTCGACAACAACAGATTCAAAATACTCCTTACTCCAAGGTCTACGAGCGGTTCCAATAACAGCAAAATGATCAGACAAATTACCTGATTTATAAAGTCTAAAGAGTGAAGGGTAGAGCTTGCGTTTAGCCAAATCTCCACTAGCACCGAAAAAAATTGTAACAATAACTTTTAGATGACATCCAGCTACCTAATTTCTATTTACTTTCCTAGATATCCTAGGTATGAGGAATCCCTCGATTTTCATACCCTTTATTTTATCATAATTTTCTAAAAAATCCAAAATTCCAATACAAGTAAGAAAAAAACTGCAAGGTAAACCTTGCAGTTTTTTAAGCGTTGAGGACCTTGTCTAAAAATTCTTTTAGACGAGGGTGTTGAGGGTTGTCAAAGATTTGATCAGGTGTACCATCTTCTAGGAATTCACCGTCTGCAGTAAAGATGACACGATTGGCAACCTTACGAGCAAATCCCATTTCGTGTGTTACGATAATCATGGTCATGCCTTGTTCAGCCAATTCTTTCATAACGTTTCAGAACATCGCCGACCATCTCAGGGTCAAGGGCAGAAGTTGGTTCGTCAAAAGAGCATGATATCAGGGATTCATAGCTAAACCACGAGCGATAGCCACACGTTGTTTTTGACCACCGGATAGACTTTCAGGATTTGGCATTGGCCTTGTCAGCAAGTCCAACTTTTTCAAGGAGTTCCATTCCCCAATTTTTTTCAGCTTCATCCTTGGTCATTAACTTTATGCTCTACAGGAGCGAAAGTGATATTTTTCCAATACGGTCATATGTGGGAAAGAGATTGAAAGTGCTGGAACACCATTCCGATATTTTTCACGAACATGGTCCACGTTGGTTGATTTATCCGTCAAATCATAACCATTAACTGTGATACTGACCTTTTGTACCTTCTTCGAGGAGATTTAAGCTACGCAAGAAAGTTGACTTTACCTGAACCAGAAGGTCCAATGATACAAACAACATCTCCTTCATAGAATTTCGCTGAAATTCCTTTTAGGACTTTGTTTTTACCATATTGTTTATGTAAATTATGGACATCAATTTTTAATTTTGCCATTATTGAATCCTCTTTTCTAAGCGTTTCGCTAATCTAGTTAGAAGAGTGATAATCACAAGGTAGAAGACTGCGAGAATTGCATACATTTTGAAACTTTGATAGTTACGAGCAATGATAATCTTACCAGTTTGGAAGAGTTCTACCAGACCGATTGCAGATACGATTGTTGTATCTTTAAGAGCGATAACAAATTGGTTGACGAAGTTTGGAAGCATGAGCTTGGTTGCTTGTGGCAAGACAATCTTACGCATGGTTTTTCCATATGAAATACCTAGGCTTCGACTGGCTTCCATTTGTCCAACAGGCACGGCCTTGATACCACCACGAACAATCTCAGCGATGTAGGCAGCTGAGTTTAGGGAAAGTGCGATAGTACCAGCGACAAAGTCGTTGATTGGACTTTGTTGACCTGTAAGAGATTCGATAAAGTTAGGAATGCCCCAGAAAATGAAAGCAGCAAGAATCATCAATGGAATACCACGGATAACGTCAACGAAAATCTCTGAAATCAAACGGAGTGATTTATAAGGGCTGACACTAAAAATACCGAAGATAATTCCAATGAAAATCGCAATTACAAATGAAATAAGTGCTAATGAGAGGGTGATTCCAAGTCCGCTGAGAAGTTGTTTGTAGTTGTTTTTCAACAAGCCCCAGATAGTTGTTTCATCAGCGGTTGAACTTGTAGTAGTAGAATCGCTAGCTAGATACTTATCCAGGATTTTTTGGAATTCTCCATTTGCCTTAAGGTTTGCAAGCCCTTTGTTAAACTTCTCTAGCAATTCTGGATTGCTTCCTTTTTTAACTGCAAAGGCAGTTTCACCGATTGGTGTACCTGCTATTGGTGTTTTTAACTTTTGTCCTTGACTAATAGAGTATTTAATAACAGGTTCGTCGTCCATAACGGCATCAATTGAACCAGTGTTTAAGCTATCATACATAGATGCAGCATCTGAAAAAGTTTTGATCTTGTAACCGTACTTACTTTGATTTTCTGTTAGGAAGGTTTGTGAAGCAGTACCATTTTTCACACCTACAGTCTTACCGTTCAAATCTTCATAAGAAGAAATGGTGCTTGATTCTTTAACACCAAGAATAGTATTTGCTGTATAGTAAGAATCAGAGAAATCAAAAGTTTCTTTACGAGCATCCGTAACTGACATACCCTGCAATGATACCGTCTGCTTGTCCAGATTGGACTGCGTTAATAGCAGCATCAAAAACCTGGATTGGTAATCTCGATTTCAAAAACCTTGGTCTTTCAGCGATTGCCTTGATTAGATCCATATCGATACCAGTGTATTGATTGCTTGAGTCCTGGAAAAACAAATGGCGCAAAAGATGAGTCACTGGCGATAACATACTTGGTTTTTCTGTGTCAGCTTTTGCTATTCCTAGTGAAAAGAATAGGAAATAAAATTAGCAAACAAGCTAGAATTTTTTTCTTCATGTGATGTCTCCTTTCAAGATATTTTCAAATTATATCAAAAAAAGTTAAAGAACAGCAAATATTTTATATTTCTATGTAGAAGTTATAACATAAAGTTTCTTGTGATACTGATTTTTTTGATTTAAAAATGAGAGAAGCCGAACACATATTGATGAGTTCGAGCTTGTTTTATATAATGGGAATAATTAGCTTGACTTGTGCACCATGATTAATATTTTTCTAAATGCATCGTTCCATTATGAAGTTTCATGACACGTTTGACGAAAGATAAACCAAGTCCATAGTGACTTTCTTGAGATGGTGTTCTTGCTTGGTCATCTTTATAGAAAAAGATTTCCAGCATTTTGTAATATGTTTTTGAAAAAAATTAGATTGGTTATTCCAAATAGTTAGAACTAATTGACTATTTTTTTGTGAAATTGTTAGGTGGATTTGTGCATTATTTTTCTTTTTGATGTTGTATAGCATTGTTAATAATATTTGTGATTGCTCGGAAAAAAATAGATTGGAATGAATAGCAATTTGTGTCGATGGAGTTACTGTGTTTGTAAAAACAAAATGTGTATTTCTGGGGAGTAAAGGTGTGATATGTTTCTGTAATTGATAAGTTACTTGTTTAATTGATATGTTTTCAAGTTGAATATCATGGTCATAAAAGGTTTTGGAGTATTGGATGAAGTGATCAAAATACTCGTTTAACTGAATACTTGCTTGCTCAAGATCTTTTAGACATCCCATTACTTGAGGTGTTTGTTTGGTAGATTGTAAGAATTCAGCATTTCCTCTGATAACAGTTAGAGGAGTTCGAAGATCATGTGCTGCACTAGATACTTGAAACATGAGTTCTTTTTGTTCTTTTTCATTTTGAATTCTATTTTTTTTATTTCTGATTGCATTTTTTTCAATCAGATCATTTGTTTCAATAAATTCTTTAATCTGTAAATGCTGATTATCCTTTTTGTTGAAGTATAGACCACTATGATAAACCATGTTCATTTCTTTTTGAATCTTGGTTAACAACTGTCTAATATTTGTTACAATGATAAGAATTAAAATGATGCAAAGATAAATCCAAGAACTGACGCTAAAAAATAAAGCAAAGAGATTGGCATTTTTCTCATTAATTCCAGATACAGAAGATAGAAGAGCGGGAGTATGTAGAAAAGTATAAGACATAGAAGAAATTGCCTAATGATTTTAAGGTAGGTACTCTTAATGAGTTGTTTGATCGTCATTTCTTTTGCCATTTGTATCCTCCTCCCCAAACCGTTTTGATTGGATCAATTTGATGAGCCTTAAATTTTTGTCTGATTTGATAGATGTATTCAGTGATTGAACGTAACTGTACATCAGAGCTTACAGGATAGAGGTAATCGTAAAGTTCCTCTACGCTAAATATTCGGTTTTCATTTTTAGCTAAAAGATAGAGTAAATCAAATTCTCGCTTAGTTAGAGAAATGCTCTTTGATTGATAATATACTTCTTGACTATCTCGATAAAAAGTTATATCTGAAATCAATTCTTCTTTAGAGGTTTGGTACAATCTTTCCTCTCTACGAAGATGCATTTGAATTCTTGCAATCAATTCTTTAATGCTAAATGGTTTTGTGATGTAATCATCTGCTCCAGCTTTTTATTCCCTTTAGTAAATCTTCTTCAAAATTTTTAGCGGTTAGAAAAAGGATTGGAGTAGTAATTTGTGAACGAATGGAGCGACAAATCTCTAAACCAGAAATAGGCATCATGATGTCAAGTAAAAATCAGATCGAATCCAGTAAAGTCACAGATGTCGATTTCTTCAATTTTAGACCGAGTTTCAACGTCAAAGTTGTTTGCTTCTAATGCATTCACTATTAATCGTAAGATTTTTTCATCATCATCAATTGCTAAAATTTTATACTTCATAGTTCATCCAATTTCTTGTGTATATTATAGCAAACATAGAAAGTAATTTGTTAGAAATCAAAAAAATAATTATAAAAAAATTTTTATTCTGATTTTTTTCCTGATATTCTCCTGATATACTTACTCCAAGTGAAGGTGGAAATTCACAAAAAGTTAGAAGGGAAAAAAGAAGGAATGATAACAATTCAAAAATCTACACAAGGAATATAATAATAAAATTGTCCTTCAAAATGTGTCTTTCAAAGCTAAGAAAGGTGAGGTAACTGGATTGATTGGACCAAATGGTTCTGGGAAATCGACTTTAATCAGAATTTTACTTGGTTTAGAAAATAGTCAGACTGGGATGGCGTTGATCGATGGCAAAAAATACTCTCAATTGGGAGATAATCCATTTGGTATTGTTGGATCATTCCTCGACAGTTGCCAACCTTACCCAACAAGAACAGGTTTCCAGCATCTTCGGTGGATTGGATTGGCTTGTGGTGTTGACAGAAATAGATGCAAGGAATGTTTAGAGTTGGTGGGTTTAAGTGAAGCTAAAAATAAAAAAGTAAAAGACTATTCATTAGGAATGAAGCAACGTCTTGGATTAGCAACAGCCTTATTAGCAAATCCTGATATCTTAATTTTAGATGAACCAATCAATGGCCTAGATCCAGAAGGAATACGCTGGGTACGTAATTTTTTACAATCTTTTGTCAATGAGGGTAAAACTGTATTAATGACAAGTCATTATATGAGTGAGTTAGAATTAACTGTAGATCATTTGGTTGGTATTTCTAATGGGAAGATTGTTATTGATGCTCCTACAAAAGATATTTTGAAACAGTTTGGTTCTTTTGAGGAAGCATATTTTAAAAGGCGCTCGAAGGAAAAGAAGGTGAATAATATGTTAAAGCGTACATTTATTAGTGACCTTTATAAATATAGTAGTTTACCTACTTTTTAAAGTTACTTTTTCTGATTTTTGGGAGTCAGCCTATTTTTTTACTATTCAAAATATCCAGGTGATAAATGCTTTAGTGGAGGGAAATGGGCAAGCAGTTAATCTTGATCCATCTATGTTATCATCGAATCCAGTCTATACAGTCAGGGACGCCTTTTATCTTCACCCTACCAAGCAAGTGTTATTTTCTTACCAATCTTGGTTTCACTTGTTTATTCAACCCATTATCAATTTGGTGACGATTTTTTACTCAGTTATTGATTCCTAACTGGAAAAGTTGGTCTTACTGGTTTTATTGCTAGTTCGATTGTTTTATCGTTACTTTCTACTATACTATTTTTCGATAGTAAATGCTGCTGTTTTACTCATTTTTCTAGATTCAACTTTAAAGAACTATTTAGAATTTACATTGTTTTTAGATGTTACGGTAAGAGTTATGATATTTGCGATTGTCCTGACTTTATTAGCTATATTTTTAGTAAGACTAACAAAAAAATCAATTTCTTCATTAATTGCAATCGTTTTATTATTAGTCCTGACTTTATCAGGTATTCTAAGAGGACTTTCTTTTAAAAATAGAGAATCTATTGCCTTTGATTGGAGCTAAATCATTTGCTTTTGGTCGAATTGAAGGGACTCAAACGAGCCAATTGTATGGATTTACTCTTTTATTAGTTGAAGGAATCGTATTCTTAGTATTGATAATTGTTCTAGAAAAGATTCGAATGGGGAGGAAGAATGGCAAGTCTATTTAGAAGTCTTATCGTCAAAAAATATAGCTTAAAACCCGTAAAGTATCAGATAGCTATACAGTCGCTTCTAGTAGGTTTTGTGTGTCTGTTGAGTGTGTTACCAGTTACAATTAATGATACAGTTTTAAATTTATCTTTAAAGCAAGCTCTTGTTTTTGCATCAATGCTCTCTGTTGGTATTGGGTGTGTGAATGCATTTGTTGAGTTACAATCACACGAAACAAAACTAGTTTATTTGGTAAGTGGAAAAAAAGGTTATTAAGTTCAATTAGTATCCTGTTCGTAGAGTTATTAGATGTATTACTACAATCTATCTCAAATTTCATTTTACTGTTCATATGGTTTCATTCAATCAGTGACGATAAGAGTATCAGTTTAGCAGTTTTCAGTTTTTATTTGATTGGGTCCATCCAATACTTTTTTTAATTTCTTACTTTTTAAGTTGTTTTTTTCAAAAGTCCAATGAGTAGTTTAGCTATTTTGCTACTATTTCCTATTTTGGTACAACCATTTATAGAAAGAGTAGTGGAACCAATGACTAGTTACCTATTCTATAATATTATTGCGGATACAATACTAGGAGAAGTTTCCTATTTGCAACTATGTGTTTATGTCATTGAGTTTGCATTTTCATTTGGAGCAACTCTCTACCTCTTGGTAAAAGAATCAAGAAGTTAAGTAGTAAAAGTGGTTTTCGTAAAAAATGAAACTGATGAGTAAGCTTTTGTTAATTTGTAAGTCATTGACAATGAAGTTTATTATATCTTGCATTGTTTTTTTAATTAAAAGACAAGACTTTCGAAGTAATTTCGAGAGTCTTATTTAGTTTTCATGCCAATACGTGTCCAATTAATTATATTGTAATTTAAATATGTACTGAATTAATGGATTATTTTGTTACATCTTGTATATCCCTGTCATTCCTCATCTCAGAGAAATTTGGTTATTTATGGTAAAATAGGGTCTATATATGTGAGGACAAAGAGATGATTAATAGAATTACAGACAACAAATTTAAACTTGTATCCAAATACCAACCTTCTGGGGACCAACCGCAGGCCATTGAACAGTTGGTGGATAACATCGAGGGTGGTGAGAAGGCGCAAATTCTGATGGGAGCGACTGGTACGGGGAAGACCTATACTATGAGTCAGGTCATCGCCCAAGTCAATAAGCCGACCCTGGTCATCGCACACAATAAAACTCTTGCAGGCCAGCTCTATGGGGAGTTTAAGGAATTTTTCCCTGAAAATGCTGTTGAGTACTTCGTATCTTACTATGATTATTACCAGCCAGAAGCTTATGTGCCTTCAAGCGATACTTATATAGAAAAAGATAGCTCGGTCAATGATGAGATTGACAAGCTTCGTCACTCCGCGACTTCAGCTCTCTTGGAGCGTAATGATGTTATCATTGTAGCATCTGTGTCTTGTATCTATGGTTTGGGTTCTCCGAAGGAATATGCTGATAGTGTGGTAAGTTTGCGTCCAGGTCTTGAAATTTCTCGTGATAAACTGCTCAATGATTTGGTGGATATTCAGTTTGAACGCAATGACATTGATTTTCAGCGTGGAAGATTCCGTGTTCGTGGGGATGTGGTGGAGATTTTCCCAGCCTCTCGTGATGAGCATGCCTTTCGTGTTGAGTTCTTCGGAGATGAAATTGATCGTATTCGTGAAGTCGAAGCTCTAACTGGTCAAGTTCTGGGCGAAGTGGATCATTTGGCGATTTTCCCAGCCACTCACTTTGTGACCAATGATGACCACATGGAAGTAGCTATTGCTAAGATTGAGGCTGAGTTGGAGGAGCAGTTAGCTATCTTTGAGAAGGAAGGTAAACTCCTCGAAGCGCAACGCTTGAAACAGCGTACGGAGTATGATATCGAGATGCTACGTGAGATGGGTTATACAAACGGGGTTGAAAACTACTCGCGTCACATGGATGGACGAAGTGAAGGAGAGCCACCTTATACTCTTCTCGATTTCTTTCCAGATGATTTCCTGATTATGATTGATGAGAGCCACATGACCATGGGGCAAATCAAGGGCATGTATAATGGTGACCGTTCTCGTAAGGAAATGTTGGTTAACTATGGTTTCCGTTTGCCATCTGCCTTGGATAATCGTCCTCTTCGTCGTGAAGAGTTTGAAAGTCATGTTCACCAGATTGTCTATGTGTCAGCGACACCAGGTGACTATGAACATGAGCAGACTGATACCGTTATTGAACAAATCATTCGTCCGACTGGTCTTTTTGGATCCAGAAGTTGAAGTCCGTCCGACTATGGGGACAAATTGATGATCTTTTAGGGTGAAATCAATGCCCGTGTTGAAAAGAACGAACGGACCTTTATTACAACCTTGACCAAGAAAAATGGCTGAAGACTTGACTGACTATTTCAAAGAAATGGGCATCAAGGTCAAATATATGCACTCGGATATCAAGACTTTAGAGCGAACAGAGATTATCCGTGACCTGCGTTTAGGAGTCTTTGATGTCTTGGTAGGGATTAACCTCCTTCGTGAAGGAATTGATGTGCCTGAGGTAAGTTTGGTTGCCATTCTCGATGCAGATAAAGAAGGCTTCCTTCGTAATGAGCGTGGACTCATTCAGACCATCGGTCGTGCTGCCCGTAATAGTGAGGGGCATGTCATCATGTATGCTGACACTATGACTCAATCTATGCAAAAAGCCATCGATGAAACAGCTCGTCGTCGTAAAATCCAGATGGCTTATAATGAAGAACACGGTATTATTCCTCAAACTATTAAGAAGGAAATCCGTGACCTGATCTCTGTAACCAAGGCAGTTGCCAAGGAAGAGGATAAGGAAGTTGATATCAATAGCCTTAACAAACAAGAACGCAAGGAACTTGTTAAGAAACTGGAAAAAAACAAATGCAAGAAGCCGTCGAAGTGCTTGACTTTGAACTCGCAGCCCAGATTCGTGATATGATGTTGGAAGTAAAGGCGTTGGATTAGGGGAAATGATTTTTATATATGTTTAACTAGGAGAATTTAGTAATGAAAAAAAGCATTAGTGTTGAATTTCAGTTTTATCGGGATTATCCTCTCAGTTTGTTTTATAAGTTTTGTAGTGATTGTGGTAGTTAATTTTTCATAATACTTTTTCTGGACCTAATCAAAAAGATATTGAGATGGCAGCAAGCAGAACACTGAATTTATATGGCTTTAAAGGTGAAGTGAAGGTGACGAAGTTTTCTAGATATAGATGGCCTTCTGAAGATTATGAAATTGAATACGATTACACTGAAGAAGTTAATGGTAGGGAAAAATCACTGTAAGTGACAGTTTAATTTATTTTCCTAAATCTCCAGGAAACTCTAAACGGACGAGTGAAGAACTAGCCTACGACGGAACTACTAAAACTATGTTACGAGAATTCTCTGGGATAGCTGATCAATTACTCAATCAACATCCATACAGTGTGTCTAACAAAGAAAAGGTGGAGAATTTTTTCAAACAATTTGTGAATCCAAATCTAGAATATGTAAATACCTACTGGAGTGTCGATGAGCGTGTCAAAAATATAGAAGAATATTACGATCTCATAGAAAAAGAATCGTAAAGATGGGAAAAGCCTTTTTCAAGGTTTATATGATCTCCCAATTAATGAATTTTCTGGAAAAAAAGAAATTATAAAAGGAAGTGTTAAATACAAAGACACTGTTTTAGAAGAGGGGAAAAAGATTATTTTGGTAGTGAAGGCGGACTGACAGATTTTATCTCAAACGGGATAGATAATGCGAGCTTGCCAGATGCCATTTATACTGTCTCTTACTACTATGGTGCTAAAGGTTATCGTTCAGGAAGCAGTGTCTCTTTAAAAATTCAGAATCATAAACTGATAAGTTACGAAAAAAACTGAACTGGTCGGTTTTAGATGATAAAATTAAACTTATTAGATTGCATCTCAAAAAAATGAAATCATAATGTAAATCTCTTTGAATAGTTATTAAAACGAAAGATTAAGAAACGAATGAGAAAAGAAAGACAGTACACAGAAAAAAATCAAAAACACTATATGCCAAATCGAAAAAAATGAGCTGGCTAGATAAAGTAAAATTGTGGTTGTTACAACATTCAAAAAAATAGCTTTTCTATTAGATAGTAGTATATTTTTTTTATCAGCTTTTGGGGATATTCTATTTGTTGTTTGGAACAACTCTTATTCCAAAAACCCTATCAAAAACTTCAATTATGTCTTTCCGCTCTTTCTGAATCTTATATTCTTAGTGAACATGCTTTATCAAGGTGTTTTTAGAGATAATTTCGATGGAATGCTGACAATACAAGATTTTGCAGATCCATTCTTGTACCTAAATGGAGTAGGTTTGTTGTTTCACTCATTTTTCGGAATAATGGGTAGAAATAGAAAGTCTATTCCTCCCTTGCTAACCTTAGATCACCGCTACATCTGGTTTCCGATCCTTACTTATATAACCTTCTTCCTAGTGGCTGCTTTGATCATTTTTGATTTCAAAGCATATTGAAAAAGAAAAAGGGAAAAAAAGAAAAATAAGGAAAAATCCACTCAAATGAGAAAAGAATAAAAAGAAATTCAAATACAAAAAAAGAATCTCTCAATGAAAGAAAGTTTTCATCTTTGGCTAGATTCTCATAAATTTTTAGGATTCTTCTTGATCCTCGGTCTTATCCTAGCAATAGGACTAAGTTTGAATCTAATTTTTGAAAGTCTTCCTATTCCGTCGCCCTATAGAGATATCAACTATAGTTTTCCGCTATATATATATCTTTTTGTCTGGTATATCGATTATTTGACTATTGGTTCCTAGACTTGTCTAGGGGTAAGGATGACAATAAAAAGATTTTGCAGATTTATTTATCTATCTTAATAGTATCGGTTTAATAGTCCATCTCTTTATTGGAATTAGCGGAAAAAAACAGTAAAGGGATTTTTACCTTCTCTCTTATCCCTAGATCACCGCTATATTTGGTTCCCTATAGCAACCTATCTGGTCTTTTTACCGTAGCTGCTTTAATGATTTTATTTATGAGATATATTGAAAAAGAAAAAGGAGTTAATCATGAGAAAACATCTAACTATATTTAGGATTCTTTACCTACTGTTCTTGGTATTTGCCTTAATTCATTTTGTCTTAGGTTTTATTTGGTTTAGCTTTTACCCCAGTTTTTGTGGAATATCTGGTTCTTTGGTCTTTGCTTAACCCTTATTTATCCATCCATGGACCATCTTTTATAAAACGAGAATCTTTTCAATGGCATCATTTGATTTTTCAAGCTCTCAGTGGATTCTTTGCTCTCATAATCTGGTTCGTGATATTTTTTTCTTTTTCTCCATGGTTCCAGATTCATCTATGCCAATCAATATAGACTACTACGTTAATAAAGAAAAATAATGAAATTAGAATCATCAGAGGTTCCTTACTCCATGAAATTCATGAATATCATGACTTAGTTAATCCTTTGATTATGAAATCTAAAGTTAAGTATAAGATAGAAAATTAAAGATTAGAAAGTGAGTCCTATGTCTCGAGCACAATTAACCATTCTTACCAATATTTGTATGATTGAAGATCTAGAAAAGCAGCGCGTGGTTATGCAGTATCGATCACCCGAAAGCAACCGTTGGTCTGGCTATGCCTTTCCAGGAGGACATGTCGAAGACGGAGAGGCTTTTGCAGAGTCAGTTATTCGTGAAATATACGAGGAAACAGGTCTGACGATTCAAAACTCCTCAACTTGTCGGCATTAAAAATTGGCCCTTAGATACAGGTGAGCGTTATATTGTCTTTTGTTACAAGGCGACTGAGTTTACTGGTACTCTACAATCATCTGAAGAAGGAGAAGTGTCCTGGGTACAAAAAGACCAGATTCAAAATTTGGATCTGGCTTATGATATGTTACCTTTGATGGAGATGATGGAAGCTCCAGACAAGTCTGAATTTTTCTACCGTCACCGTACAGAAGATGGGATGGGAAAAAGAAAATCTTCTAATCCTTTTACTAAATAACCTAAGCTGGTCCAAGGCCTTCTCGATATAGAGGAGGTCTTGTTTCGTTTTTCAGCTTCGACTAGGTGATAATGGACGCCATCTGTTAATTCAGATAGAGTGGTCGAAAAGTCAGACCGTCTCGACTTGCTTTAAAAAAATGCTGAACGTCACGGCGACAACTGAGTTTGAGCAAGGGTTTCGATTTCCCCGTAGACAGGATGATCAATTAAGGATATTCTGAACCCGTCCCTCCCATTATCGACGATAGCTAGTAGTTCTTGACCGATTTCTTCCATCTCTGTGCTTTTGACTTTAAACAGCTTGTGAACATACAGGATTGGTTTTGCTTTTCTTTTATAGATATAGCCCACGATTGGTTGATAGGATAGGAGCACCGTCTGCACGAAGAACTGCAATGTCCTGAACGATAATCTGGCGAGTGACATGAAAAATGTTCTGCTAAGCTTTTGTCCGTTTTAGAGGTTTTTGAGCTTCTTTTTAAGAGTTGTAGAAGTGCTTCTTTTCGATTTTTAGTCATATTCTTCTTTCTTAACGCTAACGGCGTTTTTTTCAATGCTTTATAAACAGCTAATGCTAAGTAATAGTCTACCATACTATGAATAATTGTACCAATACCAACCAGTACAAAGAGAGACATAGAAACATATTTTTCTAGGTCTGTTCCTGTACTAGCATAGAAGATAATACAAGCAAAAGACTTCTGCGATGGCATGAACCAAACCTAGTATAAAGTTAAAAAAATCAAAGAAGATTTAGGATTATCTAAGGTTTGAGGATGTTTTTGCAGATAGAAAGCTCCCAGAGTACCAAAAGAAGATATGAGAAAAGCTCGAAGTACAATGACAATTGGATAACCAGCCATGAAGAATCCTAGGCTAGAAGCTATAATGACAAAAGATAGCCATCCAAGGAGAAAGAACATAGCAATGAAGATTGCCACATGGCTTCCTAAAGTGTAAGAAGCAGGGTGGAATAACAATCTTTGAAAGGGCATCACCAAGGGAATCAAAAATAGCGATAGCGGTTAGCAATGCAGTTAAAGTCATGAATTGGGTTTTCTTTTTGTGTATTCATAATAACTCCTTTTTTTATGTGTATATACAGTTGTATAGTACACTAAATAATATTATCAAGTCAAGAGGGAAATTGAATTTTTGAGGAAAAAAATAGATAAAATATAGTAAAAGTATCTTAGTAAGAATGGAGAGTCAAGATGGTAGATATTCTTTATCCGATTTTTATCATTCATTATATATCTAAGCAGAAAAAAACAGAATTAAAAGTATCAAAATTTACCACATTTTACAGCCTATAGCTAATGATTTCTGATAATAAGAATCGCATTTTGGTTCCTTTAGCTCTGATTGTTTTCTCGATACCCATATTTCAGGGTTCCTCTATTTTCAGTATCATAGGACTCATTCTTTTATCATATTAGCATCATTTATGGCATAATCCTACTATTTCTTGTCATTATCATTTTTTTCTTAGACAGTCAAAAGATCTAATCAGGACATTCAGAACACGGAAAATACTCCATTCATATTTCATGTGTTAATGTTGATCTTTCATGCGCTCTTAATCTATAATACCTTGGTACCAATCTTTTCCATTTACTGAGAAAAATATTTAAATATTCTTCTCTAAGTGGCAGTAGAATTGAGAAAAAACTCAGATTTTTTTAAAAAATACTTGCTTTGATAGAATTCTTGTGATATACTTATAAACGGTTTGAAAAAACTGCCTAAGACAGTAGGGGAGCAAGACTCATAAATATCCTACCGAGGACAAAACGTATCATGTAAAAAGAAGCGTATTGTACTTTCGTGTCTAGGTTTGGGCGCGTTTTTCTTTTGGAAAAATTCCCCAAGCAAAATAATTACGGAGGTGAACACACTAATGAGTGAAGCAATTATTGCTAAGAAAGCGGAACTAGTTGACGTAGTAGCTGAGAAAAATGAAAGCTGCTGCATCAATCGTCGTTGTAGACGCTCGTGGTTTGACAGTTGAACAAGATACAGTTCTTCGTCGTGAGCTTCGTGGAAGCGAAGTTGAGTATAAAGTTATCAAAAACTCAATCTTACGTCGTGCAGCTGAAAAAGCTGGTCTTGAAGATCTTGCATCTGTTTTTGTTGGACCATCTGCAGTAGCATTTTTCTAACGAAGATGTTATCGCACCAGCGAAAAATCTTGAACGACTTTTGCTAAAAAAACGCTGACGCACTTGAAATCAAAGGTGGTGCAATCGAAGGCGCTGTCGCATCAAAAGAAGAAATCGTTGCTCTTGCAACTCTTCCAAGTCGCGAAGGACTTCTTTCTATGCTCCTTTCTGTACTTCAAGCGCCAGTGCGCAACGTTGCTCTTGCAGTCAAAGCGGTTGCAGACAACAAAGAAGACGCAGCTTAATCATAAGCTACGCATCGTAGCCTAGCTACAAAAAAATAACAAAATTAAATTTTAAACTTATTTGGAGGAAATAACAATGGCATTGAACATTGAAAACATTATTGCTGAAATTAAAGAAGCTTCAATCCTTGAATTGAACGACCTTGTAAAAAGCTATCGAAGAAGAATTTGGTGTAACTGCAGCTGCTCCTGTAGCTGTTGCTGCAGCTGGTGCTGCTGACGCTGGTGCTGCTAAAGACTCATTTGACGTTGAATTGACAGCTGCTGGTGACAAAAAAGTTGGCGTTATCAAAGTTGTACGTGAAATCACTGGTCTTGGACTTAAAGAAGCTAAAGAACTTGTTGATGGTGCACCAGGTGTTATCAAAGAAGGCGTTCCAACTGCAGAAGCTGAAGAAATCAAAGCTAAATTGGAAGAAGCTGGAGCTTCAGTTACTCTTAAATAATAGAGCGACTACATTTGTAGCTTAAAAACATGATTAAACCGCTATTCTTAGGAGTAGCGGTTTTTCTTTTTGTTCAAAAAGGGGCATGAAAGGGGATGACGTTAGATTAGTATTTCTATTTTAGGTGAATTATGGAGATTCCTTATGAAAATAATTTTACTTTTTTTAATTGCATTTTGTTATAATAGACGCAAGAAAGAATATCTTATCGGTAAATCCTAAGCGAGCCTGAGATAGTGAGAGTCAGGTGATTGAGAGATAAGTGTGGCGCTTTTGGTTTTTTAATAAAGATAATGAAGTAATAAATTAGGGTGGAACCGCGTTTTTGACGCCCCTAGGTCACTTGACTTAGGAGCAAAGACACGGTTCTTTTTGTATTCTGAGGTCGCAAGAAATTATAGAAAAAGGAGTTAATAATGTCTAAAAAATTAACATTTCAAGAAATTATCCTTACTTTGCAACAATACTGGAATGACCAGGGTTGTATGCTCATGCAGGCTTATGATAACGAAAAAGGTGCGGGAACCATGAGTCCTTATACTTTCCTTCGTGCCATTGGTCCTGAGCCATGGAATGCGGCTTATGTAGAACCATCTCGTCGTCCTGCTGACGGTCGTTACGGAGAAAACCCAAATCGTCTCTACCAACACCACCAATTCCAAGTAGTTATGAAACCATCTCCATCAAATATCCAAGAACTCTACCTTGAGTCTTTGGAAAAATTGGGTATCAACCCATTGGAACACGATATTCGTTTCGTTGAAGACAACTGGGAAAACCCATCAACTGGTTCAGCTGGTCTTGGATGGGAAGTGTGGCTTGATGGTATGGAAATCACTCAGTTCACTTACTTCCAACAAGTCGGTGGTTTAGCAACAGGTCCTGTTACTGCTGAGGTCACTTACGGTTTGGAACGTTTAGCTTCCTACATCCAAGAAGTCGATTCTGTTTACGATATCGAGTGGGCTCCAGGTGTTAAATACGGAGAAATCTTCCTTCAACCAGAATATGAGCATTCAAAATACAGCTTTGAAGTTTCTGACCAAGATATGCTTCTTGAAAACTTTGAAAAGTTTGAAAAAGAAGCTGGACGCGCTTTGATATTAGGCCTTGTGCACCCAGCCTATGACTACGTTTTGAAATGTTCACATACCTTCAACTTGCTTGATGCTCGTGGAGCGGTATCGGTTACAGAACGTGCCGGTTACATTGCCCGCATCCGTAACTTAGCCCGTGTAGTAGCTAAAACTTTCGTTGCAGAACGTAAGAAACTCGGTTACCCACTTCTAGACGAAAGCCACACGCGCCAAACTCCTAGCAGAAGAGGAAGAATAGGCATAATTACAGGAATAAATGACTGAAAGTCGACCGTAGGTCGCTAAATAAAACAAGACCGCTGTAGTGAAAGTCGGATAAGAAGTTTCTTATCCGACTGGGGAACTGACGAGACTTAAGGCTTGACAGTTAGCAATGAAACCGAAGGTTTGCTTGCGTCCCCCACTACTAAAGGTCTTGTTGAAGAACATTAATTGTGTAAAGGAAAAAAACATGACAAAAAAACTTATTAGTAGAACTAGGACTCGAAGAGTTACCAGCCTACGTTGTAACTCCAAGTGAAAAACAACTCGGCGAAAAAATGGCAGCCTTCTTGGATGACAACCGCCTTTCATATGAAGGGATTCAAACCTTCTCAACTCCACGTCGTTTGGCTGTTCGTGTACTTGGTTTAGCAGACCAACAAACAGATTTGACTGAAGATTTTAAAGGACCTTCTAAGAAAATTGCTTTGGATGCAGAAGGAAACTTCTCTAAAGCTGCCCAAGGATTTGTCCGTGGAAAAGGCTTGACTGTAGATGACATTGAATTCCGTGAAATCAAAGGTGAAGAATATGTTTATGTAACGAAGCATGAAGCTGGAAAACCAGCAGAAGAAGTTCTGACTGGAATTCCAGAAGTCTTGGCTAGCTTAAGTTTCCCTGTTAGCATGCGTTGGGCAAACAATACCTTTGAATACATCCGTCCAGTCCACACTTTGACAGTGCTTTTGGATGATGAAGCTCTTGAACTAGATTTCTTAGATATTCATTCAGGCAGAGTCAGCCGCGGACACCGTTTCCTTGGTCATGAAGTAGAAATTCGTCATGCTGATAGTTACGAAGAAGACTTACGCAAAGTCTATGTCATTGCTGATAGCATTGAACGTGAAAATATGATTCGTGAACAAATTAAGGAAATTGAAGCAGAACAAGGCGTTCAAGTACAGATTGATGAAGGACTTTTAAACGAAGTCTTAAACTTGGTTGAATATCCAACTGCATTTATGGGTAATTTTGAGCCTAAATACCTAGAAGTTCCAGAAGAAGTTTGGTTACTTCAATGGAAACTCATCAACGTTATTTTGTTGTCCGTGATCTTGAAGGAAATCTAAAACCAAACTTCATTTCAGTTCGTAACGGAAATGCTGAACACTTGGAAAATGTCATTCGAGGAAATGAGAAAGTTTTGGTTGCTCGTTTGGAAGATGGAGAATTCTTCTGGCGTGAAGACCAAAAACTCAAGATTGAAGATTTAGTTGCTAAACTTTCACACGTAACCTTCCATGAAAAGATTGGTTCACTTCGTGAACACATGATTCGTACAGGACAAATTGCTATCCTGCTAGCAGAAAAAGCTGGTCTATCAGTTGATGAATCTATTGATCTTGCTCGTGCTGCAGCCATTTATAAATTTGACCTCTTAACCGGTATGGTTGGTGAATTTGATGAGCTTCAAGGGATCATGGGTGAGAAGTATGCGCTTCTTGCAGGTGAAAATGCTACAGTGGCGCAAGCTATTCGAGAACACTACCTTCCAGACTCAGCAGACGGGGCTCTTCCTGAATCTAAAGTTGGAGCAATACTTGCACTAGCCGATAAATTAGATACTCTCTTATCTTTCTTCTCTGTTGGTTTGATTCCATCTGGTTCTAACGACCCTTATGCCCTTCGTCGTGCAACACAAGGGATTGTTCGAATCTTAGAAGACTTTGGATGGAATATTCCGATGGACGAGTTGATTGCGAGTCTTTATGCTTTATCGTTTGATAGTTTAACTTACGATAACCAAGAAGAAGTGCTTAACTTCATCAAAGCTCGTGTTGATAAGATGATGGGTTCTACTGCAAAAGATATTAAAGAAGCTGTTCTAGCAAGTTCAAACTTTGTTGTCTCTGATATGATTGAAGCAGCAGAAGCTCTTTCAGAAGCTGCGAAAACTGAAGATTACAAATCATCAGTTGAGTCATTATCTCGTGCCTTTAACCTAGCAGAAAAGGCAGAAGGTTCAGTCAAAGTTGATGCAAAGTCTCTTTGAAAATGAGCAGGAAAAAGAACTAGCTCAAGCTGTAGAAAGCTTAGAATTGAAAGGTTCAGCTAGTGATAAATTAGAGCAATTATTTGCTCTTAGTCCAGTTATTGATGCATTCTTTGACAATACCATGGTTATGGCAGAGGATATTGATGTTAAGAATAATCGTTTGGCTATTCTAGCTGAACTTGTCAATAAAGCAAAAACAGTGGCTGCTTTTAACCTTCTTAATACAAAAATAGTAATTAAAAAGTAGATTGGAGGTCCAAATATGACACCAGAAAAAATCGCTCGTATTAATGAACTTGCTAAAAAGAAAAAAACAGAAGGCTTGACTGCGGAAGAAAAAGTAGAACAAGCCAAACTTCGTGAGGAATATATCGAAGGCTATCGTCGTTCAGTACGTCATCACGTTGAAGGAATCAAAATCGTCGATGAAGATGGTAATGATGTGACTCCTGAAAAAAACTTCGTCAAGTACAACGAGAAAAAAAGGTTTACACGGCCGTAGTCTTGATGATCCGAAATTCATAAATAAAAAAATTCTCGGTTTGTGATACGAACCGAGATTTCTATTATAAAAAAGGAACCAAGATTGGTTCCTTTTTGTTGAGTTAATAGTTACTTGCACCGAAGTAGCATCAGCAGCTCCGTGGCCACCATCACCATGTCCTCCAGCGTCAGATGCACCAGAAGTAGCATCGGCATCTCCGTGACCTCCAGCAGCAGGAGCAAAAGGTCCGCTACCGCCTACCAAACGTTGACCAGTTTCTTTCAAGTACCAGTCAAGCCATGGTTGGAAGTTAAAGACAATTTCATTGATACCAGCATATGATCCATCAGGATAGTACATAGCTTGGTAGTTGTGAGTATTGATAACACCTGCAGGTGAACCAGGAACAATTGTACGTACGTATTCTTGGTTGCCATTGCGAAGCGTACCAATAACCCACTCAACGTTTTTCATACGTGCAGGTGGAAGTGATCCGTGAACTGTTGACATACGGCTACCAGATTGAGGTGGTACACGTTTCGCAAACATTGTTTCTGGATCTTGATGAGCGTTGTTGTAGTATAGGAATTGGTTGTTGTCATCAGCATATGTCAGTTCAAAAGGCATAGCTTTCAAGAACATATCGATTTGGTTAACTGTAAGGATACCATGGTCAAGTTTAACGTATGTATCACCTGATACAGCTCCTGTGATTTCTGCAACTTTTTCTACCCATTCTGGATCATCAGGGTCAACTTCTGTAATAGTTGTGGCAATTGGTTTTCCACAATCCAAGTCTTCTGGTTCAATTGGTTTTGGTTTTTTCAAATTAGATACGACTCCTACGTATTTGACAAAGTTATCTAAGCAAGTTTCAAGGAATTTAACAGTTCCTTCGTTAATAATATTTCCTTTTGCATCAAAAGCTTCTTTGGCTTTTCCAAGAAGGAACTCATTACCTGGTAATGTGTAGGCATTTACTCCTGGTGCATCAAGAATTTTACGAAGGTGAACTTGAGCACGTGAAGTTCCTTGATCGTAGTATGAAGCACCCACAATCATAACTGGTTTGTTTTCAAATGGATGAACTTCGTATGAAAGCCATTCAAGGACTGACTTAAGTGAAGCAGAAATAGTGTGGTTGTGCTCTGGAGTAGCAATAATCACACCATCAGCTCGAGTAATTTTGTTGTAAAGAAGGCGCAACTGGAAGCTCTCGTCCCATTTTTCGTCTTGGTTAAACATTGGAACTTCATCGATTTCCAAAACTTCTAGTTCAAATTTAAATTTAAACTGACGGCGGATGAACTCCAAGAGTTTGCGGTTATATGATTGATCGTAGTTTGATCCAACAAGTCCAACAAATTTCATTCTTTCGATCTCCTATCTTACAAATTTTCCCCAAATCAAAATCTTCAGCATCTTTGCGAAGAAGCTCTTGTGCGTTACGCAATTTCTCAGTAACTTTAACAAAGATACGGAAGTCATCAAAGATGGCATCCAATTTCTTGATGACATCAAGATCTACCAAGTCACCATTTTGATCAAATGCTTGAAGAGAATGTGAAAGCAAGAATTCATCTGGGAGAACATTTGCTTTGATTTCAGGAGCATTAAGAATTTGACGAAGTTGCAATTGAGCACGTGATGAACCGAGTGTACCATATGAAGCACCAGTAATCATGACAGGTTTGTTCAAAAGCGGGAATACACCATATGAAATCCAAGCAAGAGCGCTCATAAGAACAGCTGGGATTGAGTGGTCGTATTCTGGAGTACCGATAATAACTCCATCAGCGGCTTCGATTTTAGCAGCGATTTCCGTAGCTTCAGCTGGGATTTGTTTGTCAGCTGGTTTGTTAAATACAGGTAGATCTTTAATTTCTACCAATTCGATTTCTGCTTTATCAGCAAAGTGTTTCTGCATATATTGAAGCAGTTGGCGGTTTGTGGAACGTTTTGAGTTAGTTCCTACAATAGCAATAAGTTTAAGCATGGGCTTTCCTTTCTCTTTTTGCATTATTAATGATTTATCGTTGGATACCAGATGAACAAGCTAAGCGTCCATCTTTGTCAATGAGGATGGCTTCGATACCATCAATATTTTCGACTTGCCACATAATAGATGCGCTACGTTCGCCAAATAATCGTGTGGTCCATATCTCGCCGTCAACAGAGCGGTCAGATATAATGGTTAAACTAGCTAAATCCGTTTCAATAGGATAGCCTGTTTCACTATCGAAAATGTGATGATAATCCTTGCCATTGATTTCAAGATGCCGTTCATAAATCCCAGATGTAACCACTGATTTTCCAGTAATGAGACAAGGTCATCAGGTGATTACCGCGTGGATTATTTGGATCTTGAATGCCGATTTGCCACGGACGTCCATCTTTTGATTGGTTGTTCCCAATTGTGAGGATGTTTCCTCCAAGATTGATAAGAGCAGAAGTGACGCCGTTTTCTTTTAAGAAAGCTGCAACCTTATCTGCACTGTACCCCTTTGCTAAACACCCTAAGTCAATTTTCATTCCCTTTTTTTCTAGGAAAACCGTAGAATTGACTGAATCGAGTTTAATAAAATGAGGGTCTATTAGTGGTAAAGGCTGAGCAATTTCTTCAGGGCTTGCAACCTTTGCATCGGAAAAACCAATACGCCAGGTTTGAACCAAAGGCCCTATACTAATATTGAGATGACTTTTAGGTGCTAGACTGTGTTCTAGACCTAATGAAATCAGCTCAAACAAATCAGGGTGGACTTTAACTGGGGCAATACCTGCCTGATAGTTAATTTCCATTAATTCAGATTCAGTACTGTTAGCATTGAAGCGGAATTCAAGTTCCTTGAGCAAATCAAAAGCTTGACGGAGAAGATTATCGGCTTGTTCATGTACTAAGGAAATAGTAATCGTAGTTCCCATTAATCGCTCAGATGATGAACTAAGAGGCAAAGAATCAACTCCCTTCGAAATCACTGGGAAAATAGCTACAAATCTTGAATTTAATAAGAAATTTAAAAATTTATAATTTATTTCCATATAAATAGAATATCATAAAGTCAGCGTTTTTCACAAATCATTTTTTTTACAAAAAAAGTCAAGAAATATGCTTAAAAAAATTAAAAAAACAGCTCCAAATCAATAAGAACTCTTTGAAAAACAAATTGATATATCTTTCAAAAAAACTTTCTTAAATGACATCAAACGGGTCAAAAGTCTTGAAAACGTTAACAGATAATGGTATACTTGAGAGGTAAATAAAAAAATAAAGGTAGGATTTATCTTATGAGTAAAATCGTAGTCGTGGGTGCTAACCACGCTGGAACTGCATGTATCAACACTATGTTGGACAACTTTGGAAACGAAAACGAAATCGTTGTATTTGACCAAAACTCAAACATTTCATTCCTTGGATGTGGAATGGCTCTTTGGATTGGTGAACAAATCGACGGCGCTGAAGGATTGTTCTACTCTGATAAAGAAAAATTGGAAGCAAAAGGTGCTAAAGTTTACATGAACTCACCTGTTCTTTCAATCGACTATGACAATAAAGTTGTGACAGCAGAAGTTGAAGGTCAAGAACACAAAGAGTCTTATGACAAATTGATCTTTGCGACTGGTTCAACTCCAATCTTGCCACCGATCGAAGGCGTTGAAATTGTTAAAGGTAACCGTGAGTTCAAAGCAACTCTTGAAAACGTACAATTCGTTAAATTGTACCAAAACGCAGAAGAAGTTATCAACAAACTTGCTGACAAGAGCAAACACCTTGAGCGTATCGCTGTTGTAGGTGGTGGTTACATCGGTGTTGAGCTTGCTGAAGCTTTCGAACGTCTTGGAAAAGAAGTTGTACTTGTTGATATCGTTGACACTGTATTGAACGGATACTATGACAAAGACTTCACACAAATGATGGCTAAAAACTTGGAAGACCACAACATCCGTTTGGCACTTGGTCAAACTGTTAAAGCTATCGAAGGTGAAGGAAAAGTTGAACGCTTGATCACTGACAAAGAAACATTTGATGTGGATATGGTTGTTCTTGCAGTTGGTTTCCGTCCAAACACTGCACTTGCTGATGGTAAGATCGAACTCTTTCCGTAACGGTGCTTTCCTTGTTGACAAGAAACAAGAAACATCTATCCCAGGTGTATATGCTGTTGGTGACTGTGCGACTGTTTATGACAACGCTCGTAAAGACACTAGCTACATCGCTCTTGCATCAAACGCTGTTCGTACTGGTATCGTTGGTGCTTACAACGCTTGTGGACATGAGCTTGAAGGAATCGGTGTTCAAGGATCAAACGGTATCTCAATCTATGGTCTTCACATGGTTTCAACTGGTTTGACACTTGAAAAAGCAAAAGCTGCTGGTTACAACGCAACTGAAACTGGATTCAACGATCTTCAAAAACCAGAATTTATGAAGCATGACAACTATGAAGTAGCTATCAAGATTGTCTTTGATAAAGATAGCCGTGAAATCCTTGGTGCTCAAATGGTATCTCGTGATTCAGCAATTAGCATGGGAATTCACATGTTCTCACTTGCAATTCAAGAACACGTTACAATTGACAAATTGGCATTGACAGACCTATTCTTCTTGCCACACTTCAATAAACCATACAACTACATCACAATGGCTGCACTTACAGCAGAAAAATAATTGATGATATGTCAATAAAAAAAGTAACTTCAACTATTGAAGTTACTTTTTTTATTTTAGGGTTAAGAAACCTCGTCTCTTGCTGGGAAAGTAAACCCTTCTCCAAGGATTTCGTGAGCTTCCGTGATAGTGATAAAGGCCATCGGATCAACTGTATGAATCATTTCTTTCATCTTCACGATTTCATTTCTTGCGACAATACAGTAAATAATCTTTTAAGTCCTTTTTGGCTATAGTAGCCTTGTCCTGAGATAAAGGTAACACCACGACCGAGTTCTTCGTTAATTTTATCGGCTAATTCCATCGGTTTTTGAGTGATAATCATAAATCCTTTTTCCAGCATATCCACCCTCACCGATTAAGTCAATAACTCTTGAAACGATGAAGTCAAATAAGAGTATAGGGTTACAAGACGTAGGGTCTTGGAAGATGATTAAAATCAACATTAGAATCAGAAAAATCAAGTCCAAAAAGCAATTTTCCAACAGAGATATTGGTGTATTTATTAAGGATACGAGCGACGATATCAGTGCCACCAGTTGTTCCACCCGCGTTGAAAAATAACACCGAGTCCAACACCTAGGAGGACACCAGCTACTAAAGCAACCACAACGAGATCTCCTTCAAGGTTAAACTGGAGAGGAATTTTTTCAAAGATAGCTAACCAGACGGAGACGGCAATGGTTCCAAGTAGACTGGAATATAGTGATCTTAGTCCAAATATTTTTCCAAGCTAGTAGGAAGAGGGATATTAATTAAGATATTCATCAGCGAAATAGGGATATTAAAGAGATAGTAGGTAATCAAGGTTATCCCTGTTGCTCCACCTTCGAACAAGTGATGTGGAACAACAAAATAAGTAAGTCCGAAGGCGAAGATAGCAGCTCCGAATATAATAGTTATAGTTGGTTTAATATGCCGTAGCATTGAGCTCCCCTCCTATTTTTTTGTGTAAAAAGTGAAGTAATAATATTTTTTTAAAAATAAGACTGATATTACAACTTTCATGGATTCAATTTTCTCGGAATCAGGTGTAACACGAAGAGTTTTTTGACCGGTATAGGTAACAAAACCAGGTTTTCCACCAGTCGGTTTATTGAGTTTTTTAACCTCAATCATATCCACTTGAACGAGATTAGAAAGACGTCCTTTCGAATAGTAGGCTGCGAGTTCTGCAGCATCCGTCTTGACTTCGTCAGAAGGATTGAGGTTTCCTGAGATGACCACGTGGCTTCCGGGGATATCTTTTGCATGAAACCAAAGTTCCTCTTTGCGTGCAATCTTAAAGGTTAATTCCTCGTTTTGAAGATTGTTTCGTCCAACGAGAATAATGGTTTTTCCCATCGCTAGTCAGATATTTCTCTGGCTTTTTACGCTTTTGAATTTTCTCGCGTTGGCGTCTTCTAATAAAGCCTGTTTGAATTAATTCTTCACGAATTTCAGCAATTTCATCTAGTCCAGCTTGGTTGAGGACTGTTTCGACGCTTTCTAGATAAAGAATGGTAGCCTTGGTTTCTTCAATTAGATCAGTCAGGTATTTGACAGCCTCTTTTAACTTCTGATAACGTTTGAAGTATTTTTGAGCATTTTGATTTGGTGTTAAAGCCTTATCAAGTGCGATTGTAATTGGCTGATTGGTGTAATAATTGTCTAAGACGACTTGGTCTTGGTCATTTGGAACTTGATGAAGGAAAGTCGTTAGCAACTCGCCTTTTTGACGAAATTCCTCAGCGTTTTCAGTAGCCTGAAGTTCTTTTTCTTGCTTCTTAAGCTTTTGACGATTTTTTTGTAGTTCATTTTCAACACGACGAATGAGTTCACTAGCCTGTTGTTTGACACGATCACGTTCTGCCTTATCTTTGTAAAAAACATCAAGAAGTTGAGATAAGCTTGAAAAATGTCCTTCAATTTTAGTTGAAAAAGGGACACAAGAAAAAGACTTATCAGTTAAGCATGGGTTGGTTTCTTGCTTAAAAAAGTCACGAAATTTAGAAAGCCTATCATCAGTTAATAAATTCTCTAATTCAATTGCTGTATCACGGCCTAAACCTTGAAAGAGGCTTTGAAGGTTTTTAGCTGTCAATTCCTGTGTTTGTAGGATTTCAAAAAGTTTTTCATCCTTAATGGTAAAAGGATTGAGGGCCTCTGTACTTGGTGGGGCTATGTAAGTTGCACCAGGTAGGAGTGTACGGTAACTATTTTGAGAGAAACCAATGTGCTTGATAACCTCAAGAACTTTGTTGCTAGACTTATCTACGAGGAGGATATTACTATGTTTACCCATAATCTCAATGATGAGGGTGGCTTGAATATCGTCCCCAATCTCATTCTTGTTAGAAACAGTGATTTCAACGATTCGATCGTTTTCAATCTGCTCGATAGACTCGATAACAGCACCCTGTAAATATTTCCTTAAAACCATGATAAAGGTAGAAGGTTGAGCAGGGTTTTCAAAGGTCGTTTCTGTCAACTGGATGCGTCCAAAAACAGGATGAGCAGAAAGGAGCAGACGATGACTTTGGCGATTGCTACGGATTTGTAAGACCAATTCTTGATCAAAGGGTTGATTAATTTTTTGAATGCGACCATTTAGTAGTTCAGCTCGCAATTCCTCAACCATGTGGTGTAAAAAAAATCCATCAAATGACATGGTTCTCTCCTTATGAATGTATTCCATAGTATTATATCAAAAAGGTAGAATAAAATCATAGAAATATGGTATAATAAAAGCCAAGTAAAGAGAATCGAGAAACACATGTATATTGAAATGGTAGATGAAACTGGTCAGGTTTCTAAAGAAATTTTAAAAGCAAACTCAAGAAATTTTTGGAAATTTTGCTGCTAAAAAAATTGGAAAAAGAAGACAAGGAGATGGCAGTTACTTTTTGTGACCAATGAACGCAGTCATGAACTCAATTTAGAGTTTCGTGATACTGATCGTCCAACAGATGTCATCAGCCTTGAATACAAACCTGAATTAGAATTGCTTTTGACGAAGAAGATTTGGCAGAAGATCCTGACTTAGCAGAAATGATGTCAGAATTTGATTCTTATATCGGTGAGTTATTCATTTCAATTGACAAAGCGCATGAGCAAGCTGAAGAGTACGGTCATAGTTTCGAACGTGAAATGGGCTTTTTAGCTGTTCACGGTTTTTTTACATATAAACGGTTATGATCACTACACTCCGGAAGAAGAAGCGGAGATGTTCGGTTTACAAGAAGAAATTTTTAACAGCCTATGGACTCACAAGACAATAAACGAAAATGGAAGAATCGTGACTTGCTCTCAAGTTTAGATTTTGCCCTGACAGGTATTTTTACTGCCATAAAAGAAGAGCGTAATATGAGAAAGCATGCAGTGACTTCTCTCTTAGTTCTACTTGCAGGCATTGTTTTTCAAGTTTCCAGAATTGAATGGCTCTTTCTCCTATTAAGCATTTTTTTAGTAATTGCTTTTGAGATTTTGAATTCTGCTATTGAAAAATGTAGTGGATTTGGCTAGCCATTATCACTTCGATATGCTTGCAAAGAAGGCTAAAGACATGGCTGCAGGTGCAGTTCTTGTAGTGTCTTTATTTGCTGCAGTGACTGGACTTATCATTTTCATCCCTAGGATTTGGGATTTGCTATTTTAAACATTATAGAGGTAACTATGACATTTAAATCAGGCTTTGTAGCCATTTTAGGACGTCCTAACGTCGGGAAGTCAACTTTTTTGAATCATGTCATGGGGCAAAAAATTGCCATCATGAGTGATAAGGCTCAGACGACGCGTAACAAGATTATGGGAATCTACACTACGGATAAGGAACAAATCGTCTTTATCGATACTCCAGGGATTCACAAACCAAAGACAGCCCTTGGAGACTTCATGGTGGAGTCAGCCTATAGCACTCTTCGGGAAGTCGATACGGTTCTCTTCATGGTTCCAGCAGACGAGCCACGAGGCAAGGGCGACGATATGATTATCGAGCGTCTCAAGGCTGCTAACGTACCAGTCATTCTCGTGGTAAACAAGATTGACAAGGTGCATCCAGATCAACTCTTGGCCCAAATCGATGATTTTCGTAATCAGATGGACTTTAAGGAAATTGTACCGATTTCAGCTCTACAAGGAAATAATGTTTCGCATTTGATCGATATTTTGAGCGAAAACTTAGAAGAAGGTTTCCAATATTTCCCGTCAGATCAAATCACCGATCACCCAGAACGTTTCCTAGTATCAGAGATGATTCGTGAAAAAGTGTTACACTTAACGCGTGAGGAGATTCCACACTCAGTTGCAGTAGTGGTTGATTCTATGAAACGAGATGAAGAGACTGACAAGGTTCATATCCGAGCAACCATTATGGTCGAGCGTGACAGCCAAAAAGGGATTATCATCGGAAAAGGCGGTGCCATGCTCAAGAAAATTGGAACCATGGCTCGTAAAGATATCGAACTCATGCTAGGAGACAAGGTCTTCCTAGAAACATGGGTCAAGGTTAAGAAAAATTGGCGCGATAAGAAATTAGATCTTGCCGATTTTGGTTACAATGAAAAAGAATATTAAGAAGAGGTGGGCAGAAGCCTGCTTCTTGTTTTTAGAGAAGGAGGAGCTATGCCTGAATTACCAGAAGTTGAGACTGTCCGACGTGGTCTGGAAAAATTGATTCTGGGGAAGAAGATTTCAAACATTGACATTCGTTACCCCAAGATGATTAAAACTGATTTGGATGAATTTCAGAAGGAAATGCCTGGTCAAGTCATTCAATCAATGGGACGTCGTGGCAAGTATCTACTTTTCTATTTATCCGACAAAGTTTTAATCTCTCATTTGAGAATGGAAGGCAAGTATTTTTATTACCCAGACCAAGTGCCAGAACGCAAACATGCTCATGTGTTGATTCATTTTAAGGATGTCGGGACTTTAGTCTATGAGGATGTCCGTAAGTTCGGAACTATGGAGTTGCTTGCTCCTGAGCTTTTAGAAGCTTACTTTATTTCAAAAAAACTTGGTCCGGAACCGACTGAGCAGGATTTTGATTTAGGGAGTTTTAAACTAGCCTTGAAAAAATCTAAAAAACCCAATCAAATCGCATCTTCTCGACCAGACTTTGGTTGCAGGATTAGGTAATATCTATGTGGACGAAGTACTTTGGAGAGCGAAAGTCCATCCTTCTAGAACCTCTAATAGTTTAACAGCACAAGAGGCTAGAAAAGTCCATGATGAAACGATCAATGTTTTAGGTCAGGCGGTTGAAAAGGGTGGTTCAACAATTCGTACTTATACCAATGCATTTGGAGAAGATGGCACCATGCAGGAATTCCATCAAGTATACGACAAGGCAGGTCAAGCTTGTTCGCGTTGTGAAACCATCATCGAAAAAATTCAACTAGGTGGTCGTGGAACTCACTTTTTGTCCAAAATGTCAAAGGAGGAAGTGATGGGAAAAATAATCGGAATCACTGGTGGTATTGCGTCAGGTAAGTCCACTGTCACAGAATTTTTAAGACAAAAAGGGTTTCAAGTTGTAGATGCGGATGCAGTCGTCCACCAACTACAGAAACCTGGTGGACGACTCTATCAGGTTTTAGTAGAGCATTTTGGGGAGAAAAGTCCTTCTTGAAAATGGTGAACTGAATCGCTCCTTGCTTGCTAGCCTTATTTTTTCAAATCCAGAAGAGCAGGAATGGTCTAAGAGACCCAAGGTGAGATTATTCGTGAGGAGTTAGTTGCATTACGAAATCAGTTTGCTCAGACAGAAGCTCTCTTTTTCATGGATATTCCCCTGCTTTTTGAGCAGAACTATGCTTCATGGTTTGACGAAACTTGGCTAGTCTATGTAAATCGTGATGTTCAATTGGAGCGATTAATGAAACGGGACCAAATTTCAAGAGAAGCAGCTGAATCCCGTTTAAACTCTCAATGGCCTTTAGAAAGAAAAATTAGTCTTGCTAGTCACAGTCTAGACAATAATGGAAATCAGGAACAGTTGATAGCTCAAGTAGTTCAGTTGTTTGAAGAAATGTGTCTATAAATTAACATTGTTAGGAAGGAGAATTTTGGTATTGTTTGTTCAAATCATCTTAGATTGAAATAGTATCAAATACAAAAAATCTAGTGCGTGTAAAAATTAATCTAAAATGCTCCTCTTGTGGCAGCATGAATTATCTAACCAGTAAGAACTCCAAAACACATCCAGATAAGATTGAAGTCTTAAAGTATTGTCCCAAAAGAAAGAAAAAGTGACTCTACATCTTGAATCTAAGTAGAAATTATGGTAGAAATAATAGGGATTTTTAAGGAGTTTGATATGTATAACCTATTATTAACCATTTTATTAGTATTATCTGTTGTGATTGTGATTGCAATTTTTATGCAACCAACTAAAAAAATCAATCTAGCAATGTATTTGATGCCAGCTCAGGTGATTTGTTTGAACGTAGCAAAGCGCGTGGTTTTGAAAGCCGTAATGCAACGTTTGACAGGAATCTTAGTCTTTTTCTGGCTAGCCATTGCCTTAGCATTGACGAGTATTATCAAGTAGATAAGAAAAATAATGGGCGAGACTAGGGTCTTTGCCTATTTTTATTTTTGAAAGAAATAAGTTTTACACCAAAAATTTTAACAATCTAGAAGAAAAACATGAAAGATAGAATAAAAGAATATTTAAAAGAAAAGGGGCGAGTCACTGTAAATGACTTGGCTCAAGCTCTTGGAAAGGATGGTTCCAAGGACTTTCGAGAGCTCATTAAAACCTTGTCCCTGATGGAGAAAAGCACCAGATTCGCTTTTGAAGAAGATGGTAGTCTCACCTTGGATCAAAAAGAAAAAACACGAGATTACTCTTAAAGGAACTTTTTCATGCCCATAAAAAAATGGCTTTGGCTTTTGTTAGTCTTGAAGGCGAGGAAGACGATCTTTTTGTAGGAAAAAATGATGTTAACTATGCCATTGATGGCGATACTGTTGAAATTGTAATCAAGAAGGTTGCGGATCGCCAAAAAGGAACTGCAGCTGAAGCAAAGATTATCGATATTTTAGAACACAGTTTGACGACGGTTGTTGGTCAAATCGTTCTTGATGAGGAAAAACCCAAGTATGCAGGTTACATCCGTTCAAAAAATCAAAAGATTAGTCAACCAATCTACGTTAAGAAGCCAGCTATTCAATTAGACGGTACAGAAGTTCTCAAGGTCTTTATCGATAAGTACCCAAGTAAGAAACACGATTTCTTTGTAGCTAGTGTCCTAGATGTGGTTGGACATTCTACAGATGCAGGGATTGATGTCCTCGAGGTCTTGGAATCAATGGACATTGTATCTGAGTTTCCAGAGGCTGTTCTTAAAGAAGCAGAAAAGGTTCCGGATGCACCATCAGAGAAGGATCTGGAAGGTCGTCTGGACTTAAGAGATGAAATTACCTTTACCATTGATGGAGCTGATGCAAAAGACTTGGATGATGCTGTTCATATCAAACCATTGAAAAATGGAAATATCGAACTAGGTGTTCACATTGCCGATGTCTCCTACTATGTGACAGAGGGTTCTGCTCTTGACAAGGAAGCTCTCAATCGTGCGACCTCTGTCTATGTGACAGACCGTGTAGTTCCAATGCTGCCAGAGCGCCTCTCAAACGGAATCTGTTCTCTTAACCCTCAAGTGGACCGCTTGACTCAATCTGCTATTATGGAGATTGACAAAAATGGTCGTGTTCGTAACTATACGATTACACAGACTGTTATCAAGACAAGTTTTCGTATGACTTATAGTGATGTCAATGACATTTTAGCTGGTGATGAGGAGAAGAGACAAGACTATAAGAAAATCGTTCCTAGTATCGAACTTATGGCCAAGCTCCATGAGACTTTGGAAAGTATGCGAATTAAGCGTGGTGCTTTAAATTTTGATACCAATGAAGCTAAGATTTTAGTCGATAAAAAAGGAAAGCCAGTTGATATTGTTCTTCGTCATCGTGGTGTTGCTGAACGTATGATTGAGTCCTTTATGTTGATTGCGAACGAAACAGTTGCAGAACACTTTAGTAAGCTGGACCTACCTTTTATCTATCGTATCCATGAGGAACCTAAAGCTGAAAAAGTTCAGAAATTTATTGATTACGCTTCAAGTTTTGGATTGCGTATCTATGGAACAGCCAGTGAGATAAGTCAGGAAGCCCTCCAAGATATCATGAGTACTGTTGAGGGAGAGCCATATGCGGATGTATTGTCTATGATGCTTCTGCGTTCGATGCAGCAGGCTCGTTATTCTGAGCATAATCACGGTCACTATGGATTAGCTGCAGACTACTACACTCACTTTACCAGCCCAATCCGTCGTTATCCTGACCTTCTTGTTCATCGTATGATTCGTGACTATGGACGTTCTAAGGATGTAGCAGATCATTTTGAACAGGTCATTCCTGAGATTGCCACCCAGTCTTCCATCCGTGAGCGCCGTGCTATCGAGGCAGAGCGTGAAGTCGAAGCTATGAAAAAAGCTGAGTACATGGAAGAGTACGTTGGTGAAGAGTATGATGCAGTTGTTTCAAGTATCGTCAAATTTGGTCTTTTTGTTGAGTTGCCAAATACAGTCGAAGCTTAATTCACATCACTAATCTGCCTGAGTTTTATCATTTTAACGAACGTGATTTGACTCTTCGTGGGGAGAAATCAGGTATTACCTTCCGAGTGGGACAGCAGATCCGTATTCGTGTCGAAAGAGCGGATAAGATGACTGGTGAGATCGATTTCTCCTTTATTCCAAGTGAATTTGATGTCATTGAGAAAGGTTTGAAAGACTCTGGTCGTAAGGATAGAGGGCGTCGTTCAGATAAGAAAGAAGACAAGAGAAAAGCTGGTCGCTTAGGTGATAAGCGCAAGCATTCTCAAAAAGACAAGAAAGAAAAAGAGCAAGAAACCTTTTTATAAGGAAGTAGCAAAGAAAGGAGCCAAAGCATGGCAAAGGGCGAGGAAAGGTCGTCGCGCAAAATAAAAGGCGCACCACGACTATACAATCGTAGATACGCTAGAAGCAGGAATGGTCCTGACAGGAACTGAAATCAAGAGTGTTCGAGCAGCCCGCATCAATCTGAAAGATGGGTTTGCCCAGGTTAAGAATGGGGAAGTTTGGTTGAGTAATGTCCATATCGCTCCTTATGAAGAGGGCAATATCTGGAACCAGGAGCCAGAACGTCGTCGTAAACTTCTCCTTCATAAAAAAACAAATCCAGAAATTAGAGCAAGAAACCAAAAGGGAACAGGAATGACTCTGGTTCCCCTTAAAGTCTACATAAAGGATGGGTATGCTAAGTTACTCTTGGGACTTGCAAAAGGGAAGCACGATTACGATAAACGTGAGTCAATTAAACGTCGTGAGCAAGATCGTGATATTGCGCGTGTCATGAAAGCTGTCAATCATCGATAGAAGGAATATATAAAATGGAAAAACTAGTTGCATACAAACGCATGCCAGTCTGGAATAAAGACACCATGCCAGAAGCTGTTCAAAGAAAACACAATACTAAGGTCGGAACCTGGGGCAAGATTACTGTATTAAAAGGGACTCTTAAGTTTATTGAGTTGACCGAGGAGGGAGAAATTATAGCTGAGCATCTCTTTGAAGCAGGTGCTGATAATCCTATGGCGCAACCTCAAGCCTGGCACAGAGTAGAAGCAGCCACAGATGATGTGGAGTGGTACTTGGAATTTCTATTGTAAACCGGAGGATTATTTCCCTAAGAAAGTACAATAGCAATCCCAGTTCATTCGGAGGTTTTAGAAGCTATGCAGACAGTGAAAACCATGTAAAGCATTAGACCTAGGATGTGGTCAAGGAAGAAATGCACTCTTTTTAGCTCAACATGGATTTGATGTTACAGCAGTGGATCAAAATGAGCTATCCCTTGAAATCTTGCAAAGCATCGTAGAGCAAGAAGATTTAGAGATGCCTGTTGGTCTCTACGATATCAATTCAGCTAGCATTGGTCAAACTTACGATTTTATCGTATCAACGGTTGTGCTCATGTTTTTACAAGCAGATCGTATCCCGTCTATCATTCAAAATATGCAAGAACAAACCTCTATCGGTGGCTATAATTTGATTGTTTGTGCTATGGATACAGAGGATTACCCATGTTCTGTTAATTTCCCATTCACCTTTAAAGAGGGGGAGTTGGCAAATTACTACAAGGACTGGGAATTAGTCAAGTACAATGAAAAATCCAGGGCATCTCCACCGTCGTGATGAAAACGGCAAATCGTATTCAACTACGCTTTTGCGACCATGTTGGCTAAAAAAAGTAAAAATAAAATGAATAAAAGGGATAGAAAGCAGTCGTTTTCTATTCCTTATTTGTTACCCTAATAAGAAAGGGAAATTCTCAATTTATGCTATACTAGAAGTAGGAGAAGTCGATGAAATTAAACAGAATTGTGATAGTTTTAAAAACGATTCTGATCGACCACTATTCTTTCAGACTTTTTTTGTCTAGGAGGTCTTAAGATGACTAGTCTTTTAATTGAACTGTACGACCGTCATACCATTGAGAAAAAAATGTCTACCAAGCTTTTTGTCAGTGATTGTGATGAGATTTTTATACCTTTCTACAAGAAAAAAATTGCTGAGGAAGATAAGCTATCCTTGAAGCATTTTCTAATGGAACAAGTTCCACACTTAAAAACAAGTACATTTTTCGACAATTTTCACCTAGAAAAAAATCTGCCAGGAATTAGACGTATTTATCAATGATTTTGAGACAGTGACCATCGATGTTTTTTTGGTGGAGATAATCTATTAGCAATAGTTCTATATCAGTATGGTTTGGAGAAAAGGTATTCCCATTATTGCTATGGATGTTGAACAAGGAAAGCAGTATGCCTGGGAAAGGGGTAAGATTTATGATAAACAGTTAGAGATTCCTAGTTTATCCATTGAACAATTGATAGCTTTACGTGGTGGAAAAGTCCTTAAATCAAGAAGGCCTCAGCATTCTAATAAGCAAGTGCTAGCTATTAAAAAAATTGGCCAAAATATGCTATCGAAAAATCCTGAAAAAAATGGTATCAGATTACCCAATTCTTTGCACTGGCAAAAAAACAAATGATTTTCACGCTGAAACAGCAAAAAGTTTTTGGAAGTAATGGAAAAAAATTTATTCTTACCCCAGTAGCTTGATTCCTTTGTTCACAAAAGCTAATTTATTGAAAGTAGAAGAGGAAACAACAGATACTGTCACTTATACATTCCCAACACCAGAAGCACATCTGTTATGTCGAACAAAAGGGCATATTTTAGAATTGTATATCTATTTACTAGCCCTCGAGTCAGAGTATTTTGATGAATGTATGATTGGTACTGAAATTGACTGGAATAGGGATTTTTCCCTGAGGGCTGACAATGTTCAAAATGAGATTGATGTTATTCTTCGTAAAGGTCACTCTGTAGTTTTCATTTCTTGTAAAATGACTGATTTATCAGTTGAAGCTATTAACGAACTTGAAGTTTATGCCAATCATTTTGCGGGTGATAATTGTTTGAAGATGATTGTTTGCTCAGGCAAGATTAACCCCGTTTACAGTCATCGTTGTCAAGAATATGGTGTAATGGTGATAAAGCAGGATCAAATACAGAATCTCATTCCCATGTTGCAGAAATATATTAGAAAACAACTGAATTAGTTGAGAATAAATGGAAAAAAGGTTGAGTTGGTCAGCCTTTTTCTTCTCTTTCTTTTCGAATGAATTAGATAAGGAGAGTTTATGTTTTTAGCTAGAGATAAAAAAGGTCATTTAATCAACGCGTTAGAGAATGAAGTAAAGAAACAAGCTTATTATTGTCCAGCTTGCGGAACGAGTGTTCGCTTGAAAAAAAGGGAAAAAAATGTAAGAACTCATTTTGCGCATGAAAGTTTAAAAAGTTGTGATTTTTATCATGAGAACGAAGGACCAGAGCATTTAGAGAATAAGGAGTCACTTTTTAATTGGGCTAAGAAAGATGCTGAAGTAGAAATGGAATATCCAATTCCTGAACTTAAGCAAATCGCAGATATCCTCATCAATAAGCAATTAGCACTGGAAAGTTCAGTGTAGTCCTATTTCTTGCGAACTTTTTAGGGAGAGAAGCAATGGTTATCGAAGTTTGAGAATTCAAGTTCTTTGGCTACTGGGAGAAAAAGCTCTGGCTAAAAGAGCGACTAACTAAAACTTCAAAGAGATTTTCTTTATTTTAGTAATAATATGGGATTTTATCTTTGGGAGTTAGACCATAAAAGACAAGTTTTGAGGCTCAAGTACCTCCTTCACCAAGATTTGAAAGGGAAACTCCATTATCAGGTCAAGGAATTTTCTTATGGCAAAGGAAATCTCCTAGAAATTTTACGTAGTCCCTATCAGCAGCAAGAGCTAACTGCTTTTTCGGTCGAACAGGACAAGAATATTTGTCGTTTTATTCAAAAACAGCTCTACTATCAAAATCCCTATTGGATGAAACAACAAGCTCAAGCTTACTTGAGAGGAGAAAACCTATTAAATTTGAAGACTCAGGACTGGTATCCCCAAGTAAGGCCGATAGAACATGGTCATTTTTGTCAGATAAGTCAAAATCTATATGATTATTACCGCAACTTTCAGGCTTATTATGAACTGAATCCACAAAATCAGCAACAAAAGCTCTATCCACCTGCCTTTTATCAGCATTATTTCTCGAAAAATATGGTAAAATAGAAAGGATGGAGGAAATTTATGGTATTACAACGAAATGAAATCAATGAAAAAGATACATGGGATCTATCAACGATCTTTGAAACAGACCAAAAATGGGAAGAAGAATTAGCCCTATTAACCGAGGATACAAAAGAAACAGCTAGACTTGAGGGACATCTTTTGGATAGCGCAGAAAGCCTTCTTAATATTACAGAGCGTTATTTGGATTTGAGTCGTCGTCTTGAAAAACTCTATGTCTATGCTCATATGAAAAACGACCAGGATACACGAGTTGCTAAATATCAAGAATACTATGCGAAGGCAATGACTCTATACAGTCAACTAGATCAAGTCTTTTCTTTCTATGAGCCAGAATTTATGGCGATTACTGAAGAGCAGTATCAAAACTTTTTAGCAGAAGAACCAAAACTCCAGCCTTATAAACACTTCTTTGATAAACTCTTGCAAAATAAGGAACATGTCCTTTCACAACGTGAAGAAGAGTTGCTTGCAGGTGCTGGTGAAATCTTTCGGTGCTGCTAGTGAAACTTTCGCTATCTTAGACAATGCGGATATCGTCTTTCCACTAGTTAAAGATAAAGATGGTAACGAGGTACAATTGTCACACGGTGTTTATATGCGCTTAGTAGAATCTAAGAACCGCGAAGTTCGTCGTGGTGCTTATGAAGCACTATACTCTACCTATGAGCAATACCAGCACACTTACGCTAAAACCTTGCAGACCAATGTAAAAGTACAAAACTACCGTGCAAAAGTTCGGAACTACAAGAGTGCGCGTGAAGCAGCTCTTGCGGCCAACTTTGTTCCAGAAAGTGTCTATGACAACTTAGTATCTGCTGTTCGTAAGCATTTGCCATTATTGCATCGTTATCTCGTACTTCGTTCAAAAATTTTGGGTATTCCAGACCTTAAAATGTATGATGTCTATACACCATTGTCTTCAGTAGAATACAGCTTTACTTATGAGAAAGCCTTGAAGAAGGCAGAGGAAGCTTTAGCTGTTCTTGGTGAGGATTACTTGAGTCGTGTTAAACGCGCCTTTAGCGAACGTTGGATTGATGTGTATGAAAACCAAGGCAAACGTTCAGGTGCATATTCTGGCGGTTCTTATGATACCAACGCCTTCATGCTTCTTAACTGGCAAGATAATCTCGATAATCTATTTACTCTGGTACATGAGACAGGTCACAGTATGCATTCTAGCTACACGCGTGAAACACAACCTTATGTATACGGAGATTACTCAATCTTCTTGGCAGAAATTGCTTCAACAACCAATGAAAATATCTTAACTGAAAAAAATTATTGCAAGAAGTTCAAGATGACGCAACACGCTTCGCTATTCTCAATAACTTCTTGGATGGTTTCCGTGGAACAGTGTTCCGCCAAACTCAATTTGCTGAATTTGAACATGCTATTCACCAAGCCGATCAAAATGGTGAAGTCTTGACAAGCGAGTTCTTAAATGAATCTCTATGCTGACTTGAAACCAAGACATATTATGGCTTTGAGAAAGGAAGACAATCCTCAAATTCAGTACGAGTGGGCTCGTATTCCTCATTTCTACTATAACTACTATGTATATCAATATTCAACAGGCTTTTTGCTGCAGCTTCAGCCCTTAGCTGAAAAAGATTGTTCATGGTAGTCAAGAAGATCGTGACCGTTATATTGATTACCTCAAGGCTGGGAAGTCAGACTATCCACTCAAATATCATGCGAAAAAGCTGGTGTTGATATGGAGAAAAGAAGACTATCTCAATGATGCCTTTGCAGTCTTTGAACGCCGTTTGGATGAGTTCGAAGCCCTTGTTGAAAAATTAGGATTAGCATAAAATGGTTGAGTCATACAGTAAAAATGCTAACCATAACATGCGACGGCCTGTTGTTAAGGATGAGATTGTGGAATTTATGCGCCACAGACAAGAGCAGGTGACTGGTTCTTTAAAAGAACTAGAAAACTTTGCTCGCAAGGAGAATATTCCTATCATTCCTCATGAAACAGTCGCTTATTTCCGTTTCCTAATGGAAACAATTCAACCAAAAAATATTTTAGAAATTGGAACGGCAATTGGCTTTTCAGCACTTTTGATGGCTCAACATGCCCCAGAGGCTAAAATAACAACCATTGATCGGAATCCTGAAATGATTGGTTTTGCCAAGGAAAATTTCGACAAGTTTGATAATCGCCAACAAATCACTCTTTTGGAAGGCGATGCGGTAGACGTTTTGTCAACATTGACAGAGACCTATGATTTTGTTTTTATGGATTCTGCAAAATCCAAATACATCGTATTTTTGCCAGAAATCCTAAAACACCTTGAGGTTGGTGGAGTAGTTGTCTTGGATGATATTTTCCAAGGTGGAGACATTGCTAAGGATATTATGGAAGTCCGACGCGGGCAACGAACCATTTATCGTGGTTTGCAAAGACTATTTGACGCAACTCTAAACAATCCGGGATTAACAGCTAGTCTAGTTCCTCTTGGAGATGGAATCTTGATGCTAAGAAAGAATCAAGCAGAAATAGAACTGCCTGATGTTGATTAATTTCAGATATTTTTAAGACAATTTAGTAAAATAGATAAGGTAAACATTTATCTAGTGTATAAAAAGGAGTAAACATGAAGAAAAAATTATTGGCTGGTGCCATCACTTTGTTATCAGTAGCTACATTGGCTGCTTGTTCAAATAGCTCTCAAGGAGCTGACTTAATCAGTATGAAAGGTGATGTCATCACTGAACATCAATTCTTTGAAGAAGTTAAGAATAATCCAACTGCTCAACAAGTCTTACTTAACATGACTATTCAAAAAGTTTTTGAAAAACAATATGGTTCTGAAGTAAGTGATAAAGAAGTTGAAGAAGCTGTAGCAGAAGAACAGAAAAAATATGGTGATAGCTATCAAATCGTTCTTTCTCGTGCTGGTATGACAGCTGAAAGTCGTAAGGCTCAAATTCGTACAAGTAAATTGGTTGAGTATGCTGTTAAAAAAGCTGCAGAAGCTGAATTGACGGATGAGAACTACAAAAAAGCTTACGATGAGTACACACCAGAAGTAACTGCGCAAATTATTAAACTTGATAGTGAAGATAAGGCTAAAGAAGTTCTTGCGAAAACTAAAGAATCTGGAGCTGACTTCGCACAATTGGCTAAAGATAATTCAACTGACGAAAAGACAAAAGCAAATGGTGGAGAAATCACTTTTGACTCTGCATCAACAGAATTGCCAGACGTTGTTAAAAAAGCAGCCTTTGCCCTTAATGTTGATGGAATCTCTGATGTGATCACAGCTCCAGGTACACAAGCTTATTCAAACAGTTTCTATATTGTGAAATTGACCAAGAAAACTGAAAAAAATCTTCTAACTAGGGAAGATTATAAAGAAAAAAATTGAAGACAGTTATCCTGACTCAAAAAAACAAAATGATGCTACTTTTTGTTCAAGGTGTAATTAGTAAAAGAGTTGCAGTCGGCAAATATCAAGGTTAAAGATCAAGCCTTCCAAAAATATCTTTTACTCAGTACATTCAAAGTGATTCAACAACTCAAACGACAACTACATCACGACAACAACTGCACTGAAACGACAACATCTTCAAACTAAAGATGAAAACTCTATCTTTCTACTCTTGAAAGGTAGAGTTTTTTTGAAGTTTTCTTAGCTAAAAGCCCAAAAATATAAATAAATGTTTGTGAATTCTAAAAAGCTTAAATTCTAGGCTTTAACGGATAAGAGTTTTTTTCTAGTCTAAAAAGTGGTATAATAGCATGTAAAAACTAGAATGAATAGAAAAATTAAAAAAATTTAGTAGATGGTGAAATATGAAAAATTAGTAAAAGGCACCTGTTGAATTACTCTATTTTAGTGCCCTATATTCTCTTATCCGTTCTGGGATTGATAGTGGTATATTCGACAACGAGTGCATCCTTGATTCAGGAGGAAAGAGCGCCTTTTCAATTGGTTCGAAATCAGGGCTTGTTTTTGGATCGTTAGTTTGTTGCTTATTGCAGTAATCTATAAGCTGAAACTTGGTTTTCTTCGAAACGAACGTTTGTTATTTATCGTTATGTTTGCTGAGTTAGTGTTACTAGCTTTAGCTCGTTTGATTGGGATTCCCATCAATGGTGCCTACGGTTGGATCAAAGTAGGACCTATTACTGTTCAGCCTGCGGAATACTTGAAAATTATCATCATTTGGTACTTGGCTCAACGTTTTTCAAAACAACAAGAAGAAATTGCCGTTTATGATTTCCAAGTTTTAACTCAAAATCAATGGTTTCCTAGAGCATTTAACGATTGGCGCTTTGTACTTCTGGTCATGATTGGTAGTTTGGCTATTTTCCCTGACCTTGGAAATGCTACAATTCTCTTTTTGGTAGCATTGTTGATGTATTCAATTAGTGGAATAGCTCATAGATGGTTCGCAACCATTCTCGGAATATTGACCAGTGTATCCTTTGTATCATTAACTGCCATTAAATTGATTGGTGTGGATAAGTTTTCTAAGATTCCAGTATTTGGATACGTAGCTAAACGATTCAGTGCTTTCTTTAATCCATTTGATGACGTCGCTGGTGCCGGACACCAATTAGCCAATTCGTACTATGCAATGGTTAATGGTGGCTGGTTTGGATTAGGTTTAGGTAATTCTATCGAAAAGCGTGGCTATCTACCTGAGGCGCATACGGACTTTGTGTTCTCAATCGTCATCGAAGAATTTGGGTTTGTAGGTGCAAGTCTTATCTTAGCTCTATTGTTCTTTTTAATCCTCCGTATTATCTTGGTGGGTGTTCGTGCAAAAGATCCATTCAACTCAATGGTAGCAATTGGTATAGGTGGAATGATTCTAATTCAGGTATTCGTTAATATCGGGGGGATTTCAGGATTAATCCCTTCAACAGGTGTAACCTTCCCATTCCTTTCTCAAGGGGGGAATAGTCTCCTGGTTCTATCTGTAGCTATTGCCTTTGTGTTGAATATCGATGCAAGTGAAAAACGTGCAAAACTTTACAGCGAATATGAAGCACAGCTCTAAGAAAATGTGACAAGGAGAAAAAAATGTCTCTTCAAAAACTAGAAATAACAGAAATAAAACTGTCGTTCATGAAGAAGTTCAAATCTTGACAGATTTGCTTGAAGATATTACTAAAAATATGCTTCCCACTGAAACCTTTGACAAGATTATGCAGTTGAAGGAGCTATCATCAAGATTAGACTATCAAGGTTTGGATAAAGTAGTCAGAAGTCTTTCCAATGATGAAATGGTCTACATCTCTAGATATTTCTCTATTTTGCCACTATTAATTAATATTTCTGAAGACGTTGACTTGGCTTACGAGATTAACCATTTAAACAATATCGACCAAGATTATCTTGGAAAATTGTCAACAACCATTGAAATGGTAGCAGAAAAAGAAAATGCCGCTGAAATTCTAGAACATTTGAACGTTGTTCCAGTATTAACAGCCCACCCAACACAAGTCCAACGGAAGAGTATGTTGGATTTGACAACTCATATCCATTCGCTCTTACGTAAATATCGTGACGTAAGAATGGGCCTTATTAACAAGGAAAAATGGCACAATGATCTTCGTCGCTATATCGAGATTATCATGCAGACGGATATGATTCGTGAAAAGAAACTAAAAGTAACTAATGAAATCACAAATGTGATGGAATACTACAATAGTTCCTTCCTTCAAGCAGTACCAAATCTAATGCTAGAGTATAAACGTCTAGCAAAAGAGCAAGGGATTGACCTAAACAAGCAAAACCTATTACTATGGGAATGTGGATTGGTGGAGACCGAGATGGAAATCCATTTGTAACTGCTGAAACTCTCATGCGATCAGCAACCATTCAAAGCGAAGTCATCTTCAACTACTATATCAGCAAGATTTCTAGTCTCTATCGTACTTTCTCTCTTTCTACTAATTTATCCAAGACAAGCAAGGCTGTTGAAGAAATGGCTGCGCAATCTAGTGATACATCTGTCTTCCGTGAAAAAGAACCTTACCGTCGTGCTTTTCACTTTATCCAATCTAAATTAATTCAAACGCTTTTGAATTTAAAAGAGTGGGCTCTTGTTGGTTCATCAGCAGATGAACGACATCATGTTGAACGTCTCCTTGGTGCTCAAGGATACCAACAGGGAGAGATAACCGACTATATCAGTAGCCGACTTACAGGTGCTATCCAAGACTTAGCAGATGAGCGGCCTCCTTACTATGAAACAATTGAAGAGTTTAAGCATGATTTAAATGTTATTAAGGATTCATTGCTCGAGAATAAAGCAGAAGCCTTGTTGACAGGTGAGTTTGCAGAATTACTAGAAGCAGTTGAGGTCTTCGGTTTCTACTTGGCTTCCATTGATATGCGCCAAGACTCAAGCGTCCATGAAGCCTGTGTTGCTGAATTGTTAGCATCTGCTGGTATTAATGACCACTATAGCGATTTGTCAGAAGATGAAAAGTGCGAGTTGCTTTTACATGAATTGTTAGAAGATCCTCGAATCTTGTCAGCGACTCATGCTGAGAAGTCTGAACTGCTCGAAAAAGAATTGGCTATTTTCCAAACTGCTCGTGAATTAAAAGATCGTTTGGGAGAAGACGTTATTCGTCAAACAATTATCTCTCATGCAACTAGCGTATCTGATATGTTAGAATTAGCCATCATGCTCAAAGAAGTTGGTCTTGTAGATGCTGAAAAAGCGCGTGTACAAATCGTTCCTCTTTTTGAAACAATCGAAGACTTAGATCATTCTGAAGAAACAATCAGAAAGTATTTCTCTTTACCACTTGCTAAGAAGTGGATTGCTTCTAGAGATAATTACCAGGAAATCATGCTTGGCTACTCTGATAGTAACAAAGATGGTGGATACCTCTCATCTTGTTGGACACTCTATAAGGCACAAAAACAATTGACTGCTATTGGTGATGAGTTTGGTGTCAAAGTAACCTTCTTCCACGGTCGTGGTGGTACCGTTGGTCGTGGTGGTGGCCCTACTTATGATGCCATTGCTTCTCAACCACTCAAATCCATCAAGGATCGTATCCGTTTGACTGAACAAGGTGAAGTTATCGGAAATAAATACGGAAACAAGGATGCAGCCTACTATAACCTTGAAATGCTGGTTTCAGCAGCTATTAACCGTATGATTACTAAGAAGAAGAGTGATACCAATACATCAAATCGCTATGAAGCCATCATGGATCAAGTGGTAGAACGCAGCTACGATATCTACCGTGAGCTCGTATTTGGAAATGAACATTTCTATGATTATTTCTTTGAATCTAGTCCAATCAAGGCAATCTCAAGTTTCAATATTGGTTCTCGTCCAGCAGCTCGTAAAACGATTACTGAAATTGGTGGTCTACGCGCCATCCCTTGGGTATTCTCATGGTCACAAAGTCGTGTTATGTTCCCAGGTTGGTATGGAGTGGGTTCAAGCTTTAAGGAATTTATCGATCAGGATCCTAAATATCGAAACGCTTAGAGAAATGTATCAAAACTGGCCATTCTTCCAGTCTCTTCTCTCTAACGTGGATATGGTTTTGTCAAAATCTAACATGAACATTGCCTTTGAATACGCTAAACTATGTGAAAGTGAAGAAGTACAAGCAGTCTTCTATACTATCTTTGGATGAATGGCAATTGACCAAGAACGTTATCTTGGCCATCGAAGGCTACGATGAACTTCTGGCAGAAAATACGTACTTGAAAGATAGTCTAAACTACCGTATGCCTTATTTCAATATTCTTAACTATATTCAGTTGGAGTTGATTAAGCGTCAACGTCGTGGTGAGCTTTCTTCAGATGAAGAAAGATTAATTCATACGACTATTAACGGAATTGCTACAGGATTACGTAATTCAGGTTAATATAAACTTCATTTTCCAAAAAAACCGTAGGAATTTTTATAATTTTTAAAAAAATAATTCATAAAAAGCCTTGACAAGTTTTAGTAAAATGATATAATTTAACCATTCAGAAAGTAATCATCGAATTTTTTTAGCGAATCTGTGGTTGGTGAAAACAGATAGATGAAGATGATGAAATTGGGCTGAATGCTATTAAGAATTTGAAATCATAAGAATTCGGTGAGCACACCTTATAGTGCAACTCGTGAAGCGAGTAAGAGCGATAGGAATAGTTCCTATAATTGAGGTGGCACCGCGCATCGACGTCCTCACACAAGTTTTTTGTGTGAGGACTTTTTCTATGGGGAGGAAAAAATTATGGAAATCAAACGATGGCGACGCTTGGTAAAGTTATATTGAAAGTGAAATGAACATTACTAAGTTTAAGTAAAATAAGGAGAAATAGATATGAATAAACGTTTAATTGGTATTATTGCAGCACTAGCACTTGTAGTTGGAGGAAGCTTGGTCTACTCTAACTTGACGAAACAAGAAACTAAAACCGAGACAGCTAACAAGACCGCTAAAGTTGGTGTCCTACAATTTGTCAGCCATCCATCACTTGATTTGATTTACCAAGGAATCCAAGATGGACTTGCTGAAGAAGGTTATAAAGGTGACCAAGTTAAAATCGACTTTATGAACTCTGAAGGTGACCAAAGTAAGGTTGCTACAATGAGTAAACAATTGGTGGCAAACGGAAATGATGTGGTTGTCGGAATCGCAACACCTGCGGCTCAAGGTCTTGCAAGTGCAACAAAAGACCTTCCTGTTATCATGGCTGCTATCACAGACCCAGTTGGTGCTAACCTTGTACAAAACTTGGAAAAACCAGGTGGGAACATCACAGGGGTATCTGACCACAACCCTGCTGAACAACAGGTTGAATTGATCAAAACATTGACTCCTGATGTCAAGACAGTTGGAGCTCTTTATTCAAGTAGCGAAGATAACTCTAAATCACAAGTAGAAGAATTCAAGGCTTACGCTGAAAAAGCTGGTTTGAAAGTAGAAACTTTTGCAGTACCTTCAACGAACGAAATTGCTTCAACAGTGAACGTTATGACTGGTAAAGTTGATGCAATCTGGGTTCCAATTGATAACACAATCGCATCTGCATTTTCAACTGTAGTATCAAGTAACCAAACAGCTAAAAAACCAATCTACCCAAGTGCGACTGCCATGGTAGAAGCTGGAGGTTTGGCATCAGTCGTTGTGGACCAACATGATCTTGGTGTTGCTACTGGTAAAATGATTGCCAAAGTCTTGAAGGGTGAAAAACCTGCAGATACACCAGTTAATGTCTTCTCAACTGGTAAATCAGTTATCAACAAGAAAGTTGCTCAAGAACTTGGAATCACGATTCCAGAATCAGTTCTTAAAGAAGCTGGTCAAGTAATCGAATAAGAATAAAGGAGGAGTTGGAGACATCTCCTCCAATTTTTAAAAGAAGGAAATGAATGAAACATGATAGTATCGATTATCTCTCAAGGATTCGTCTGGGCTATATTAGGCTTGGGAATCTTTATGACTTTTAGAATCCTAAATTTCCCGGATATGACAACAGAAGGTTCCTTCCCACTAGGAGGAGCTGTAGCAGTAACGCTTATTACACAAGGAGTTAACCCTTTTCTTGCTACATTAGTGGCCGTTGGTGCAGGTTGTCTTGCAGGTTTAGCAACAGGACTTCTCTATACAAAAGGAAAGATTCCAACACTCTTATCTGGAATTTTGGTCATGACTTCCTGTCATTCCATTATGCTCATGATCATGGGACGTGCCAATCTTGGACTCTTTAGGGACTGAGCAGATCCAAGATGTTCTTCCATTTTCATCTGAAGTTAATCAATTGTTTACAGGTTTAATTTTTGTGACTTTGGTTATTTTACTCATGCTTTTCTTCCTAGATACTAAATTGGGGCAAGCTTATATCGCAACAGGAGATAATCCGGATATGGCTCGTAGTTTTGGTATCAATACGGGACGTATGGAACTTATGGGCTTGGTCTTGTCAAATGGTGTTATTGCCCTTGCTGGTGCCTTAATTGCCCAACAAGAAGGTTATGCGGATGTTTCTCGTGGTATCGGGGTTATCGTAGTTGGTCTTGCAAGCTTTAATTATCGGTGAAGTACTCTTTAAGAGTCTTACATTAGCAGAACGTCTGGTTACTATTGTTGTTGGTTCTATTAGTTACCAATTCTTGGTATGGGGAGTCATTGCTCTTGGCTTTAATACTAGCTACCTCCGTCTATACAGTGCTCTTATCTTAGCAACTTGTCTAGTTATTCCAACCCTTAAGGATAAATACTTGAAAGGAGTCAAGTTAAGCAAATGACAGCGATTGTAGAATTGAAAAAAATGCCACAAAAATTGTGAAAAAAATGGATTTGATGAAGAAAAAGATTATTCTAAACGATGTTTCGCTTGATATTTATGAACATGACTTCATCACAATCTTGGGTGGAAATGGAGCAGGAAAGTCAACGCTCTTTAATAGCATTGCAGGAACTCTACCTTTAACTAGTGGGACTATCCGTATTATGGGAGAGGATGTGACTCATTTTCAGCCCTGAAAAACGTGCTAAGTACCTTTCTCGTGTCTTTCAGGATCCTAAGATGGGAACTGCCCCTCGTATGACGGTTGCAGAAAATCTCTTGATTGCTAAGTTTCGTGGTGAAAAACGTGGACTTTTTCCGAGAAGACTCTCAGCTTACAAGGAAGAATTTCAAGCAACTATTGAGAAAGTCGGAAATGGTTTAGAGAAGCACTTGGATACCCCCATTGAATTCTTGTCAGGTGGACAAAGACAGGCTTTGAGCCTCTTGATGGCAACCTTGAAACGTCCTGAACTCCTTTTGTTGGATGAACATACGGCAGCCCTTGACCCTAAAACAAGTGTGGCTTTGATGGAATTGACAGATGACTTTGTCAGCAAGGACCATCTAACAGCATTGATGATTACCCACCATATGGAAGATGCTCTCAAGTATGGAAATCGTCTCATTGTTATGAAGGAAGGACGAATCATCCAAGATTTAAACAAGGATGAAAAAGCCAAAATGAAGATTTCAGATTACTATAAACTGTTTGAATAAGATTTCTCATTTACAAAAAACTTAGAGATAAAATTTTACCTCTAAGTTTTTGTTGAAAGCAAATAGAGATTTTTTTATTTATATATTTTTCAATTTTAAGTAAATGTGTAATTTCCTAAAAATTTTACTCTCGAAACTGCCTATTTTTCTATGAAATAGAAGCATGTAAAAAGGTATGAAATGGTTTACTTTTTCAGAAATAAGCTATACTATATAAAGTAAACTGTGATAAAATGGAGGTATTGTCTATGGTTGACAAGAGAGTCATCGAAGAAATCAAAAACAATACCAATATTGTCGAAATCATAGGAGAAGTAATTTCCTTACAAAAATCTGGACGGAACTTTTTAGGGCTCTGTCCTTTTCATGGTGAAAAGACCCCTTCCTTTAACGTAGTGGAGGATAAGCAGTTTTACCACTGTTTTGGTTGTGGCCGTTCTGGAGATGTCTTTAAGTTTATTGAAGAATATCAACAAGTTACCTTTGCCGATGCCGTGAGGATTCTAGGCGAACGTCTTGGGATGCACCTGAAAACTCCTGTCCATAACACTGCTCAACATACGTCCCCTCATCAAAATCTTTATGAGATGCATGATAAGGCTGCACGCTTTTATCATGCTATTCTCATGACAACAAAAATGGGTGAGGAAGCAAGAAACTATCTCTATAAACGTGGCTTGACTGATGATGTCATTAAACATTTTATGATTGGTTTAGCTCCTGCTGAACGTTCCTATCTCTACCAACGTTTAGCTAATGATTATAGCGAAAAGGACTTGCTGGATTCAGGTCTGTTTTATCTTTCCGAGAGTAATCAATTCTTTGATACCTTCCATAACCGGATTATATTTCCACTCTCTAATGATCAAGGTAAGGTAATTGCTTTTTCTGGTCGTGTTTGGCAAGAGACGGATTCTCAAACTGCCAAGTATAAAAATAGTCGAGCGACGGCAATTTTTAATAAGAGTTACGAATTATATCATTTGGATAGAGTAAAAAAAGGGTCTGGTAAAGCTCCTGAAATTTATCTGATGGAAGGTTTTATGGATGTCATTGCAGCCTACCGTGCTGGTATTGAAAATGCTGTAGCTTCCATGGGAACAGCCTTGACTGCTGAACACGTTGAACATCTCAAACGCTTTACTAAAAAAGTGATTATCACTTATGATGGTGATAAGGCAGGACAAGCAGCAACCGCTAAAGCTCTAGAGGAACTTGGTGATTTGCCAGTTCAAATTGTTCAGATTCCAGATGCAATGGACCCTGATGAGTATTTACAAAAGAATTCTCCAGAGGATTTGGCTTATCTTTTATCCAATACTCGAATCAGTCCGATTGAGTTTTATATCCATCATTACAAACCTAGTAATAGTGAAAATCTCCAAGCACAGATTGATTTTATCGAGAAAATTGCACCTCTTATCGTCAAAGAACCCTCTATCACAGCTCAGAACACCTATATTCATTTACTGACTGATCATTTACCATCTTTTGATTATCAACAAGTAGAGCACATTATTAATGAAAGTCGTGTTAGACAGAGACAAGAAAAGGTTAAGCAAGTCATTAATCCGACACCTGTCACTATGTCAGTTTCTAAACAACTGACAGCAGTTATGGGGGCTGAAGCGCATATTCTTTACCGTATGATGGAACATCCTTTGGTGCTCAATGATTATCGCTTGAGAGATAATTTTGTATTTGAAACACCTGAGTTTCAAACCTTGTATGGTCTGCTGATTGATAATGGATCGATCACTTCGGAAGATTTGGCTAACCAGACTAGAGAAAGTTGAAAATGCTTGGTACCAAGTGTTAGCCTTGGATTTACCTTCTGAAATGTCTCCAGAAGAGTTAAAAGAAGTGGAAGAGTCGAGAAATCGTGCTCTGTTGAATCAACAAAATTTGCAGATTAAAAAGAAGGTTCAGGAAGCTAGTCATGTAGGTGATACAGAAACTGCTTTAGAAGAGCTTGAACGCTTAATTGCCCAAAAAAGAAGAATGGAGTAAGAATGGCAAAAAAACAAAAAGAAGTAACAACTTTTGATGTCCAAGTCGCTGAGTTTATTCGTAACCATAAGAAAACTGGTACTGCGACAGATGATGAAATTAACAATGTCCTTGTAATTCCTTTTGCTCTTGATGTTGAAGGGATTGAAAATCTTTTGCAACGTATTCAAGATGCAGGTATTGCAATCACGGATAACGAAGGAAATCCAAGTGAACGTGTTCTAAGTACAGAAGAAGAACCGGAACTAAGTGATGAGGACTTAATTGGTTCTACATCTGCCAAGGTCAATGACCCTGTTCGTATGTACTTGAAAGAAATTGGAGTTGTACCTCTTCTTACAAACGAAGAGGAAAAAGAGTTGGCCCTTGCTGTTGAGGCTGGCGATGTTGAAGCGAAGCAACGTCTAGCAGAAGCTAACCTTCGTTTGGTTGTGTCTATCGCGAAACGCTATGTTGGACGTGGAATGCAATTCCTTGACTTAATCCAAGAGGGTAACATGGGGCTTATGAAAGCCGTTGATAAATTTGACTACTCTAAAGGGTTCAAATTCTCAACTTATGCAACTTGGTGGATCCGTCAGGCTATTACCCGTGCCATTGCTGACCAAGCTCGTACCATCCGTATCCCAGTTCATATGGTTGAAACCATTAACAAACTTGTTCGTGAACAACGTAATCTTCTTCAAGAGTTAGGACAAGATCCTACTCCTGAGCAAATTGCTGAACGAATGGATATGACGCCTGATAAGGTTCGTGAAATCCTTAAGATTGCTCAAGAACCAGTTTCTCTAGAAACGCCTATTGGTGAAGAAGATGATAGCCATCTTGGTGACTTTATCGAAGATGAAGTGATTGAAAATCCAGTTGACTACACAACTCGTATCGTTTTGCGCGAACAGTTGGATGAAGTTTTGGATACTCTTACAGATCGTGAAGAAAATGTTCTTCGTCTTCGTTTTGGTCTCGATGATGGGAAAATGCGTACGCTAGAAGATGTGGGTAAAGTCTTCAATGTTACACGTGAGCGTATTCGTCAGATTGAAGCAAAAGCTTTGAGAAACTTCGCCAACCAAGTCGAAGCAAACCGCTTCGTGACTTTATCGAGGATTAAGATAGAGGAGACTGAATATGGCTTACACAGAAGAGCAAATTGAAAATATCAAAACACGGATTTTGACAGCTTTAGAAGAAGTTATTGACCCAGAATTAGGCATCGATATTGTTAACCTAGGTCTGATTTATGAGATTCGTTTTGATGGTGATACAGGAGATACAGAGATCGATATGACTTTGACAACTATGGGTTGTCCATTGGCAGATCTCTTAACCGATCAAATTTATGATGCAATGACAGATGTTCCAGAGGTTACCAACGTCGAAGTTAAATTAGTTTGGTATCCTGCTTGGACGGTTGAAAAAATGAGTCGCTATGCGCGCATTGCTTTAGGAATTAAGTAGAATAAAACAAAAAAGAGAAATAGTATAATTGTCAGGAATTTCCCTAGCTTTTATGCTATCTCTCTTTTAATTTGCTGATTTTCTTTCAATAAAATGATATAATGGATAGTATGGAAAAAGAGAAATTACGCATCAATATGCTAAGTTCAAGTGAAAAAGTAGCAGGGCAAGGTGTTTCTGGTGCTTATCGTGAACTTTTGCAACTTTTGAAACGTGATGCGAAAGACCAACTAATTGTAACGGAGAATCTTCCTGTAGAAGCTGATGTTACTCATTTTCATACAATCGATCTTCCTTATTATTTGTCAACATTCCAAAAGAAGCGTTCTGGTCGTAGAATTGGTTATGTCCACTTCTTGCCAGATACCTTAGAAGGTAGCTTGAAGATACCATTCTTCCTAAAAGGAATCGTGAAGCGATACGTATTTTCCTTTTATGACCGTATGGAACATTTGGTTGTGGTCAATCCTACTTTTATCGAAGATTTGGTTGCAGCTGGGATTCCCCGTAAAAAAGTAACCTATATCCCTAACTTTGTGAATAAAGAAAAATGGCATCCACTTCCTGCAGAAGAAGTAAGTAAACTTCGACATGACATGGGGTTGAGCGAAAATCAATTCGTCGTCGTAGGAGCAGGGCAGGTTCAAAAGCGTAAGGGAATTGATGATTTCATTACACTTGCTGAAGAGTTACCAGATATTACCTTTATTTGGGCTGGTGGCTTCTCTTTTGGTGGTATCACAGATGGTTATGAGCGTTATAAAAAAATCATGGATAATCCTCCAAAAAATTTAATTTTCCCTGGGATTGTTGAGCCAGAACGGATGAGAGAGCTGTATGCTTTTGGCAGATTTGTTCTTACTTCCTAGTTATAACGAGCTCTTTCCAATGACTATTCTTGAAGCTGCAAGTTGTGAAGCACCCATTATGCTTAGGGATTTAGATCTTTACAAGGTCATTCTAGAAGGAAATTATCGTCCAACTACTGATGTGGAAGATATGAAAGAAGCTATTTTGGAATACCGAGAGCATCCAGAAGCACTAAAAGAATTAAAAGAGAAAGCAAAGGCTATTTCTAGAGAATATTCAGAAGAGCATCTTTTTAGAAATCTGACTTAAATTCTATCAGGGAGCAAGCAGCTTTAGGAAAAATGAGGTAGTATATGCAGATTGGATTATTTACAGATACTTATTTCCCACAGGTCTCGGGTGTTGCGACCAGTATTCGAACCTTAAAAACTGAGCTTGAAAAGCAAGGGCATGCAGTCTTTATCTTTACGACAACGGATAAGGATGTTAATCGCTATGAAGACTGGCAAATTATCCGTATTCCTAGTGTTCCATTCTTTGCCTTCAAAGATCGTCGTTTTGCTTACCGTGGGTTTACAAAAGCTCTTGAGATTGCGAAACAATATCAGTTAGACATTATTCATACCCAGACAGAGTTTTCTCTTGGTTTATTGGGAATATGGATTGCACGAGAACTGAAAATTCCAGTTATTCATACCTATCATACCCAGTATGAGGATTATGTTCATTATATTGCTAAGGGGATGTTGATTCGTCCAGGTATGGTCAAATACCTAGTCCGTGGTTTTCTACATGACGTTGATGGAGTTATTTGTCCGAGTGAAATTGTGCGCGACCTTTTATCTGACTATAAGGTAAAAGTTGAAAAGCGTGTCATTCCTACTGGTATTGAACTTGCCAAATTTGAACGCCCTGAGATTGGTCCTGAGCACATCAGTGACTTACGGGATAAACTTGGTATTAAGAAAAACGAAAAAATGCTTCTAAGTCTTTCTCGTGTTTCGTACGAGAAGAACATTCAAGCAGTTCTGGCAGCTTTACCAGATGTTTTAAAAGAAGAACAAAATGTTAAATTGGTTGTAGCTGGTGATGGTCCTTATTTGAAAAATCTTAAGGAGCAAGCAGAAGACTTACAGATTCAAGATTCTATTATCTTTACAGGTATGATTCCGCCAAATGAAACGGCACTTTATTATAAGGCAGCTGATTTCTTTATATCGGCTTCTACAAGTGAGACTCAGGGATTGACTTATCTTGAAAGTTTGGCAAAGTAAGACTCCTGTTATTGCCCATGGGAATCCTTATCTGGACAATCTTATAAACGATAAAATGTTTGGGACCCTTTATTATGAGGAAAGAGATTTGGCAGGAGCGATTCTTGAAGCCTTACTTGCTACACCGTCAATGGATGAAAAACACTTAGCTGAAAAATTATATGAAATTTCTGCTGAGAATTTTTGGTAGAAGAGTCCATGAATTTTATCTAGACGTCATTATTTCAAATAATTTTGCCAAAGAAACAGGGGCTGACGAACCTGTTACAAAACGTATTCTCAAGACAGTCTTTTATATTCCGCAACAGGCCGTTAAGATGCCAGTTAAAGGTTCTAGACGTATGCTTAAGGCATCAAGAAAAACAATTAAGAAATTTAAGAAAATATTTGAATGATTAAATTCTTCCGATGAAAGGAAAAAAACTATGAATAAGAAATTGATGAGAAGTGGTAGAGATCAAAAAAATTGGTGGTGTCTGCGCAGGAGTAGCACATTATTTTAATATTGACCCTACCATTGTTCGTGTTATTTGGGGAGTTTTGGCTTTCTGTTATGGAGCTGGAATCGTTGCTTACTTGATTTTGTGGGCAATTGCTCCTGTATCAGATGAATTTTAAGAAAAAGATTAGAGTAAAAGCGAGACTAATAATATTCAATGATTTGAAACTTCAAATCAGTGAAAATGGGATTCATTTGGGGTTGATTTCTGGTGCAGGATATTAAATTTCATTAAATAGATTTGTCCGTTAAAGGAGTTGAGATAATGAAAAAGAAAAAGATGGGCCAAAATCAGTGCACTGGTAGGTATTGTAGGAGGGCCCTTATCGATCTTCTTTATATGTGCGTTATTGGCTGCTGCGATTGGTGCTAGTCGTTCGGGGGCACTGATATCTCTTGCTTTAGCAGTAGTGACATTTGCCATTATCTTTTTCGTAGCATTGAAAAGTGCTTACTATTATAAAAAGACGAACGATGAATGAGATCAGGTGATTGCAATTTATTTGTAACTTCAAGCGGGGTAGGATTCGTTGTAACCTTACTGATTGCCTTGGCAAATATTCCAATGTTCAGCGGACTTATTGATTGGATAATGGATGCCTTGTTCGACGGAAGCGATGGCTTTTGCACGTGCCCTCGGTTTCATGTTTCTATCAGCGATTTTATCCGTTGTCTGGGGCATTTATTATGCCATGTGCCTAAGGAAATTTGAGGACTAACACTTAAAGGAGACGAGAACATGCAAAGTAAGAAATGGGTAATCTGGTGTGTTTTTGTGGGCATTGTTGGAGGAGCATTTTTAATGGTATCTCCCGTGGGATTACTCGCGGCAGGAATCGGAGCAAATGGCCAGATGTTTGGTTCTATATTAATTCTAATACTGTCTACGTATCTGACGATTTTCTGTGTAGCTTTGAAGAGTAAGCTTTACTATAAAGGCGATGATAGAGTCTCTAAATTCGTGACCAATACGTTTTTAATAGCAGGGACGATTGGATATGCCCCAATCTTTATTTGGTTTATAGGCTATATTCCCTTCTTAAATGACTTGTTATATTGGTTGTTTAGTACGGTTTTTCTGGACAAGATGCCTTCTCTCTATTTTCTAGTGGTAGAGTTTGTCGCGATCCTATCGATTATCAGTGGCATCGGATATACGATCAACGAAAAACTTCAGAGAATAATGTAAAGCGGATTTTTTCGAGACTTTTATTGATAAGATATTCGGAAATTACAAATAGAGAGGAAATGCGAATTTGACAGATATAAAATAGGGAATCTGATGTGTTTTTGTTGGTGATACATCTGTATCAAATGATTTTTAAAATTAGAGAATAATAATAAAGGAGAGATTATGGCATTCGGTGATAATGGTAAACGTAAAAAACTTTCTTTGAAAAACTAACAATGTTTGTCGTATTAATCATGTTGTTTGTTACTTTAGCAGGTATTTTTGCGACTGCAATTGGTGTATTTAGCAGATTCTAAATTGCTAGTTGTAGGATTTATTTCAAATAGTTGGTGACTGGGATTTCCCAGCCCTTTTTAAAGTGAGAAGAGAATATGAGTATGTTTTTAGACACAGCCAAGATTAAGGTAAAGGCTGGTAATGGTGGCGATGGCATGGTTGCTTTTCGTCGTGAAAATACGTCCTAATGGTGGACCATGGGGCGGTGATGGAGGACGTGGTGGTAACGTTGTTTTCGTTGTAGACGAAGGTTTACGTACCCTTATGGACTTCCGTTACAATCGTCATTTCAAAGCCCAATCTGGCGAGAAGGGAATGACCAAAGGGATGCACGGTAGAGGGGCAGAAGACTTAATTGTCCGTGTACCTCAAGGGACAACTGTGCGTGATGCCGAGACTGGAAAAGTCATTACTGATTTGATTGAGAATGGTCAAGAGTTTATTGTAGCTCATGGTGGACGTGGTGGACGTGGAAATATCCGTTTTGCAACACCAAAAAATCCTGCGCCAGAAATCTCAGAAAATGGAGAACCAGGTCAGGAACGTGAATTACAGCTAGAGCTTAAAATCCTTGCTGATGTTGGTTTAGTTGGATTCCCATCTGTTGGTAAATCAACTCTACTTAGTGTCATCACTTCTGCAAAACCTAAAATTGGTGCCTACCACTTTACAACAATCGTTCCTAATCTTGGTATGGTACGTACACAATCAGGTGAGTCCTTTGCAGTAGCAGACCTTCCTGGATTGATTGAAGGTGCTAGTCAAGGTGTCGGCCTAGGAACTCAGTTCTTGCGTCATATTGAGCGTACCCGCGTTATCTTGCATATCATTGATATGTCTGCCAGTGAAGGACGTGATCCTTACGAGGATTATCTAGCGATTAATAAGGAACTTGAATCTTACAATCTTCGTCTGATGGAGCGTCCACAAATCATTGTTGCCAACAAGATGGATATGCCAGAGAGTCAGGAAAACCTTGAAGAGTTCAAGAAAAAATTGGCTGCAAATTATGATGAATTTGAGGAATTACCGCCAATCTTCCCAATTTCAGGTTTGACTAAGCAAGGACTTGCACCGCTATTAGACGCAACGGCTGAGCTTCTTGATAAAACGCCAGAATTCCTTCTTTATGACGAATCAGAAATGGAAGAAGAGCCTTACTATGGCTTTGATGAAGAAGAAAAAACATTTGAGATTGGTCGTGACGATGATGCGACATGGGTTCTTTCCGGTGAAAAACTCATGAAACTCTTTAACATGACTAACTTTGACCGTGATGAGTCTGTCATGAAGTTTGCGCGTCAGTTGCGTGGTATGGGAGTTGATGAAGCTCTGCGTGCTCGCGGTGCTAAGGACGGTGACCTTGTTCGTATTGGTAAATTTGAGTTTGAATTTGTAGACTAGGAGATAGCTATGGGTGATAAACCAATATCTTTCCGAGATGCTGATGGAAATTTTGTTTCTGCAGCAGACGTCTGGAATGAAAAGAAATTAGAAGAACTTTTTAATCGCCTCAATCCAAATAGAGCATTGAGGCTAGCTAGAATAAAAAACAAGCAGCAGGAAAAATCAGAATAAAAAGAACCCGTGATAAACATATCACGGGTTTTCTGATTTACTAACTACTGTTGATATGGAATTTCTAGACTAGACTTAGCTAGGTCTACAGTTAATTGATAATCAGTATTGTCACGGACAGTAATTTCAAAGTCAGTAGTATAAAAGAACGAGTCGGATTGTATCGTCTTCTTTTAGTTTGTAAATTGTTGGTTGGAGTTCA
>BNJU01001162.1_pt1 | contig 159899 bp, 200 predicted proteins | sample 8539281 | NCBI WGS metagenome assembly BNJU01 (sample SAMD00202456, study PRJDB9452) | human saliva metagenome | isolation source: human saliva | place: Japan | reverse complement strand
TCGTAATGAGCTATCCGTTTTTTTCGTATTGTTTTTTTAGTAGTTATTTTAGTAATTTTATTTCTGGAGGGTATATGGAGATTCTTAATAATATTAATGTTATATTGCAGATTATCAGTAATATATGTATAGTTGGGATTACGCTTTATACAGCTTTTTGCAATTTTATCATAAGTCAGTTAAATATTTGGGATATTCATATAATACAAATAGATTTTTATGGAGATAAGGCAACTCTCCAATTAAAAAAATCAGGCTTTATCATCAATCAGTATAAAGGAGGTCTATTTAATTTTTTTAAGGATAATTCGAAGTTCTTGTTCAAAAAAATATGAAGTACCATTGTTAATAGAAGGCCGTCGTAGTTTTTCAGATTGAAATGCAGGCTATTTCTAATTCTCTTCCAAAACTGAGAAAAATTTACATGTGAAGGTAAATGTATATTTGTAACATTTACTGATGGTAATTCTATATCATTGATTTCTAAGTGTGGATGGAAGCGATATATATCATTTTGGGTTAAGAATTATAAACTTTTTAGACTATTAAAAAAATCTCCTTCTATTACTATTAATAAATTAAGTAGGATAAGAACAAAACGAATTGAATTTAATGGTAAATGTTTAAGTGAAGATGTTAAATATGTTTTGCTTATTAAAGAAGTTTCATCCGTAAAAACAATATTTATTGATGATAGTGGATTCATGAGTGCTCCATGCCTTCTTAGCGGTCAGTGGTGTAATGCATTAGGTATAGGAACTTATGATGAAATAAAAAATATAATCAAACAAGGTTTCGATGGGCAAGAGGTAGAATACGAGTTATATAATATTAAAGATGTTGCGACAGTGCATGAACAGTTTTAAATGCCTAAATTATCTAAAGCTTTAACAGCCTCTTTTTGTATATCCGATACTAAGTGTGAATAGGTATCTAAGGTTAATGGAATTGTAGAGTGTCCTAGTCTTTCTTGCACTATTTTAGGGTTTATTTTCTGAGATAGTAGAAGTGTAGCATGAGTATGTCTAAGATTATGAAATGTTATATGTTCTAAGCCTAGTTGTTTTAATATTGGTATAAAATATCTGGATTTGAAATTACTGGTCGATAGAATTTTCCCAAAGGTACCTGAGATAACAACTCCATATTAATCAGCCCATTTGTCTCCTAATTCTTTAGCATAATTGGATTGGAACTCTTTGTAAGTAGTTAATTCATTTTGTAACTCTTGGCTGATAGGGATACAACAACAAGAAGTTTTAGTCTTTGTATCTTGAAATACTTGCCCTTTAGTACCTGTTGTTCTTCGTACTGATATGGTTCCATACACTAGATTTACCCCATTCTTGCATCGTCACTTCTGGTGTAGAGCCTAGTACGGTAGATACGGTAGGCCAATATGGAGGTGCGATAAAAGAGTATATTCGTAGCCAATTGCAAGAGGATAGAGCCATGGACACATTAAATTTCAGTAATATACCGACCCATTTACGGATAAGCCGTAGAATAGGCAGAAAGAAGCTCCCAGTATGTGGCGGCCTGTAATAATAGAATGGTTTCCGGAGTGTTTCGATACTCATTTTAGCGGGTATCCACTAGAAAAAGGACTCTTATAGAGGCAGAATGAACTACCTATTTAACGAAGGGGTTATGATTATTTAATATTTACCTAAGGAGGCGTTTTTCATGGAGTTTTCGTGGATAGATACATTAGTCAATGCCTGTAACATTATTCTAATTATTCTATTAATAGTATTAGTACGGTTAATATATATTATATATTATAAAAAAAGAGTATAAGAAATTTAAGGTGTTTAGGAAAATATGGAAAACGTTATGTATTTCTTTGTTATTTTGAGGAACTTTCCTTTTTATTATTTATACTCCTGCCATGTTTTTGTCTTTATTTCTCAGCTGACTCCTCCGAAATCTCCCAATATCCTGTTTTAACAGATAATCACAGAGATCTATTGGTTGTTTCGTTAACGGTTTTTTTCAATCACCATAGCTGCGGCGTTGGCTTGTATTAATTTTGAAAAAAACATGGAATATAAGTTTATAGAGAAAAACAATCAACACGAAGAATATACTAAAAAAAGTTATAAGCATATTATATAGAATTAAATTATTTTCTAGTGGGTATAAACATTTGTGGATTTCAGTAGCAATGATATCATATACGGTTTGGCTGTTGCTGCAATTAGCTAATAATGGATTGCATAATCCGGTATTGCATTATTGGGCTTGGAGTAAGCTTTTTGTTATATATGGGGTGTCTTTTTTTAAGGTGTTACTAGAGTTTTCTATATTGAGTCGTGAAATAAGTGATATCAATTTAAGTAACTATTCATGATATTTAGCGGTTTAAAAGGGGTAATACACTGTATCCTCGTAGAGCTTTTAGCGAAAAAGATACAGAATTTTATAGTGCTTTTTGCTGGACTGAAAAGTAGATGGCAAAAATCACGTTATATCGAAGCTAACTTTTCACTCGTTTTCAGACTCGCATTCTATTATTAAAAAGCAGATTGTTATGGAGGCATTTAATGGTAAGCAGAGTCTGGAAGACTATAAAGAAAGAGTCCCGTATTGACTAATACGAGACTCTCTTTTAGACTGTTGGGTCAGTAATTGACTAGCGTTTATTTGTTTTACGGGAAAGGAAATCGCCGAAGGCTTGAATGGCGTTGACGCCTATGATTAAGATGACAATAGTCGCCAACATGACGTCCGTACGGAATCGCTGGTAGCCGTAACGAATGGCGATGTCCCCCAAACCGCCGCCGCCGACGGCACCGGCCATGGCGGAAGAACCGATAAGGCTGACGATAAGAACCGTAATGTTATTGATAATAGTAGGCAAATGCTTCGGGCAACAAGACTTTGCGAATAATTTGAAAGGGAGTAGCGCCCATGGATTGAGCCGCCTCAATGAGACCGTAGTCGATGTCTCGTACGGACGTTTCGACCAAACGGCTGAGGAAGGGAATGGCGACAATCGTCAAGGGAACGCAAGCCGCCAAGGTACCGATGGAGGTGCCTGCTACCAGCTTGGTAAAGGGAATGATGGCAACCATGAGAATGATAAAGGGCACGGAGCGAATGATGTTGACAATCGTGCCGAAGACGCGGTTAATCGGTGCATTCTCAAGAATATGCCCCTTGTCTGTCGTAACCAAAAGGAATGCCCAAGGGGATACCGATGCCAGTAGCAATGATTCCCTGAGACGGCAACCATGAATATTGTTTCTTCTACGCCTTGTAATAAGAGTTTAACGATTTCCGGGGACATAGCCGAGGACCTCACTTTCTACGGGTAAGCTTTTAATATAATCAAAGGGCCTTTACTTGACTTTTCCAAGGAGCCGATAATAGTAAAAATCAGGTAGCCGAAGGGAATGTTTTGAATATAATCGATATTTCCGTACAAAATACTGATATCCGCATCGGAATGACGAATTACATTGGCAACGAGGGGATCGTTCGTAACTTGCCCCTTAAAGCGAACACGAATGAGCATATTGCGGCCCTTCTTCGGGTTGATCCGTTACGCCCAGGCGTGTAATGCCTTGAGGGGACTTCCGTGTTAATAACGGACTTAACGAATTCCTGCATTGTTTCCGATTGGGGATCCGTGAAAATATCGACGACAGAACCGCACTCTTTAATGTATCCGCCTTCAATAACGGCAACGCGGTCACAAATATCTTTAACAACAGCCATTTCATGAGTGATGAGGATAATCGTGATTTTTAAGCGTTTATTAATATCTTTTAAAAGCTCTAAAATAGAGGTCGTCGTTTGCGGATCCAAGGCGGAAGTGGCTTCATCGCATAAGAGAATTTTAGGATCGCTGGCCAAATGCACGGGCGATACCCACTCGTTGTTTTTGTCCGCCTGAAAGCTGGGAAGGATAGTTGAACTTTCTGTCACTTAAACCGACGAGTTCTAAAAGTCCCTTCCACCTTATTGGCGATAATGTCCTTCGGGGTGCATGTCAATTCCAGGGGAAGGCGATATTGTCGAAAACGGTACGTGATGAAAGAAGATTAAAGTGTTGGAAAATCATACCGATAGATTTTCTTTCCTGGCGCAACTGGCTGTCGGAAAGGGACGTCATATCGCGGTCATCAATAATAATATGGCCGCTTGTCGGTCTTTCAAGCATGTTAATGCAACGCACGAGGGTCGATTTACCGGCACCGCTTTTGCCGATAATACCGAAGATTTCTCCGGCCTTAATATTCAGGTCGATGCCTCTTAAAGCATTAACCTTCGTTTTAGTACCGTATACTTTGGTAACATTTTTTAAGGTTATCATGAAGGTCCCTCCTTTACGGGGATATAGCTAAATAAAGATAATAAAAAAGCCGTCAACAGGTGACGGCAGTACGTACATACGGCACTCATCTGTCGGGAATCCGCTGGACTTGGCACCTTCCCTTGCGGGGGTTGCCGCAGCATCATAGGGCCAGTCCCTCTGCTGCTCTGGATGAACGGCTATTTAATTACGGATTTGATAGTAGCATGAATTCTGCAACGTTGTCAACGAAAGATTGACAAAAATAAAATATTAACATTAAGGAAAAAGAAGGATTTCGGAAACTTATGTCGAATATTATAATTAAGAAGACAAAGAAACGAGTCTTCAGAAAGGATGGGATGTATTATGGCAACAAGTGTACGCGGTAAGAACCTTGAAATAACGGCGGCATTAAAGGATTATGTGCTGAAACACGAAAAGAAAATCATGAAATATTTCGATACTGATGTGACCTTACAGGCCATGCTTTCCGTCGAAAAAGAAAGAAGGATTGCGGAACTTACCCTGAGGGTAGACGGAGTCGTTCTGCGTGTCGTAGAAACGGGCGAAGATATGTATGCAGCCATTGATATCGTATTTGATAAGATGGTGCGGCAGATTCATAAATATAAGACCAAACTGGCCCGGCGCATTAAGGACGGGTCCTTCAAGCCGACCCTTGTCACGGAATCTCCCGAATCGGATGAAGCCTTTGAAGTTGTAAGAACGAAAACCTTTACTCCCCAACCCATGGATGTGGAAGAAGCCATCTTACAGATGAACTTGGTAGGACATGATTTCTTCGTATTTTTAAATGCCGACACGGATAAAATAAGCGTTGTTTACAAGAGAAAACACGGAAAGTACGGATTAATCGAGCCGGAAGCTTAAAGATATGCTTATAAAAGTGTAAAGTAATATCAAATCCCCCTTGTCAAAGTCAGTATGACAAGGGGGATTTTTAATAAAAAAGCCTATAAAATCAAGGCTATTTATAAAATATACTAATTAATAGTTTGGCATATTTTTATCTTATTAATACTCAATTGACCGGCATATATGCATGCAGTAAGATATATCCGTTAAGTATAATACGCATATAGTTGTTTAGAAATTTCTTTATTTTCCAATACGGGAAAAACTTATAGAAGTTGTCCGGAAGACCTGTTATAAAGAAGAGATACTGTTTCCATGCGTATTCTACAATAATTACAAAGGAGTTGTCATATGTTTACACGTAGATTTTTAGCAGTATTAGCCCTGGGGGCAAGTCTTGTTTTTACGGCAGCCTGCGGTAACGGTGGCAATACGGCGAAGGAAAAGACGGATATTACCTTTTTCGGATCGTCAACCTTGGCGCCGGTTGTCACTAAAGCGGGTACGGCTTTTACGGAACAGTACGGTAAATGGAACAAAGTGAACTCGTCTTTGCCTGACGCGGATATTGTAATTAACGTTACATCCGGCGGTTCCGGTGCAGGCATTAAAGCGTTGCTTGACGGTACGGCCGACTTCGGCTTAGTGGCCAGAGAAGTAAAGAGTAGCGAAAAGGAAAAAATTAAAAACTATCAGGAATACAAGGTGGGTATCGATGCATTGACCATTGCTGTCAACCCGAATAACCCTATTGCTAAAATTAAGGATACTTTGACGAGTGATCAAATTAAAAAGATTTTCTCCGGTGAATATAAGACTTGGAATGAAGTGGATCCGTCCCTGCCGGCAACGGAAATTGTCGTTGTAACGAGAGATTTGGGCGGCGGTGCTCATGAAGTATTTCAGGAAAAATCATGGGGGATACGAAGGTTACGGATAAGGCCATCCAGGCTCCGTCCATGGGAGCTCTCGTAGCCAAGATTATTGAAAATGAAAATGCCGTAGGCTACGCTTCTTATGGGGTAGCTAAGCAAAATGAAGGAAAGATTTTTGCTTTAAAAGTTGACGGCGTTGCAGCTACACCGGAAACGATTGTTGACGGCTCGTACAAGATTCAGCGTCCTTTACTTATCGTCGGTAGCGGTGAACTTACAAAGGTTCAAAAAGCCTTTATGGACTACTTGCGTTCCGATGCGGGACAAAAGCTGATTGAAGCTATGGGATTTATTCCTGTAAAATAGGTTAAAAAAGAGAACGGACGACTTTCGTCCGTTCTCTCTTACGGAGTAATATATGAAAAAGAGTGAAAGATTCATTCAATACGGTGTGACGGCAGGGGCCTGGTTCGTTATCGGACTGTTTGTCTTTTTATTCTTCTTTATATGTCATGAAGGATTGCCTGTAGGTGAAGAAACCGATTGGTTAACCTTCCTGTTCTCGCAGAACTGGAATCCCTTGGGAAATCCGCCTGAGTTGGGGATTTTTCCCATGATCTGCGGCAGCCTGTACGTATCCTTATTGGCCGTTTTGTTGGCAGTCCCCGTAGGCACGGGATGTGCCCTGTTTCTTTCTTTTTTTGTATCTGCCCGTATACGAGACATACTCTTGGCTTTTATTGATATGTTGGCGGGAGTTCCTTCCGTTATTTTCGGCTTTATCGGTTTAACCGTTGTGGTGAATCGAATCGGCAGGATTTTTGAGCTGGCATCCGGTGAGTCTATACTGGCTGCCGCCCTTGTCCTGGCGGTTATGTTGTTACCTTTTGTCGTATCTACTTGTGTCGAGTCCATCGGTGAGGTGCGTCGCTTGTACGAAGGTACATCACTGGCATTGGGAGCCGATATGATGTATTTTATACGCCGGATTGTCTTACCTTATATGCGAAATGCCGTTATCGGTGCCTGGATATTATCCTTTGCACGAGCGGCGGGAGAAACGATGGCCGTCATGATGGTTATGGGAAATGCGGTCATCATGCCTGAGCTTTTTGGGCAAGGGCGAATCCGTACCGTCACTGATTGCCTTGGAAATGGGCAGTGCCGAGTACGGAAGTCTGCATTACAGTGCCTTATATGCCGCCGGCGCCGTACTCTTGTTTTTACTTCTCCTGTCCGGTCTTTTATTAAGAGTTGTACGACATAAGAAGAGGAGTTCTTGGGGATGTTAAAAAAGTTACTTTCCTCTATATTTGGATATGCGGGATTACTGACCGTAGGAGTGACATTTTTCGTCTTTTTATACATTTTGGCTGAGGGCGAAGCGTACTTAAGTCCGTCCTTTATTCTTGATTTTCCTTCAGGCACACCGTTAGGAACGGCAGGCGGTATTTTTCCGGCTATTGTGGGCTCCCTGTTGTCCGGTGCGGTAGCGGCCGTTTGTGCATCCTTAGGTGCGACACTCTTTGACCGTGTGGGCCGTATTCATTTGCAAGAATAGACGATTATATGAGGTCTTTTCGCTTTTGTACCGAGTGTGCTTCCGGTATACCGTCCGTCTTGTTAGGTCTTTTCGGGTACAGTATTTTTCTTATTCATTTAGATATACATAAGAGTGTATTGACGGCGGGTATGACGTTGGGAATCATGATTATTCCTTTTATTACCGTCCGTTTGGAAAAAATATTTCGCGAATATCCTGTGGACCGCATCGAGGCTGCCAGAGCCTTAGGTATTGGGGATATGCATATTGTGGCTACCTTGGTTATAGGTACGAGAAAGCAGGAGTTCTTTTCAGCCGTAGCCTTGGCTACGGCCTATGCCATGGGAGCGGCGGCACCGGTCATGTTTACGGGAGCCGTCTTGTTTACAAGAAGGCTCCCGGGACTTACGGATCCCTTTATGTCGTTGCCTTACCATTTGTATTTATTGGTAAGTGAGGGATACTCCGTATCCTTGGCATACGGAACGGCATTCGTTCTTATAGTAATGCTTTTGATTGTTAATTGTATTTGCAGATTTGCATTAAAGCGGGGAAAATAATGAAGGCTCATATTCGTATAGAAGGCTTACGGGTAGGGACAAAGGATAAGGATATTTTAAAAGATATCGACTTAATCGTACCCGAGCGGGCCGTAACGGCTATTATCGGTATGTCCGGATGCGGAAAATCCACGTTGTTGCATAGCCTGAATCAAACCCTGGGTGACGGCGTACATATTCGTGGCGGCAAGATTTTTTTAGATGACACCGATATATCCGATATGGATGTGGGTGAGCTTCGGAAAAAAGTAGGGCTCATAGGGCAGCAGCCGACAGTCTTTCCTTTTTCTCTTATGAATAATATGCTTTATGCACTGAATTATCATCGTAAGGGAACAACGTCACAGCGGCGGGAAACAGCCGTTGAAGCTTTAAAAGCGGCGGGGTTGTATGATGAAGTCAAAGATGTGCTGGACTCACCGGCCGAGGCCTTGTCGGGAGGGCAGCAGCAGCGCTTATGTATAGCTCGTGCTTTGGCGTTAGAGCCTCAGGTTTTATTACTTGATGAACCTTGTTCGGCCTTGGATATCAAAAGTACCCTGCGCATTGAAGAGACGCTCAGGCAATTGAAAGAACGCTGTGCCGTTTTAATAGTGACGCACAACCTGTCACAGGCGAAAGCGCTTGGCCGATTATGTTGTCTATATGGAAAAAGGGGCAAATCATAGAGCGACGTACCACTGAGGATTTGTTTTTGCATCCCTGAACGAGAAGAAACAAAAACCTATTTGAGTTATATTCAATAGAAGTGTGCGAAGGGGAGCGTACCTTTTCGCACCGTTATTTAAAGGAAACCGACACAGTGCGAAAGGTGTTCCTTGTTTATGTAAAGGGGGATTTAAAATGGTAAAAGTAAATGCAGTCGGAATGGCATGCCCGTTACCCGTGATTGAAACACGTAAGGCTTTAAGAACGGAAGATGTCGTAGAAACGACGGTAGATAACAAAATCGCTACGGAAAACTTGCGAAAAATGGCGGCGGAACTCGGCTATGCCTATGAATTAAAAGAAGAAAGTGCCGATCGTTTTGTCGTAACCGTTACCAAGACTGAAGGCGAAAGAAGCGGTTCAAGTACCTTCAGCGCATAAGGATACGGATGAATATATTGTCGTCATCGATTCGCCTACCATGGGTAAAGGCGATGAACAGTTGGGTAAGAATCTGATGAAAGGATTCATTTATTCTTTGACGGAACAAGATGTGCTGCCGCGCCGCATTATTTTCTATAACGGCGGGGTACCTCTTATTACTAAAGACTCGGAAGTATTGGAAGATTTGCAAAAGATGGCGGCTGCCGGAACGGAAATCTTCGGCTGCGGTGCCTGCCTCAACTTCTACGGGCTGACCGAGAAGGTCGCCGTAGGAGAAGTTACGAATATGTATGCCATTGTTGAGATGATGCGTAAGGCTTATCGCATCATTAAACCGTAATGACTATGGAACGTTATGGCGTAGCCCTGCTGAAAAACACGCGCGATGCCATGGTCATAGAAGAAAGGGCTAAAAAAGAGGGCTTGGCAGTACGCATTATACCGACACCTTCTAAAATATATGCCAGTTGCGGCTTTTCATTAAAGTACGAATTGAATGAAGAAGGAGCTTTAAAAACGCTTTTGGAAGAAGAAAAGCTTTCCTGTGACGGCTTTTACCATGCTGAAAAAGAAGGCTTGTCCGTTACATACCGTGAAGTATAAAATAGAACGGTACACTCTATTACAGTAGAAAGTTGGTGCCCATAGTGAAAGAAAAACGGAATGTATTGGCCTCTCTTCCGAAGGTGGACGTGTTTTTGAGTCGTTCCGACATGACGGCCTTAGCCGACTCGTATTCACCGCTTCTTGTAAAAGACGCTTTGCAAAAGGTGTTGGCCACAATAAGAGAGGATGTTTTACATAAAAAGATAACGGACGTGCCTGCTGATGAAGAAGTGGCCGCTCTCGTATCAAAGCAGATCAAAGATCGCGAGGCCTTTCGCCTGCGCCGCGTCATCAATGCGACAGGGTACGGTGTTGCATACGAATTTGGGGCGTTCCGTCTTGAGTGAATCCGTATGCCTGCATGTGGCGGCCGTAGCCGGGATACTACTCAAACCTGGAGTATGATATTGCTCAAGGCCAAAGAGGTTCCCGCTATTCTCATTTGACGGATATGCTCAGAGAACTTACGGGTGCGGAAGACGTTCTTGTCGTTAATAATAACGCGGCAGCCGTTATGTTGGCCTTAAATACGCTGATACAGGGAAAAGAAGTGGTTATTTCCCGTGGAGAGTTGGTCGAAATCGGCGGTAAGTTCCGTATTCCTCAGGTTATTGAGCATAGCGGCGGTCATATTTGCGAGGTCGGGACGACCAATAAGACCCATCTGTCCGATTATGCCGGGGCCATCGGTGAGGAAACGGGAGCTCTCATGAAGGTGCATACAAGTAATTACCACATAGTGGGATTTACGGAAAGCGTGCCTATGGAAGATATGTCCAAGCTGGCACATGATCACGGGTTGCCGTTAATTAACGACTTGGGAAGCGGCCTTTTAATCGACATGACTCGTTTCGGCTTGCCTTATGAGCCGACCGTAAAGGAAGCGATTGCCAAGGGGTGTGATATTGTGACCTTCAGCGGTCGATAAGCTCTTGGGCGGTCCTCAGGCGGGAATTATCGTAGGTAAAAAAGAATATATTGAAGCGATGAAAAAGAATCAACTTTTACGGGCTTTGCGCGTTGATAAGATGACTATTGCCGCTTTGGAAGCGACTTTTCGTTCTTACTTGGATGAAGAACGTGCCATTCGGGATATTCCCGTCTTGCAAATGTTGGCTCTGACCCAGGACGAAGCACAGGAAAAGTGCGGTCGTTTTATTCGTGTTCTTGAAGAAGAAAATCTTCCCGTTCGGTGGAAGGTAGAAGAAGTGACGGACATGGTCGGCGGCGGTTCTTATCCCGAGTACAATATGCCCGGTTATGCCGTAGCCTTGGACATCGACGGGATAACGGCGGCAGAGGCGGAAAAGCGTCTGCGTGAAGCGGATATTCCCGTTATTGTGCGAGTCCAGCATGATAGAGTTCTAATCAGCGTACGAACCGTTCAGGAAGATGAATTTATTATTATTTGTCGTACCTTGGCAAGTGCTTGCAAGTAGGACGACGGGGGGATTTTTACATGGAAGACAATGTGAGTAAGAGACATAAGGTTTTATTTCCTTTAATTTTTGCTATTGTGGCCGTAGTCGGGCTCTTTTATGTCAAATGGGATCCGTACTATGCCAAGGCTTTCGTAGCGGCAGCCAAGGGAAGTATCGGCTCATCCATTATTACGGGAACGTCGGCACAGGCGCCGGAGCCGTCTGTACAAGCGGCTCTCGATTATGCGTCGGCTTATTTTACAGCCGTTTGGAAGGCTGTTGTCTTGGGCCTTCTTGTCGGTTCGTTAGTGCAAGTGCTTATACCGCGTAAATGGGTAACCCGGTTTATGGGGGCCAATGATTTTGCATCGAGCCTGCGTAGCGGTGCGGCCGCCCTTCCGGGGATGATGTGCACCTGCTGTGCCGCTCCCGTTACGGAAGGTCTGCGTGCTCGTTCGGCATCGGTTCGTTCCGCCGTTACTTTCTTTTTGGCTAACCCGGTTCTCAATCCGGCGACTATTGTGTTCATGGGCTTCGTCCTTTCGTGGGAATATGCGGCTTTTAGAATCGTAGCCGGAATTATTACCGTTTTCTGTGTTTCCTGGTTGGCCGGTAAGGCAGCCGGTGAAGAGGCGGTAGTGTCGGAAAAAGACTTGGCTTTAAAAGATAAAGAAGATGCAATGGAAAGCTTCATGCTCCGTTGGATGAAAAGCTTGTGGAAATTGATTCTTCACACTATACCGGCTTATTTAATCGTCGTCTTAGCCTTGGGTTTTGCCCGTGCCTGGTTGTTCCCTGCAGTCGGCAGTGAATGGGGCAATGATATTTTCGTAATTATCGGCTTGGCCCTAGCCGGTACCTTGTTCGTCATCCCTACGGCAGCGGAAATTCCGGTTGTACAAACCTTACTGGCTGCCGGTTTATCGACCGGTCCGGCCGTAACCTTAATGATGACATTACCGGCTGTAAGCCTGCCGTCTCTGCTTATCGTCAAGAAAGCATTTCCTACAAAGGCTTTGTTTACGATTTTCTTCGGTGTCGTCATCATCGGCATCATTTGCGGTCTTATAGCACCGTATATTTTAGGATAAGATCATAAGGAATTTACAGTCTGTCGAGGCGCACGCCTCGACATGGCTGTTTATTTTTGCATAAAATCATAGGAAGCGGAGGTATTTAATGATGGCAGACAGACATGAAATGTGGAAAGAGTTGGGAATGGACCTGGAGGCTCACGATACTCTGTGTTCCGTATTACCTCAGGCATTCGGGGATATTTACTTGTCCCAAAAGAACAGACCGGAAGGCATGGCTTTCTGGGATATGGTTGTCTCGGATATTCACGGTATTCGTCCGGCTGAATTGATTGAAGCGCAAAAACAGGGACGTAAGGTTTTCGGCACCTTCTGTCTTTATGTACCTGACGAAATTATCGTAGCGGCTGACGGTATTGTTACAGGGCTTTGCGGCGGCTCTCAGTTCTGGGTTCCGGCGGGGGAACAGGTTTTGCCGAAGAGTATGTGTCCTTTGATCAAGGCTTCTGTAGGGGCCCGAATCGGTCGTACCTGTCCGTTCTTCCGTATTGCCGATATGTACGTAGGCGAAACGACTTGTGACGGTAAGAAAAAAGCGTATGAAATTCTCGGTCGCGATGTACCCATGCATGTCATGGATATGCCGCAAATGAAACGACCCAAAGACATTGAAAAATGGGCCGGAGAAATTAAGGAATTCAAGTCCGTTGTAGAAGAGTTTACGGGCCATGAGGTAACACCCGAAAAACTACATGATGCGACGGTTCTTCTCAATAAGAGACGCAAGGCTTTGGGACGAGTCTTTGCCTGTCGTAAGGCCGACCCGGCTCCTATTAGCGGCAAAGACGCCTTGCTGATGATGCAAATTGCCTTCTTCGACGATCCGCAGAGATGTACGGATATGGCCAATGCTTTGGCCGACGAACTGGAAAAACGGATTGCCGACGGCGTAGGTGTAGCCCCGGCAGGTACAAAACGCATCCTTCTGGCCGGTACGCCCATGGCTATTCCGAATTGGAAGATGCATCACTTGGTAGAAACGTCGGGTGCCGTCGTTGTTTGTGAAGAATGTTGTACCGGTACGAGATATTTTGAGCATCAAGTGGATGAAACGCCGACGGATACGGACGGTCAAATCATGGCCTTGGCACAACGATATATGAAAAATAACTGCGCCTGCTTTACACCCAATACGGGTCGTATTGACGACTTATTGCGTTTGTGCAAAGAGTATAAGGTTGACGGCGTAATTGACGTAAACCTGAAATTCTGTACCCTTTATGATACGGAAAGCCGAGATGTACAAGCGGCTTTAAAGGATGCCGGAATTCCGTCTTTGCACATTGAAACGGATTACGATGATCACGATGCGGAACAATTGCGTACGCGTATCGGCGCCTTCATTGAAATGTTGGGATAAAAATGAAAAAAATATGATTGGTATATTCTCTTTAAAAAAATCATACAGAAGCCATGACTTTATACAGAGGGCTGAAAAGAGGCGAAAGATAGCGGTGCGAATTTCACCGACCCCCAGACAAGCATCCGTATGTTGCGGCGTGTCGCTACTCATTGCCGATGAAGACATGGCATCGGTACGACAGTATTTAGAAAAAACGGGAGCTTTGCATGAAGAGATCGTCTGCCTTCCTTGTCAAATTGAAGAGAAACGCGATCGGTTTTGCTAGGCACCTCGGTATAAATATGACAAATATCAAGATAAACACTTGTTTGCCTAAACATTCATATGTTATACTTAAATACAAATCGTGATATTATTCACGAATCAAATAAACAGGTCGGTCGGGAAGGCCGAGTTATACGGGAGGTATACATATGTTGGCATCCAAGTTATATGCGCCTACGTTGCGGGATGACCCTGCCGAAGCGGACGTAGCCAGTCACAAGTTAATGTTGAAAGCCGGTATGTTGCGTAAAAATGCAGCCGGACTGTATTCGTTCCTACCGCTGGGCCGTAAGGTTTGCCTTAAGGTTGAAAACATTATTCGTAAGGAAATGAATCGCTCCGGGGCTCAGGAAGTCATGATGCCCATTGTACAGCCGGCGGAAATTTGGCGTGAAACGGGCCGTTGGGATGTATACGGACCGGAAATGTTTAAATTAAAGGATCGCCACGATAATGAGTATTGCCTCGGGCCTACGCATGAAGAGTTGATTACGACCCTTGTCCGGAATGAATTACGGTCGTATAAACAACTTCCTGTCAACCTTTGGCAGATGCAAAATAAATACAGAGATGAAATCAGACCCCGTTTCGGCTAATGCGCAGTCGTGAATTCGTCATGAAGGATGCATACTCTTTTGATGTCGATCGTGAAGGCATGATTAAGAGTTATGAATCGATGTATGACGCATACAGTCGTATCTTTACGGAATGCGGTATTGAATATCGTCCCGTTCTGGCCGACTCGGGTCAAATCGGCGGAAATTACAGTCATGAGTTCATGGCCCTTGCCAAGGCGGGCGAAGCGGATGTAGTCATTTGTACGAAATGCGGCTTTGCGGCAAATGTGGAAAAGGCCGTTCCCAATACGCTTATTTCCGAAGATGAAGAGCTGCACGAAGCGGAACTTTTCGAAACGCCCGAATGTGCAACCATTCAGGACCTTGTCGAACAAATAAAGGTACCTATTGAAAAGACGATTAAGGCCGTTGCCTTCGATATAGACGGAAAGCTCGTACTCACTATGGTTCGCGGAGACCACGAAGTAAATGATGTGGCTGTACAGAACTTGGTGGGAGGCAATGATGTTCAGACAGCGTCCCCCGAATTACTCAGAGCTCACGGATTGGAACCGGGATATATGAGCCCCCTGAACGCCGGACCTCAGAATGATGACTTCGTCATTTTGGTAGATGAAACGGCTATGCAGATTAAAAACGGCGTAACCGGTGCCAATAAACACGGCTATCACTATCGTTACGTAACGCCGGCTCGCGATTTTAAAGACGTGAAGACGGCAACGATTCGCCTTATTACGGAACAGGATATATGCCCCGAATGCGGCGGCGAAGTCAAAACTGACTCAAGGCATCGAAGTAGGCCAGGTATTCGGTTTGGGTACGAAGTATTCCGAAAGTCTGAATGCGACCTTCCTTGATAAAGACGGCAAGGCTAAACCTTTCGTCATGGGATGTTACGGCATCGGAGTTACGAGAACCGTAGCGGCTACGATTGAACAGTTGCATGATGACAAAGGGATTATTTGGCCTGTTGCCACGGCTCCTTTTGAAGCCGTCGTCCTCCCGGTTAATATGAAAGATGAAGCCATCGTTTCCGTGGCTAAGAAACTGTATGATGAACTGCTCGATCTTGATGTAGATGTCTTGCTCGACGATCGGGATGAACGGGCGGGCGTTAAATTCAATGACGCCGACCTTATCGGTTATCCCGTACGTCTTACTGTAGGCAGCAAGGCTGCTGACGGGAAGGTGGAAGTTAAGATTCGTCGTACCGATGAGGAAGAAGAAGTTACGATTGGAGAAGCCGCTGAGCATGTGGCCCGCCTTCTCCGTGACTTGCGTAAAAAACATTTGTAAAAAAGAGAACATACTTATCTTTAAAAGCGTGTATTATTATGTGAAAGAGCGTTGCTTTCTTCGGAAAGTAACGCTCTTTTTGTAACTACATAGAATTACGCAGATTTAAGTAAAGGTTATAAATTTTAAATATTCAAAAACCTGTAAATTCAGTACAGACCTATATATTTATGTTTGCAAGGAAAAATTCGTTGACGTATTAAAGAAACGAATAAAAATAATTAAAAAAATATAAGTCCCAAAAAGGAAAATATGGGGTAGAAATGAGTAGGGGAGTGGTTTTTGTTAAATAATGTTAATTATATCACTAAGTAATTGTAAAAAAGCTTGTGAAAGTTTATGGCTTATGCTATTATTACAGAGGCAGATAATAGGAATAAGAATTGGTTAAAAATCTTTAGCCTTTTCAACGTTATTCATGCAATTTATTCTGTAAAATTAATCTGGGAATGGGGGTGAACAAATAAGTGTCAGAAATCAAAATACCTCTCAAAATGCATGTAGGAGGTCCTTGTAGTCCGATTGTCAAAGTAGGCGATCGAGTATTACGCGGTCAATTAATCGCGGAACCTTCCGGTTTGGGCGCTAATATCCATGCTAGTTATACGGGCGAAGTTACGGCTGTAACGGAAACGGACATCGTAATTAAAGCGGATGACAAGCAGAATTTTGACGAATACGTTAAAATTCCGGATACGAAGACGAACCTCGAAGCCATTGCTGCTGCCGGCGTTGTCGGGGCAGGCGGGGCAGGTTTCCCGACGGCTGTAAAGCTGAAGACGGAAATTCCCCAAGGCTGTTTCATTGCAAACTGTGCCGAATGTGAACCTCTCTTGGCTCACAACATTCATCAGATTGAAACGGATGCGGCTCAGTTAGTTCGCGGCGTCAAGTATGCCATGGAAATTACGAAAGCTCCCAAGGGCTATATCGCCATCAAACCGAAGCACAAAAAAGCGGTTATTGAACTGATTAAGGCTTGCCGTAACGAAGACAACATCGATGTCTTCCGCCTGCCCGATATGTATCCGGCCGGTGACGAACGTGTTATCGTTCGTGAAGTTATGGGCATTGAATTAGAGCCCGGTCAGTTGCCCGGTACAGTAGGTGCTTGTATCGACAATGCGGAAACGTTAAAGAATATTGCTTTGGCAATTGAAGAACGTAAGCCTGTTATCGATAAAGATATTACCGTATCCGGCCGTGTAGCACACAAGGAATCCGTCTTTGTCGACGTTCCTATCGGGACGCCGATGGGCGACTTGATTGAACGTGCCGGCGGTTTTATCAACCCGCACGGTGAAATTGTCGTCGGCGGGCCTCAAACGGGCAGAACGGGATCGGAAGAAACTCCGGTTACCAAAACAAGCGGCGGTTGCCTCGTAGCAATGCCGTTCCCGCAGGAAAAACGTAAGGCAGGTATCCTCATTTGCGAATGCGGCGGTTCGGAAGAACGCCTGACTCAGGTTGCCGAAGCAATGGGTGCCGAAGTTGTTTCCAAAGAACGATGCAAGAGAATGGTAGAAGTTAACGGACGATACAGATGCGGCTTGCCGGGTAAGTGCCCGGGGCAGGCGGAAAAGGTCATGGCCTTGAAACGAGGCGGTGCTGAAGTGTTAGTAGTCGGAACTTGCTCCGAATGAACGAACACCGTTATGGGTGTAGCTCCTAGGTTAGGAGTTCCGGTTTATCATCATACAGACCATGTTCTGCGTGCCGACGGCCACAAATTATATCGTAAGTTACCGCCTACCGAATAGTTTTAATAAGGAGGACTAACGAATGTCTATTACAGCTGAAACGGCTCAAGAACATGCGAAAGACCCTGCAGTATTATGCTGCCGTGCCGAAGCGGGCACCGTATTATCCGCTTCCAATTTAGAGGACCCCAACATTTTCCCGGATTTGGTTGATTCCGGCTTGTTGACTATCCCCGACAATGTAACTCATATCGGCGAAGTTATCGGTGCTACTTTGAAAGTAACGGCCGATTCTCTCGTCGCTTTGACACCGGACATGCTCGACGGCATGACGGCTATGGCAGCTGAAGAAGCTCCGGCTGAAGAAGCAGCAGTTGAAGAAGTTGCAGTAGCAGCTCCCGTTGCTGCACCCGTTGCAGGTGCTACGGTTGCTGCTGTCGGCGGTTCCGTTCGCATTCACATCGGTGAAGGCAAAAATATCGACCTCGAGTTTCCCCTCGGCGTAGGCGGTGCAGGAGTTGCGGCTCCCGTAGCAGGTGCTTCCGTAGCAGCAGCAGGTGCTACGACGGCGGCAACGGGTGAAGCGGTAGCTGCCGTTGCTGAATCGGCAGCTCAGGAAGAAGTTAAAGTTCGCGAACTTCGTCACGACCACTTGAAAATCGAAAAGGTAGAATTCGGCGAAGAAACAAAAATCGAAGGTACGACCCTGTATGTCCGTAAAGACGGCATTTGCCAGGAAGCTATGGATACTCAGGAACTCGTAAAAGACTTGACCTTCGATATCATTACTCCCGATCGTTACGGTGAAGTTTCCAACACGATCATGGACGTACAGCCTTTGGCAACGAAGATGGAAGGCGACCTCGGCGAAGGCATTACTCGTGTCTTGGACGGCGTTGTCTTCATCGTATCCGGTACGGATGAAGACGGTGTTCAGATCGGCGAATTCGGTTCTTCCGAAGGCGAAATGGATCAGAACATTATGTGGGGACGTCCGGGTTCTCCCGATAAGGGCGAAATCTTCATTAAGACGAACGTTACCATCAGAGCTAAATCCAACATGGAACGTCCGGGCCCCTTGGCTGCACACCGTGCTTCCGACTACATTGCTCAGGAAATTCGTGAAGCCATTAAGAAGGCTGACGATTCCCTCGTAGTAGAAAAAGAAGAAATCGTACAATATCGTCGTCCGGGCAAACCCCGTGTCGTCGTTATTAAAGAAATCATGGGTCAGGGCGCAATGCATGATAACCTGATTCTCCCGGTTGAACCGGTCGGCACGTTGGGTGCAAAACCGAACGTTGACCTCGGTAACCTTCCGGTAATGCTCAATCCTCTCGAACTCGTTGACGGCGCAATTCATGCTTTGACTTGCATCGGGCCCGCTTCGAAGGAAATGTCCCGTCATTATTGGAGAGAACCGCTTGTACACGCAGCTATGCGCGATGAAGAAATCGACCTCGTCGGTGTTCTTCTCGTCGGCTCGCTCAGGCTAACTCCGATAAATTCTATGTTTCTCGTCGTCTCGGTCAGACCGTTGAATCCATGGGTGTCGACGGTGCTATCGTTACCACGGAAGGTTTCGGCAACAACCACGTTGACTTCGCTTCCCATATCGAACAGATCGGTAAACGCGGCATAAAGGTTGTAGGTGCTTCCTACTGCGCAGTTCAGGGCGCATTGGTTGTCGGCAACAAGTACATGGGTGCTATGTGCGATAACAACAAGTCCAAACTGGGTATTGAAAACGAAGTTCTTGCAAACAACACGCTTTGCCATGAAGACGCTGTTCGTCAGTTGGCTATGCTTAAGACGTTGCTCGGCGGCGGCGAAATCAAGGCTGCTGAACGTAAGTGGAATCCGAACGTTAAGTTGAACAACATCGAAATCATCGAAAAGACGACAGGCAAGAAGATTGACCTCGTTGATAACGAACAAGTCTTGCCCATGTCCAAAAAACGTGCGGAAAAATACGAAGGACAATAATCCTTCCGGAGACAGATATGGCTGAACGCGAACTTAAGTACATGTCCAGTGAATGCATGTACGAAGGAGTAATTGTCGAACTTCATGACGGTAGCGTCGGCATTGATTTGAAGGGCCGTTTGGGTCATTTAAAGGTGCCGAAGCGTATGGTTATTTCCGAATACGATTTGAAACTCGGGCAGGAAGTGGGATTTCTCATGTCCTACCCGGAAGTATTCAATGAAGAGCCGGCGGATCATTACGTAAAAGCTATTGAATACAGAGATAAGCTTCTTAAGGAAGCGGCTGACAAAAAGAGCTCCGAAAGTAAATAGAGAGGAGAAACATTGTTATGAGTTTAACAGTATTTGAAGGCTTGCAGTCCGAGATTTATGTGCCTATTACACCTAAATCCATCTTCACGCCTGTAACAAAACCCTTAAGCGAAATGGTTATCGCATTGGCTTCGGCTTGCGGTGCTCATCTCAAAACCGACAAACGTTTTAATCTTGCAGGGGACACGACGTATCGTGAAATCCCGGACAACACTCCGACGGACGATTTGATGATCTCCCACGGCGGTTACGATAACAGTGATGCCAACCGCGACATCAACTGCATGTTCCCGCTCGATCGTCTCCATGAATTGGCTAAAGCCGGCTTCATTAAAGGCACGGCTCCGACCCACTTCGGTTTCATGGGCGGTGGCGGTGACCAGACCGCTTTCCATGATAAGACGGGTCCGGAAATTGCTCAAAAGCTTAAAGACGAAAACGTTGACGGCGTTATCTTGACAGCCGGGTGAGGCACTTGCCATAGAACTGCCGTGATCGTGCAGAGAGCAATTGAAGAAATCGGTATTCCGACTATTATCATCGCAGCACTTCCGCCTGTCGTTCGCCAGAACGGTACGCCTCGTGCTACGGCTCCTATCGTTCCGATGGGTGCTAATGCCGGTGAACCTCACAACATCGAAATGCAAACAGGTATCGTCAAGGATACGCTTCAAGCCTTGGAAGACATTGAAACTCCGGGTAAGATCGTTCCCTTGCCGTACGAATACGTAGCTCAGATTTAATATCGGTTGAAGCGACATTACTTCGAAAAAGCAGGTGACAAACATGCATGGAGAACCGTTGAAGATAAAAGTGTTTCATATGAAAGAAGTCCTTATGGGCGATACATTCAAATTGGAGCCGGATCGTCTTACGATTCCTAAAACCTTTGACCACGCATGCGAAATGATTGATCAGCTGAAAATTCAAGTGTTACCGCCGCGTCAACATGATGTAGAAACCAACACCATCATGGATGTGATTCCCATATCCACGAAGGTGTTGGGCCCCTTAGGGGCCGGTATTACACATACCTTGACGGGTGCATACGTTGTCGTATGCGGCGCCATTATAGACGGGGAACAACTCCATGAGTTCGGCTCGTCTGAAGGTATTTGCGTGACAACATGAAGTTGAATAAACCCGGTACGCCGGGGGATGATGATTATATAATCCTTATAGATGCCTATGTGAAAAAAGGCACACCTTTTGACAGACAAACGTGTATGAAAGTCTTTGAACTGGTTGACAATTTCATTCAGGAAATTCGCAATCAGTTGAAGATTTTAGACGGAAGAAGTGCCGTAGAATCACATACGTATGAAGAAAACTATCATCCCGGAAAACCTAAGGTCGCCATCATTAAGGAAGTGGCGGGCCAAGGGGCTATGTATGATACTCTTGTATTTCCTCTTGAACCGAGCGGATTTAAGGGCGGCGTTTCCATTATCGACATGGAAAATATGCCTGTTCTTTTGTCGCCTAACGAATATCGTGACGGCGCTATTCGCGCAATGGATTAAGGAAAAGGAGCTGAGAGTATAATGGGTATCGGACCGTCAACAAAAGAAACGTCCAAACACTACTTTAAAGACCCTTTAATAGATGTATTTGCCAGCGATCCGGAAATCGACTTTCGCGGCGTCGTTATTGTCGGTACACCGCAGGACAATCGCATGAAACATTTGGTCGGACAGCGTGCGGCCGTATGGCTTAAAGCCATGGGATGCGACGGTGCGGTTATCTCCGCCGACGGCTGGGGAAACTCGGATGTCGACTTTGCCAATACGATGGAGCAGGTCGGCGATCGGGGAATTACCATAGTCGGCGTGAAATTTATCGGCAAGCAGGCAAAGTTTGTAGTTGAAAATAAGTACACCGACCAGGTGCTTGATATGAATAAATCCGTTGAAGGCATTGAAACGGAAGTAGTGGGGGGAAAACGCAGTAGATCGGATTGACGCAATAAAGGCCTTAGCTGCAATCAAATTAGTGATGCGTAAGGAAAATAAATTTTAATTAAGGGAGGTTGAGCAATTTGAAGTATTCAAGAATGCTTACGGCCATCGACTCTCATACGGCGGGCGAAGCAGCTCGCTTGATTATCGGCGGCATTACGAAATTCCCCGGTAAGACAATGGCAGAAAAGAAGATTTACTTGGAAGAACACGAAGATAACCTTCGTAAAGCAGTAATGCTTGAAGCAAGAGGTCATCAGGATATGTTCGGCGCATTCATTTGCGAACCTGTTCATGAAGAAGCCGATTACGGTATTATTTTTATGGATTCCGGCGGATACTTGAACATGTGCGGTCATAACACGATTGCGGCTATGACGGCTGCAGTAGAATGCGGTTGGGTACATGTAAAACCGGGTGATCGCGAAGTTCCCGTTGTTCAGGATGCTCCGGCAGGCATTATTCGCGGCCACGTTCATTTGAAGGATGACTATGTTGTCGATTCCGTTTCCTTCGATAACGTTGAATCCTTCTTGTACAAAGAAAATGTGGAAGTAGACGTTCCCGAATTGGGTAAAAAGATTCATTGCGATATTTCCTTCGGCGGCAGCTTCTTTGCTATCTTGCCGGCTACGGAAGTGGATCTCGATATTTGCCCTGAAATGCAAGTAAATTCTCTAAAATCGGCTTAATTATTCGTGATGCTATTAACAAACAAGTGGAAGTACAGCATCCGACTCTCGACCACATTAAGACGGTAGACCTCGTAGAATTCTACGGTCCGGCTAAGAGCCCCGATGCAACGTATCAGAACGTTGTCGTATTCGGTGAAGGTTCCGTAGACCGTTCTCCCTGCGGCACGGGCACCAGTGCTAAAGTAGCTACGCTCCACGCAAAAGGGGAACTTAAAGTGGGCGAACACATTATTTATGAAAGTATTTTGGGCACGAAGTTCAAAGGTGAAGTTTTGGAAGAAACGACGATTGCCGGCCGTAAAGCGATTATCCCCAGAATTACGGGCTCCGCTTATATTAACGGCTTCAACACATTCCTCGTTGATCCGGATGATCCCTTGAAACACGGCTTCATTCTCGGATAATAGGGAGGAATTATTATGGTAGTCAACGCATTACTCGGCTTGTTGGGTATTCTGTTCATTTATTACATTATTTTCTATATTCGTGATTTGGCAGCCAACAAGGGTAATTGGGGCGAAGGCAATGTGCCTATCAATCTTTTTATCGGCTTCATTACGAACTTCCTCGATACGTTGGGTATCGGTTCTTATGCAACAACGACAATGTTACTCGGTGTTACGAAACAGTTGAAGAGCGATAAGCTTCTTCCCGGTACGTTGAACGTTGCCGATACGATCCCCGTTTTGATCGAAGCCTTCCTCTTTATTTCGGTTGTAGAAGTAGAACCGGTTACGTTGTTCTCCTTGATCATTGCGGCTATTGTCGGTGCTGTAATCGGCGGTAAAATCGTTCCGAACCTTTCGGAAAAGAAGGTACAGACCTATTTGGGTATTGCCCTCTTGATTACGGCTCTGCTCATGCTCGGTAAACAGCTCGGCCTCATGGCGTTCCTCGGTACGGGCAACACGGCTATGGGCTTGGAAGGCGTAAAGCTTATTGTGGCTATTGTTTTGAACCTCATCTTCGGCGCTCTTATGACTATCGGTTGCGGTTTGTATGCACCCTGCATGGCTATGGTTTACCTGCTCGGTTTGAATCCTATCGTGGCTTTCCCTGTAATGATGGGTTCTTGCGCAGCATTGATGCCCGTTGCTTCTAAGGAATTCATCGTTGCCGGCTCATACGCTCGTAAGGTCAGCGTTCTCATCTTAGTCAGCGGTGTTGTCGGCGTTATCATTGCCGCTAAATTGGTTCAGAGTATGGATCTCAACTTGCTTACATGGCTCGTTATTATCGTCGTTATTTACACGGCCTTCATGTATATTCGTAAGGGCCTCAAAAATACGAGCGAAGCAGCCTAAGTCTGTAAGTAAACCGTATTGTGTGAATATGCCTTACGGTATGGCGTACAATACGTAAATTTAAGATGATAAAAAACCCGATTTCCTTTATAATAGGAATCGGGTTTTTCATTTATCTGACAGACGCAAAGGAGTTTCTTATGGCAAATATTGTTATCGGTACGGCCGGCCATGTTGACCACGGAAAAACGACATTGATTAAGGCCTTGACGGGCATTGAAACGGATACGACGAAAGAAGAAAAAAAGCGGGGCATGTCCATTAATTTGGGCTTTGCCTATCTTGATTTGCCGCACGGTCATCGTGTAGGCATTGTAGATGTACCGGGGCATGAAAAATTTATAAAAATATGGTGGCCGGTCTGCCCGGAATCAACCTGGTTCTTTTGGTCATTGATGCCGGCGAGGGCGTTATGCCGCAAACGCGGGAGCATATTGATATCTTAACCCTCTTGGGCGTGCGAAATTTTCTGATTGTTCTTACAAAAGTAGATACGGTTGATGAAGAGTTGTTGGAACTGGCTGTTGAAGATATTCGCGAACAGCTGGCAGGTACTCCTCTTGAACATGCGGATATTGTAAAAACGGATGCCGTGAGCGGCAAGGGAATTCCGGAACTTCTCAAGAAAATTGAAGAGTGTGCCGATAAGGCCCAAGATGAACGAGAAGACGGCAGTGCTCGTTTGAACGTAGACCGTGTGTTTTCCGTAAAAGGGTTCGGTACGGTTGTTACCGGTACCTTATTGGACGGAACCTTAAGTACCGGTGATGAATTGACTGTCTATCCGAGTCTTAAAAAGACACGCGTTCGTAATATTCAGGTTCATGAACAGGATGTAAAAAAGGTCACTTCACATCACCGTACGGCTTTGAACCTGGCAGGCCTTACGACTGATGAGATTGAAAGAGGCGATGTCTTGTCCGCATCGGATCAATTAAAGGCCCTACGTGGATGCTCGATGTGAAAGTCACCTGCTTAAAGCACGCCGTAGCGCCCATTACCCTTTGGGATCGGGTACGTCTTCTTATAGGAACGCGTGAAGTAATGGCTCGGGCCGTTCCTATCGGCACGGATTCCATTCAGCCCGGGGAAGAGGGATTTTTGCAGTTGCGTTTGGAAACGGAGCAGGTAGTCGTTAAAGAACGGGATCGCTTTCATTATCAGAACCTATTCGCCCATGCATACCATTGCAGGCGGGGAAGTCCTGGATGCGGCTCCTAAAAAACACAGACGCTTTCGTGCTGAAGTTTTGGAAAGTTTAAAGACTAAGGAAGAGGGAAATATTGCCGACATTATTGAAGATTTTCTAAGACATAAGCGGCAGTACTTTACAACGGCCAGAGAGATTGCCGAATACACGGGCCTATCACAGGAACAGGCACAAGGGGAAGTAGACGGGTTAGTTCAGGTCGGAGAAATCATGAAAACCGCTTCTGCCTATATTCATGCAGACGTATACAAGCAAATTAAGGGACAGGCCGTTCAAATCTTACTGGCCTATCATCAAAAGTTCCCCTTGCGCATCGGTATGTCAGCCGAAGAATTCCGGTCACGCCTGCATCAGAAAAGTAACGGCGAAGTAACGGAAAAAGATATATCCGCCTTAGTTAAGTTACTCATTGCCGACGGGGCGTGCAAGGAAAAGGGAAATCTTATCAGTGCGGCCAATTTTGAAGTAAAGTTTACGGATAAGCAGGCGGCGCTAAGAGATAAAATCGAGTCTATCGTTGAAAAGAGCGGATACACGCCTATGAAGAAAGACGAGTTTTATGCTCTTGATAAAGAGGCTGAAAGCGTTGTCGAAGCCATGTGCGGTACAAGTGTCGTTCAATTAACGCCTGAGTACGTTATTCATAAGAAAATATATGAAAAAGCCGTACAGGCTATTTACGATTATATTACGGAACACGGCCAAATGACATTGGGGGACTTTCGGGATATGACCGATTCGAGTCGGAAATCATCCATGCTTATTTAGAATATACCGATAGTCTTGAAATTACGAAGAGAGTAGAAAATTATAGGGTTCTCGGATCCTATTGGCAAAAGAAATAAGTATGAACTTTAAATTAAAATGGGACGAGAGATTTGTCATATAAAAAAGTTTTTTGAAATATAACTTTTTGAATGTGAAATGCTGTACATAATCTAATAAATATAGTATGATTAATCAAAGTCATTTATCAGTCTGCGTGTTGTAGTATAACTATTGATAAGTGATTTATACTATGTGCATATATGAACAAATATGTGTATGCTAATTGAAAGGGAAGAAGGTATAGTATCATGTCCATTAAAAAAATCGGTTTATGGGATTTGGTATTCATGAACGTATCGGCTCTGTTCGGTATTCGTTGGATTGCCAAATCGACGGCCTCAAGCTTCGGTCTCGGGTTGGGCGCCATTCCCGCATGGGTAGTTTTTGCATTCATCTTCTTCGTACCCTGTGCTTTGGTATGTGCCGAACTGGCATCTACTTATCCTCGTGACGGAGGTATGTATGAATGGGTAAAAGAAGCGTACGGTGAAAAGTACGGGTTTATGGTATCTTGGTTGAACTGGACTGCTAAAATTCTTTGGTATACGTCCTTCTTAACCTTCCTTACCGTCAATGTGGCATTTGCCGTAAATATGCCGGAACTTTCGGAAAACAAGCCGTTTGTACTCATCGTATCTCTGGCTGTATTCTGGGTTCTCTCCTTTATTTGTACGAAGGGCATGTCGTTTGGTAAAATTTTTACCAATGTCGGGGCTCTGGGGTCTACCGTACCGGCCATCCTTTTGATTGTCATGGCTTTCGGAGCCCTTATCTTCGGCGGTCGTGAATCGGTATCGCAGTATACGATTGAAACGCTTACTCCCGTTCTTAATTGGGATACATTAGGTGCTATTTCGACAGTTATGTTTGCGTATGAAGGAGCGGAAGTAACGGCTAACTTCGTAACGGAAATGGAAAATCCGAAACGTGATTTTCCGCGAGCTATCGTTATTGCCGCCGCTATCGTAGCCGGCCTGTATGTTCTCGGGTCCGTGGCTATTACTACGATTTTACCGACCGACCAGATTACGGCATCTCAGGGTATTCTCGTCAGCTTGGCAACCATTTCCGCATACTTCGGATTAGGGCCTTGGTTTATGCAGTTGGTAGCCTTGGGTATTTCTATCTCCGTATTCGGTGCCATTATCCTGTATATCGGTTCGCCTATTAAGATGTTGTTCGGCAGCGTTCGCAAGGGGCATTTTCCCCGAATCGTTGACGCAGACGAACAGCCATAACATTCCTGAAAAAGCCGTTTATTTACAGGCTGTCATTGTTACGGTTATCATCTTGGGTACGCAGTTTATTCCGACAGTAGACGCTATTTATAATGTATTGGTCACCATGACGGCCTTAACGGCACTTTTCCCGTATGTACTCTTATTCATGGCATACATTAAATTGCGTAAAACTCGTCCCGACGAAGAACGTCCGTATGAAGTTTCTAAAAACTGTCAACACGGCCGTGTCCGTTGCAGGTCTTTTGATGGGATTGACCGTCTTGGGCGTTATTTTGTCCGCATCACCTGTCATGAAGACCTTTGAAGACAATGTCATTTATGAAGCGGAAATGATTTTGGGTGCAATCTTTTATTATTGTCGTCGGTTTGGGAATTTGGAATCGTTTCGTTAAACGGACGGGTTTTAAAGAATAAAATCTAAATACATAGTTTGTTAAGTCCAGTTAAGGAGGGGGTTTATAATGCATCAGGAACGCGTAAATAAGGTGCTTGATTTAATGGCACAAAAAAATTTAACACAAATGATTATATCCGATCCGTCGGCCATATTCTATTTAACCGGTACATGGATTCAACCGGGTGAACGGTTGTTAGCCCTGTATTTGACTCAAACGGGAAAGCATAAATTATTTGTTAATGAATTGTTCCCCTTTGCCGACGCTATTCAGTGCGATAAGGTATGGCTTAATGATAATATGGATGGAATCGGAGTTTTGGCCGAGTACGTGGAAAAAGATAAGCCCGTAGCTATTGATAAAAACTGGCCGGCCCGTTTCCTTATCGGTTTGATTGACAAGAAGGCGGGCAGTGCCTTTGTCAATGGATCGGAAATCGTCGATCGTGTACGTATGGTCAAGGACGCTGAAGAAATTAAACTCATGCGTGAAGCCTCCAGATTAAATGACTTGGCTATCGGTAGAGTGATCGAATTGATGAAAGAGGACTATGACGAAGTGGAAGTGGAACGTAAGCTTTCGGAAATTTGGGAAGAACTTGGTGCTGACGGTCATTCATTTGAACCTATTATCGGTTACGGTGCCAATGCGGCCGACCCGCATCATTCCATTACGAAAGGGGCGCACAAGAAGCCGGGTGACAGCATTGTCATCGATATGGGGTGCCTGTATAAATCGTATTGTTCCGACATGACACGTACAGTCTTCTATAAGTCCGTATCCGATGAAGGACGTAAAGTTTATGAAATTACGCGTGATGCGAACTTAAAAGCCATTGACAAGGTAAAACCGGGTGTAACCTTTGCCGAATTGGACGCAGCTGCCAGAGATTATATTACGGACCACGGCTACGGAAAATATTTCACACACCGTCTCGGACATTCCATCGGTATTGATATTCATGAACCGGGAGATGTATCGGCCGCCAATACGGAACAGGTAGTTCCCGGTCGTATTTTCTCTATTGAACCGGGCATTTATTTACCTGGAAATTTAGGGGTTCGCGTTGAAGATTTGGTGCTTGTTACGGAAGACGGTTGCGAAGTGCTGAACCATTTCACGAAGGACTTGATTGTTGTAGAGTAGTAAAGTATCACATGATGAAAGCATACCGTGTGTTTATACGGTATGCTTTTTCTGTTCTAAATGAGTATACATTTAAATGAATAAAAAGGTTCTTAAAACTTGTAATAGGTTATACAGATATTGTATTATGTTTAAGGGCCATTCATAGTATTATTATAACTTTTTTTGATATATGAACTTATTTTTGAATGTATAAATAGGGAAGGCCTGACTTTTATGAAAGAAGGGTACATATGGCAAGTAAGAAAATCGGTTTATGGGATCTGGTATTTATGAATATCTCTGCACTTTTCGGTATTCGTTGGATCGCCAAATCGACAGCTTCCAGTTTCGGACTGGGGTTAGGAGCTATTCCTTCATGGGTAGTATTTGCATTTATCTTTTTCGTCCCCTGCGCATTGATTTGTGCCGAATTGGCATCTACCTATCCTCGTGACGGCGGCCTTTTTGAATGGGTAAAGGAAGCATACGGAGAAAAAAATTCGGGTTTATGGTATCTTGGTTGAATTGGACATCAAAAATATATTTTTGGTATACGTCCTTTTTAACGTTCTTGACCATTAACGTATCTTTTGCTATTAATATGCCTGAACTTGCGGAAAAACAAGACCTTTGTTTTGATCTTGTCCATTGTCGGTTTCTGGGCCTTGTCCCTGGCCAGTACGCGCGGCATGAGTTTCGGCAAGATTTTTTTACGAATCTGGGAGCCTTGGGTTCGACGGTTCCGGCTATTCTTTTGATTCTCATGGCCTTCGGAGCCGCTTTGTTCGTCGGCAGACCGTCTGCATCCGTTTACACGGTTGAAACGATGACTCCCGTTATGAACTGGGATTCGTTGAGCGCCATTTCCAGTATCATGTTTGCTTTTGCCGGTTCGGAACTTACGGCTAACTTCGTAACGGAAATGGAAAATCCGAAACGTGATTTCCCTCGGGCTATCTTTATTGCCGCCGCTGTCGTGGCAGGCATTTACATGCTGGGCTCTATTGCTATTACCATGATTTTGCCGTCAGATCAGATTACGGCATCTCAAGGGATTCTTGTCAGCTTGGCTACTATTTCCGCATACTTCGGCATGGGCACCTGGTTTATTCAGGTTGTTGCTTTGGGAATTACATTTTCCATGCTCGGTGCGATTATCCTGTACATTGCATCACCTATTAAGATGCTTTTCGGTAGCGTTAAAGCCGGGATTTTCCCCGAATCGTTAACACGCACCAATAGCCATAACATTCCGGAACGGGCTGTGTATTTACAAGCCGTTTTAGTTACCGTTATTATTTTGGCACTTCAGTTCATTCCGTCTGTAGATGCTATTTACAATGTTTTGGTAACCATGACGGCCTTGACGGCTCTTTTCCCGTATGTTCTTCTGTTCATGTCGTACATTTGTCTTCGCAAGACTCGTCCGAACGAAGATCGTCCCTTTGAAATGTCGAATAATAACGGGACAGCCGTAACGGTAGCTTCGATGGTATTGGGCGTTACGATTCTCGGTATCATCTGCTCGGCGGCTCCTGTCATGCCGACATTTGAAGATAATCTGATTTATGAAGCTGAAATGATTTTCGGCGCAGTTGTAGTTATCGGTGTAGGCCTCGGTCTTTGGAACCGTTTCGTAAAACGTACGGGCTTCAAAGAGTAAGACATATACAGGTTATCCGTTCAGGTAACCGTAAAAGAAGATTCCTATGAGAACTTCTAATTATGAAGGAGGGGTTTTACTATGCATCAAAATCGAGTTAACAAGGTACTTCAATTAATGGCGGAACAAAATTTAACGCAAATGCTCGTTTCCGATCCTTGCGCTATCTTTTATTTAACCGGCACCTGGATTCATCCGGGCGAACGGTTGTTAGCCTTGTATTTAACGCAGTCCGGAAAACATAAGCTGTTTGTTAATGAGTTGTTCCCCTTTGCCGACGCCGTTCAGTGCGACAAGGTTTGGCTTAACGATAATATGGACGGAATCGGAGTCTTGGCCGATTATATTGAAAAGGATAAGCCCGTAGCCGTTGATAAAAACTGGCCGTCTCGCTTCCTCATCGGCCTTATGAATCGTCATGCAGGCAGTGCTTTTGTAAACGGTTCGGAAATTATCGACCGCGTACGTATGGTCAAAGATGCGAAAGAGCTGGAAATTATGCGTGAAGCATCTAAGCTCTGCGATATCGGTTGCCAAAAGATGATTGACTTGGTTAAAGAAGACTATGACGAAGAAACGATGGGTAAAAAACTCGGAGAAATCTGGGAAAGCCTCGGAGCTTCGGGCCATTCCTTCGATCCTATCGTCGCTTACGGTCCTAATGGTGCCGATCCTCATCATACAACGGAAAGAGGCGTTCATAAGAAACCGGGTGACAGCGTTGTTATCGACATCGGCTGCGTTTATAATTCCTATTGCTCCGATATGACGAGAACCGTATTCTACAAATCCGCTTCAGCGGAACAAAAGAAAGTTTATGAAATTGTTCGTGATGCTAACTTAAAGGCTATCGATAAGGTAAAACCGGGCGTAACCTTTGCTGAATTGGATGCAGCGGCACGCGATTACATTACGGAAAAAGGCTACGGGAAATATTTTACTCATCGACTTGGCCACTCCATCGGCTTGGAAGACCATGAAGTCGGTGACGTTTCGGCCGTAAATACGGACGTTGTAGTACCGGGCCGAGTATTTTCCATTGAACCGGGCGTTTATTTGCCGGGGAATTTCGGTGTACGCGTAGAAGATCTGGTTATTGCAACGGAAGACGGTTGCGAAGTATTGAATCACGTAAGCAAAGATTTGACTATTGTTGAATAGTATATAATAAAATATGCCGCACTGAAGTGCGGCATATTTTACAAGAAGGAGAAGGGCAGATGCTGCTGTTACAAAGAGAAGATATAGAACGCGTTTTTTCTATGAAAGATGCCATTGAAGCCGATAAAGAGGCCTTTGCCTTGGCTTCGGCCCAAAAGGCGGTCATGCCGTTACGAACGACTTTGTCCGCAACGGACGGTACCTTTTTATTCATGCCTTCTTATGCAGAAGAATTAAAGTACGGGGCTTTAAAAACAGTAAACGTGTTTCCCGGAAATGCTGAAAAAGATATTCCCGTTACGCAGGGACTGATTACCTTAATGGACGGAGAAAACAGGGGCTTTTGCGGCTGTATTGGACGGTACATATGTGACGGCCCTGAGAACGGGGGCTTCGGCCGGGGCGGCCTTTGATTTATTTGCGCGTAAAGATGCTTCCGTCGGAGCGCTTATCGGTACGGGAGGGCAAGCTCAAGCACAATTGGAAGCCATGATTTGCAACCGAAATTTAAAGGAAGTGCGTGTCTTCAGCAGAAGAGAAGAAAAGAGAATCGCTTTTGCCAAGCGTATGAATGATTTGTACGGAAGTGGTTCTCTGTGCATCATTCCGGTCCCCTCGGCTGATGAAGCCGTTACGGGTGCAGATGTAATCGCTGCGGCTACTACGTCGACGACGCCCGTTATTAAGGGAGATTGCGTAAAAGCCGGTGCCGTCGTATGTGGAGTAGGTTCGTACACGCCGCATATGGTTGAGCTCGACGTGACCTTATTAAAAAAGGCGGCAAGCATCTATGTAGATTCAAAAGAAGCCGTTTGGGCTGAGGCCGGGGATTTCCTGATTCCCGAGAAAACGGGGGAATTTTCTCGCTCTGGCATTACCGGCGAAGTAGGCGATGTCATTAACGGTATTGTCAAAGGACGGGAGCATGAAGACGACATTATTGTTTTTAAAAGTGTCGGTATCGGGGTACAGGATTTGGTGACGGCAGCTCGTATTTATGAAAAAGCCAAGGCCGCACAAGTAGGTACACAATGGTAATAATTCATAGCCTACTGTTGTCAAAGTAGAGTCAATATGATACTATGTAATGAGTTGTTTGGGGGGGGATGGGTTCTGGTGTGCCCTCCGGTCTTCAAAACCGGCATGAGGAGTTAGGAGCTTCTTAGGTGGGTTCGATTCCCACACCTTCCCGCCAAATAAATAGCAAGGCCGAGCTTAGGCTCGGCCTTTTTAATTTCCCCTTTGTTGTTAGGCATTCGGGGCTGTGCTATAATTAACCTTATTTATATGACGTTCTGTTGGGGACTTTAGACACTCTAAGGTCCCCGACCGTATGAGGGTTTGAAGATGGAACGGTTATTTCAATGGTTGGAACAGGATGAGGCTTTAAAAGAAGCCTCGTCCGCATATGAAAACGGTAAAATATACGGCGTTTACGGTTTGGGCGGATCGGCAAAGTCGGCTTATGCGGCTCATGTACTGGCTAAGACGGATAAAAACGCCGTTATTGTCGTGCCTACGACGGAGCAGGTAAACGGTTGGCTGACAGACCTTCAGTATTTTTCTCCTCAGCTTCGGGTCTACACATATCCTTTAGTACAACATACGGTTTTTACCACGACGACTAAAAGCCTTGAATTGGCGGCAAAACAAATGGAAGCATTGACTGCATTGCGCGGATCAAGGCAAGCTGTAGTCGTGGCTACAGCTGAAGAGGCGGCACAATTTGTGACGGCACCGCAAAAAATAGATGATGCCGTATTATCATTTAAAGTCGGTGAGGACTATGAACGGGAATCTATTTTATCAGGCCTTGTAAGCGGCGGTTATGAACGGTCGGACCTGGTTGACCGCCGCGGCCTTTTTTCCGTGCGCGGCGATATTATCGACATTTACCCGCTTAATGAAAAAGAACCTATTCGTTTGGAGTTTTTCGGAGATACGCTGGAAAATATTCGCTATTTTAACGAACAGACCCAAAAGTCGTCGATAAAAACAGATTCAGTTCGCATATTACCCTTTGCATTGGCTTATGATAAAGACGATGAAAAGACAACCTTATTAGATTACGGAAACAACGGTATTATTATTTGGGATGAAGGAAACCGTATTAAAGAAGAATTAAAGAAGAGTTTTTCCGAATCGATGGAGCGTAAGAATGAAGCTGCAAAATGGCGTTCATTAGCCGGTGAAAAACGTACGGCCGTACAGCTTGTTTTGTCTTTGTTGGCACAGTCTGTAAGCGAGTTGGAAACGGATGAAACGGTCAGTATTACGTCCAAGACGGTAGCCGGCTTCAGAAAAGAATTTACACTCCTGAAGGATGAGCTGGGACATTGGCGAGAACGGGATTATCGGATTATTTTCGTCATATCCGGAGAAAAGAGAGCGGCATCTCTTAACGGGTGGCTGAAGCAGAATGAGTTTTATGCTTTGCCCTTAACGGAAACCAGCAAGGATACGGGGATTTTTATCAGCTCCGGTGAAATTCGTAACGGCTTTGAATTTCCTTATGCCAAGACGGTTGTTATTGCAGAAAAAGATATTTACGGCACACAGAAGAAGAGACTGCGGCGCCATACGGAAAACGGTCAGGAAATCAACGCTTTTACGGATTTACATGCCGGCGATTATGTCGTTCATGATACACACGGTATTGGTAAGTATGTCGGTATCAAGACCATTGAAACTGACGGCGTTCATAAGGATTATTTGGAAATTCATTATTCGGGACATGATGTCTTATATGTACCGACGGATCAGATTCAATTCCTGCAACGTTATATCGGCAATGAGGGAGAGGCTCCTCGCCTGAGTCGTATGGGCGGAGCCGACTGGAAAAAGGCGAGAGCCAAGGCTCAAAAATCTATCGATAATTTGGCGGAAATTAGTAGCTTTGTATGCTAAACGTGAAATTACGGACGGCTATGCTTTTCCGCCGGATACGCCTTTTCAACAAGAGTTTGAAGAAGCCTTCCCGTACGAAGAAACGCAGGATCAGTTAAAGGCTGTAGCTGCTATTAAAGAGAGTATGGAAAAGCCCGTACCCATGGATTGCCTGGTGTGCGGAGATGTAGGCTTCGGAAAGACGGAAGTGGCCGTGCGGGCGGCTTTTAAGGCGGTTATGGGAGGTAAACAGGTAGCGGTTCTAGTGCCGACGACCGTCTTAGCTCAGCAACACTATCAGACCTTTTCGGAACGATTTCGCTCTTTCGGTGTCGTTTGTGATGTTCTCAATCGATTCCGTTCCATAAAAGAGAGAAAAGAAATTCTGCGAAAGGTGGAAGCAGGACAAATTGACGTACTCATCGGTACGCACAGTATTTTAAATAAAAACGTAAAGTTTAAAGATGCAGGATTGCTGATTGTCGATGAAGAACAACGTTTCGGTGTGGCACAGAAAGAAAAATGGAAGACTTGGGCCACGGGGATTGACGTCCTGACCTTATCGGCAACGCCTATTCCCCGAACCTTGCATATGTCTCTCGTTCATTTACGACAAATGTGTCTGATTGAAACGCCGCCTACAGAGCGGCTTCCGGTTCAGACTTATGTGACGGAATACGACGGAGCCATTGTAAGAGATGCTATTATGCGCGAAAAGCGTAGAGGCGGTCAGGTGTTTTTCGTCTATAACCGCGTAGCGACAATGGAGCGCATGAAGGTTGAATTGGAGGCCCTCGTTCCCGAGGTGACTATCGGTATGGCGCACGGACAGATGACGGGATCCGTCCTGGAAGCCAATATGTTCGATTTTTATGAAGGCGAATACGACGTTCTATTGTGCTCCAGTTTAGTTGAAAACGGTTTGGATATTGCCAATGCCAATACGATTATTGTTTATGACGCCGATCGTTTCGGCTTGTCACAGTTATATCAAATGCGCGGTCGGGTGGGACGCAGCCATCGTACGGCTTATGCCTATTTTTTGTACAGACGTAATAAAATCCTGAATGAAGTTGCCGAAAAGCGGTTGCAAGCCGTTAAAGAGTTTACCGAATTGGGTTCAGGCTTTAAATAGCTATGCGTGATTTGGAAATTCGAGGCGCCGGCAATCTGCTTGGCCGAGAACAGCACGGTAATATTGCCGGCGTGGGTTTTGTCATGTATGTACAGATGTTGGAAGAAGCCGTAAATCGATTGCGCAATGAAGGCTATACTAAGACCGTCGATGTGCGTACGACATTGGAAGTCAGAGTCGACGCCTTTATTGACGACACGTATATTGAACATGGCGGGCAAAAAATCGAAATGTATCAACGTTTGGCATTGGTACGTACGGAAGAAGCGCTGGAGGAATTGAAGAATGAATTGACAGACCGCTTCGGGAAACCGACCAGGGCTGTTCAAAACTTATTAAAAGCTACGCATTTACGAATTCGTGCACAAAAGGACTTGGTTCTGTCCGTCAGTCAAAAAGGCATAGGCCTCGAATTTCGTTGGAAAGATGAAGCTTCGGCGCCCAGAACGGAACTATTTGAACCCGTGTTGCGAAAACGTTGCAAAAAGCTTCCCGGTCTTACTGCGACTTTCAGGTTTGATATGACCGGTATAGATGATGTGTTGGCATATATCGAATATATATTGAAGGCCTATGAAAAACAGGAGAGAATGAATGGTTAAGAATGTCTTTCTCCGCGGTGCGGCGGCATTAACCGTAGCCGGCATTGCCGTAAAAATCTTGGGCGGTGTCAATCGAATCCTCTTATCCCGAATATTAGGAGGCGAAGGGATCGGCTTATATCAAATTGCTTATCCCGTGTATATGCTCGGGTTGAGTATTGCCGGAGCCGGCGTGCCCATTGCTTTGTCCGTCATGGTGGCGGAGAAGGCGGCACAGGGTGATTATGTCGGTGCCGAACGGATTTTCAAGGTTATTTTTGCCTTTACGGCTTTTATGGCTTGTTTATTCGGCTTGTTGCTATTTGTCGGGGCGGGAGGTCTGATTTCCGCCGGATTGGTTCGTGATGTACGTGCTTATTCGGCATTAATTGTCTTGGCACCGGCTTTGACCGTGTCCGTTCTTACCTGTGCCTTTCGCGGCTATTTCCAAGGGTTACAGCTTATGGTGCCGACAGCCGCGTCACAGATTTGTGATCAGTTTGTACGCGTGTGCGTCATGTTGGTCGCCGCAGTAGTATTATTGCCGTACGGATTGGAAACGGCTGTAGCCGGGGCGGCATTCGGAGCGGTTCCGGGAGCCTTGGCGGGCTTTTCCGTCATTGCCTTCCTGTATTATCGTCATAAAAGGGCGAACAAGATAAGCGAAACGGTGACAAAACAAGAAGAAACGGCAGGGGCTTTAATTAAACGTTTCGTGATCCTTGCCGTTCCCGTGGCGGCAGCCAACATGTTACTGCCCGCTGTAGCCGGTATCGACATGCTCATAGTGCCTATGCGACTGGAGGTAGCGGGATATTCCGTGCAAGAGTCTACTGCGTTATACGGATACTTGACCGGTATGGCTAACGGCTTAATTCAGGTGCCTACCCTTTTAACCGTGTCCTTAGCGACCAGTCTGGTTCCGGCCGTTTCAGCAGCTTTTACGGCCGGCAACTTAAGTGAAGTGGAAAGCCGAACTAATACGGCTATGCGTATTGCCAATATCATTACCGTTCCGGCTTGCTTGGGGTTGGCTGTTTTAGCGGCCCCTATTTCAGAACTTTTGTATAATACGGCTGCTGCCGGACCGGCTATTCGCGTCTTGGCGTTAGCAACGTTCCTTATCGGCTTGCAGCAGATTACGAACGGCCTTCTGCAAGGTATGGGGCATACGGGAATTCCCTTGTTAAACATGGGGATTTCCGCCCTTGTTAAAATTGTTTTAAGCTGGTATTTAACGGCTATTCCCTGGTTAGGAGAAGTCGGCGCAGCTTGGGCTACCAATGCGGATATTGCCTTGGCAACGGCACTTAATATTTATTTTGCCGGTAAATATGCTGCATATCGACCTGAATGGTTTTACATCGGTCGTGTTTTTATTGCTGCGGCAGCCATGGCCGGTACGGCTGTCCTTGCTTATTATTCTTTAGTTACGACCTTCGGCAATTCGGCGGCGACACTCATATCTATCAGTATTGCCGGTGTCGTATATGCCGTCGGATTATTTGTTGTCCGTGCCGTGCGTCTTCGTTCTTTGCGAAGACTTCCGGTTGTGGGTAAATATATTCCTTAGTTGAAGGAGAATGTTATGCATAGTCTTAAAATTGTCGGCTTGGGACCGGGAGATGCGGGATTGATCACCATGGCCTCCATAGTCGTTATGAAAAGAGCGACATGCCTGCTTTTGCGAACAGCCGTACACCCGACCGTTTCGTATTTAAAGGAAAAGAACATTGTCTTTGAAGCTCTGGATCGTTTTTATGAAGACGGACGTTCTTTTGAAGAAGTATATGATACTATGACGGACTATGTCATGGAGCGGCTGAAAGAAGATGATGTTGTTTTTGCCGTACCGGGAAGTCCCGCAGTCGCGGAACATACGGTAACGGAATTGGTTGAAAAGTGCAAAGCGGCAGGAGTACCTTATGAGGTTTTGCCGGGCATGAGTTTTTTGGAAAGCTTGTATACAAAGGCCGGATTGGACCCCGTAAACGGCATGCTCGTTCTCGACAGCTTTGATTTATCTCGGATAAGTGTTTTGCCTGCCGTGACCGTTGTAATAACTCAGGTCTACAATGATCGAGTTGCTTCAGATGTAAAGCTTGCTCTTACCGAGCAATACGGGGACGAGTATGAAGCCCTGGTTGTTCATCATATCAGTCTACCTGATGAACGGATAGAGAAATACGACTTTTTGAGTTGGATCGTCTCCACTATGTAGATCACTTGACGAGCCTTGTATTACCGCCCCGAAAGGAAGCAGATAAGGCGGATAAGCTTCCCTTCGACATAGGGCCTCTTGTCGATGTCGTAGCTCAACTGCGAGGTGAAGGCGGTTGTTCCTGGGATAAATCACAGACCCATAAAAGCTTGAGACGATATTTGATCGAAGAGGTATATTGAAGCGCTGGATGCCATCGACGCAAACGATACGGACGGTATTTGTGAGGAATTCGGTGATATTTTATATCAAGTAGTTATCCATGCCAAGATTGCGGAAGAAGAAGGGCTTTTTTCCGCACAAGATGTGGTCGACCATGTGACGAGTAAGATGATTAAGCGACATCCTCACGTTTTTTCTAAAAAAAGCCTTGAAAAATCTGACAGTAGTGTGATAAACTGGGATAGACTTAAGCAGGATGAGGGTCGTCAACAGCATAAACACTTGCTGGACGGCGTTGCGAAGGGGATGCCTTCTCTCTTACAATCTTTTAAGTTACAAGATAAGGCCGGAAGAAAAGGATTCGAATGGCCGACGGTTGACGGAGTCTGGAAAAAGCTTGAAGAAGAGCTTCAAGAATTTAAGGAAGCCGTTGTCGAAGGGCAGTTCGATCACATGGAAGAAGAAGCCGGCGACGTTCTTTTTGTAGCGGTCAATTTGTTGAGACATTACAATATTGAACCGGAGTGTGCGTTACATCGTGCCAACACCAAGTTTCGTCGGAGATTTGCTCATGTAGAAGACAGAGTTAAGGACTCGGGTCGTCAATGGAGTGATTTCTCCCTTGACGAGTTGGATGCGTTCTGGAACGAGGCCAAGCGGATGAAACCTCGTCCAATCAGGACCACGGAGGCCGGTAATTTATAGATGTAACTATTTAAAGGAGGACTTATTGATGAATAAGACAGAATTAATTGCCAGTGTTGCACAGAAATCCGATTTGACGAAAAAAGACGCTGAAAAAGCGGTAAAAGCCGTTTTTGAAGCTGTTAGCGAAACGTTGAAGAAGGGTGACAAAGTTCAGATTATCGGTTTCGGTACGTTCGAAGTTCGCGCTCGTAAAGCTCGCGAAGGCCGTAATCCCCGCAACAACGAAGTTATCAAGATTCCCGCATCTAAAACACCGGCTTTCAAAGCAGGTAAGCAGCTCAAAGACTTGGTAAATAAAAAATAAGAGATATATTCTCGAAAGAGCCGTATTACATTACGGCTCTTTATTTTTTTGAATAAATAGCGTAATATATATGTGATAACCGGGATTGTGTTTTCAAAAATCGTTGCAGGTCGATGAGGTACGACGATGACAAAAAAAATCCTGATCATGTCCGCATCTATCGGGACTGGTCATACACAGGCCGCCAGGGCAATAGAAGAATATATGGGCAAGAATTGCATCGATTATGATGTAGAACACGTGGACTTTATTTCCAACGACGTGCTGTCAATCGATAACTTGGTCAAGGAGACATATATTAAAATCCTGGACCTTTTTCCCCTTGTGTATGATTTAATGTATTATTCGTCACAAGGTTATAAAAAAGGTATGATTGTAAAGACCTTGTTTGCCTGGGGCTTAAAGCGTCGCATGTCACGTATTTTGGAAGAAAAAAGACCGGATATTATCGTATGTACTCATCCGTTTCCTGCCGGTGCGGCATCCTTATTGAAACGACAAAAAAAGACGACCGTTCCCGTTGTTGGGGTTATTACGGACTTTGCTATACATTCGCTCTGGATATATCCGCAAATTGATAAGTATTTCGTCGCAGCCCCTCATTTAAAAGATTTATTGGTGGATCAAGGGGTGGCGGACCATAAGGTTTTTGTATCGGGGATTCCCGTGCGTACGGCTTTTACGGAAGAGCATTGGTCCGTGAAGGCTGCCGAAGCGGGTCATCGTAATGTATTACTCATGGGCGGCGGCTTGGGAATGGGGTCTATAAAAGACTCTCTCCTTTTATTGGATAGGCTCGACTGCATTGATTCTTTTTCCGTTGTGACGGGACATAATGCGGATTTATTTGATGATTTGTCACAACTGCAAAAAGATTTAAAACATGATGTAAAAATTTTCGGATATACTAATCAGGTAGCGGCTCTCATGGCACAGGCCTCTTTATTGGTAACAAAACCGGGCGCTTTGACGTGTACGGAAGCGGCTGCGGTCGGAGTGCCTTCCGTTTTTTACAGTCCCATACCCGGTCAGGAAGAGGCGAATGCTTCTTATATGCAGGAAAAAGGCTGTGCTCGTTGGGTAAAATCTCAAAATCGACTGGTAGAAGCCGTAGCGGACCTGTTGCAACATACGGAGCGTTTAGGTCATATGTCTCAGGCTTGTCGCTTCTGTCGTCGTGACGGGGCGGAAGTTGTCAGTCGCGGTGTCTTACAAATGCTTGAAGAGCGTAAGCAAAAAATATATTATCCTTCCGGTATGACACCGGAATCGATTTCATAATAAGGGCTGGCGTAATTTTCAGTGTTACGCCGGCTTTTTTTCGGAGGAATTATGGCGACCAGAAAAGGAAGAAGACGAAGTGCTTCGGGAAAGTCGAATAAGGCTTACTTTCTCTTAGGACTTCTCATTGCCTTGTGTGCAATGGGGTATGCTTATTTTCATCACAACACGTCAGCCGACGCCGACTTGTCATCCCTTTCGGAAGTGACCGATGACGGAAAAAATCTGGATTGTACACAGGCGGCTACAAAGCTTCAAGACGGTATTATCAAGTGGGTTAAAGATGAAGGGGTGCAGTGTTGAAATCGTTTCTACCGATAAACGTGAAGAACGCCGCGAAAAGACGGGCGGCGTCATAAAATGGACGGTACAGACTGCTGTTGTTGACGGATTAATCGATAAAGAGAAGTTGACAAAAGAACTGGAGAAAATCAGACGGTAAGGCTGTTTTATACAGGACGGAAGACGTAAAAAAGAACGGGGATACTGTGACGGAGTATGACATTGCTTTATGCGAATCCGTTGACGGCGATACGGTCAGCATGGTGGCTTTGAAGCTATATGTACCGCCCAAGGGGAAAGCCGCAGCCTTGGCTAAGGAGCTGAAAGTTGATAAGAATTCACCTTCTGACGGTGAGTCGGGGGAAGACGGCCGCATACGTCATCCTTCACAAATAAAAGGGCAAGACTGGCCGTAGTCATCGACGATTGCGGCAGTAATATGGAAGTTTTGGAAGGGTATAACGCCTTGCCCATACACTTGACCTATGCGGTTATGCCCTTTAAGTCCCATACGATTGACAGTGCTGAAAGCGGTCATAACGCGGGTAACAAAATCATAGTTCACCTGCCTATGGAACCGTTGAATACGGTTTCATCTGAAGAGATTTTTATTTCTTCCGATATGGGGGATAAGAAGGTTATTGCTACGACGAACGAATTAATCGATCAGGTCCCTTATGCCGTAGGCATTAATAATCATCAAGGCTCAAAGTCGACAGCGGATACACGCCTAATGAAAGATGTTATGTCCGTTTTAAAAAGTCGGGGACTCGTCTTTTTGGACAGTCGTACGACGGCCGCATCCGTGGCGGAGCAAACGGCTGCATCCATGGGAGTCGGAACGACGAGAAACAACTTATTTATTGACAATGACCCGTCTGTTTCGGCCATTAAAGAACGTATTCGACAAGCCGGCAGACTGGCTTTGAAAAACGGTACGGCCGTCACTATCGGCCATTGTCGACCGGCGACGTTACAGGCCTTAAAAGAAACATATAAAGAGTTGTTGGATGAGGGCATCGATTTTGTTTTTGTTACCCAAGTCATGTAAAAAGGGGACGGGTCATGGAAAAGAAAACTGTACTTATCAGCGGAGGCACCTCGGGAATCGGCCTGGCTTCCGCCCGCTTGTGCGCCCGGGCGGGTATGAATGTCGTTATTAACGGCCGTAACGAAGAACGCGGATTGCAAGCGTTGCATGAGGTTGAACCGTTCGGAAATGTCATCTATGTAAAAGGTGATGTAACTGCAGAAGATGATTGTCAACGCATGGTGGAAGCGGCCGTGTCTACTTTCGGTAACCTGACAGGGTTGGTCACATCGGCGGGATACTACCGCCAAGAATTACTGGAAAACGAAAAGTCTGAAGAAATTCGCCGTATTTTTGAGGTGAATGTATTCGGTACCGTTCTTTTATGCCGAGCTGCTTACGGGGCTTTAAAAAAGCATGGCGGTTCTATTGTCATTATAAGCAGCGATGCAGGGTTACAAGGGAATACGGCATGTAGTATTTACGGGGCGACCAAGGGGGCCGTTACGGCTTTTGCCAAATCTCTGGCTCTGGAAGGCGCTACTCATAAAATTCGTGTGAATGCCCTTTGTCCCGGTGATGTTATGACTCCCCTTGTTGAAAAACAGCTGGCAGAAGACACGTCGCTATCTTTGGGGGATATGGCATCCGTTTATCCTTTGGGGCGAATTGCTACGGCCGATGAAGTCGGTAAAGTCGTTGCTTTTCTTTTAAGCGACGATGCGTCTTTTATTACGGGAACGGCACTTCCTGTAGACGGTGGATTGACAAGCTGTTAAAAAAACATGGGAAAAATATGACGATAAATTAGATTTTTTTAATTTGAAATTCGAGGTGTTTTGGATGACCAACGAAGAAATGGAACAATTAAAAAAACTTACAAGAACAGATTGCCGACTTAAAAAGCGGAAATAGCGAAGTTGAACGCACAAAACGGCAATGATGCCGATGCTAAAGCTATGACCGTGCTGGATGCTATGGACGAAACGACTGAAGATCGCGACTTAAAAGTCGAAACACTTTGCCGTTGGGCTGCAGCTCGTGCCGGTGCTATCGTTATTGCGCCTTTAGTAGGTACGGTTGCTTTAATGGCTAACGAAGTATATCTGGTCAGCCGAATTGCCCGTATTTATGATGTAAAATTGACGGAACGTGCCGTTCTGGCTTTTCTTGGTGCTATGGGCAGCCAAATGGCAGGTAACTTGTTGACGACCTTGATTCCTTTTTCCGTCATTCAGGTTCCCGTAGCTGTCGGTATTACGTACAGCTTGGGTCGAGTTACACAACGTTGGTTGCGTGACGGCATGCCCAGCGATATGACACCGTACATTGAAATGTTCGGTGAATGGAAAGAAAGAGCGAAGGAACAAGTTGAAAAATTAAAAGATAATCCGTTGAAAAATGTGCCTCTCGGCGATGAAACAAAAGATTTCTTTGCAAAATGGGGGAATGCGGCAAAAGATGCGGTTATGGATGCGAAAGATAAAGGACAGGAACTGTATCATAATGTTCGCAGCCGTAATTTAGCTGATGAAGTGGCTGAAGATGCAGCTGTTCAACAAGCTGTCGATGCTGTCAATGAAGCAGAATACAACAATGTACACGAAGAAGCCGCTAAAGCTCGAGAAGGAAATCTGGAAGATGCAGTAGATACTTTTGACGAAGCGGAAGATGAAGTGGAAGACAAGGTGCGAGCTGCCGTGGAAGAAGCGAAGAAGCCGTTGGAATAAGGAGTTGCTTATGATTAAGTGGCTGACATTTTTCGCTCGCTTCTATTCTCCGTTAAAATTTATAGCCTTCATTAAGGTAGCGGGAAAGAAAATAAAATTTTTGCCGCGGTTAATGATGATTTATTACTGCATTAAAGATCCGGACACTCCTAAATTTGTGAGGCTTGTACTGATGGGCGCCATCGGCTATACTATCATGCCTTTGGATATTATTCCCGATATGATTCCGGGAATCGGCTGGTTGGATGACGCTGCCGTAATCGGTGCGGCTCTTACCTTTGCAGGAACGTATGTGAAGCCGGAACATAAGGAGAAGGTACGTAAACTTTTTCCTATGGCCAAGTTAGGGTAAATGAAAGGTGGGACTGTTAACGCAGTCTCACCTTTTTATTGCGGTTTCTACAACGTGTGAAAATTGACAGTAGCCTTTATTGAGCGTAGAATTATGATTGTTATTCAAGTTTTGGCAGGAGTATCATAATGATTACAATTACGGAAAAAGTTCGCTTTTATGAGACGGACATGATGGGAATCGTTCATCATTCCAATCAAATTCGGTGGTTTGAGTGCGGTCGTTGTGCTTATTTCGATGAGGTCGGACTCGATTTATTTGAATTGATGGATAAGAAGATACTTTTTCCTATAAAAAATGTTTCTTGCGAATATATACAGCCGATTAACTTTAATGATGTCATTGATATTGAAACCCGCTTGATTAAACTGAGCAGAGCACAAGTCGTTTTTTCGTATGTGATTCGACGTCATGCAGACGGTACTCTTCTTTGCAAGGGGACGACACAGAATGTATTCACATCGGCAGACGACAATAAGGTCGTACGTCTAAACGACACCTATTTCAATCGCCTGAAGGCGGCGTATGAAAAAGATAAGGAAGAACTTGTAAAGGATGACGATTGTGGCTAAGGCGGAACAACCCATAGGGGTATTCGACTCGGGGGTTGGCGGATTGACGGTTGTGAAACAAACTGCGACATCTGTTGCCTCATGAGGATATCATTTATGTGGGTGATACGAAGCGCAATCCTTACGGCACGCGTACTCAAAACGAGATTTTGACTTTTACGGAGCAGATTATAGCCTTTCTTGAAAGGCGGCAGGTAAAGTTAATAGTATTTGCCTGTAATACGGCAACTGCCGTCGCTTATATGAAGATGAGGGAAAAGACGAAAACTCTCTTGCTGGGTATGAGCCGCGGGATAGAAACGGCCAGGCATATAAGCACGGAAAATCGCATTGCCGTATTTGCCACTCCTCTTACTATTGCCAACCATGTACACAGAGACGAGGCGGCTCAACTGGACCCGTCTCTGACTATTGTGGAGCAGCCGTGTGCTTCCTTGGCCGCACTCATTGAAAGGGGGCAGTTAAATACGGAAGAAATGCGTCAGGCCGTTACGGCTGATACGAAACCCGTATTGGAAGCTCACGTAGATACGGCTATTTTCGGTTGTACCCATTATCCTTTTGTACAGCCTTTGTTTGAGGAGATCTGCGGCGATTCGATCGTTTTTGTCGATCCGGCACATGAAACGGCGCTTCAGGCTTCGGCCATTTTAAAAAAAGAAGGACTATTGAACGGCCAAAAAGAAAGAGGCCGATTACGTCTCTGCTTTACGGCCGAAGTGCAAAGAGGGCAGAAATTGGCAGCCCATCTATTACCACCGCATGAATTTACGACTGAAGAAGTAGTATTGTCTTAGTTTATATATGTTAAGCAAAGGAGTCCTGTATCGTGTATTTGTATATTCTGCTGAATGTCCTCATGGGCCTAATCGGAGTTATAGCTCTCTTGTATTTAGCCTTCCGCTTTTTTGCCTGGAAACAGGGTGATGCTAAGTTTATCATTGAAGCAAGGCGTCGCAATCCGTTCGAACTGAAAGAAATGACATCCGACACGGCCGTATTTGAAACGGAAGTGCCCTTCCATAATGCCGGACGACAGTTGGGGACGATTATGGACTTTTATCCGCGTGTCTTATTGCCGCGTGAACAGTACGACCGTTGTCTTGTCAGCGCTCAGCTGGCCAACAAGGAAGCGGAACGTGATGACGGATACTGGGAATCGGTTATTTACTATCCTCGAAAAGGCGGTCGCATTCGTGTAACCGTAACCTTAGTAAGTAAAAACCGTGATATTCGCAATGATTTAAGGACTTTTCCCGACATGCCGATTGATCTTGTGTATCAAGTAGTATCGCGTAGCGAATGGTATATTCATAAGGCACGAATTACGTTGAAAGCCGCGGAAGTTCAAAAAGCATTGGAACAGGCATAGGAGGGTCGGCATATGGCTGAATTGGAATTGGTTCCCGTAAAAACCAGAATTCTTACGGAAAAGGATAATATTGTTGATGCCATTGAAGAGTATACGCAAGGGCAAATCGGGCCCGACGATTTATTGTGCGTTGCCGAAAGTGTAGTTGCTATTACGCAACGTCGCTTTACGAGACCTGAAGAATTGAAACCGTCTTGGCAAGCTCGGCTCATGCGCCGATTTGTACCCGGCGAAGGCAGTATGGCCAGTTTGTACGGCATGCAGGCAGCCATGGAGCTGGAAGGCGAATGGAAGATGCTGGTATGTTTCATTATCGGTTTTATTGCCAAACTTTCGGTAAAGACGGTGTTTGGTATCGTCTCTGCCGCCAAGCCTCTTTAACTGACGATGTAACGGGGACTATGCCGCCGTTTGACAAGTGTATTGTATACGGTCCGGCAGACCCTATGGGCGTAGCCGAAAAAATAAAGAAGCGTTTAGGTTGTTACGGGGCCTGTGTTGCCGATGTAAATGATTTGAAAAGATCGGCCGTATTGGGATATTCACGCGGCATTAAGCCTCAAGAAGTAGCGGCTATTTTAATCGATAATCCTTTCGGAAACGCATCACAGAAAACACCGATTGTAATTATAAAAAATTACGGGACTCTTTTACGAGAAAAGACGGCTCGTATAGAAGGATAGGGTATGGCTGAAAATAAGAAAGAAGCCCTTTTGATTGCAACCAGAAATAAGGGAAAAATACGGGAGTTTCGCAATGTACTGGAAAAAGCGGGATTTTCCGTTTTTTCCGTGTTTGATAAAGCACCCGATCTTCCCGAACCGGTAGAAGACGGGCAGACCTTTTCCGATAATGCGGCCATTAAGGCTAAGTATTATGCGGCCCGTACAGGCATGTTATGTCTTGCCGACGATTCGGGACTCGTCGTCGATGCCCTGGACGGTGCTCCGGGGGTTCATTCGGCTCGTTATGCCGGTGAAGATCATGATGACGAGGCTAATAATGCCAAGCTGATTAAATCCTTGCAAGGCGTGGAACGAGAAAAGAGAACAGCCCGTTATATATGTGTCCTGGCTCTGGCGGCTCCCGGGAAAGAACCGTTGTTGGCTGAAGGAACATGTGAAGGTCTTATCGATTTGAAAGCCGAAGGGAAGTGAAGGGTTCGGCTATGATCCGTATTTTTTTACGTACCGTCTTTTGGCAAAAACTATGGCTGAGCTCGATTTAGATGAAAAAAATTCAATCAGCCATCGCGGAGCGGCTCTGCGGCGTTTGCAGGGAATTACTGTCATGATACCCGTTTATATAGGTGTTGTCAGTGACAGCCACGGGAACAATAGCCATTGGCAAAAAGCTCACGGCTGACTGTCCTCAAGTTAAGGCCTGGTTTCATTGCGGCGATTATTGTCGAGATGCCGAAGAATTGGCGTATTATACGGATGCTCCCGTGTATACGGTTAAGGGAAATAATGATTATTTCGATACGTATAAGGCTCCGGATGAAGCGATAATTACAGTTGATGACATACGCATTTATATGACTCACGGCCACGGTAGCACCTTAAAGTCTATGGCGGCTACAGCCCAAGTGAAGGGAGTGCAGCTTGTCCTTTTCGGCCACACCCATAGAACTTGTGAAGAACGTATAGGAGATGTTACACTCGTAAATCCCGGCAGTATAGCCTTTCCCAGAGACGGAAGATACGGTACGTATGCTCTTTGTTGTCTTGAAAATCGAATTATAAAAGAAGTTCGTTTTTTTGAAATAATTTGATAAACTATGTGTAAAGAAAATGCGAATCTATAGTAGGGGTAATGAGGGAAGATGACCATAAAAAAAGATAAATTAAAACTGTACGGCTTTAATAATCTTACAAAGACCTTGAGCTTTAACATCTACGATATTTGTTATGCCGACTCCGAAGAAGCACGTCATCATTATATTGAGTACATTGATGAAGCCTATAATGCGGCACGCTTAACGGAAATTTTGGAAAATGTAGCCTCTATTATCGGGGCCAATATTTTAAATGTGGCCAGTCAGGACTATGATCCCCAAGGGGCCAGTGTCACCATTTTAATTTCTGAAGAAGAGATTGCACCCGATACGGATGTAGTCTGTCATTTGGATAAAAGCCATTTGACGGTACATACTTATCCGGAAAGCCATCCTCAAAAGGGGATTACGACTTTTCGTGCCGATATTGACGTGTCCACATGCGGTCGTATTTCGCCCTTAAACGCACTCAACTATCTTCTCGACTCTTTTGATTCGGATATTGTTACATTGGACTATCGTGTTCGCGGTTTTACACGCGATATAAGCGGTAAAAAACTGTTTATCGATCACCGTATCAATTCGATTCAAAACTATATTGCAAAAGAAACAAGACATCGTTATAATATGATAGATGTCAACGTTTATCAGGAGAATATTTTCCACACGAAGATGATGTTGCGTGAATTCGATTTGAATAACTATCTATTCGATATTACGGAAGATCAGTTGAAGCTGAAAGACAGAGAGTTAATCAGACGTCAACTGAAGCAGGAAATGTTGGAAATATTTAACGGTCGGAACATGCCGACTATTCGTTGATTTGACAAGAAGTACAATTATTCAGTATAATAATCTCTGGTGGCGGGGCATAGCGCAGTTTGGTAGCGCACCTGGCTTGGGACCAGGGGGTCGCAGGTTCGAATCCTGCTGCTCCGACCAGAACAGTCATGCGGGTGTAGCTCAATGGTAGAGCGCCAGCCTTCCAAGCTGGTTACGTGGGTTCGATTCCCATCACCCGCTCCATTTTTTTATCGAGATTCCTATCATTCGGGATCTTTTTTTTTACAAATTTGTAAACTGAAAGGTATTTACAAGTTTTCAAAATTGTTGTATACTCCACAAGATTTGTTTTTTATTTATAAGGAGATTTATTATGGAAAAAATCATTACTAAAGTCGGTTCTGTAGCCTCTGTAATGTCCGTGTTGATGTATGTATCATATATTCCTCAGATTATGAACAACCTATCGGGACATCCGGGAGACTTTATTCAGCCGTCTGTAGCTTTTGTAAACTGTACTCTTTGGTCTTTGTACGGTTTTTTCAAACAAGGCAGAGATTGGCCGATTATTATTGCCAACTTACCCGGTATCGTTTGCGGCTTTCTGGCTGCGTTTACGGCACTCATGGCTAGATAGATTAGATTATATCCACGAATGGACAGAGATTGTTACGGCAATCTCTGTTTTTTTGTAACAAAACTGAAAACTCAAAACGGTTTACAAGTTTTCAAAACTCGGTTATACTGCAATAAGATATACCGATACGGTATTTTAAGGAGGATTATAACATGAGAAAATCAGGAATTTATACAGCAGTATTTGCCGCCTTTTTAATGACTACTACCGCTTTTGCGGCAGATGTAACACCGAGTGTAAATACACAAACCGCTGATTCGGCTATTCAAGCACCGGTACAGAAGAAGGATGGTCATAAGGCGGAGGTACAGAAGAAAAAATCAGTAAAAAAAGAGGTAACACCCGCACCGTCTCAGACACAAATCAAAGATGTGGGTTATGAAAGTGCTTTGGCTCTGTTTCGTTCCTACTACGGGAGATAATGTACGTATTAAATCTATAGGTTATGAAGGTAAGCACCGCCCCTATTATGAAATAACCGGCTATACGGAAACAGCGAAGAAGGAAATGAAAGTGTTAGCTGAAACGGGAGAAATTATTGCCATCAAAACTAAGGAGATCGATGGCAATGCCGACAGCCGTACGCTGGACTTGAATAAATTAATAAAGCCTGAAGTCGCCGTAGCCGGTGCCTTGAAAAAAGTGGGAGATACCTTCCAGGTAGCCGAGTGGGAAGTAGAAATTGAAAAAGACGGACATCCTTATTATGAAGTGAAAATGATTGATGACGGCGGCCGAGATATGAAAGTTACGACAGAAGCTTTGACAGGTAAGATTGTATATGCCAAATAATTAATTTATAAAAGCGGGTGATTTCAAGGTTCACCCGCTTTTATCTTGCATTGCCGCCTGTATAATGATATACTTTTACAGGTAATGCATGACTCGGTAGCTCAGCTGGATAGAGCAACAGCCTTCTAAGCTGTGGGTCTAGGGTTCGAATCCCTACCGGGTCACCACAAAGACTTCTTCATTTGAAGAAGTCTTTTTTTATTGTATGTTTGTACACAACGTGGTATGCTAGATACAAATATATAATATATAAAATGTTGCAAGGGAGTCTATATTATAGGCTGAGAAAGGACTGTAAGTCCTGACCTTTACACCTGATCGGGATCATGCTCGCGTAGGAAGCTCGTTTACGCCATACAAGGGTATCGATATGTCGATACCCTTTTTGTTTTCCCGGAGCCTATGAACTCGCTTGTAACGAAAGGAGCCATCATGTTTTTTACTCAATTACAAGCAGCCAAGCAGGGAGTCATTACGAATGAAATGAAGATTGTTGCCCGAAAAGAGGGATTATCCGAGGAACAAATATGTTCTTTAGTGGCTGCCGGAAAGGTTGTCATTCCCTGCAATAAAAACCATAAGTCCATTAGTCCGGAAGGCATAGGAAAGGCTTTACGGACTAAAATTAATGCCAACTTGGGAACCTCGAAAGATTGCAAAGATTACGAAGCCGAATTGGACAAGGTCCAGACAGCCGTCAAATTGGGAGCCGACTCGATAATGGACCTGTCGACCCACGGAGATACGCGCATATTCAGACGCGTTTTAACGGAAAAATGCACGGCTATGATCGGCACGGTTCCTATTTACGACGGCGTTATTCATCACCAAAAGGACTTAGCTTTTTTGACGGCTAAAGATTTCCTGGATACGGTACGGCTTCATGCTGAAGACGGGGTGGATTTTATTACCGTTCATTGCGGGATTACACGTCAGACAGTACAACAAATTAAAACTCATAAGAGGAAGCTGAACATTGTCAGTCGCGGCGGCAGTTTGCTTTTTGCCTGGATGCATATGACAGGCCGGGAAAATCCTTTCTATGAGTATTTTGATGATATACTCGATATTTGTGTCGAGTATGATGTAACTCTTTCTTTAGGAGATGCATGTCGTCCCGGGTGCCTGGCCGATGCGACCGATGTTTGCCAAATTGAAGAATTGGTACGCTTGGGTGAATTAACTAAACGAGCTCGTCAGCGCGGCGTTCAGGTTATGATAGAAGGGCCGGGCCATATGGCATTGAATGAAATTCAGGCTAATATGGAAGTTCAGGAACGTCTTTGTGACGGTGCCCCCTTTTATGTGTTAGGCCCCTTAGTTACGGATATTGCGCCCGGATACGACCATATTACGGCAGCTATCGGCGGTGCCGTTGCCGGCATGCACGGAGCCTCTTTCTTATGCTATGTAACACCGGCAGAACACTTGGCTCTGCCTAATCTTCAGGATGTGGAAGAGGGAATTATGGCCTTTAAAATCGCAGCTCATGCTGCCGATATAGCCAGAGGGATTCGAGGTGCCAGAGATAAGGATGATGCCATGGCGGATGCACGTAAAAAGCTTGATTGGGAAGCTCAATATGCCTTGGCTATGAATCCCGACAGAGCCCGCCGCATCCGAGAAAGCAGAGCTCCGGAGAAAGATCATGAAGATACGTGCAGTATGTGCGGAAAATTCTGCGCCGTTCGCAGTATGAACAAGGCCTTAAATGACGAATTTATTGATATTCTATAGATTGAAGATGGAAAGAAATCGATTTTACAAATATTTATGATATATCATATCAGTTATATGATAGGTGATTGATATTGTATGGCTTATAATCATCATATAACAAAATATTATTAAGAATTATCATCATCTATTGACAGCCAATCGTATACTCTATTATACTTATAACTGTAATTGAAAGACGTTATCAAAATTAAAAGCTTGTATATCCGAAGGGGAGATGGTTATGAGCGTAGTAATCGTTGGCGGTAATGACTGTATGGTATGTAGATACAAGAATATTTGCAAAAAATATTCGTATAAGGCAAAGGTATTTACTCAAGTACCGAGTGATTTTAAGTCCAAAATCGGTTCACCCGACTTGGTGGTTCTCTTTACCAGCACTGTAAGCCATAGTATGGTACGTTGTGCCGTTAAGGAAGCACAACGTAAATGTGGAAGTCATTCGCTCTCACACCAGCAGTGCCAACGCGCTCGTTTCCATTTTGGAAGAAAGAGCCGAGCGGTGTGTCGGTTAATATTTGATTATTCAGGTTTGTACGGGCCACGTCCTTTAACGATATAGAATGCCGGCATTTTTTATGCTATAGTTAAGAAAAGGGAGGTGGATCTTCATGGATTTTATATATGAACCTGAACGAATTATCATTAAAAATGAAGAAAATAAGATAGTAGGAGAAATCGATTTTCCGTTGCAAGCTGACGGTAACTATGTGATCACCCACACCTTCGTGGATGATTCACTTAGAGGTCAAGGTATGGCCGGTAAGTTAGTTCAGGCTGCAGCTGATTACATTGAAAAAAAGCAGGGAAAGAAGACGGGAGCTACCTGTTCTTATGCTCAAGTTTGGGCAAAACGTCACGAAAAAGAATACGGCCACGTCTTTACGGAATAAGAAAAAGTCCTTCACTTAACAGTGAAGGGACTTTTTCTTATTTACTCAACTCATCATGCTTTTTAGGCGTTACGACGTAGGTTGTCTGATGATCGAAAATAACGTATCCGGGTACGGAGTGAGGCGGCTTTTTTACATGTTTAATCATGGTGCTGTCTACTTCCACTTTCGAGTCGTCTCTTCCCGTACTGTACCAAGCGGCACACTCGGCCGCAGTTTGCAGTTGGTCGTTCGTCGGCTCATCTTGACCGCAGGACAAGATAACATGAGATCCGGGGCGATTTTTAACGTGAAACCAGTAATCGAAGGGCTTGGCTTTTTTTGTAGTCAGAAAATCGTTTTGTCGGTTGTTTCTTCCGATAAATATGGTCGCGCCGTCGCAATGTAAGGTCAGTATTTTTTGTGCAAATTCTTTCTTTAATTTATCTTTTCCGCTTGCCGGAAGCATACCGGCTGCACGCATTTCCGCCTTGATATCAGCCAACTCATCCTTAGTTTCTATAGTTTGCAAAGCATATTCCAAGGATTCTATATAGTTGAGCTCTGCGGCATTATCCGCTTGTAATTGGGCGGACATTTGTTTACGGTTGCGCAGTTTTGCATACTTTTTTATAGTATTTATTGGCATTGTCGGTTACGGAAAGAGCCGGATTCAACGGAATAGTAACGTCTTCCATCGTTTCGGATAATAAATTTCGGACCGTTAGAGATGATTGATGAGCCGGACGGTCATAAGCGTGAATCATTAAAAGGTCGCCGTACAACTTATATGTGTCCATCTTATCCGTTTCTTTCAGTTCGGAGTTGATACGTCTGATTTTTCGGCGCTGTCGGTCTGCCGCCTTAGCGGCCTTTTTTTTCAATTCCTCCTGCTCACCGCTCAGGCTGGCCGCCGTATCCTGGAATTCTTTTAAATAATCTTGAATGTAGTCATAGTGACGTCTCGGTAAGTGTGCCAAACTTTTTAGCTCGGCAGGAAAAAGAATTTCTTTTTTTTGGTCCGTATAGACGAAGGCCCCCTTTAATCCCTGAATATCCTTTCCGAGCTGTATAACGGCTGAAAACCAATCATTTTTTTCTTCTGCCGTCAAAGTTGACATGAGTGTATTTATATCAATACCCGTACGGTCCGATAATTCATTTAAAACGACTGTACTCATGCCGTTAAAACGCTTCAGCATCCAAGTGCGTAAGTCTTCGTCCGAATCACCGGTGTCTGCCATTTCCGTCAATTCATGAACGGAAAAGTCAAAGGGATTCATGCGCATGAAATTGGGTGGGAACTCATAGGGCTGTTTCGGATATATGGTTCGCAAAGCCTGCTTATCCTTGTGAGTCTTTATGAGTGCTTCCAAAATCATACCGTCTTCCGTAAAAATAACATTACTGTACTTGCCCATAAGTTCGACATGCATCTTGCGAGTTACTAATTGTCCCGACATATTGAGTACATCAATATTTACATCGATGATACGATCGAGATGAAGCTGAGTTATAGAGGCAATGCGGCCGTTTTCATAATATTTGCGTAAAAACATAGCCAGTCCTGTCGGTACATCCGGCGTAGGCGGTTGGTTATCACTCAGAAAAAGTCGCGGTGAACCGTCGAGTGTAATAATCAGGTGATAGAGCGACTTTGTCGTTGAAAACCCGAAAATACAACCCTCGACCGTTCAGTTGATAAATTTTAGTTATTTGTCCGCCTGTCAGGGCTTGTGATAATTCTTCGACAGCACTGTGCAAGGTAATTCCGTCAAGATTCATGGTGTATCTCCTTATTATCTGTCCGTCTTTCTTAGCTATTATAGGCGATGCAACAGATTTCGTACAGGCAAGTTCTCATTTTTTTCTATCTTATTGACAGTCGTAAGTGACGGGATTAGGATACATGTATACATATACGACATTATTGAAGGAGGTTTACGTATGCGCAGTATGACAGGATTCGGGAGCGGCACGTATAGTGATGAAAAGATTAGTATTACTGTAGAAATAAAAGCCGTAAATCAACGATTTGCGGAGTTTAATATTCGCATTCCCAGAACGTATGCGGCTCTTGAAGAACGAGTGCGACGACAATTAAAGGATGTTATACATCGCGGTAAAACGGATGTTTTTGTAACTGTAACAGAATTATCTAAAGAGCCTCCCGCTATTCATATCGATTTCGCGGCTTTAGAAGCGGCGAAACAGGCGTTAACAGAGGTTAAAGGCCGCATTTTTTCGGAAGGAGAAGCTACTTTCTCAGAAACGTCGGCTCTTATGAGCGATTGGTTCGTAACGGAAGAACAACCGACCGATACGGAAGCCGTATGGCCTAAAATACAAGCAGCTACTGCCAAGGCCCTGACAGCCTTAACGATTATGCGCGAACGGGAAGGGAAAAATATAGAACTTGATTTGTCGGAACGCGCCGCCAAGGCGGAAGAATACATCAATTTTATCGACAATCACCGTGCAGATCTCAGTGAAGCTTACGGGCAACGATTACACAAAAGGATTGCCAAACTATTGGAAGAAACGGGGACAAATGTCGATGAATCCCGTATTCTTCAGGAAATTGCCGTCTTTGCCGATAAATCCGACGTAACGGAAGAAGTTGTACGTTTTAAGAGCCATGTGTTACAATTAAAAAAGTTATTGACAGAAACGACCGATGTAGGTCGTTCTCTTGATTTTCTTCTTCAGGAAATGAACAGAGAAACCAATACAATCGGTTCCAAAATACAGGAATTGACGATAACCGATGCGGTTCTTCGCTTAAAAAACGAACTGGAAAAGATTCGTGAACAAATTCAAAATATTGAATGATAGGTGAAATATGAAGACGGAATTTCTGAATATCGGTTTCGGCAACATGGTTTCAGCCGGTAAAATCGTAGCTCTTATAAGCCCCGAATCGGCGCCTGTGAAACGGATGATTCAAGATGCCCGGGATGAACACGTATTGGTTGATGCTACTTGTGGCCGAAAGACACGATCCGTTTTGGTCATGGAGCGGGGGCAAGTCATTTTGTCGGCGTTACAGACTGAAACGATAGCCCATAGAATGGGGGCTTTTCGTGGAAATGAACTATCGTTACAGGAAGAAGAAAATGGGGGTGACGTCCATGAAGACTAAAGGTATGTTACTGGTCGTATCCGGACCGTCCGGAGCCGGAAAAGGCACTATTTGTGACGCCTTGAGGCGCCACTTTCCCCGCATGGACTATTCCGTATCCATGACCACGCGAGCGCCGCGAGAAGGAGAAAAAGACGGCGTCAATTATTTTTTTACGGATAATGACCGTTTTGAAGAACTATTGGAAAAAGACGCCTTTTTAGAATACGCCAAGGTCTATGACCATTATTACGGGACGCCTAAAGACTATGTATTTAATCGTATGGATGAAGGACACCATGTTATGTTGGAAATAGATATTCAGGGAGCCATGCAGATTAAAAAGGCCTATTCCGATGCCGTGTGTATCTATGTGGCTCCCCCCAGTCTGGATATTTTATCGCAGCGACTGCGCAATCGCCGGACGGACTCGGATGAAGTGATACGAAAGCGTCTCGATAAAGCACGTACCGAACTGGACTGGATTGATAAGTACGATTATTTAATTGTTAACGATGACTTGGAAACAGCCGTTAGCAAGGCGAAAGCCGTCATTACGGCAGAAGCATGCCGCTCACGACGAAATAGCGTGCTTATCGAAAATTTGAAAAAAATGTATACGTTATAATAGGAGAGTGTAATTATGTTAATTCAACCGACTCTGGAATCATTAATGAAAAAAGTGGACAGTAAATATACACTGGTTACCTTAGCGGCAAAAAGAGCCAGAGAATTGACGGACGGTGATGCTCCGTTTGTAGATGTAAATACAAACAAGGTTGTTTCTGTGGCTATGGAAGAAATCAATGAAGGCAAAATTAAATATGAAACACCTCAAGCAGGTATAAAATAAAGAGAGGGTGACTTCTCATGTCTTTGCGAGACAAGCATGTACTACTTATCATAAGCGGCGGTATAGCTGCTTATAAAACGGCGATTATTGCCAGTACGTTACGCAAGCAAGGTGCTCAGGTTAAATGCGTTATGACAAAACATGCGACGGAATTCATTACACCTTTAACGTTGCGTGAGATTTCCGGCAATCCCGTAGCCGTTTCTATGTTTGCCGATGTACCTGAGTTTCATGTAGAGCATATCGCCTTAGCCGAATGGGCTCACGTAGTTCTTGTCGCACCGGCTACAGCCAATATTATCGGTAAAGCGGCTAACGGTATTGCCGACGATATGGCGACAACCGTATTAATGGCTACGACGGCACCTGTAATGGTCTGTCCCGCTATGAATACAAATATGTGGAACAACAAAATCGTTCAAAGGAACGTACAAATCCTGAAAGATTTTGGCTATACGATTATGCAGCCCGATTCGGGAGTATTAGCGTGCGGGAGTGTCGGGGCCGGCCGGTTGCCCGTTCCGGAACGTATTATAGAAGTGCTTGAATATGTAGTAGATGAACGCAAAGAGTTGTGCGGGCAAAAGGTTATCGTCACGGCCGGCGGTACGCGCGAAGCCTTGGATCCGGTACGTTATATAGGGAATCATTCCAGCGGCCGCATGGGGTTTGCCATTGCCAGGGCGGCAGCCAAGTGCGGTGCCGACGTAACTTTGGTAGCGGCTCCTACGGACCTTGTGACCCCCTTTAAGGTCAATCGTGTCGATGTCATGACGACAGGAGAGATGAAAGAGGCCGTAGATCGCTTATATGATGATGCGAATATTGTTATTAAGGCTGCCGCCGTCGCCGACTACAGGCCGGCAGTGCAGGCACAGCAGAAAATTAAAAAGAACGATGACAAATTAACGCTGAATCTGGTTAAAAATGATGACATTCTTTTTTCCTTGGGACAACGTAAAGGAAATCGTATACTTGTAGGTTTTGCCGCAGAAACGACGGATGTTATCAAATACGGCAAGGGCAAGGTGGCTAAAAAGAATCTGGATATGCTCGTAGCTAACGATATAACGGCGGAAGGTGCAGGCTTTAAGGGTACTACCAATATAGGTGCCTTTATTTACCCCGACGGGACGGTAGAAGAACAGCCGCTGATGAGCAAGGATGAATTGGCTGAAAGAATCATAGATCGAGTCATTGCCATATACAACAAAAAGAATCTGTAGAGAAGAAGCGGAATTTCGAGTGAAAAGCTCGAAATTTCGCCTTTTTTCAAATGTTGTAAAAATTTATATTTACCCTTGCAATTTTTTGTGACCTACTTTATAATTATTATCAGTCAAAACAACATATAGTTCCATCAAGAGTCGGCGGAGGGAATGGCCCTGTGATGCCGCAGCAACCTTCTACTTGGAAAAGGTGCTAAGTCCAACAGCCGTAAGGCCGAAAGATGGGTAGTTATCCCCTCTTTTGTAGAGGGATTTTTTTATTTATGAAACAGGAGGTTTATACGAATGGCAAAAAACCGCGAATTTTTTACATCCGAATCGGTAACGGAAGGCCATCCCGATAAAATGGCTGACCAAATTTCCGACGGTATTTTGGACGCCATCTTAGCTCAAGATACAAATGCCCGCGTGGCTTGCGAAACCTTGGTAACAACCGGGTTAGTCCATGTTGTAGGGGAAATATCGACAAGTTGTTATGTTGATATTCCTAAAATTATTCGAGAAACTGTGCGCGACATCGGTTATACTCGTGCTAAATACGGTTTCGACTGCGATACTTGCGGTGTTTTAGTGTCTTTAGACGAACAATCATCCGATATTGCCATGGGTGTTGATGAAGCTAAAGAAGCCAAAGACGCAAAAGGCGGTAACAAAGACGAATTCGATGCTATCGGCGCCGGTGATCAGGGGCTCATGTTCGGGTATGCTACGAATGAAACGGAAGAATACATGCCGTTGCCTATTTCCTTGGCCCACAAACTGTCTCGCCAATTGACAAAGGTCCGCAAAGACGGCACGCTTACGTATTTGCGTCCTGACGGCAAAACACAGGTTACGGTCGAATATGTTGACGGTAAACCCGTACATGTGGATACCATTGTTATTTCCGCACAACACAGTCCGGAAGTAACCCGTGAGCAAATTGAAAAAGACTTGATTGAATTTGTCATTAAACCCGTCTTGGCTGACGGATTATTTGATGAAAATACGAAACTCTTTATCAATCCGACCGGTCGCTTCGTTATCGGCGGTCCCCAAGGGGATGCCGGTTTAACGGGACGTAAAATCATTGTCGATACATACGGCGGCATGGCACGTCACGGCGGCGGTGCCTTCTCCGGTAAGGATCCCACGAAGGTAGACCGTTCCGCTGCTTATGCGGCTCGTTACGTTGCCAAGAATATCGTCGCTGCCGGCTTGGCTGATAAATGTGAACTCCAGTTGGCTTATGCCATCGGTGTAGCACATCCCGTCTCTATTCGCGTAGAAACTTTCGGTACCGGAAAGTGCGACCACGATAAGGTAGTTGAACTGATTCGCAAGCACTTCGATTTGCGTCCTGCCGGCATTATTAAGATGCTCGATTTGCAACGTCCTATATACAAACAAACGGCTGCATACGGTCACTTCGGCCGCAACGATCTCGATTTACCGTGGGAAAAAACGGATAAAGCCGAAATCCTTCGCAAAGAAGCCGGTTTATAAGTTCTTACATTCGGGGGAGACCGTTTCAGGTCTCCCCCTTTTCAGGAGCCTGTATGATTGCTCATGTCATCATTAATATAACAGCCAAAGGGCTGCAAAAAACTTTTACATACTTAGTTCCGGATAGTTTGAAAAGAGCGTATTGTTATCGGAGCTCGTGTTCTGGTCCCCTTCGGCACTCGAAGGGAAGAGGGTATCGTAGTTTCTACAGAAGATGAACTCACACAAATTCCCGAATTTAAACTAAAGCCCATTCAGGCTGTTTTATCTGTTCAACTGGGAAAACAGGATGAAATTATGGCGACAGCCCTATGGATCAGTCAATATTATGTCTGCAACCTGGCTGATGCACTACGTCTTTTTTTCATTGAAAAACACGGTATAGCCTATGATTACGAAGTGAAACTTCGTGCCGAAGCGGATATTCCTGCGGCGTTAACGGAAGCTGAACGACAAGTTTTATCCTCCGTATCGGATCGGAAGGAGCATAGGGAAAGGGACCTGTTGTGCCGAGTGGATCCGCAAGCCTTGGATTCCTTGGTAAATAAGGGAATTTTATTGAGATCTGAACGAGTTTTAAATAAGATAGGGCCTAAGACAAAAAAATGGTTGCGATTCATACAAACGGACGTTGACAAAATATTGGCCCGTAAAAAACAACAGGCTCGATTATTGTCTTTTTTGGAAGAGAAAAAGGAAGCATCCTTTGATACTTTAATGGAAGCCGGTTACGGAAGAGCCGTAATTAATCATTTAAGCGAGACGGATTTTGTCGAAGTCTTTCACAGAGAAAAAAAGACTGTTTACCTGCCTACGGCCGGTGAAAAAGATGAAAAATGGACTTTAACGGCAGAGCAGGAAGCAGCCGTACAGGCCGTAGAAACCGATGCGATAAGCCGGACTTGGGTCATGCGCGGCGTCACGGGTAGCGGTAAAACGGAAGTGTACATGCGTCTTGCCGAAAAAGTAATTCGTAAGGGCAAGCAGGTTCTTCTTTTAGTTCCTGAAATAGCCTTAACCGGGCAAATTGTGCGTCGCTTTACGGCACGTTTTGCCAACGAGGTGACAGTCATGCATAGCCAATTGTCCAAGGGTGAACGTGAAAACAATCGTCGCCGTATGGCAACGGGCGAGAGTGCCGTTTGTATCGGTGCTCGCTCTGCCGTTTTTACTCCCTTTGCCGATTTGGGACTGGTCATAATCGATGAAGAACACGACAGTTCGTATAAGCAAGATGAGGCACCGCGTTATCATGCCGTAGAAGTGGCAAGAAAACGTGCTGCTTACTATAAAGCTCCGGTTATATTGGGCAGCGCTACTCCGTCGGTGAGTGATTATGAAAAGGCACTTAACGGAGAATACGGTTTAATTGAACTGAAGCATCGCGTTCTCAATCGCCCTTTACCGGAAGTAGAAGTCGTCGATATGCGCCAAGAGTTGGAAATGCAAAATTACGGCGTTCTTTCGGAAAAACTGAAAACCTTGTTAAAAGATACATTGGCAGCAAAGCGGCAGGCTATTGTCTTGTTGAATCGAAGAGGTTTTTCCACCTTCGTCATGTGTCGAAAATGCGGTTATGTAGTTAAATGCAAAACCTGCGATGTACCTATGGTATACCATAAACAGTCGGAACACCTGCGTTGTCACTATTGTGAGGCCGTAGCGGATATTCCCGAACGTTGTCCTCAGTGCGGCAGTAAATATATCAAGTTTTTCGGTGCCGGAACGGAACGGGTGGAAGCGGAGATTCGAGAACTCTTTCCGCAGGCACGTGTCGTACGACTGGATCAGGACACGACGGTCCGTAAAAACAGCGGTGATGCCATTATTGAAGCTTTTAGACGGCATGAATACGATATCTTATTGGGGACTCAAATGGTTGCTAAGGGCCATGATTTTCCCCAACGTAGCGGCTGTCGGCATTTTGGCGGCCGACAGTTTACTGAACTTACCGGCCTATTGGGCCGGCGAGCGAACCTTCCAGCTCTTGACACAAGCGGCCGGACGCGCAGGCCGAGACCGCATCCCGGGTAAAGTAGTCATGCAAACTTACGCTCCTGATCACTATGTAATAAAACACAGTAGAAATCAGGATTATGCGGGATTCTTTAAAGAAGAAATCGAGTTTAGACGGGAATTGGCATATCCGCCCTTCGGTAAATTGGTGAAGATTACCATTATTGATGAAGATGAAAAGGATTTATGGCGTCGAGGCAATGATCTGTATGAACGACTGAATCTGTATGCAAAATCGGAAGGTGCGGGATGACTTGGAAATCATCGGTCCTTATGTAGATATTATTAAGAAAATACGCAATAAATTCCGTATTGTTATATTAATACGGGCTCTCAATCCGGCCCCCGTTAAAGCCTTTATACACAAGGATAAGGCTTTTTGGAAGCGCGGTGTTTTAATTGATGCGGATCCGAATTTTTAAACCTCGCCGTTGTACGCTCCTACTGGTATTGTCCCCTTAAATGGGATATAATAATGGCACATCCATGCAATCAATAGAATGGAACAGAAATAAGGAGTTTGCTTGTATGTCAGCATTACGAATAGTAAAAGACGGAGCTCCCGTTTTAAAGAAAACGGCAGCTCCTGTTAAAACGATAACCAAACGCGTTAAACGGCTTCTTGATGATATGGCGGAAACCATGTATTCAGCCGAAGGCGTCGGTTTGGCTGCGCCTCAAGTCAACGAGTCCTTGCAAATCGTAGTTCTTGATGACGGCAACGGATTGATTGAGTTAATCAATCCGGAAATTTTGGACGTGTCGGAAGAAACGGAATACGGCCCTGAAGGTTGTCTCAGTGTACCGGGTATATACGGAGATGTATCCAGATATACCAAAATAAAAGTACAGGCGAAAAATCGCTTCGGCAAGATTGTCATATATGAACCTGAGGGCTTTTTAGCTCGTATATTTCAACATGAAATGGACCATTTAAAAGGGCATTTGTTTACGGAAAAAGCTGTTAATTTACGGAAAGTGGATGAGTCATAATGAAGATTTTATTCATGGGAACCCCCGATTTTTCCGTACCGTCACTGGAAGCCGTCGTTGCCGCCGGTCACGAGGTGGTTGCAGTCGTAACGCAACCGGATAAGCAGCGCGGCCGCGGTAAAGCCGTTTCTTTTTCGCCTGTAAAGGAGAAGGCCTTGGAGCTGGGGTTACCTGTATTGCAGCCCGAATCGGTACGAGATGAATCGGTCATTAAGACACTTACGGACTTGCAAGCCCAAATTATTGTCGTTATTGCCTACGGCAAAATTTACCTTCTCAAATATTGACGGCCGCCCCGTACGGTTGCATTAACATTCATGCGTCGCTCTTACCTAAATACAGAGGAGCGGCGCCTATTCAGTATGCCGTTTTAAACGGCGATGAATATTCGGGTATATCAATTATGAAGCTTGATGAAGGTATGGATACGGGCGATGTGTTGCTTCAGGAAAAAATCCGTTTGGCATCTGACGAAACAACGGGTTCACTCTTCGAAAAGCTATCCCTCCTCGGCAGGGATGCGTTATTAAAAGTATTGGCCGATCCTGATTCTTATGAAAAAAATGCCGTACGCCAAGACCATGAGGCGGCTACGTATACACAAAAAATAGATAAGTCCATGGCTCGTATTAATTGGCAAGAAGATGCCATAGTTATTGAAAGGACTGTGCGTACGTTGGAACCCTCGCCGGGCGCCTACACGTTTGGATAAGAAGCGCCTGAAAATACATGGAGCCCATGCCGTACAAACTTCTACGGATAACGCGCCGGGAACGGTAATCTCCGTAAGTAAGTCGGACTTTACGGTGCAAACAGGGGCAGGGGCTTTGAAGGTGACCTCTGTACAGCCGGAAAGCCGCAAAACTATGACGTCCGCTCAATTCTTACAGAGTCATGATTTACAGGTCGGTGCTGTCTTAGGCATAGAATAAAAAGATCGGAGATATATATGAATGTACGCGAAGCGGCATTTCATTCGCTCATAGCCGTTTGCAAAGACGGTGCTTACAGCAATATTGTCGTGTCGAAAACAATTCAAAAAGAAAAATTTACGGATCGGGACAGACGTTTTTATACGGAACTCGTATACGGAACCTTGCGTTCGTTAAACTATGTCGATTATATTATCGGCATTTTATCCAGTCGCAAAAAAAACTCCCTTGATCCGGTATGCCTGGCCGTATTACGGATGGGGCTTTATCAATTGTTTTTTATGGATAAAGTACCTCCGTCGGCAGCTTGTAATGAAGCCGTAAAATTGGCTCGTCGTTTCGGCAATGAAGGTATGGCCAAGTTTGTCAACGCTCTGTTACGTAACAGCTTGCGTCAAAAAGAACGGTTGGCAATCCCTACTTTTGACGAGAATCCGGTTCTTCACTTATCCCTGACTTGGCACCAGCAGTCATGGCTTATAGAGAAATGGATAACAGAGTTCGGACGGGATCATACCGTGACTTTATGCCGCTATTTCGATACGGTTCCTGAACTTTGTATACGCGCCAATACGGAGCGAATCGACCGAGAAGGACTTATGCAGCTGTTATCGGAAAAGGGAATTCCCTGTAGACCGGCCAAGCATGCTCCGGACGGTATTTATGCCGAAAAAAATCCGGGAATTCATAAATTAACGGAAATTGCCGACGGTCTCGGATTGATTCAAGACGAACCGTCACAATTAGTAGCAGCTATAGCGGATCCGCAAGAAAAAGCCGTCATTTTCGATGTTTGTGCCGCACCGGGAGGCAAGACAACCCATCTGGCCACCTTGGGGACTAAGAGCTCAACTGTCTATGCTTTTGATATTTATGAGCATAAGTTAAAATTAATTGAAGATAATGTAAACCGCTTAGGGCTTAAAAATGTGAGAACCCGTTTGCAAGACGGAACCTCGGTAGGAGAGATATATCCGGAAAAGGCTGATTGTGTCCTCGTCGATGCGCCTTGTTCGGGCCTCGGTATCTTACGGCATAAACCGGACTTGCGTTGGCGTAAAACGGCCGAGGACTTAACCGTTTTTCCGCCATTGCAAAAAAATATTTTGGAAAGCGCCGCCAAGTGCGTTAAACCGGGCGGTACGCTTGTATATAGTACATGCACGATGAATAAGGCTGAAAATGAAGATATTGTAAATGCATTCAGAATCAGTCACAAGGACTTTGAGGTCGTACCGGTAGGAAATACATTCGGTTTTTCAAAAGACAGTGATTATTTGAGTATATTACCGCAAGATGACGGATTGGACGGATTTTTTATTGCAAAGTTGAGACGAAAATAATGAACGATATTTTTTCGATAACCAAAGGGCAATTACAGGATATTTTGGTAGAAGCGGGTATTAAAAAATTTCGCGCCGACCAGATTTTTCATTATATTTATAAAGAAAATATCTGGTCATGGGATGAGATGGTACTTTTACCGAAAAAGGATCGGGAGATACTCAAAGGATTATTGCCTATTCACATCCCCGAAGTAGCGGATCGACAAGTGTCGGAAGATAAAGAAACCGTAAAATTGTTGTTACGTCTTCAGGACGGACAGACTGTAGAAACGGTTTTAATGAAACATGATTACGGCAACTCCGTTTGTCTTTCGTCACAAGTCGGTTGTGCCGTGAACTGTGCCTTTTGCGCCTCGGCAAAAAACGGTTTCGTGCGTAATTTGACTATCGGTGAAATGACGGCTCAACTCATGGCTTTTCGTAAATATGTTACATCTGAACTTCATTCCGTCGTTTTAATGGGTACCGGCGAACCCTTGTTAAATTACGATAATGTCTTAGCCTTTATCCGACTTATTCATGAAAAAGACACCTTTTATCTGGGATATAGGAATATAACGCTGTCTACATCGGGAATCGTGCCGGCTGTATATCGTCTGGCGGAGGAAGGAATTCCTTTAAATTTAGCCGTGTCCCTACATGCGCCTAACGACCGGATTCGCAAGAAAATCATGCCCATAGCCGAACGTTTTGATTTCGATTCCGTAGTGCAGGCTGCTCAAACGTATTTCGAAAAAACAGGCCGCAAGGTTACCTTCGAATATATTTTAATAAAAGACGTGAATATTTCCGATGCTTGTGCCTTTCAATTGGCACAACTGTTTTCACATAAAAATGTGTTGCTTAACTTAATTCCCATTAACGATAATTACGACGTCGGTTTATACAGACCGTCAGCAACGGAATCTGAACGGTTTCTCACCTATTTAAAACGTAAGGGTGTAAATGCTACGTTACGCCGTGAAATGGGCAGTAATATACAGGCCGCATGCGGACAATTGCGCATTAAGCGCAACAGTTGATAAGATAATTTGTCTGACGGTAGAAAGGAAGTGAAATATTGGGTATTTACGGAGAGTCCCGAATCGGCTTGGTACGAAGTTTAAATGAAGATTCTTTTTATGTAAGTGAAGACGGCACGGTTATGGTCGTTGCCGACGGAATGGGAGGCTATGTAGGCGGGGAAATTGCCAGCAGAACAGCAGTAAAGTCCGTTGCCTATTATTTCTCCAACTATACGCATGCATCTACTGAGCAGCTGACCAAGGCCATTGCTTACGCCAATGACTGTATTATCAGTAAAATCATCATCGATCCTTCTCTGGAAGGCATGGGGACAACCTTATCACTCCTTAGTCTCGTTGATTCAACCGCCTATTGGGCACATGTCGGAGACAGTCGAATTTACTTATACCGTAAGGGTATGTTGAAACAAATTACGACAGACCATACGGTTATACACAAACTCATAGAAGACCACAGTATAACTACGGATGAAGCAGAAAAACATCCGCAGCGCCATGTTTTGACACGAGCCGTAGGTGTGGAAAAGCAGCTTGAAATAGATAGCGGCTCATTTACCGTTATAAAAGGAGACCGTATTCTTCTTTGCTCCGACGGATTATCGGCAGCCCTGTCTGAAGAGGAAATCGCATCTTATCTCTCTCACTCGGAAAAAACGGAGCGGCAAACGGTAAAAGATCTGTTTTCCCGCATTTACGATGAAGGGGCGCCGGATAATGCTACGGTTGTCTTAAAGACCGTATAGACATCGGCCGGTTTAGATTACGTGAAAGTGGTGGAATTCTCATATGATTGGTCATATTTTAGATAATAGATATAAAATTCTGGAAAGTCGGTACCGGAGGTATGGCCTCCGTGTATAAGGCCAGAGATATTCTTCTGGACCGTATTGTAGCCGTAAAAATATTGGATAGTAAGTACAGCAAGGACAGAGATTTTGTCGTTCGCTTCCACCAGGAAGCACAGGCTGCGGCCAAACTGTCTCACCCTAATATTGTCAATATGTACGATGTAGGATTTGATCAGGGAGTTCATTATCTGGTCATGGAATTCGTACGCGGTGAGACATTAAAAGACTATATTGACAAACACGGCCATCTGCAAACTCGCACGGCCATTCAAATAACCTTTGACATCGGCGATGCTCTTACACATGCCCATGCCAACGGAATTGTTCACTGTGATATTAAACCGCACAATATACTGGTTACGGAAGACGGGCGCATTAAGGTAGCCGATTTCGGGATCGCTCGTGCCGTCAATTCCAATTCAGATAATTTAAACGATGATTCCGTTGTCGGTTCAGTCCATTACTTTTCGCCCGAACAGGCGGCAGGTGAACAAATTGACGAACGGACGGATATTTATTCCTTAGGCGTTGTCATGTACGAAATGATGACAGGAGTCCTGCCCTTCGAGGGAGAAACGGCCCTGGGAATTGCTTTACAACATGTACAAGACGATGTGAAGCGGCCTACGGTCCATAACCGACGCATACCTAAATTGGTGGAGGACTGCATCTTAAAGGCCTTGGCCAAGGATCCGGACGATCGTTTTCAAACAATCGGCGAAATGATGTCGGAACTTCGTATGGCCCAAGGGTTCGTAACGACCAGCAAAGGGGCATTACCCTTAAAAAACACCTTTAATACTCAACAGTTACAGGCAGTCAGACGGTATGAAAAGAAACCGGAAAAGAAGACAAATCTCTTCATGAGATTTGTCGATAAAATCAGCAATCATTCGAAGAAAACGATTGTCTTAAGTATGGTCGGTATATTTCTTATAGCTTTTTTATGGGCCTTCTTTTCATTCGGTAACTTTTGGAGTACCGAAAATATTACGGTTCCCGACGTGACGGGAAAGCAAGTGGAAATCGCCAGAGCTCAATTGGAGAAGAAACATCTTTCTGTTTCGGTTAAAGAAGTGTCGAGTGAAGACGTCCCTATAGGTGAAGTTATTGCTCAGACTCCCTCGGGCGGCTCTGTCGTCAAGGCAAACCGAACTATTTATTTAACTGTCAGCAAGGGCAATGACGGGGCTGAAGTATTAATACCCGATTTGCGAGGTCTTTCCGTTGCCGAAGCGGATAAAGCTGAGGGAAATTCATCTGTCTATAGGCAGTGTCACTTACGCTCCCAGTGACGAGTATGCGGACGGAAAAATTATCAGCCAATCGCCGTCATCTCCTGAAAAAGCTTCTAAGGGGGCCAAAGTAGATGTCGTAGTCAGTAAGAATGACGGTAAGAAGGCAAAAGATGCCCCCAGTACTATCGGTCAGTCGTTGGACACGGCTATTACTACCCTCCAAAATGCGGGGTATTCTATCGGTACGATTAACGGTATCGACCCTAATAAGTCGAACGATATGGCCAAAGTAACGGCTCAGACTCCGGGAAGCGGTAACTCTGTCGACTTAACCATCGAATACGCTTCATCTTCTTCCTCTGCGTCGGCATCGACACATACCGGTACAGTAAACATCAGTATTCCCGGAGGTGCTTCCAATCAACGGGTGCAAATTGTAGTAGAGGATAACAACGGGTCTCGAACGGTATATGATCGCATGCAATCCGGCGGTGACAGAGTTGAAAAGAACGTAAGCGGTACGGGCCGAACACGGGTTAAGGTCTATATTAACAACGCGCTTGTCCAGGAAGAGGAACTATAAGCATGCCCATCGGTAGAGTCGTAAAAAATTATAACGGATACTATTATGTCGACACGGGTGCCGGTGAATTGACCGAGTGCCGCCGTCGCGGAAAGATAAGAGAAAAAATCTTTGTAGGTGATAAGTTGGAGTTTACGGCCACTGATGCGGGTAAGGGAATTATTGAAAAAATTCTTCCTCGTTTCAATCTTCTAAAACGACCGACAATCGCCAATATAGATGCTATGGTGATTGTCATGGCTGCCGCTTCGCCGGATCCGAATAAAACACTTGTTGACAAGATATTAATGACTTGTGAACATGGTGGTTTGACACCCGTTTTGTGTTTCAATAAGTGTGATTTATCAAAAGATACGGGACATGAATATGCCGCTTATTACCGTCAATGCGGTTATACGGTATATCTCGTATCGGCGGCTACAGGGACAGGTCTGGATGAGCTTAAACAGGGCTTATCAGGTAAGGTAACAGCTTTTGCCGGCCCGTCCGGCGTCGGTAAATCCAGTCTTTTGACAGCTATTGCGGGCAAGGAACTCCACGTAGGCGAAGTGAGCCGAAAAATCGGTAGAGGCAGACATACAACCCGTCATTCCGAAATCATCCGTATCGATAACAACACGTATGTCATCGATACGCCGGGCTTTTCGGCCTTGGATTTTACACATGTGGAGGCCAAGGCTATTGCAACCCTTATGCCGGATATACGAAAGTTTTCACCTTATTGCCGCTTTGCGTCCTGCCTGCATCGGGCCGAGCCGGACTGTGCCGTAAAACAGGCTGTGGCAGACGGACTTATTGCCCGGGGACGTTACGAAACATATTGTAAAATTTTGGACGAATTGTCGGAAAGGAAGTAATACATATGATTCAAATCGGGCCTTCCTTATTATCGGCCGATTTTTCAAACCTTAAAGCGGAAGTACAGGATATTGAACGCAGCGGAGCCGACTTTCTCCACCTTGACATGATGGACGGTCATTTCGTACCTAACTTAACTTTCGGCGTACCTTTAATTGCCGCCTTGAGAAAACACACGAATCTGACCTTTGATGCTCATTTAATGACGGAACGTCCGGAAGTATATATTGATGAATTAGCTCATGCCGGCGTTCAATATATGACAGTTCATGAAGAAGCTTGCCCTCATTTGGACAGAGTTCTTCATAAATTAAAGAAAGCGGCATGAAATGCGGAGTAGCTTTGAATCCTTCAACACCCGTGTCGTCGTTGGAATGTATTGCCTCCTTAGTTGATTTGATCCTTATTATGAGTGTCAATCCCGGTTTCGGCGGTCAAAAGTTCATTCCCTATGCAGTTGATAAAATAGGCGACGTAACGGAACTTCTGGCAACTGTCGGGAATGATAAAGCCGTTATTGAAGTAGACGGAGGCATTACAGCCGAGACCATCGGTCCCGTAACGGCTGCCGGAGCCACTTGGATTGTAGCCGGCAGTGCCGTCTTCGGTCAACCCGACAGAGCCGAAGCCATCCGCTCTTTACGAGGCGGCATCCTTGTTTAACCGTAGCCCGTATGCTATAATTTAAGTAGTAATCACAACAGTATAAGATAGTCTTTGAGGCGAGGTGAGGAAGCTGGGCTTTCAATTCCCGACCGGCGGTTATAGTCCGTGAGCTCATGCCGAGTTGAACCGGTGTAATTCCGGTACCGACAGTACAGTCTGGATAAAAAAGACAGTGTTTTTATTGTGTTCTTAAAAGGCTATCGGTTATATACCGATAGCCTTTTTATATAACCGGAAGAGGTGAAGCGGTTTTGGAAGAAACAGCTTATATGGAAGAAGCACTGAATCTGGCACGGATGGGATTGGGGTATACATCTCCCAATCCTACGGTCGGTTGCGTTATCGTCAAAGACGGTGAGATCGTCGGCCGCGGTTATCATCATCAGGCGGGTACTCCTCATGCCGAGGTCTGGGCTTTGCGCGAAGCTAAAGAAAAGGCAAAAGGGGCCACTGTCTATGTTACTCTTGAACCGTGTGCTCATTACGGTAAGACGCCTCCCTGTGCCAGGGCTCTCGTTAAGGCCGGCGTAGCCAAGGTAGTCTGTGCCATGCTTGACCCCAATCCGTTGGTAGCGGGTAAAGGGGCTGCTATTTTGCGTAATGCCGGTATTCCCGTCATAGTCGGACTTATGTCCAAAGAAGCCGTTAAAATGAATGAAGTGTTTATTAAAAACATGATAGTTCATAAACCGTTTATTGCCGTTAAACTGGCCCAAAGTCTGGATGGATGTACAGCTTCCCGAACAGGGAAATCAAAGTGGATTACAAACGATACGGCTCGACAAGAAGGGCATTACCTAAGGTCTTTGTATGATGCTATTCTTGTAGGAATTAATACAGTCGAGTCGGACAACCCCCTGTTGACCAGCCGTACGACTCGTCCCGGACACGAAAGGCCGAAACAGCCGACACGAATTATTCTCGATTCAACAGGTCGCATTGATTTACAGGCTCTTTTGGTAACGGATAAACAGTCTCCTACGATTATCGTAACGACAGAACGCTGTCCTGAAAGTAAACGACAGGCTTTAAATACGGCCGGTGTCGAAGTCATCGTGGCAGCTGCCGATGACGAAGGTCGTATCGATTTAAACGGCCTTATGGATACCCTATATAAAAAAGGGATTTGCAGCATTTTAATCGAAGGCGGCAGTACGGTTATCGGCTCATTCTTCGATGAAAACCTTGTTGATAAGCTTTATGTATTTACCGGCCATATCATTATGGGCGGCAAGGGAAATCATCGGTAGGGGGCAAGGGTATCAATGAACTTTCAGAAGCACCGGAACTTGAATACGAGTCCGTGGCTATTCGCAATAATAATATATTTATAGAGGCGTATGTAAAAGACCGGGAGGGTGCTTATGTTCACTGGAATCATTGAGGAAACAGGCACTATTGCCGGTATGGAACGTCAGGCTGACTCTATTCGCTTGACCGTACGAGCCGACAAGGTTTTGGAAAATACGATTATAGGTGACAGCATTGCCGTTAACGGCGTTTGTCTCACTGTCACGTCTATGACAAGCAGTTCTTTTTGTGCCGATGTAATGCATGAAACCATGCGGCGTTCGTCCTTTAAAGATATTCGCAACGGCAGTACGGTGAACCTGGAACGAGCCGTCGCCGTAGGCGGACGTTTAGGCGGACATATCGTGAGCGGACACATTGACGGTACGGGGACCGTTTCCCGCATAGTCCGAGACGGTATAGCTCATGTATACTACATTACGGCCTCCGACGACTTATTGCGTTTTATTGTGGAAAAAGGCTCCGTTTGTATTGACGGTGTCAGCTTAACTGTCGTTTCCGTGACGGACACGGAGTTCTCCGTATCCCTTATTCCCCATACATCGGGTCATACGACCTTGTCGGAAAAAAAGGCCGGTTCCGTTGTCAACCTGGAAACGGATGTCATAGCAAAGTATATTATGAAACTCACCGTTCCGTATGAGAAAAAGGGCGGCTCTTTGTCATTACAAACACTTTTGGAAAACGGATTTTAAATTTTTATATTAAAGGAGATATATTATGGCACAGATTAAAGAAGGGCAATTACTCGGAGCAGGTCTTAAAATAGGTATTGTTATAGCTCGTTCAACGAGTTTATCGGCAGTCGACTCTTAGGCGGTGCCTACGACGCGCTACACCGTCACGGTGTGAATGACGACGATATTACGGAAGCTTGGGTTCCCGGTGCCTTTGAAATCCCGTTGGTAGCTCAAAAAATGGCGGAATCGGGAAAATATGACGCCGTCATTTGCCTCGGTGCCGTAATTCGCGGTGCTACATCGCATTATGATTTGGTATGCAATGAAGTAGCCAAGGGCATTGCTCAAATCAGCCTTCATACAGGTCGTCCCGTTTTATTCGGAGTCGTTACGACGGAAAATATCGAACAGGCTGTAGAACGGGCCGGTACGAAAGCCGGCAACAAAGGCTTTCGATGTAGCTGTTTCAGCTATTGAAATGGCTAATTTATTAAAAGAAATCTAATCGGCCCCTTTTCGGAAAGGACGGCTCCCGATGCGTTTTGCGACGGGAGTCTTTCTTACGTATTTAACGACCATTCGTTCAAAGTTGTAGAGGAGGCATATATGTCTATTCATATAGGAGCCAAGCAGGGGAGTATTGCCGAGACGGTTCTGTTACCGGGAGATCCCTTGCGAGCAAAATACATCGCCGAAACGTATTTAAGTAATGTGGAGTGCTATAACGAAATTCGCAATATGCTCGGATACACGGGTACCTATAAAGGTAAACGGCTGTCCGTCCAGGGAACGGGTATGGGCATTCCGTCTTTTTCCATTTATGCAACGGAACTCATTAAAGAATATCAGGTGAAAAACCTGGTACGTGTCGGGACTTGCGGTGCCATGCAAAAAGATGTAGAAATAGGCGACGTTGTATTAGCTCAAGCCGCATCGACGGATTCATCGCTTATACGAAATATATTCGGGTCTACAATCGCCTTTGCTCCGACGGCCGACTTTACTTTACTCTACACGGCATACAATCAAGCCGTAAATGCCGGGCTAAAGGTGAGAGCCGGAAATGTTATTTCCGTCGATCGTTTTTACGATGAGGAAATTGATAATGATAAATTGACCGACTTCGGTATTTTGGCAGTTGACATGGAAACGGCCGCTCTTTATACTTTAGCTTCACGATATAAGGCCAGAGGGCTTGCTCTCTTGACAGTAAGCGATCACTTAATTACAGGTGAACATGCCGACGCCGATACACGACAAACAGGATTTAACGATATGATAAAGACTGCTTTGGAAACGGTCACATCCTTGGAAGGAATGCCGTAAACTATGAATATATTGAAAAGATTATTGTTAGGATTCTTAATATTGGCCGGTCTTTTTATAACCGGTTGCGGACCGGATACGATTCGCGGCAAAGAATATCCTATTAATGATGAAAAAACGGCAGCAGACGATACCGATCTATCTATAGATGAACGAGTACAAAAGATCGTCGACTCCATGTCCGACGAAGAAAAGATCGGACAAATGATGATGATCGGCATTCAAGGTACGACCGTAACGGATGATGCCCGTTATATGCTTACTCAATACAAAGCGGGAAACATCATTTTATTTGATCGCAATATGCAGTCGCAGGAACAAGTCAAAGAGTTGACGACAGACCTGCAAAAGGAAAATCCGGCCAAGGTACCTCTTTTTATAGCTGTTGATGAAGAAGGCGGCGATGTAGTACGAATGAAGAATGACTTGCAAGCTCCGCCGTCACAGCAAGCCGTCGGCATCAGCGGAAATCCCGGAACCGCTAAAGACTATGCCTTTTCCGTAGGTATGCAATTAAAAGGCATGGGAATTAATATGAATTTTGCGCCTGTTGCCGATGTGAGTGCGACCGATTCCCGTTCATACGGCGGCAACGCTTCTCAGGTGTCTAAGTTTGTCGATGCAGCCGCCTACGGCTATGAAGCTGCTCATATTATGTACGGATTAAAACATTTTCCGGGGATCGGTCGCAGTGCGGTAGATTCTCATGAGGCGTCCTCCGTTATTACAACTTCCAAATCTGAACTTTTCCAAAGTGATTTAATCCCTTTAAAAAAAACCATGGCCTCTCACGATACGACCAAATTCGTTATTCTCGTTTCGCACCTGGTTTACACGGGATTTGATGCAGAACATCCTGCCTCTTTGTCCTGGCCTATTATGACGGATTTACTGCGTAACGGCTTACAGTACAAGGGATTAATCGTTACGGACGACATGGAAATGGGAGCCGTTACGGGACAACACTCATTCCGCGACTTAGGAGTCATGGCGATTAATGCCGGTGCCGACATAGTTCTGATTTGCCACGAATATGGTCATGAAAAGGAAGTATATGACGGTATATTAGCGGCTCTTAAAGACGGACGAATTCCGCGTAGCCGTATAGAGGATTCGGTTAAACGTATTGTAAAAATAAAGTTATTGCACTTGAATGAAGAGAAAAACAATTAGAGGTACAAGTATGAAAGACATGAAATATAAGGATTTTATCGTCCATTATACAAGTGACGATAACATTCGCCTGGCTGTAGCCGTAACAAAGGATATTACGGAAACGGCGCGAACAAAGCACAACTTATCCCCCGTAGCCTGTGCGGCATTGGGACGCACTATGACGGGAGCCCTATTATTAGCCGGCGATTATAAAAATAAAGAAGGTGTAACCATTCGCATTGACGGTAAGGGGCCTTTGGGAGTTATTCACGTTGATGCTTTTAATTCCAACCGAGTTCGCGGTTATGTGGATACCCCCGTTGTCGATTTGCCGCTGAAACCGAACGGAAAATTGGATGTAAGCGGTGCCGTCGGTACGGACGGGGAAGTAACGGTAACACGATTTACGCCTGAAAAAACAACCTATACGAGTCGTTCTCCTATCGTTTCCGGAGAAATTGCCGAAGACTTGGCTTATTACTTATATACATCCGAACAAGTCCCGTCAACCATTAATCTGGGCGTTCTTGTCGATCGCGATTATTCAATTGCCGCTTCCGGAGGGTTTCTGGTTCAAGCCTTGCCCGGAGCGTCAGACAATGTGTTAGCCAAAGTAGAAGAAAATATAAAGAAGATTGGCCAGATTACGACATGGCTGACCGAACATCCTAACGGAGAGGGTATTGCCGAAACGATTATGGAGGGTCTTTCTTATAAAGAACTGTACAGACAGCCCTTATATTGGCGGTGTACCTGCTCCTTGGAACGAATTGAAAACGTGTTATTGTCCTTACGACAAGAAGATAAGGAAGCACTATTATCCGACCCCCAAGTCGAAATGACTTGCCATTATTGCGGCACACGTTACGTCATCAGTCATGATGAACTCGTAGATTTATACGAGCATCACAAAAAATCATCAACACCTAAGGAGTGATTGTCTTGAGTCTCATCGGAATTATCGGCGGTACAGGTGTTTGCGATACGACTATGTTGAAAAATGTACGCCAGGAAAAACTGCTCACCTTTTTCGGAATGATTCATTACTTGCGCGGTACATACAAGGATAAAGAAATTGTCTTTTTGCCTCGTCACGGTCGTACTCATTCCATTCCGCCTCATTTAATTAATTACAGAGCCAACATTTTAGGTCTGAAGAAGCTTGGCGTTTCGGCAATTTTTTCAACGACTGCCGTCGGTACGATGACTTTGGACTATAAGCCGGGTGACTTCGTATTGCCCGATCAGTTCATCGATTTTACTCATTCACGTCATGAATCCTTCTTTGACGGCGGTGCCAACGGAGTTGTTCACGTTGATATGACAACTCCCTATTGTCCTAAAGTGCGGGATGCCGTTATGCGTGCAGGTAAAGAGTTGGGGTATGATGTTAAAAACGGAGCCACTTATGCTTGTTCCGAAGGGCCGCGTTTTGAAACGCCTGCAGAAATTAAAATGTTCCGACAACTGGGCGGTGACTTAGCCGGTATGACGACGGTTCCCGAAGTTTGCTTAGCGAAAGAAGCGGAAATTTGCTATGCTACAGTTTCTATGATCACCAATTATGCAGCCGGCCTGACAGATCAGGTTCAGACTCATGAAGAAGTAAACGAATGTATGGAAGAAAATAATAAGCGCATTCAGAATCTCATTATGAAGGCCATTGATCTTTACGAAGACGAAGATTGCGAATGTCGTCATGTTTTAGCCGAATACGGCGGGTTTAAGGCATAATGAAAACACTTACCTGGGAAAAGAACACACTCATTCTCCTCGACCAAACCAAATTACCGACACAAGAAGAATATTTACAATGTTCATCATGGCGCCAAGTAGAGGAGGCTATCAAGGTTTTAGCCGTACGCGGAGCTCCCGCTATCGGGGTAGCTGCCGCTTATGCCGTTGTCTTGGCAGCATTGGAGTTAAAAAAAGAGGCCGACTTTAGACAAAAACTGGCCGACGTCATCATAACCCTCGATAAGGCCCGTCCTACAGCCGTCAATCTACACTGGGCCTTGGAACGGATGAATCAGGTTGTTCAGAAACACAAAGGATGTATCGGTAGAGACTTTGATTAAAGCTCTTGAAGATGAAGCGAAATTTATTCATGCCGAAGATGTAGACGTAAATAAGCGCATAGGTCGATTCGGAGCAGAGGCTCTCATGGCCCGTATCCGCAGAGATAAACTTATCGTTTTAACGCATTGTAATGCCGGAGCTCTGGCTACGGCCGACATAGGTACGGCCCTGGGCGTTATTCGCAATCTTCACGATAAGGGCCGAATTGCCAATGTATTTGCCGACGAAACGAGGCCTTTGTTGCAAGGTGCCCGGCTTACGACTACGGAATTACAGGCTGATAAGATTCCCGTCACCTTAATTACGGACAATATGGCCGCTTGGGTCATGAAAACGCGTCAAGTTGATGCCGTTATCGTCGGTGCCGACAGAATTACGGCAAACGGAGATACGGCTAATAAAATCGGTACGTACGGAGTGGCTTTGGCTGCCAAAGTCCATGGCATACCTTTCTTCGTCGCCGCACCTATATCCACCTTTGATTTGAGTATGAAAAGCGGTGAAGAAATACCTATTGAAGAGCGCAATCACGACGAAGTACGGAATATACAAGGAGTACAAACGGCACTTAAAAATACGCCCGTATTCAATCCCGCTTTCGACGTTACACCACATGAATATATAACGGCAATTATTACGCAAGACGGGGTTATCGATCATCCCGATACGTTAAGCATCGCCGAATTTTTCCGAAACAGAGAGGAATAAGCAGTTATGACTTCAATCATTCGTAACCATGACCTGGCCGCAGCCGGTCAAAAGAAAATTGCCTGGGTAGAACATTATATGCCGACCTTAAACAACATCGGAGAACGATTAAAGAAAGAACAGACTTTTCAGAATAAAACAGTGGTCGTCAGTGTTCACTTGGAAGCCAAAACGGCGTATTTAGCCCTTGTTTTACATCGAGCAGGAGCCAAGGTCGTCGTCACGGGCAGCAATCCCTTATCTACACAGGATGATGTAGCCGCAGCTCTCGTGGCTGAAGGTCTGACTGTTTATGCTACCTATAATTGTACGGAAGAAGAATACTTTGCTTATTTAAATGCGGCTCTTGATCATAAACCGCATATCATCATTGATGACGGCGGCGACTTGGTTCACCTCTTACATACAACGCGTAAGGATGCACAGGAGCGACTCATAGGCGGCACGGAAGAAACAACAACAGGCGTTATCAGACTGCGCGGACTGGAAAAAGAAGGAACCCTTCAATTTCCCATGATTGCCGCCAATGATTCGTATTGTAAATACCTCTTCGACAATCGCTACGGCACGGGCCAATCTACCTGGGACGGCATTATGAGAACTACCAACCTGACTGTCGTAGGAAAACACGTCGTCATTGCCGGTTACGGCTGGTGCGGGCGCGGTTGCGCTATGCGTGCCAAAGGTTTGGGTGCTCACGTTATTGTGACGGAAGTAGATCCCATTAAAGCCATTGAAGCCGTCTTCGACGGTTTTGAAGTTATGCCCATGGAAAAGGCTGCCGAAAAGGGCGACATTTTTGTCACCTTAACGGGCGACAAGGACGTGATTACACGTAAAGGACATGGAAAAGATGAAAGACGGCGTCCTCTTGGCCAATGCGGGGCACTTTGATGTAGAAATTAACAAGAACGATTTAAATGCTTTGGCAGTACGGCACTTTGAAGGCCGGCATAATATTGAAAGTTATGAGCTTTCAGACGGACGAATTATTAATCTTCTGGCTGAAGGTCGACTGGTCAATCTGGCTGCCGGCGACGGTCATCCTGCTGAAATTATGGACCTGTCCTTTGCCGTTCAAGCCCTGGCTGCCGAACACTTACTCCATAAAGGAACAGAGATGGAAAAGCGGGTTTATGTCTTGCCGAAGGAGACGGATATAGCTGTAGCCTCCGTAAAACTGCACTCCATGGGTTATCAGATCGATACTCTCAGCGAAGAACAACGTACTTATTTAAACCTCGATTAAGGAGACCGGCATGGCAAAAACACTGATTAAAAACGTAGGCCTCTACCGCAATCACGTAGTGACGGAGCAGGGGAATATTGAAATTACGGACGATCGTATTACGGCCTTCCCCGAAGAAATTGGGGATATATCGGCATACACTACGGTTATAGACGGCAAAGGCATGCTGGCTTTACCCGGATTTATCAACACACACAATCACATTGCTATGACGGCTTTTCGCAGCTATGCGGACGATATGCAGCTCATGGACTGGTTGGAAAAGAAAATCTGGCCGGCTGAAGCTTGCTTGAATGGAGAAGTCGTATATGCCCAAACCATGCTCGGTATTGCCGAAATGATTCGCTGCGGTACAACCGGTTTTGCGGACATGTACTTTCATGGACTACGTAGCCGAAGCCGTTAAAGATTCGGGCATCCGTGCCTGCCTGAGCCGCGGTCTGACGGGGATTACGCCCAATGCGGACGAAGCCTTGCAGGAAAACCTGGAATTTTACCGCACGTGGCATAACAGCGGTGACGGCCGTATTACAGTTATGTTCGGCCCCCACGCTCCCTATACATGCCCGGAGAAATATTTGTACAAGGTAGTGGATACAGCTCGCTCCGTCGGTGCGGAAATCCACATGCACTTGAGTGAAACAAAGACGGAAGTGGAAAACCATAAAAAGCAATACGGCCTATCGCCCATTGCCTGGGCCGATAAGGTAGGGATATTTGATTGCGGTTGCTTAGCGGCTCACTGCGTTCATGTCGATGACGAAGATCTGGAGATTATGGCTCGTAAAAAAGTGCGTGTAGCCCACAATCCGGGTAGTAATCTGAAGTTGGCCAGCGGTACGGCGCCTATCAGCAAGATGCTGAAAAAGGGGATTACCGTGTCCTTGGGTACAGACGGGGCCTCAAGCAATAATAATTTAGATATTTTTGAAGAAATGCGACTGGCAGCCCTCATCCATAAAGGAGTAACTTACGATCCGACGATCATTCCCGCCGAAACGGCAGTAAACTTACTCACTGAAGGCGGGGCCGCGGCCTTGGGCTATAGGGATGCCGGAAAGTTGGAAATAGGATATAAGGCGGACATTACCTTAATGGATCGTGAAGGACTCCATTGGTATCCCCATAACGATGTTTTATCCCTCTTGGCCTACAGTGCCAACAGTATGGACGTAGACACGGTATTTATAGATGGAAAACCGGTTTTAAAGAACAAGGAATTCGTTACTTTGGATATTGAACGAATTAAAGCGCGGGCAGAAGAGACGAAAAAGCAGTTATTGTCTGCCGTAGAGTCGGTATAGCGGTAAAAGCGTTCACACAAACAAGTGTAGAACGCTTTTTATCGTATCATTAACATAGAAGGGATGAACTACTTATGACAGGAAAAGAGCGAGCCGTAAAATGGTGCAAGGGCATTCCCGAATTAGAGTCCTTAACCTTGATTACGCAGGAGCGGATTTGTACTAAGGTCGCTAAACAGCTGTTAGTCATTATGATGACCGTTATATTCATTTCTGTCACGGTTTTCATATATCTTTCATTTCAATACCCCGAGCTGGCGGCTTATATGGACCGCATAAACACCACTCTCCTAAACCATATGACTCACAGAGCATCTCGCAATAGCTTGGCCGGAGGCCTCATTGACGTGTTTTCTGCCCTCGTGCCTCTGCTTTTCGTATTGTTCGGCCCTCCGCTTTTAGTGTTCTTTACCTTAAAGACGCCTTTGTCAAAAAGAGAAGCCCGAAAAGATCTTGCAACCTGGCGCTTAGAGACCGATTTGGGTATGGAAACAAAGATTACCTTTGTCGAAGTGCAAAAAGCCATGATTGCCTTAGAGATCGGAGATATATACTATTTCATCCTGTATCCGCCTCAAGGTCTTATAGAATCTCTCTTTATGCAAACAATGCGTGAAAAAACGGGGACCTTTATCTTGGAAGTCAGTAAAGGCGATAAGAAAAAAAGCACCTTGTTCAGTTGTAGGAGCCTTACAAGGGGAGATGTCCTTTCAGCCATGAAAGAGTATATAGAACAACATATTATCCCTCAGACGGATACGTGGGAAGTTATAGGCACGTACGATAAAGTCGAAGCTGAACGGGCGCAAGCACAAAAGGCCGCTTTACAGCAAGAACGCAAAGATACTTTTATTCGCTTGGTCGGAAACCTTTCAGGAAATGATGCCAAGGTCATAAAAGAGGCTCATAAGTTTCTGAAAAACCCCATTGCCTTTTTTTATAAGACCAAGGCTGACAAACCGGTAAATACGGATGTAAGTGAAACCGACATGCGTCAGGCCTTACGGGATATCTTAGTTCAAAACCGCATCGCCGCTGCATTACCTTGTAGTACATCGGCAGATACTTTTGTACAGGCCGTAAACAATGTATCTCTCGTTCGTAGCCACCCTGAACTTACACTCACACCGGATATTTTTTCCGCCGATCCTGACGGTGAATCGGAAGATTTTGCTCGAAAGATAAATAAATATTGGGAAAACACTCAATTTCGTATAGTATCCTTATATACGGATTCGGACTTATTCGTGCTGCTCCCCGTAAATCTGATCGACTTGGAAGCGTTACAAAAAGAAGCCGCAACCGTCGGTAGTAACATCATTTATTTAGCTCCTATCGACGAAAGTAATGAATAGAGAAGAATTTTTCGGATAAAGAAGCCGTAATAACGTTGTTTCTATGTACATACGGAGCCTTGAAACGTTAATAGAAGGGGAATATTATGTTTACCCAACTTTCGGATAATTATTTTATTTGGCCGGCTGTAATCGGTTTAATCATTGTAATTCCTATTATTTTTATTGCTATGCTGATCATTTTTTTCGGTGTCCGTTTTATAATACACTGCTATCAGGGAACAGCCCGGGACGCCTTACCATATAGACGGAGATATTCTTCATGTCCACAATATCTTTAACAGTACCTTTGATCTTTCTCAAATTGTTCGTATAGAGGCTCGAGAAATATATACGATACGGCCTTTTACGTCAGGAGGAAGCAGATACCTGGTACGTCTTTACGGAAAAGATAACATTCTTTGGGGAGCCATGAGTGTTTACGGTAGCAGTAAAATCTATAACTCTTCGGAAGCTTCAAAAAAAGCCGTGCTGGAATTTTTTTCACTTATGGAAATGCGAGGAATTCACTGTAGTCTTGAGAAAGGTCAGTAAATATTTCCTGCATAAAAATATATGGTAGCGGATAAGTATATGCCCTGCGTATTGAAATAGTTCGTTAATGAAATGCTTGAGTCTCGTAAATCTCAGAAACATTTTATCGTTAAAAGGAAAGGCTCCGATGGATAAATTTAAAAAACATATATTTTTTATAGCAGCACTCTTAGTTCTCGCCTTTATTCTGATTCCGTTCTTCGGCAAGCTCTTTTTGTACGCTGCCGCCTATGTTATTTGGGGATTTATGGCCTTCTTCGTCGGCAATGTGCCTTTAAGTGACATCCTGAGTTGGTGGCAAGACTTATTATAATTAACAGGAGATAAGGTAATGGACCTGATTGAAAAAATAAAAAGCATTGAAAAATACGTGTGCGAATACTTTGAAGACTTGGACCTGGATGACCCTGTGGAAGAGGGCTACTTTGCGGAATATGAGGAGGTTCGAGGCGCCACTGATAAGGAAATTCACGATTTTGAAAGTCACTTCAACATCAGTGCTGCCTAAGGACCTGAAAGATATATATACATATAGAAAACGGCAGTCGTTTTTTCCCCCTTTCTACCGGCACTCATTGATAACCGTGACTATTCATTTACCCTTTTATCCTTGGAAGAAATTAAACACTTAAAAGAATATTTTCAAAATAAAAACGCATTGTTTACGGATTTTCCCGACTATTTTTCAAAAGAGGAGATAAAAAGGCAGGCCGATCCCAGACTGCAACCGTACCTATTTCATAAAAAACGAATTCCCTTTGCACAATATTGCGATTCCTGTTACTTAATGCTCGATTTTATTCCCGGGAACCTAGGACAGGCGGGACAGATTCTTTGTTATGTTCACGATCCGGATGAGGTTCTTTATGTATGTCCGGATATTACGTCCCTTATCGATGATATTCGGGAAAACATTATTACAACTTCTTAACAAAAATGAAACTATACGGGAAAACTACAAGAACCTTTATTCATTTTTTTGAAAAAATATTATTTTTTATGATTAAATGATAGAAGAGTTCTCATTTTACCAACAACACGGAGGCCTAAATGGTCACACTTGCTGTATGTATAGTGATTTTCTTCCTTCTGGTTTTGGCCGGTACATTCTTAATGTGGAAATACCGTTTTCGCCTTAGTCAAACGGACTGTAAACAGATTCAAAAACCTGTAAAAGAAGATGAAAATCAGCCCCTTCGCGAACTGCCTTACGCCTGGATAATACTGATAGTATTCGTTGTCATATCGACATTGGATATGTACTTTGATATGCCTTCTATCGGTATGGCGGGACTTATTTGGAAGGGCATCCTTGTCGCCCCGGCTTTGCCTATATCAGTATCCGCCTTCGTCTTCGTTATTTTAACGAGCAGTGTGCGGCCGAACCGAAAAATCGTCTACATAATTACGACCGCCTTTTTTGTACTCATGGGGTTCACCTCCTCATCTACTGCATTAAGCGGAATCGAAGACCTTATACGCGGACCTGTAACAAAGGAGCTTATTTTGGAGCAGATCATGTATGAAAAAACATGGTCTCGCGGAGCCGGTCGCTACAGCAGTCTTTTTCCGTCACAAAGTAGCGGACGTTTCAACGTTATGATGAGCGACGGGAAGGGGAAGTATGTGCACTTTTCCGTTTCACCGCAAGATGAAGCCTTCCTCGACGAGATGACGAAGGGATTGACACGTCATAATACTCCGGTCAAAGTCGAAAGACTTAGGCAGTCGGTAGAAGAAAACCATAAAAGTTTTGCCATGTATCAAGGTGATGACTTTGATAACTACAGGGAAGTCCGTTATAAGGTGACGTATTATCCCGAAAGTTGCGTTCTCATACAGACTGAGCGCATCGACGATACTTACTGATATAAAACATCTTTCATGTTTATATAAATTTAAAAATACAAAGGAGAATATCATGATTTCACCCTTCGACACTCATCCCGCTATCTTCAATCGAAAAAGACGGGTCCGTCTTAACAATCAGCCGTAACGGCGTACTTTGCAAGGATAAAAACGGTGAGGTTACGTGTGACGTCGACTTTGACGACGTGAACGGACTTCATTGTTCAGGCTATTTAAGCTCAAACAATAACTATCAGATTATCTTCAGAGGTACGGACTGGAAAAATTTAACTGAAGTGGATACGGACTGCGAAAGCCGTGATGATTGCCATAATATTTTCGAGACCAAGGCCCTTATTGCCGCCTTTCTTCGTAATAAACTGACAGCCGATTTTCCGGCAAATTTGGATACACTTGACCTCCCCCTTGACTATTCCTATTTAAAGAGAAAAGAAGTCCCGTCTTCAAAACGGCAATCTCGTCTTCGGCAATACTTCAATTCCTATTAAAGATATTCGCCGCGTACTCTGTATGGCTTCGGGAACAATTAACAATCTTTTGATTTACACGTCGGAAAAGGGAGAAGCCAAGGGCTTCTTTAAGAAACTGTTTGATAAGGCAGATATGACCATTCCTTTGACGGCCTTAACCGTATCGGTCATCAATGCCATCGTTGCCCGAAATACGGGACACGGTATAGATTTTTCTCGTGGCAACAATTGGGACCAGGGAGATTCAAAATACATTATCATCCGCTATCTCGATTCATCGTATTACTACGACAAAGACGGTACTACATCGACTGAATGGCAAAAAATGGCCGTTGAACGTACAGCTTCTTACAACTATGATATAGCCAATTGGCTGGAAAAATAAAATCTACGACGGGATAGAGGGGACTTCAACTCTCTATTCCGTATTTTTTAAATCTGAAAAGGCGGACTCCGATAGCGTTAGCTATCTCGCCTTCGTTGGAATTGAGGTATACATTATGATGGCCGGCATGGGAAGTATTATGTATATATTCATTATTATAGGCATAGTTTGCCTAATCCTTTCAGGCTATAAACTAATGCATTTCTACGGCTCTAATGCCGAAGAAGGATACAATATTCTTCACTTTACGAAAGATTCCGTAACTATCAATACGGGATTTTTTCCGCCGACGTACAAATTAAAAGATATTGCTGAAGTCCGTTTTTCGAAAGGTCGTGCACGCGGCCGTATCAGTACCAGCAGCTATATCGGCTATTTACAGGTCATAAAGACAAACGGACACTCGGGGCGATTAATCTCTTTTGACGGCAGTGTGTATTACCGTTTTGTAGTTATTATTACGAATGAGCACATTATAGACTTATCAACGGAAATTTTAATGAATGAATTTCGTCAACGAGGGATCTTGTGTATTAAGGAATAAACGGTATGCGATTCGATAAATTTTTTAAATTACCCCTGTTTTTTACTCCTTGGGTCTTGTTGTTACTCTTCATGTTGGCGGAACTTTACGCGGTCCATTATCTTTGGGCACATCATATTCGGATTTGGGGAATGTCCTTTTGGATCACTCTTTTTCTCTTTTGTATTCCCGGTCTAAGCGCCTTATATATAACGAAACGTATTGTCCTGTATTACGGGGATAAACTACTAATAAAGCTTACGCCGCTTACCTATAGACGAGATAATCTGTTCGATCTTATAAAGACCTTGAAAACCGGTAATACAGACTATGTAAAGGGACTCGTTATAGACATCTTCATTACGACCTTCAATATAATCTGCATTTCATTTCTGCCTTGCGGATTTTTATATATGACATTTATTCTATATGATTTTCTGGCCCGTTACTGGGGACTTCCGACGGGACTGTTTTTGTAGACTGTAGCTGTTATACGGACTATACAAAAGGAGATTCGGACTGTGGAAAACACCTTAGGTCTTCAAATAGAAATAACTAAAGAACTAAACGAAATGCTCATGAGAACTTGTGATATCCGTTTTTATAAAGAACTGCAACAGCCGCAATTTTGGGGAAACGGAGAAGTGTACTCGCATAAATGCCAAGCCTTTGCGCACGACGGCAGCGGCGGCGAGTTTGTTCTTCTCGAAGACGGAAGTATCGGCTTAATCAGTAGCGAGGGGAGTGTAGGGCGAGTAGCTGACAGGTTGGAGGACTTATTGACCTTCTTAGTTAACGGTGCAAATATTTTCGATTTCAATTATATAAATCTATATAAAAACAAAGAGGTGCTCCGAACTTTCTGTATGGCCTATCTGAAGAAAATGCGTAACGAATATGCCGAAAACCGAAGCGATTGGGACGAAATACACGGTGCCTTGGCAAAAAAATTATCCGTACCGTTTACTCCGGAAAACTTGCCGGAATTAGCCGAAACATTCTACCAAGCCGCTACACGCATACCGACCTTTATAGGCTCTTACCAAGGTTATACGTGTGACTCCGTCCTTTCAGATATTTTTCCGCAGTGGATAGGGACCTTATTACAAATGACTAAAGAGGATTTTGAAACCTTGAGCCATAAATAGGTAATTTACAATATACAATCAATTTTATGACAATTTTCCTTTATCTATGGACTTACGTGCCGTACTCATAGGATAATGATAAAAATAATATGTCAGGGGGAGTTTTTATATGGCTACTTGGATGGAAAAGGACGTATTGATTGAAGGCATTTCATCGGTTTTGGGGCCTGCGTCATGGACACATGCAGTGACGACCCGGATTGTATAGCGTTAGCACAGCAGCAAGGCCGACTATATAGAATGAGTCCCGAAGAAATCGATTATAAAAAAGAAATGGCTTTTATAAAGTCCAAAAAAGCCGCTTTAGAAAAATCAGCACCTGTAGACTAACATGTATAAAAAGCGATGAACTCGATATTTGGTTCGAGTTCATCGCTTTTTTCTCTTAATAATTTTATTCTTTATTTCCGGCATTCACCCCATTACCGTAAGAATCATCAGGAGAATTTATTAACTGCACAGTAAGGATAACGGGCAACTCTACCTGTCCTTGAATCCAATTTTTAAGACGTTCTACATCACTTGTACTTAAAGGGGATGCTACAAGAACTTCTACAGCAAATTTATCGGATTTAAAAGAATCCGTATTTTTTTCTGAATCCGTATTTTTTTCTGAATCCGTATTTTTTTCTATAGCTATCAAAGAGCCGCCTCGAATTAATTGTACTTCAGGAAATAATATAGGGGCTTCCTTGTTCAATCGTTTAATAATCGCCCTATTAGAGTCTTGGTCACCCTTATTTGCATACATCAAAGAAACATTTCTATCATATTTTTCTTTGGATTTTTTAATCAATTGACGAATTTCATCTAAATCTAAACTTTCTTTTCCCTGAATAATTGAAAGCCTTACTTTTTGCAACCGCGGATACGAATTCAATGTATGTTGGAGTCCTTCTATTTCTTCATCACTTAAGGCATCACCAACCAGATCCACCCTCAAAATATTGTCCTGAAGGGAATAGGAAACTACACCGGTCTTTTCAAATTCCATTTTTTCTGAAAGAAATATTCGCACCTGCTCATCTTTCAAGCTATCTTGTACGGTTTTATTCGCAAAATAGAGGCTTGGCACAGTAATAAGAAGCCCCATTATAATTAAGATTATTCGCTGTTTACGAAAACGAGCTTCATGAATGTTGCCGTGTAGAGGTGTTCCTAAAATTTTGAATACTAAAAATGCTGATAGGGCTATAAAAAAAGCATTTATAAAGAATAAATACATAGCCCCAAAGAAAAAGTCGACATTACCCCTGGCAATACCGTATCCGGCTGTACAAAGCGGGGGCATCAATGCTGTAGCAATGGCTACGCCGGGAATAACATTGCTCTTTTCGGTTCTTGTATTGCCTATAGCACCTGCAATGCCTCCGGCTAAAGCAATTAAAACATCCCATATCGTAGGACTGGTTCGTGCCAATAATTCATCCGTAGTTCCTGTTAAAGGGGATATAAAAAAATACACGGTAGCTGTTAAGAGTGCAAAAACCTACCTGAAAAATCATATTGATTAGAGCTTTTCGAATAAAACTCCGTATCATAGGTCGCCATTCCGTATCCGGCAGCTAAAATATTACCCATTAGAGGTGATACAAGCATAGCCCCGATAATAACGGCCGTACTGTTTAAATTTAAACCGACACAGGCAATTATAATAGCCGTAACCAGAATAATTAAATTAGCTCCGCCTATAGTCATGTCGGATAAAATTCGATCATTAATGACTTCAGATGATACAGCATCCGACTTTAAATCGATTATTTTATTCCATTTCTCCATGTTATTTATGATTATTTTATTCCATTTCTCCATGTTATTTATAACCTCATATAATAAAATCTATGTCTTATTTTAACTAATTAAGTATAGCAACAATAGTAGCCCTATGCAACAAATTTTTATAAGCACGGAATAAAAGAAACCGCTATATATGTATTGAAACACAAATAATCTCATTGTATAATACGGAGTAGCGATTACTTCCGATAACGTTAATTTATCGGAAGTAAATATTTGAAGTAAAATGAGTAGATGTACCCGTATCGGCTTTAAATAGCGCTCTTATCTTCTTTTAAGGAGTTTACTTTATGAACTATGATGAATTAGATCACTTTTATATCGGTCGCCCCGTGGCTATTCAAAGAAATTCCAAACTTACCGCCAAGGCTCGCCAAAGTATTTATATTGCCAGAGCCGATAATACAATTGATGCCTACGCTTCCGACTGGAAAGATTTTTGCGATTGGTGTGTTCAACATAAATTGGAATACTTCCCGACAAGGGCTGAAACAATTGTCAATTACATCAATGATTTGGCCGATAACGCCAAGGCTAATACCATCGCCCGCCGCGTCAGTGCTCTTACGGAAAATTTCGATGCTGCAGGCCTTACGGATAATCCTTGCCGCATGCCCTTGGTAAAAGATGCCGTACGCGGCATTAAACGAATGAAAGGCACCATACAGCAGGGAAAGATGCCTATTTTGTTCGATGACCTAGTAGATATGTTACGGCATATTGAGGGCCATGAGGCTGAACAGGCCCGTGATAGAGCTATTTTGCTAATCGGTTTTTACGGGGCTATGAGACGGTCCGAAATAGCCTCTTTACACGTAGAGGATTTGCAGTTTTCACGCTTAGGTTTGCGTATTACCGTACGCAACGCTAAGACGGATAAAGCAGGACAAGGCCAGGTAATTTCCATACCGGCCATAGAAGATAGTGAAATAGATGCCGTCACGGCCTTGCAACATTGGTTGCACCTGTCAGGGTATTACATCAGGCCCGGTTTTCAGGGGCTTTACAAAGAATAAGACCGTTCGCAAAACCGCTATATCCGATAAGTCCATAGCACTGATCGTCAAAAAAGCATGTTGAGGCCGTCGGCATGGATCCGCAATATTTCGGAGCCCATAGCCTGCGCCACGGCTTCGCCACATCGGCAGCTCAACATCAAGTAGATGAACGCAGTATTATGAAACAGACAAGACACAAGTCCCAATCGGTTGTACGCAAATATATTGATGAAGCTGACGGACTCATCAATAATCCTGTTTTCAAAATTACGGAACGGTCGTAATCGCTTATAGACGGTATAAAAAAACCTCGGAGTGCCAGCTTACATTCCGAGGATCTTTTATTTTATATTTTATTTACTTACAGGTACTTTTAAGACCTGACCGGGATAAATATCCTGATTATGGCCGAGATTATTGGCATCCACAATGGCATAAACAGTACTCCGTACATCCTTATTATCGGCTGTTGAGGCGGAGGCAATCTTCCAAAGTGTATCGCCCTGATGAACTGTGACTGAAACAAATTCTTTATCGGTTTGATTGTTCATCCAACCGATTTGAGTCAAAGAAGCCACTAAGATGACGGCAATAAGGATAAAGCGAATATTTTGAAGTCTTCCGTTACTTTTTTTAGTTTTGCGTTTCATATATATCACACTCCTGTATGTATAAGTCCTTTTATTAAGAACAAACGTTTAGCGAACGAATGTTCTTTCGTTGAATTTATTATATCGCCGAACAGTTGTTCTGTCAAGAAAAAAGGAAACAAATGTTTGCTTTTCTATTTAAGATTGTTTATAATAAAATCATCTTAAATGGGAGTGATATGCTATATGCTGAATCCGGAAACTTCTTTGACTACTCGACAACGTCAAATATTAGACTATATACGAAAATGTGTTCATACTCTCGGCTACCCTCCGTCAGTCCGGGAAATTTGCAGTGAAGTAGGGTCTCAGTTCTACCTCTACCGTTCACGGCTACCTTACAGATCTGGAAAAACTGGGATTTATTCGCCGAGACCCGTCGAAAAACAGAAAAATAGAACTTCTTGACGAGGGCACGTGGCGTTCCAAAAAAATTGTCCCCCTTCCCCTGGTCGGCACGGTCCGTGCCGGTGCTCCCATTACGGCCGAAGAATGTGTGGAAGACGTCTATCCCTTTGCTGCCGAGTTCATCGGTGATGATGACTGTTTCATGCTGACAGTCCGTGGCGACAGTATGAAAGATGCCGGAATTTTAGAAGGCGATTTACTCATAGTCCGTCAACAAAGTATGGCTCGAAACGGCCAGATTGTCGTAGCTCTTGTCGATGATGAAGCGACGGTAAAACGCTATTACTTTGAGTCTGATCACATTCGCTTACAGCCTGAAAATGATGACTATGAACCGATTATTACACGAAACTGTCAATTATTGGGTATCGTCATCGGCGTCTTCAGGACCTATTAAAGAATGCAAAAAGCTCTGATTCGTAAATAACACGAATCAGAGCTTTTAATTTGCTCTTTTTATAAATACGATAAGATAACCTGCGTCATCGTTTTTGTATCTGCCTTCTTGAAAACCGTCCTTTATACAAATCCGCAGTTCTCCACCCGGCGTTCAGAGCCTGTTCGACAGCCGACTCTATAGCCCGTGCCGCCTCTTCTTCGTGCAAAGAGTGACGTAATAACATGGCTGCCGATAAAATGGTAGCCGAAGGATTGGCAATTCCCAAGCCCTGAATATCCGGAGCCGACCCGTGAATAGGTTCGTATAAACTTGTCAACTCACCGATGCTGGCTGAAGGCATCATACCGATGGAACCTCCCAAAACGGCGGCTTCATCACTGAGAATATCGCCGAATAAATTACCTGTAACGATAACGTCAAATTGTTTCGGATTTATAGCCAGCTGCATAGCACAATTATCTACATAAAAATGATTCAACTCAATCTCACCGTAGTCTTTACTCATTTCCGTTACAGTGCGTCGCCAGAGACGACTGGTAGCCAATACATTGGCCTTATCTACGGATGTAACCTTACGACGCCTGTTCTTAGCCGCTTCCATGGCAAATTTTGTAATGCGCTGTACCTCAGGTACACTGTAGTTTTCCATATCCCAGGCTCGTTCTACGCCGTTATGAATTTCTTTTTCACATTTTTCACCGAAATAAATACCGCCAATGAGTTCACGATCAATAAGAATATCCGTGCCCGTAACGATTTCCGAAATATGGTTAAACCTTTAACGCAAGTTACTATTTTTCACATTAATTATGATATAAATACATAGACCTTTTCTTTACATTTCATTTTTACAAGAAATTTTATCGACTCCACTTCTTAATCATGATATGATAAGTATGTTGTTATTATGTTTTATGGGAGGCTTGTCATGAAAGAATATAAACCGTATAAATCCGGAAAAGTTCGTGAAGTATATGATGCCGGTGACAGTATTATTATGGTAGCTACGGATCGAATTTCCGCATTCGACCATATTTTGAAAAACCGTATTACTCACAAAGGTGCCGTGCTGACACAAATGTCCAAATTTTGGTTTGACTTTACATCCGACATTTTGCCGAATCACATGATTTCAGTCAATACGGACGATATGCCCGAATTTTTCCGTACAGAAGAATTTAAGGGAAAGAGCATGAAATGCCGTAAACTTACGATGCTTCCCTTGGAATGTATCGTACGAGGCTATATTACAGGCAGCGGTTGGGCAAGTTATCAGAAAAACGGTACGGTCTGCGGTATTAAATTGCCTGACGGCTTGCAAGAGTCTCAGCAACTTCCGGAACCTATCTTCACCCCCAGCACTAAAGCGGAATTGGGTGACCATGATGAAAACGTATCCTTTGAAGAAAGCATTGACGTACTGGAAAAAGCCTTTCCCGGTAAAGGCCGTGAATATGCTGAAAAGGTTCGGGACTACACGATTGCCTTGTATAAAAAATGTGCAGACTACGCTCGTACTCGCGGCATTATCATTGCCGATACGAAGTTTGAATTCGGTATTGATGACGCAGGCCGGGTAGTCTTGGGTGATGAAATGTTGACTCCCGACAGTTCTCGTTTCTGGCCGTCGGAAGGCTATGCTCCCGGAAAATCTCAACCGTCTTACGACAAGCAATTCGTTCGCGACTGGTTATCGGCTAACCCCGACAGCGACTACTTATTGCCTGATGACGTTATCAAAAAAACGATTGCCAAAGTATATAGAAGCTTATGAATTACTGACGGGAGAAAAATTCTCATTCTAATCACAACGCCTTGGTTTCCGACTACGAAATCAAGGCGTTTTCATGTATGAAATACATATGTATCTCTTTATGTGTCAAAATAAAGATATTCTCTTCTTGCCCCCTTTCAAAATACAACATATACTTATATATGATACTCTAATTTTTTCAAAGGAGCGTGTATTATGACTGAAGAAAAAGGGTTCTTAGACCGCCTGTTTAAATTACAGGAAAACGGTACAACCGTAAAGATTGAGTTTCTTGCGGGTATTACTACTTTTATGACCATGGCTTACATTTTGGCCGTCAATCCCATTATTCTAAGTGCTGCAGGAATGGATAAAGGGGCCGTTCTTACGGCAACAGCCCTGGCTTCCTGCTTGGGGACTATTTGTATGGCCGTCTTTGCCAACTATCCTTTCGCCTTGGCACCCGGTATGGGCTTAAATGCATTTTTTGCCTATACCGTCGTTTTACAAATGGGATATTCGTGGGAAACGGCTTTGTCCGCCGTTTTTGTTGAAGGTATTATTTTTATCATCTTATCTCTGACGAATATTCGAGAAGCACTCTTTAATGCCATTCCTATGACCTTAAAGAAAGCCGTGTCTGCGGGTATCGGCTTATTCATTGCCTTAATCGGCTTATTCAATGCACAAGTTATCGTTGCTAACCCGGCTACCAAAATTTCACTTTTTTCTTTTAAAGCCTCCTTAACGTCCGGTACCTTTCATACCATAGGTATTACGGTTGTTCTGTCCCTTTTAGGTGTTCTTTTTACGGCTATTTTAATGGAACGTAAGGTGCGCGGTAACATTCTCTGGGGCATCCTGTTCACTTGGATTTTAGGCATTATTTGTGAGCTTACGGGTCTTTATGTTCCCGATCCGACACAGCATATGTTCAGTGTTATTCCCGACTTTTCCGCAGGCTTGGCAGCCTTCACTCCTGCCAGCATGGAACCGATTTTCGGCAAGATTGCTTTTGAGCAAATGTTATCCCTCGACTTTTTCGTCGTCATGTTTGCCTTCCTTTTTGTCGATATTTTCGATACCTTAGGAACCCTTATCGGCGTATCCTCCAAGGCGGGAATGTTAGATAAAGAAGGTAAACTCCCTCATATTAAGGCGCTCTTATGGCTGATGCCGTTGCAACTACTGCCGGTGCCGTCCTCGGTACGAGTACGGTTACAACCTTCGTTGAAAGCGCTACAGGGGTCAGTGAAGGCGGCAGAACAGGATTGACTGCCATGTTCGTAGCCTTCTTCTTTCTTGTTTCCCTTTTCTTATCCCCCTTGTTTCTGGCCATTCCCGCCTTTGCTACGGCACCGGCTCTGATCATCGTCGGCTTCCTTATGTTGGGAGCTATTACAGGCATTGAATTCGACGACTTGACCGAATCCATTCCCGCCTACTTGACAATTATCGCCATGCCCTTCTGCTACAGCGTATCGGAAGGGATTTGCTTCGGCGTTATTTCCTATGTTCTCATTAATCTCTTAACAGGCAATCATAAAAAGATTAGTCTTCTCATGTATATTCTTGCCGTCCTCTTCATCGGTAAGTATATTTTCATTTAATATTTTTTCGTGCTTCAATCACCGCGTCATTGGATGCGGTGATTTTTTTTACCGTTTCATATAATACTCGTTGTTCGAAGGGTTTATACTTCTTTAAACCTATGGTCAGATTATTTTTCGTCTTGTAGGTCTCTGAGAAGCTTTAGAACTTCCAGTCGTTTCTTGGATATTCCGCTTTGACGACAACGATCGGAAGACCATTCTTTATCAAAAAGATCCGCTCTTCCGTGTTTTAAGTGTAGTCTGAGAGTCGTAAGACTACGCTGTCGTTCGGAAATATAGGGTTTGAATTCATCTATAAAGGCCGCAAGCTCTTCTTCTTTTCCCGCATACAAGTAAAAGTCGATTAAGGCATCGTACATATGGGTAAACCCCGTTACAGACATACCGTGAATGCGTCTGTCCCTATCCAGGTCACAGACATACCGATAAAGATCTATACACTCCCGAACAACTTCTTTACAGTCACTGATACCGCTTTTAAGAGCAAATTCTTTTATCTTACCGGCCATATAATAAATATCCCACGGAGCTTCGTATATAAAACGTCGATTCCTCATTTTCTCAGGAGGTAAAAAATGCCTTGCCAAGCTCTTCATAGTGCTTTATTGTTTCTATAACTCGCTCCAGCCTTTCGTATACACTTCGGCGTATCTCACGATTCTTCACTCCCATATGAGGCTCATAACCCAATAAAAGACACTCTTTTTGCAAGATAGACAAAGGTCCGTACAAATCAAGTGCACAACGGCAAAAGCCGTAACATGCACGCACATAAGGTCTCAAAAAACCTCTTCCATTCTCTTTTTCTTCATATCGTTCCATAACTTTCTCATATAAATAGAAGGCCTTTTGCTTTAATGAATATCTATCGGCAGGGCTGCCATCATGAATATAAAATGATGCACGCCTATATACAAGCCTGGCATATTCATACAATTCATATTCATTGGCTTGAAAATCGCACAGTCGTTCATAATACTTCTCAGCCAAACGAGCCAAGTCATTTCGGTCATATTGACCGAAGGTCTCTCCGTCATACCACGCTTGGCGATAAATATCAGCCAAAACAGATATGATATAACGGCTTTCCCCTTTTTCTTTAAGTCTTAAAAACAGAGATTCACTCAAGACAAGATATTTCTTTCGTTCTGAACTCTTTTTTAACGCATGTACATAGGCCTTACTGAGCGTATACAAATCTTTATCCGCTAAAGTCTCAGGGAATTTTTTTCTTCCGCGCCTAAACGACGTACGGCTTCTTCCCAACAAAATTCATGTTCGCCGGCCACAATATATCGCCTCCTTTAACCTCAGTATGAAGTAGTATTATTAAAACAGGCGAATATAATGAATTAAATTTACATAAGAAAAGACGCCCTACAAAGGGCGTCTATGTAAGTGATTTATTAATTTCTTCCAATAAGCCTGTAACGAGATCTTTCTCCGAAACCGTGCGTAAAATCTCGCCGTGCGAAAAAATAATACCGCTACCGGCACCTCCGGCTATGCCGAAATCCGCTTCACGAGCCTCTCCGGGACCGTTCACTACACACCCCATAACTGCAACTTTTAAGGGTGCATCAATATCGGCCAAAGCCGTCTCCACCTCTTTAGCCAAATGAATCAGTTCTACCTGAGTACGTCCGCACGTAGGACATGAGATGATTGTCGGTCCGAAATGCCTTAGTCCCAATGCGGATAAGATGCTTCGACCGGTCTTTACTTCTTCAGCCGGATCATCTGTAAGAGAGACGCGAATAGTATCCCCTATACCGGCATACAATAAACTGCCGATACCGATAGCCGACTTCACCGTTCCGTCTCGCAAAAGACCGGCTTCAGTAACCCCTAAATGAAAAGGGTAATCCACTTTTTCAGCTAACAGGCTATAAGCCTCTATCATTAAAGGTACATCCGAGGCCTTTAATGATATGACCAAATTTTTATAATCCAGGCGCTCACAAATCCGAATATGGCGTAATGCCCCTTCAACCATACCTTCAGCTGTAGGATGACCATTGTAAGTCGCTAAAATATCAGATGGTAAGGACCCGGCATTGATACCGATACGAATAGGTATGTCGCGTTTTTTAACAGCATCCACTACGGCGCCTACACGGTCATCGGAACCGATGTTTCCCGGATTGATTCGTAATGCGTCTACCCCACTTGAAACGGACTCCAACGCCAGTCTATAGTCAAATGTATATCCGCTACAATGGGCACGGGAGAGTCCTTCACAATATGTGATAACCCCTTGGCCGCTCTCATATCGGGAACGGCAAAACGAATGATTTCAGCTCCGTATGCCGCCAATCGTCTGGCATCCGCACTGCCCTTCACATAGTCGGCAGGATTGACGGTTGACATAGTCTGGACCGAAATAGGGGCCGAGCCGCCGATAACAGTTTGTCGAAGCTTAACTTCACGACACTTTCTTCTTTTCATAAAGTCCTCTAAAATCTGCTGATATCCTGCACAAGAGCAAAAATAAACATGGCTCCTAAAATGATGACACCTGCCATTTGAATATAGTACAAGGCCTTCTTCGGCATTTTCCTACGCGTAATGCCTTCCAATAAGATCAATATAATATATCCGCCATCCAACATGGGAATAGGTAAAAGATTTAAAATCCCCAAATTAAGACTTAAAAAAGCCGTAAAGGTTAACAAGTTTACGAAACCCACAGATGCCGCCTGACCGGCTAATTGAGCAACACCGATGGGTCCGGCCAATTCCGCTTTTTCCGTACCGGAAACCATCCTATATAATCCGGTAAGCATCATTGTGCCTAAGTCGACAATGCGATTTACTGCAAAATGTGCCGCCTCGCCTACTCCCGACATATTTCGTTTGGATAGAAGGCATGACTCCCAGCAGAGTTCGTCCTGTCTTTTCATCTGTCTTAGGAATGGTATCGACCGTAATTCTACTGCCGTCTCGTTCGTACACGACAGGCACTACTTCTCTTTGATGAGCCTCGATGGCTTCGGGTATATCTATCCAGCGATTGACGGGCGTATTCCCGACGGATATAATTCGATCTCCCGGCTCAATACCCGCCTCTGCCGCGGCGGAGTTCTTAATAATCCCGCCTACAATAGGGTCAGGCAACACACTGGAAATACCGGTACTGAAGACAATTCCCCATAAAAGCAAAAAAGCCAACAAAAAATTCATTAAAGCACCGGCACTGATAACAAGCAGTCTGGAGCGAACGGGCTTGTTTAAAAACGATCTCTCGTTAAGTTCTTCTTCATCCGACATACCGGCAATTTTATTAAACCCGCCTAAGGGAATAATCCGCAATGAATATACGGTCTCACCGTACTTACGGCTGTATAATTTTCGGCCCGAAGCCGATAGCAAATTCATCGACTTGCATGCCCGTTAATTTGGCTGTAATAAAATGCCCCGCCTCATGAACAAAAACAATTAAGCTGAACACAAAGACGGTAGCTGCCAAGGTAATCCCCACGCTAAACTCCTTTCCCGAACCTAAGCCGCCAATACAAGGTAGGCATATACCAACGGTGCCGCAAGCAATAAGCTGTCAAAGCGATCTAAGATTCCGCCGTGACCGGGTATAACATGTCCCGAATCCTTAATTCCGTAGGTTCTCTTCAACACAGATTCCACCAAATCTCCCAAGGGTGCCGCAATACCGATGACAACTCCTATGACCAAGGCATGGAGAACGGAAAAATGAAAACATAAGGAAAAGATAATAGAGGTAATAATCGTACCGATAAATCCGCCTAAAGCCCCTTCAACGGTCTTACCGGGACTGATAGTAGGACAAAGTTTATTTTTTCCCAGGGCCCGTCCCGTAAAATAAGCAAATGTATCGCTCGCCCATGTACAAAAAAGGAGGAGAAACATAAAAAAGCGTCCCGGCTCAAGCATTACCGCTGCAAATCATTGACATAGTAGGACCCGATAGTACCGCTACGCAATGCTAAAACCGAAAAAAATCCGAGAGCAATATAAACGGCTCCGTAAAGAGTCCGTGCGCTATCTGCCAAGGATATGCTTTTATGACGAATAACCGTACGTACCCAAATGCCGACGGGCAATAGAACAGCGGCTAAAGTCATCAACTTTACACTGTCAAAGGCAAAGGCGGCCAACAAAAACAGAAGCCAACATGTAACGGCTCTTTTGGGTATACCCTTACCTTCAGTTCCCGTCATCTTTACATACTCAAACCAACCGCCTACGGCGAGTAAAGCAATAAGGGCGAAAAAAGGCCAACCGCCTTCATAAATTATAAAAATTACGGCTGCACCGCCAATCAGGCCGGACGCCACACGTGTACTCAACATTTCTTACTCCTCATGCAAACCGCCGAAGCGACGATCTCTTCCCTGATAAGATTTGATAGCTTCTATAAGCGTTTCTTTCGTGAAATCGGGCCAACACAGGTCGGTGTACCAAAATTCGGCATAAGCGATTTGCCATAATAAATAATTACTGATACGTAAATCCGCCCCCGGGCGAATTAATAAATCCACTTCATTTTCAGGTGCTGTATACAAATAAGTGCTTATCAACTCTTCCGAAATCTGTGAAGCATCTATTTTTTTATTCTCCACATCTTTTACAATCGACTTTACAGCTGTCGCAATTTCCCCGCGACCACCGTAGTTGACAGCCACATTGACAATAAGCCCCGAATTCTTGTGCATAGAAGTTTCCGCCGTATTAAACAGCTCTTGTAGGTCTTTCGACAAACGGGTTCTGTCCCCGATAAATCTCAATTGTACGTTTTTAGCATCCAAATCGGCAAGATTTTTCTTTAAATACGTAAGCATGAGATTCATAATATACGAAACTTCTTCTTCCGGTCTCTTCCAGTTTTCCGTAGAAAAGGCATAGACCGTAAGCACCTTGACTCCCAGTTCATCAGCAGCTACAATAATCTGCTTCAAAGGTATCCGCTCCGGCTTTATGCCCCGCACTCCGAGGCATGCCGCGGCGTTTGGCCCAACGGCCGTTACCGTCCATAATAATGGCTACATGGTGAGGAACTCGTGTCATATCTAAGGTCAAATCATCATGTTGAACCTCTATATTCGATTTCTCTTTGGAAAATAAATTTCCGAGCATACCCTAATTCTCCTATTTATGCAGCAGCTTCTTTACAGTTTCGCCGGCTTCCATGCGAGGATTGGCTACCAATTCGACGGTACCATTTGCCTCTTGCCGGACTCTTACTACATATAAGCGATCCGAATCAGCATGAAAGAAACGGCTTGTCGACTCTGTCATGACAACTGTATAATTTATATTCTCTCGCTCTAATGAAGATTTGGCATACCCTAAGGGCATGCCAAATAAACTGTATATATCCATTATACTTCCATTACTTCTTTTTCTTTTTTATCTTTAATTTCATCTATTTGCTTTATCTTCGCATCCGTAATCTTTTGGATTTTCGTCTGCGCTTCCTTGCTGTCGTCTTCCGTAATTTCTTTCTTCTTTTCACTCTTCTTTACGGCATCGTTTCGAATCACGTCGGATATTGCGTACGGCAACCTTAGCATCTTCCGCCTCTTTGCCGACTTTTTTGCTTAATTCCTTACGTCGCTCTTCCGTAAGTTGAGGAATTTCAAGGCGAATAATCGTACCGTCGTTATTGGGATTTAAACCCAAATCGGACTTCAAAATAGCCTTTTCAATTTCGCCGAGCATGGTGCGTTCCCACGGAGAGATAGTAATTAAGCGAGGTTCCGGAGCCGATACGTTAGCTACCTGATTAACCGGTGTCGGTGTTCCGTAATAGTCGACGGATACACGATCTAACAAGGAGGTGCTTGCCCGACCGGTCCGAATGGAAGATAAGTTACGTTTAAAATTTTCAATTGTTTTATCCGCTTTAGCCTCGCACTCATTTAATAATTCTTGAATTTCCATTGCCGTCACTTCCTTATCGCAAATATATTAACTATATGATACCGTTTTTATTCCCCTTTGTCGACTATCGTACCTACTTCTTTCCCTGATGCGGCGTCTACAATGTTACCGGGAATATCAATGGAAAATACGAGGATGGGAATATCATTGGTCATACATAATGTCGTAGCCGTGGCATCCATAACGCCCAGTTCTTTTTTTGATAACATCCAAATACGTCAATCTGTCAAATTTCTTAGCGTCGGGATTCAGTTTCGGATCACTGTCATAAACTCCGTCAACGAACTTTTTAGCCATCAAGATAGCATCAGCTTCAATTTCGGCGGCACGCAACGCTGCCGTTGTATCTGTCGAGAAGTAAGGATTTCCCGTGCCGGCTCCGAAGATAACAACGCGACCTTTTTCCATATGACGAATAGCACGACGACGAATATAAGGTTCCGCCACCTGTTGCATATTGATAGCCGTCTGAACACGTGTAGCTACACCGAGCTTTTCCAAAGCATCCTGAAGGGCCAGAGAATTCATAACTGTTGCCAACATGCCCATATAATCGGCCGAGACTCGATCCATACCTTCGGCACTGCCTGAAAGACCGCGCCAAATATTACCTCCGCCCACAACAATAGCCACTTGAATTCCCTGCTTTGTTACCGTTGCAATATCCCGGGCAATGAGGTCAACCGTCTTGGGGTCAATACCGTATCCCTGTTTTCCCGCCAAGGCTTCACCGCTTAATTTCAAGACGATTCGTTTAAAGTTTCTGTCCATCTCTGTTCCTCCCGAAAGCATTTGATTAGAAAATAAGAGAACACGGTTGGGTGTTCTCTTATGGGTATCTCTTTTTATTTAGCTTGTGCCATTACTTCCGCTACAAAATCATCGTTACGCTTTTCAAGACCTTCGCCCAATTCATAACGAACATAACGGCGAACATCGATTTTTTCACCGATCTTCGCAACAGCTTCCGTAATAACCTGTCCTACAGACTTGTCGGAATCTTTAATAAATTCCTGGTCAAGCAGGCAATTTTCTTTATAGTATTTTTCAATACGTCCGATAATCATCTTTTCAACGATCTTTTCAGGCTTTCCTTCATTCAAAGCTTGCTGACGAAGTACTTCTTTTTCATGTTCAATAACATCTTCGGGTACTTCTTCGCGCTTCAAATATGCCGGTTTAGCAGCTGCAATCTGCATTGCAACGTCTTTGCACAATTCTTTAAACCCTTCGGTCTGTGCAACGAAGTCCGTTTCGCAGTTTACTTCAACCAAAACGCCGATTCGGCCATTGCCGTGAATATATGAGTATACAAGGCCTTCAGCAGCAACGCGGTCCGCTTTTTTAGCCGCTGCCGCCAATCCTTTTTCACGCAAGAAGTCGATAGCTTTTTCTTTATCTCCGTCTGTAGCCACAAGAGCTTTTTTGGCATCCATCATGCCGGCACCGGTAATTTCACGCAACTCTTTTACCAAAGCAGCTGTAATCTCCATGTCTTTACCTCCGATATTGTTATGTATATTTATCTGACAATTAGCCCGAATAACCGTCTTTTACTGCTTGACGAGCATCTTCCTGCCAAGATTCAAAATGTTCTTTCGCATCTTTACCGATCTGAGCATCATTATTATAATCACCCAATTCGGTTTGTTCTTCGCCGTCCATCGATTCGCCCTGACGACCTTCCATAATAGCGTCGGCAATCTTTCCGGTTAACAATTTAACGGCACGGATAGCATCATCGTTTGCCGGAATGGGGTAATCGATAAGATCGGGATCGCAGTTCGTGTCTACCGTTGCGATAATGGGAATATTCAATTTACGAGCTTCGGCGATAGCGATTTCTTCTTTTTTCGGATCGATAACGAAGAGCGCATCGGGAACCTTCTTCATTTCTTTAATGCCGCCCAAATACTTTTGGAGTTTTTCCATTTCATGTTTGAGAAGCGTTACTTCTTTCTTGGGAAGAACGTCGAAAGTGCCGTCTTCAGCTTGTTTTTCAAGAGTTTTTAAGCGTTTTACGCGTTTTTCAATGGTCTGGAAGTTGGTCAACATGCCGCCGAGCCAACGTTCGTTGACAAAGAACATGCCGCAACGTTCAGCTTCGTTCTTAATGGATTCTTGAGCCTGCTTCTTCGTTCCTACAAAAAGGACCTTGCCGCCTTCGGATGCCAAGTCGCGAGCAAAATTATACGCTTCGTCCAATTTCTTAACGGTTTTCTGCAAGTCGATAATATAGATACCGTTGCGTTCCGTAAAGATAAAGCGGGACATCTTTAGGGTTCCAACGACGGGTCTGGTGACCGAAGTGAACGCCTGCTTCCAATAATTGTTTCATTGATACTACTGCCATAATATGTTTCCTCCTGTTTCTCCTCCGCTCGGTCATCACTTGTCGCTACCGTAAAAACGGCACAGTAACAAGCTCGACGATGCGTGTGTATTTAAACCTTAATGATTATATCATAAAGAAAGTCGGGTAGCAAGGATTTGAAAAGCAATAAAAAAGGGCTTACGCCCCTTTTTACTCGAGAATATACACTTGTACGGTACGACGACCGAAAGCCATGCACGAATCATAACTTTCCATACATAAATCAATACGGTTGCCCAAAATATCACCGCCCGTATCTTCCGCTACGGCAATGCCGTAACCGGGAATAAAAACCTTAGTTCCCAGAGGAATGACACGCGGATCGACGGCAATTTCGCCGTAGCGTGCGCGTGCCCGTATAGGTAATACCGCGACCGTCTCCGTCAGTCGGCAAGTACGCTGTCGCCACCATGGTCAATACTTCCTTATATTTGGAAATATCACCTGTATTGATCTCCACTGTTTCCTTAGTACCTATTTTACGAATAAGGGGCTTCATTTCGGAGATGAGTTCCGTCTTTATGTGCTCCTTACCGACAACCTGTCCGTCCAGACTGACAATATTATTCGTTACTCGCTTACGCCCGTTAACACCTTCCTGGACAATTTCTTCACGTCCCTGACCGATAGATTCGTCGGGAATACTTTCAATAACATATTGAACTACATCGTCTTCCGATACGGTTTTCCGCGACAAATTACCGATTCGAACGGTCATGTCCTTTTCTACGGGAGCTTCCGGATTCCCGTACGGTCTGTAGTTTTCACGATCATACCCGTATTGAGCCGCTACCTCTCCTACCGTCTTTTTGCCTGACGAGACCGTAACGGTCTGTCCTTTATAATCCAGCGTTACGGGAACGGCCCGACGAACAGTGGCTACAGACCCGTCCGTAAGCTTCGGTGTCGAAAGATAGACTTCGTCCTTAGACGCCGGTGTAATCCCCAACTCTCTCGTTAAAGCATCTTTATTTAAAGAGCGCGTATATATTTCCCGGCTCTTACCGTCTTCAATAACAGTAACCGTTTTTCCCTTATCGATAAATCCTGTCAGAGACACGAGAATCAACAAAGCAACCAAAACGGAATAGGTCCGTGTAATCGATTCTTTCCATTTTCTCATGCAATCCCTCCAATTATGACCAATTGTAACAAAGGAGGTATGGCGTGTCAATTTCAGCCGTTTTCAGTCCCCGAAGCAGCTTGTTCCGCAAGCTTTGCTGAAAGGTCTCCTGAGCATTGACGGCAGGACCCGTTCTATTATCTGCCAGATAGGTATACTCTCCGTTTTGATCCATAATATGACCGTTTGACATTATCTTCATAATTGAGTCGGAGAATTTCTTTGATTCTTTCTTTATGAGGCCCGTATTCTACAGGTACAAGCAGTTCGATACGTTCATTTAAATTTCGGGGCATCCAATCAGCGGAAGAAATAAATACATCCTCCGCACCGTCATTGTAAAAATAAAAGAGACGGCTATGTTCCAAAAACCTTCCGACAATGCTGTGTACACTGATATTCTCACTAAGTCCCGTCACTCCCGGACGAAGTACGCAGATACCGCGAACAATAAGACGTACAATCACTCCGGCCTGAGAGGCTTCATACAACCGGTCAATAACGTGTCGATCTAAAAGGGAGTTCATCTTGGCAATAATAACGGCCTTCTTACCCGCTTTAGCCACAGAGATTTCTCTGTCAATGGACGAATACAGTTGTTCTCGTAAGTCATAGGGAGCTACCGCCAGTTTTTTCCAAGCCGGACTTTCAAAATAGCCGGACAAAAGGTTGAAAAAAGCCGATGCATCTTCCCCCATAGCCCGATCCGCCGTCAGAATGCCGACATCCGTATAAATACGGGCCGTTTTTCCGTTATAATTTCCTGTAGCCAAGTGTACATAACGGCGAATACCGTCACTCTCCCGTCGTACGACGAGGGTGATCTTCGAATGGGTTTTTAACCCGGCTACCCCGTAAATGACATGACATCCCGCTTCTTCCAATTTGCGTGCCTTATGAATATTATTTTCTTCATCAAACCGTGCTTTTACTTCCATGAGGACCGTTACTTCTTTGCCGTTTTCGGCAGCCTCCGCCAAAGCATCGATAATAGCCGATTGCGTACCGACACGATATAAGGTTTGTTTAATAGCTAAAACGTCCGGATCTTTGGCTGCCAAATAGATAAAATCGTCTACGGCTGCAAAGGTTTCATAAGGATGATGCATCATAATATTATGTTTTTGAACGACAGACCATAATTCTTCTTTCCTATACGGCAACAGTTCCCATACGGGTTGCGGAGAAGCCGCGGGAAATCTCAAACGATCATATTCGGGCAAGGCCGTGATTTCAAAGAGTCCCGTTAAATCCACAGGCCCGTCTATTTCATAAATATCAGCTTCTTCCACGTCTGCCACGGTCTTTAAAAAGCGTCGCATAGCCGGACTGACACGACAGTCCGTTTCCAAGCGAACAGGAGCCCCTTTTTTTCGTTTTTTCAGCGATTTTTTTACTTCCGCCAACAAGTCTGCGGCATCCTTACTGATTTCCAAGTCGGCATCGCGAGTCAATCTAAAGGGGCTGATCTCCGTAATTATATAACCCGGGAAAAAAAGATGACCGTAAGCCGCCAGCAGGTCCTCGCAAAAGACAAAGGTATGGCCACCCCTTTTCTGCGGTATTTCAATGAGTCTCGGTACGGTTTTTAACGGAACGGGAAGTACGGCCGCCTTCGTCAGGCCGCCGCCTTCACGTTGCAAAAATACGGCTAAGTTTAAAGATAAGCTCGCCAAGAAAGGTACAAAGTGGGCCGTATCGACAGCCAAGGGTGTAACTACAGGGTAGATTTCTTCCTTTACGTATTTTTCCAAATAAAGTTTTTCTTCTTCATTGGCTTCATCAAAGGAAATAATATGAATCCCCTCTGCCGACAATCGCTTTTTAACGTCTCTATAAATTTTATATTGACGGCGACACTGAGAATGTTCCATCAATTGAATGGCTTCAAACTGCTCCTTTGGGGTCAAGCCGGCAATATCCTTACGAGTTATCTGTTCTGCCAATAAATGTTTAATACCGGCTACGCGAATCATAAAAATTCGTCGTTGTTAGAGGCACTGATAGATAGAAAGTTAACTCGTTCCAATAAAGGAATAGACGAAATCGCAGCCTCGTTAACCACTCGCTCATTAAAGTTTATCCACGTACATTCACGGTTTAAATATCTGTTTTCCTTTGCATGAATCATCAATATTACCGTCCTTTACAGGTCAAAGCACCTTCATTTCATATATATTATAGTACACACATAAAAACTTTTCATATATTCATTAAAGAACTGATGCCAAAAAGATTTGTTCTTCATCCCTTTATCTTTCGCCCTTTTATCTGTACAATAAATAAAAAGACACCGTCACTACGGAAATGAGGTTACTATGGAACATATAGCCATTATCGACATGGGGTCAAACTCCATTCGCTTCGTCATTGCTCAAATTAAGGACAACAAAGCCTATTCTTTTGTCTATCAGGATAAGGAAACCATTCGTCTGGGTCAGGGCTTATCACGTACAGGTTCTCTTACGGAAGAAGGCATGGCTAAGGCTTTAAAAAGTCTTCATGTGTATAAACACATTATGGATATTAAGGGAATCAAAACTTGCCTTGCCGTCGCTACGGCGGCTGTTCGCAATGCCGATAACGGTATGCTCTTTCTGGAAAGAATCAAGAAAGAAACGGGTATTTCCATGTCCGTCATTGCCGGTGAACGCGAAGCTTATTTAGGTTACTTAGGCGCCATTAACACCATTGATATTCAAGATTTTATCCTATTCGACTTAGGGGGTGCCAGCGTCGAATTAACGCTGGTTAAAGATCGCAATATCGTTCATGCCGTATCCGTTCCCGTCGGTGCCGTTACTATTACGGAACGATTCGACACGTCCGGGACCGTCTCGGAGGATCGCTTACACACGTGTTTGAAGTTTTTACGCAAAACCTTAGCCGAGGTGTCGTGGCTAAAAGACGTGTCACTCCCCCTTGTCGGTATCGGCGGCACGGCCCGCAACTTTGCTAAAATGGATCAACGAGCTCGCAACTATGAGTTGCCGACCATTCATAATTACCTCTTGTTACATGAAGAATTCGAAAAAATTTTCCGGACGCTTGTTGAAAAAACGCCGGCAGCCCGCAAGAAGGTGCCCGGTTTGTCAAGCGAACGGAGTGATGTTATTATTGCCGGCGGTGCCGTCATTAAAACCATATTTGATTTAGTGGGTGCCCACGAACTAATCGTCAGCGGGTGCGGTTTGCGTGAAGGTCTTTTCTTTGAGTATTATGCGAAAATGTATAAAATGAAAAGTCCCCGTCTCGACAATATTCTGGCCTTCAGTATTAATAACTACTTGGGAAATATTGCCGACTTGAATCGGCCGCACTTAAATCAAGTAGCCAAGGTATCGGCCATGCTTTTGACGGACTGAAACCCTTACATAAATGCAACGACCGAATTCGCGAGTTACTTGTCACGGCGGCTCTCTTGCATGACATCGGTAAGCGCGTAAACTTTTACAATCATGCCCGTCACTCGGCCTTCATTATCGGCCATGCTCCCTTATACGGTATGACCCAAAGAGAACAAATGATGACGGCCTTTATTGCAGGCTTTCACCACGGCATCAGTCGAAAAATTCAAAGAGCCTATAAATATGCCAATATTCCCTCTGATGACGAATGGGCCGTTATTCGCAAAATGTCCGTACTTCTGGCTTTGGCCGAAGCCTCGGACCATACGTATGAAAATATTGTGGAAAGAATGGATATGGAAATTAAAGACGACGTAGTCATCATTATTCTCCATGCCAAAGACGGAGCTCCCTATGAAAGCGCCGATTACGCCATGCAGGAATTTACGAAATCTTTCAAAAAGGAATTCGGCCTTCCTCTCGTCCTTATTTGGAAATAACCAATATGTTATCTATCGAATCTTATTCATGCTAAGTCGGCACTATTGCCGACTTAGCATGAATATTTTATAAAGAACATATTTCTTTATCACAAAATATTATCAGTTACTTGTATTTTTCAGGATGCTTATATATAATTCAATGTAAGCATAGAAAAAATTATAAGGAGTTTTATACGTGAATAATAAGTTTAATGTTAAAGGGGCCGTACTCTCCTGTCTTCTTATCTGTAGCGTAGGTTCATCCGCTTATGCGACAGGTACCGAAACACTTTCAACTGGAAAGGAAATACCCTTAACCCACAATTGGCTCGATCGAACGGACATAAAAGCCAAGTTTCAGACGAATCACGAGCCTCAGTATGCAGTAGAAACCTTACAACCTTTGGGCCACTACGATGAAAAAACGTCGAAAGACCTCGTGTTCGTTCAAGGCAGTGTTTCTTCCAATTTCGGTGACGTCTTTACTTATGACGAATACGTAAACCAGGGCGTCCCGATGAGGGGTCGTCATCTATGAAGAGCGTCAGGTCAACCGATACGATCGCATCGGTACGACGGGCAGTATCGGTTTGGGCTATCGCCACTTAAGCCGAAACGAAAACGCCTACGTAGGAGCCAATGCCTTCTACGACTATTCTTTTAAGGATAACTACAGACGTGCCGGTGTGGGGGCCGAATATGTGGTAGGCGAAAATAAATTTTATGCCAATTTTTATAAACACTTAGGAAACGGAGATTTCTTCTATTCGGAGAGCATAATAGATGAACCCTATCCGGCTCCTTACAATACGCCTGATCCTGATACGGGCGTATCCTTAGTCCACAGAGTCGCTCCATGACGGCTTCGGGATATGATATCGGTTATTCCCGAACTTTTAAGAACGCTCGTTATCTGCGTCCTTATATTAATCGATATCACTGGAATATCCACAGGGATGTCCGCGGTCTATACGGCATGTTACTCCATACCTTTCAACACCTATAAAGACGGCTATAAAATAGGTACGGAAATTAATCTTACGCCTCATATTGCTATCGATACGGGCTATAACAAGCCCTCGGGGCACTCCGGCGAGTTCTATATTCAGGTTATGTACACCTTGGGTAAAACCGATTTTGCACTCTTTGGCGGTAAACACGGTAACTCGGATGATACGACAACGGCTCGTTCCCAAATGTTTGATAAAGTACGCCGTCATGATATGACAGCTACTAAATACAAGGGAGAGTTTCATATACATTATCCTCACGACCACTTATAGGATTACAGAAACCGACAAAAAAAGAGGACTGCTATGCAGTCCTCTTTTTTTGTCTTACGAATGTTTTTCCAAGTATGAAGCGGCAATTTGTGCGTATACCGCTGCGCCTCCCGTAAGAACATCTTCGTCGGATGTGAAATGATTACTGTGATTAGACCAAACGGTACCTTTTTCTTCATTATAGTTGCCTACAAAGAAATACGCACCGGGCTTCTTTTCCTGGAAGAAGGAAAAATCTTCACTGCCCATATTTTTTTCACATTCAAAGAGTGCGTCCCTGCCGAGTACATCCGTTACAGCCTCTTCAACAACGACAGTACATGCTTCGTCGTTAACCGTAGGAGGAACCGTCGAATGATATTCGAGTTCCGCCGTACCGCCATAGGCCTGAGCTGTAGATTCTGCAATCAGCCGGATGGATTTCTCTACCTTTTTGCTGATCTCATTATTGAAATGTCGAACCGTTCCTTCCAATACAGCCTCGCCGGCCACAATATTCCAACGGTCGCCGCCATGAATCGTACCGACCGTTACTACTACCGAATCGAGAGGGCTGATCTGTCTTGCCACAATTCCCTGAAGATTCATGACCGTAGCTGAGGCGATGAGAACCGCATCAACCCCGAGTTGGGGTTGGGATCCGTGAGACTGTTTTCCCTTAATACGAATCGTAAACTGTTCCGTAGCCGCCATTTCTTCGCCTTTGCGAACACCGACTTTACCTGCCGGGAAGGTGCCCCAAATATGGGCTCCGAAGATAGCCCCGCTTTTTTCGAACCAGTCACCGAAGTTCATCATATACGGAGCTCCGACGCCGATTTCTTCAGCCGGCTGGAAAACAAGATATACCGTGCCGGGCAATTCGCTTTGTGCGTCTTTAAGCATCTTAGCGGCGCCCAGCAACATAGCAATATGATTATCATGACCGCAAGCGTGCATGACTCCTTTATGTTCCGACGCAAAGTCGAGACCTGTATCTTCCGTTACGGGCAAGGCATCGATATCAGCTCTTAAAGCTACTGCCGGACCGGGTTTATCACCCTTAATAACACCGATAAGCCCCGTGTTTTTTTCCGGATTGATTTCAAAGGGAATATTTAACTCCTGCAATTTTTCACCGATAAGTTTTGTCGTTTCATGTTCGGCAAAACTTAGTTCGGGAATACGGTGAAACTCACGTCTCATAGCAATGACATAGTCATGATAAGACGCCATTTTATCTTTAAAATTCATACCAAGTCCCCCTTATATATAACGCTTACGGTTGTAAGAGCGGAATGAAAAGAGATGCAATAATAACGGACGTAATCGTTACGGTAACGAAACCGCCGACAATCATTTGCGGCAACATTTCGTCCATTAGCATTTTCTTTTCTTCCTTTGTTTTGGCTAAAGCCGTCGTGCATTCATCGGTCAATACATAGTTAGCGGAAATCCGTAAAGTGCCGTAAGGCTTGTAGCAATAGCCATATACGGGCTCATCTTCAAGAACTTCGATACAAAATAAGCCAAAATAACCATGCCGATTACACCGACTACAATAATAAGCACCATAGGTCCGAGAATTTCTGCCAACAATTCAGGTGTAGCACTGCTAAGTCCCCCGAAAATAAAGACCATCAAGATGAACATGATGAAATTAAAGCAGCCGTTTTTAACGAGAATATTGGGACGAAGGAAACCCAATTCCGTGGCAATAATACCGAAAATAAGAGCCAATACTGCCGGATTGATTGCATAAGCCCCCATAAACGATTTGGTCCAACTGCCGACAACAAGGCATAAGGTACCTATAATGGCAAGGGTTGCTAAGGAGTAGCTGACTGAATAGTATTTATCCGGAACCTGCGGAAAGAGGGTTTTTCTCGGCGCTTCTTCGGCTGTAAATTTACCGTTTTCCGCGTCAATATCACCTACTGCCGCATCGTCTTTGCGCTTACCTTCGCGGTATTCTTTCAAAAGTTTGTTACCTTCTTTTTTCAGCATAATAGCCGTCAAAGGATACCCTGCAAAACCCTGACATACGTACATGCAAATAGCCAGAATAGCCACCTTTTCGAGCCCCAGTTCGGCAGCTGCCGTCTGCATCATCGTCGCAGCAATGATACCGCCGGTCAAAGGAGGTAAGCCTGCAACAATGTAGTTGAAGTCGATGACATTAAAGAGTCCCAGAATCAGGCAAAATACAACCATGCCGAAAAGACCTGCCAAGCAAACAACAATGACCTTCCATTGTTTTGACAGCTCCTTAAGACTAATAGCCGTACCCATGTGAGTAATGGCCAACATGATTGCAATAATCCCGCCTAAAGGCGCTCCTAAACCGCCCATCTTAACGATGTCTTTCGGTAAGAATGTCCAGTATCCTACAAGAAATAAAATAGCAATAATGAATACGGACGGAATCCATGCCTTCGTATACGTACCGATAAATTCACCGATAGCATACAGAGCACATAAGATGAAAAAGGCAAATACGGGTGTGGACGCCAAAAAAGCTTGAAATTCCTGCATAACTTTCTCTCCTTTGTTTTATATTTGTTATATAAAACGGCAGCCTCTATGAAGAGACTGCCGATATAACCTGACATATTATGATTGAGTCAAGTATTCCAATCGTTGTACAATCTTTCCGTTTTGTACGTAAATACGCGGTACACGTCGATTAATGTTACACGTAATTTCATGAATAATCGTATGACACGTATCGGCAATTTCGTCGGCACTTACGCATTCGCTTCCCTGTTCTCCGAAAGGACGACTTCATCGCCGACTTTCACATCGGGAATATGACTTACGTCGATCATACATTGATCCATGCAAATATTCCCTACTTGGTGAGCTCTGACTCCGTGTACGATAACATCGATTTTCGACGAAAGAGCCCGATTGTATCCGTCGGCATAGCCGATGGGAAGCGTAGCAATCTTCGTAGGACCCGTTGCCGTAAAGTGGCGGCCGTATCCTACACAATCGCCTTCATATATAGTTTTTAGATGGGTAATACAACAACGAAGAGACATGACGGGTTTAATCTTCGTACCCGTCACAAGAACCTCTTTGGAGGCATCATACCCGTATTGAATAATACCGGGCCGAATCATTTCCCTATGAAAATCGGGAAGTTCCAATGTTCCGGCACTATTACAACAATGATGAATATTAAAAGTAACACCTACCGCTTTCAATGCATCGATAAAATCCGAAAAACGACGATGTTGTTCGTGTGCCCATTCCTTGTCCGCAATATCAGCTTCACTAAAGTGTGTAAAAATCCCTTGCATAGCAATTCCCGGCAAAGCGGCAATTTTCTTGACTTCTTCTATCGCTTCGGGAGAAGGGACATACCCGATACGACACATGCCCGTATCGGCTGCAATATGAATTTTGACTTCACGACCCGTTTCTACGGCTTTACGAGAAAACATTTCCGCATCGCGGTAAGAAAAAACAGCCGGTTCAATATCATTATCCAACAATTCTTCGGCCCGTTCTCCTGCCGTATGCCCTAAAATCAGGATGGGCGCCGTGATTTTTGCCCGCCGCAGTTCCGTTCCTTCATCAAGACTGGATACGGCCAAGCGGTCCGCTCCGTTTTGTAAGAATACCTTTGGACAACATGACGGCACCGTGTCCGTATGCATCCGCTTTAACAACGGCTGTTATCAAGCGATCCTTCCCGGTAATGCGACGAATTTCACGCATATTTTCGGCGGCTCTATCCAAGTCGATTTCCGCCCAAACGGGACGTTTCGTATAATTTTCCGTAATTTCCGTTACTGTCGGTCGAGCCATATTCATCATCCTCCTTAGGTTTATACTGACCCTGAATACATGAATAATAACCTCTTACTACGATAAATTATACGGTATTTAAATTCTCGTGTAAATCCTCAACATACATGTATACACATAAAACCACATAAATCCGAGTTAAGCCGTTACTTCTTTTTATCCTGCCAAAAGGAAACGGCAACCAAGGTCTGAAACAAATAAATGGCTCATACGGCAAATCAATAAAATAAATTTACGAGCCCAAATGGATTCTTTATGAGCTACATCCTCACCTCACTACGTCTGAATATATGCTCCTATTGTATTATTGAATAGACGTAATGGAAATCGAATACCTACTTATGTTCGCTTATACTTATGAATTAATGCCATCAAACGTGCTTCCATTTCCGCTATAAGATGATGCCATGAGTGACTTTCTACGGCTTCTCGCACGTGAGGAGGCATTACCTCTCCTGTAGCCCACTTTTCAAATTGGCGTAATAAGGCCTCAGTCAATCTTTCTATATATGCCGGGATGTCTTCCTCAACCGGTTTGTCTACATCATATAAACGCGGCAGATCTACATACTCGATAAATCCTGACTCATTTACGATAGGGCCCAATAATTCCATAAGACCGATGATCTTCGTCGTAATAACCGGCAAATTACAAGCCATGGCTTCGACAGCCGTTAAGGCTATGCCTTCATAATAAGACGGTAAGGTATAAAAATCGGCTTGCCTTAAAAGAGCCGCTAAATCGGGCTGTGCCATGGCCGGCAAAAATCGGATCCGCTCGTTATATCCACTGAGACGCTTCAACTCTTCAATTTGCTCGTCCGTACCGTTACCTATATATATTAATTCGGCCGGAGGAGAATTATGCCGTCTTTGAAATTCAACTTGAGCCTTTACAAAGGCTTGTATAAATTCAAAAATCCCTTTTGAACGGGAAATTTTTCCGGCATAGACCACTTGCGGTGACAATTGCCGACGACGTTCTTTTTTGGCTTCATCGGCCTCTTCGGCATAAAAGATCGTATCCTTAAATCCGCCACCCGTCACTTCTATGCGCTCCCGTTTCAAGCCGAAAAGATCGGTCAGGCAGTTTTTATCATTCTCCCCCAGAGCCCAATAGGCATCTAAATGTTTAGCCCCTTCCATAAAGGACAGAAATCGTTCGTGTTTGCGTACTTGGCGCAAATCCGTCCCGTGACTGATACCCACCACGGGAATATCCGAAAACACTTCACGTACAATGGCCGTCATCAAAAATATATGATGAGAAATGACAACTTGAGGTTTGAATATTCTTTTCGCCTCTTCCAACCGTTTACGAAAAACTTTTATGTACAACTGTAAGTCCTCATCACTCATAGCACCGAACACTGTAGAGTCGTACGGCATTTCATCACTCATACCGGCTATGGGAAAAGGTAAGACATCAGAATTAAACACGACAGGAAAGGTTTTCCGTACAGGGAAGATCCGGATCAAAAGGGGCCTGTACACCGTATAAAGCCGCATTTTCATGGCCTCTCTCGTCCATGTAACGCAGTACCGTATCAAAATATACACCGCTTCCCGTTTTCATAGGAAGTTGTGCTAAACAATGAAGAATTCTCATTTCACACCTCACACATTGTAATACTCAGTATTATAGCATAGTATAAGGTCTTCTAATTCACTTATTTAAAAATTATATAAGCATGAGGCAACAAGGAATAACTCGCCTTTTCTTGCCCGTCAAAGAAAAAACTTATATAATATTTATTACTGTTACTATACAAAACGAACGAGGTGTACCATGTCTTTACAAGAAGAAGTCAATAAGAGGAGAACCTTTGCCATCATCTCTCATCCCGATGCCGGAAAAACAACCTTAACGGAAAAACTCCTGCTCTACGGAGGAGCCATTCATTTAGCCGGATCCGTAAAAGCCCGGAAAACGTCAAAACATGCGGTTTCGGACTGGATGGAAATTGAAAAACAGCGCGGTATTTCCGTTACCAGCTCGGTTTTACAATTTGACTATGAAGGCCACCGCATTAATATTCTCGATACGCCGGGCCATCAAGATTTCAGTGAAGACACGTATCGGACCTTAATGGCTGCCGACAGTGCAGTCATGCTTATCGATGTAGCTAAAGGCGTCGAAGCGCAAACAAAAAAACTTTTTAAAGTTTGCCGTGAACGCGGTATCCCCATTTTTACATTCGTCAATAAAATCGACCACTTCGGTCGTAACCCTTTCGACATTATGGATGAAATAGAAACGGTCCTCGGTATCAGAGCTTACCCTATGAATTGGCCCTTAGGCGTTAACGGCAGTTATGAAGGTATCTATGACCGTACGACCTCTTCTATAGAATTATTTGAAAAGGACACGAACCATGGCCAACGTAAATTGGCCTCTACTAAAGGTAGCGCCGATGATCCGGCATTTAAAGAACTCTTATCTGATGAAGTTCATCAATCGTTAATCGACGATATTGAACTCTTGGATGCTGCCGGTGATGCTTTTGACATGGAGAAAGTCAAAAACGGAACTTTGACACCCATGTTCTTCGGCTCGGCAATGACCAACTTCGGCGTCAAACCCTTCTTGGAAAAATTTCTTGAACTGGCTCCCAAGCCGCAACCGCGTAAAACTAAAGAAGGCTCCGTAGACCCCATGTCCGAGCAGTTTACGTCCTTTATTTTCAAAATTCAGGCCAACATGAATCCGCAGCACCATGACCGTATTGTCTTTATGAGAATTTGTTCGGGAAAATTCGAAAAAGGTATGACTGTCACACACAGACAATCGGGTAAACAAGTTCGGCTCATGCAACCCCAACAATTTCTCGCTACAGAACGAACGCTGGTAGAAGATGCGTGGCCCGGTGACATTATCGGCGTCTTCGACAGCTCATCCTTAGGCGTAGGCGATACACTCTACAGCGGCAAAAACCCCGTCACCTTTGCCGATTTTCCCACCTTCCCGGCTGAACTCTTTGCCCGCATTCGTGCCAAAGATTCGATGAAGCGCAAGCAGTTCCTAAAAGGTATGACTCAGTTGGCTCAAGAAGGAGCTGTGCAGATTTATGAAAATCCCGGTTCTATGGAAAGTTATATTGTCGGAGCTGTCGGTCAATTACAGTTCGAAGTTCTCGAATACAGACTTCTTCACGAATACGGTGTAACCTTGGAAATGAATCGTCTCCCCTACTCCGTAGCCAAATGGATTTATTCTCAAGACCGCGATTATCGCGACTTAAAGAATATTGACAGCGCCATGATTGTAAAAGATCATAAACAACGAATTGTCCTGCTCATCACCAATGAGTGGCAAGCCGATTGGATTATAGAACGTAATCCCGATTTTCTTTTTTGTTCTACGCCGGATGAATTGCCTCTTGATTCTTAATTGTACCGAATATGAAAAAGCACCTCTTTCAGAGAGCTCTGAAAGAGGTGCTTTTTTTAGGCGGCCTTACTTTTTAAACGTTCATGTTTCATTTTTGTTAAATACATAGAACCGCCGATAATCAAAATTCCTCCAATCAAAGTCATGGACGTCATGACTTCGTCAAAGAAAACTAAATCCCCAGAGGGAATTGAAAAATACGGCAATATACGCTACAAAACTTACAATGACAGCGTTTCCGTACATGTAAGAGCGGGTCATCCAGATTTGAGCCAACACAGAATTAATACCTAAAATCAGACAAAAAATCCATTCATGAAAATCGGGCCAATGAAAATCCGCCCCCATCAACACCGCACCAGCTACAGCCGCACAAACAAGAAAATACAAAACGATTTCGTATTGATGATGTTTTCCCGAAGCGGTCAGCTTACTGACCGTCGTATAGGCGGCAGCTGCTAAAACCGCCTGTGCCAAGACAAAGAGCGAATAGACGTTAAAAGCATCAAAATGCCACGGTCTGACAACCAGCGATGCTCCTCCGATAATAAAAATAAGCGGCAGAACAGCTTTTTTAGGAATGACTTCTTTCAGAAAAATCGCTGCAAAGAGCATGACAAAAAACGCCGACAGTTGTGATAATATGGATGCATCGCCCAAGGGCACTCCCCTCAGTCCGTAAAACATACAAACCATGCCGACACCACCCAAAACGCCTCGTAGTGCCAGTGTGGGGCGGTCTTCATGGGAAAGATGAATTCCCTGTAGTTTCATAAGAGCCACAATAATAACGGCACTTACTGTTCCTCTGAAAAATGCAATTTCTCCGGTACCCATAGATACGGATAAATCTTTGACGATAACATTCTGAAAGCTAAATGCCAAGGCGGCTAAAACCGAATAAATAACTCCTTTGTTCATTATAACTACTCTTTCTACCTGGTAGCATCATCAATAAACTTCGTAACGGTCCTCTTCATCTCACTCTTATCTACGGTTTCCGTAAATCTTAAAGGTAAGTCTTGCAACCTTTTTAAGGAGTAAGGTATGCCAATTCCCGACAGTGCTGTCAACCGTTCCAAAGAATCAAAGGGATTTTCATCGACAGGTAACCCCAAAGCTCGACACATGGCAGGCGGGAATTTATAGGGGTGAGCCGTCGACATGATAACGGTATGACGACCTGACACAAGACCCTGACGTTTTCTTTTTAAATACACACCATAAGCTACGGCTGTATGAGGATCCATGAGGTACGTTTCATCATTATATGCATAATTAATGACGTTTTTTGTTTCTTCATCATCAATCCAATCGCCGGCAAAGGTCAGATCGATTTTTTTCAAAAGCGCTTCGGGTACGGACATTTTCCCGGTTTCCTGAAGCTCCTTTTCCCAGCCTTTAACGGCATCTACATCACCGTTTGTCAAATAGTATAAAAAGCGTTCGAAATTACTGGATAATAAAATATCCATAGACGGGCTGGTCGTTACATAAAAGTCCCGATTCATATCATACACGCCTGTAGCAAAAAAGTCGGCCAAAACCTTGTTACGGTTGGAAGCACAAATTAGAGTGCCCACGGGAATACCCATTTTTTTTGCCAAATAAGCGGCCAAAATATTACCGAAATTACCTGTCGGTACGACAACATCAAAGGATTCTTTTTCACCGATGACGCCGTCATCAACCAAGATGCATACGTAAACACGTAATAGATAATCTGCGGTAACAAGCGTCCTATATTAATAGAATTGGCACTGGAAAATACGGCACCCTTTTCGGCTACATAGTCATTAATTTCCTTATCCGTAAAAATCCGTTTCAACATCGACTGAGCGTCATCGAAATTGCCGTCAATAGCCGTAACGGAAATATTCTTTCCTTCTTGTGTCTGCATTTGCAGCTTTTGCATGGGGCTGACTCCGTCTTCAGGATAAAAAACGGCTATATTAGTACCTTCTACGTCTTTAAATCCTTCCAAGGCCGCTTTGCCCGTATCACCGCTCGTAGCCGTAAGGATTAAAATCTGGCCGACTTCCTTTTCTTTTTCCTTGGCGGCTGTCAACAAATACGGAAACAGGGAAAGGGCCAAGTCTTTAAACGCAGCTGTACGACCGTGGAAAAGCTCGGCTACAGATACGTCCGTATCCAAAGAACGCAAGGGCACAATCCGTTCGTCATCAAAGGTAGTCGAATTATATGCCTTTTCAGCCATCTTACGAATATCGGAACGATTAAAGTCTGTAAAGAATTTTTCCAAAACAATGCATGCCGTATCAACATATGTTTTACCTTTAATATCGTCATATACAAGCGTATTTTCCGGAAAGCTTTCAGGCACATATAACCCCCCGTCGGCAGCTAACCCGTGCAATAGTGCGTATGTTGATGTTACCCTTTCATCGGAACGTGTACTTCTGTATTTCATAACTTTTCCTCCCAAGTCCTACTCGTCATGAGAAACGACATAGGTCCATCCGTCATCTTGGCGTACTCGGCCTTCTTTCATGAGTCTTCCCAACGCTCTTTAAATGCGGCCTTACTAAGACCGAATTTACTTTTAATAACCAAAGGATCCGTTTTATCCCCATAGGGCATCTTACCGTTACGAGCGTCTAAAAGAGACATTATTTTTTCACTATCCTCGTCCATAGCCGCTTCTTTAACTTTACGCAAGGATATATTAATGCGCCCGTCATCCCGTATAAATGCGATGCGTCCTTTAATCATCTGACCGATTAAGACAGGTGTAGTCCATTCGCTACGATGCAGAAAGGCAATCCAACGTTCACGGGTCATTAAATAGGCTCCGTTTTCCGTTATATTGTAAACAGCTCCTTCTACCCAGTCGCCGATTTTTGCATCTTTTGCCGCTACGGAAGCTCGGCGCATTTCATCTTCCACTTCCATCGTAACTGCTAAGCGATGCGACTTATCTTCATATAACTTAACCCATACGTATTCTCCTTCTTTCGGGCGACCCTTCATTTCCGCAAAGGGCATAAAAATGCCGCGTTCCGTACCTACGTCGACAAAGGCTCCGAAACGGGTCGTATTGATGACCGGAGCATATCCGATCTGTCCGATCTTGATTTTCGGCAGCCGCATACTGGCCGTCAATCGCCCCGACGGGTCATGATATAAAAAGACCCGCACCGTATCCCCCTGCTGAACCGGGTGAATCTGTTGATTCTTATGTAAGAGAATATCGTCATTTGTATTTCCCGTTTGCCCGTCTAAAAAAGCACCTACATCACTTATGCGAAGCACTTTTAATTCGACAACCGTATTTTCACATAACTTGACGCCCATGTTACTCTCCTGCAACCTTAAGTCGAGGAACATCTGCCCATACCTGTTCAAGACCGTAGTATTCACGATCGTCGGAGACGAAAATATGAACTATCGTTTCTCCGGCGTCCAATAAAATCCATCGTCCCGTTGTATAACCCTCACGATGATAAACCGTAAATCCTTCTTTTTTAAGATTTTCTTCTACATTGTCGGCTATAGCCTGTGCCTGTTTTACATTATTAGCCGTGACAATGACAAACTGGTCAGCCATGAGTGATGTTTGCGACATGTCCAGAACTTCAATAGCCGATCCTTTTTTATCCGCGGCAGCTCGTACGGCTACCTCATATGCATTGTTTTGTTCAATCATTTTTATACTCCTTATTGATTACTACCTTTAGTCTTGGGTGTGTTCGGTAAAGCACCGGCTCCACCCTTGTCACTATCCTTACCGTCGGATTTTTTGCTACCGTCTTTTGTCGACTTGTCTCTACCGTCCTTATTGTCCTTACTATCTTTTTCTCCGGAGCTGACAGGCCGTTCGGGTACGAATGTCACATCCGAAGCCAGAGAGTTATTGGTCATGCCTATAAGCTTTTGTGCTTCTATAGGATCATACACCCAATAATCCGCATTATCCAAGGCCTTGTCACTACGTATTGTCGACGACTCTCCCGGCAAGATATAAAAAGAAAAATCGGATACATTTGTACCGCCGAAAGCGTATACCAACTTAGCCATATCCTTAGTAGAAATATCGGAATCGACACTCGTCCAGAAGCGATAAATCTCCACTGCATTGGTCAATCCGTAATGTTTTAATTGTTCCGTCAAAAACAGCTTAATAAACCGCAGCTGTCTGCGTGCACGCGCCAAATCCCCATCACTGTCAAGATAGCGCATATAACCTAAGGCCTCGTCGCTGCTTAAATGTTGATATCCTTGAAATAAGTTAATGTCGGTCTGTCCCGCATTATCGGCATGATACATATTCTTTTCAACATACATATCCATACCGCCGTTCATATCCATGAGCTTACGAAACGATTCTTGTGTAAAATCAATGTGATTCTTAACAGATACATGAAACATATCTTCCACTACGGCCTGTAAAAGCGTCAACCCGCCTTCGCCATAGACGGAAGCCAAAGTCTGCGGTCCCTTTTCCTTTCGTCCTTCTATTTTCGTATTATCGGGAAGAACAATAAGATCTACATGGTGCTTATCTTTGTTTACGGCTGCCAAGGCGACAAAATTGCATTGTTGAGGTTGTTCATCATCTACGCCTACAATAAGCGTATAGACGGGAATATCCGCTTCCGTTTGGGAGAAGGCATCCTTACCTGCCAAATTCTGTCCATTCGTACGCCAGGCAAATGCCAGACCCGCTACGACAAAAAAAAGGATAATCAAACCTAAGGCTTTACGTAAGAAAGTACTCTTCCTGCCTACCGCTTTTCTTCTGCGCCTCGGCGAGCGGTCGCTTCGTTCTTTTTTTGTCATGTTTATACTCCGTCCGCTTTTTTCACTTCCGCCAACAAAGCGTTTCTGTTGGCAACCGTTCCCGTATAAATAGCTTTTTCCTGTTTAATTAAATAGTCCAGAGTCGTATCATATCCCTTTAGAACTGCCCGATCCAAGTCTATAAAGGCTATTTTTCTGAGCTCTTCCGCTTCGGGGAAATCACGATTCACTTCAATATAATCGGCAAGAAAAATAATTTTTTCCAAAGGGGACATTTCAATATGCCCCGTCGTATGGTAGGCAATGGCTCGAAGTACGTCATTGTCAAATATATTATACGTTAGTGAGGCGTAAGCTGCCGCCGCATATCCGTGCAACAATTCGGGTCGTTGCATGACCTCGTCATCCAACGTGGAACCGTACAAGATACGTGCCGAATCCTGCATGCATTTCAAGTTTTCTTCCTTTGCGGCATCATGCAAAAGTCCCGCCAACTCCGCCTTCTCTTCATTCTGTCCGTAGTGATGTGCCAGCTTGACCGCCGCATCGGCAACGGCCAACACGTGCTTAAAGCGTTTAGCCGATAACCTTTGTTTCATATCTTCTACAATCTTTTCACGCAGCTTTTTATTCACTGTACATCCTCTTCTCTTTTATATAAGTATATACTTTTTCAGGCACCATATAACGTACGGATTTGCCGTTTCGAATGCGATTGCGTATATCCGTAGACGATATGTCTATTGCCGGGACAGGTAAGATTTCAATATTCTTTCCTCTCTTTTTAAACGAAGCGACAACTTCTTCGGCCTTTTGTATTCCTCCGGGTCTGACAGCCCCTATGAAGCGGCATAAGGTTAAAATCTGTTCCGGTTGATACCACAGTGGAAGACTCGCTACTGCGTCGGTTCCTGAAATAAAATACAGTTCCCAATCATCTCCGTATCGCTCTTTTAAGGCCCTTAAAGTGCTTACCGTATACGACATGCCCTTTTGCCGTATTTCCATATCACTTACCGAAAAATAAGGATTGGACTCTACGGCCAATTCCACCATACGCAATCGCTCCTCAGCCGGAGCTGCTTCCACTTCTTTGTTGGGCGTAATATAGGAAGGAATGAAAACCACCTTTTCCAAGGCAAATTTTTCTCTCGCTTCTTCCGCTATGATCAGATGTCCCATATGTATGGGATTAAACGTACCTCCCATAAGGCCTATACGTTTTTTAACCGTCATACAAATAGATGCCTCCCCAGAGAAAGAATACGACTATCCCCATCATGAGCAGGAATAGAGCATAATGCTTGTATTCATATTGCGTTTTCGGTGATGACGCGTACTGTCTTAATGTTCTTAGATATCCGCAAATAACCCGTATACCCATAATGACGGACTATGCCTTAATAAAATCGAACTTCGATTTTTTTCTTTTTTCTTTTTAAACAACACTCCATAGTGGCCGATAGTTTGTACCGTTTCCGCTCCCAGCATATCCGCCAAATCCGCCGTTACGTCCTTTATATCCAAGTCCGCATTGTTTAAAAACATGAATTTTAATTAACTCTCTGGCGGTAAGAACGGCACGCGTACTATCAATAACCGGGATCGGAAAGTCCGTCTTTACCGATTTGTACGACTGACGGCAAATGAGTCGCCATGGCCTTTAACGTACGTTTATCTTTTCCTGTCAGCATAGTATCTCCTTTATTGATGATATTCGAATTCTGTGGAATAAATACGAACCGTGTCGCCGTCTTCTATGCCGGCTTCCTTCAGCATTTTATCCAATTCCATATAACGCCAAATCCGTTGGAAACGACGAACAGATTGGTCATCATCGAAATTTGTCATGGCTACAAGGCGTTCAATACGCATACCCGTAATTACGAAGGCTCCGTCGTCATCACGCGAAACTTCAAAGTCAGCCTTCACCTCCGGCTTGTACAATACTTCTTCATCCGAATCGTCGGCTTCAGGCTCGTATTCACCGATTAAAGTCCAAACCCTTTCCAACAATTCATGCAAGCCTTCACCGCTGACGGCACAAACGGGATATACCTCTATATCTTGTTCATTCATATATTTTTTTAAGCGTTTTAATTTTTCATCATCTTCTGTCAAAAGATCGATTTTATTAGCTGCTACAATTTGCTTTTTCTTCGCCAACTTTTCACTATACTTGGCCAATTCGGCATTAATCGTTTCAAAGTCTTCAACAGCATCACGGCCTTCCGTTTCCGCTATATCCAATACATGAACCAGGACCTTCGTTCGTTCGACGTGCCGTAAGAAGTCATGTCCTAAACCGACACCTTCTCCGGCCCCTTCAATAAGCCCCGGAATATCGGCCATAACAAAGGAGCGCTGATCTTCTAAATCGACAACGCCAAGGATAGGGTGTAAGGTTGTGAAATGATAGGCCGCCACTTCCGGTTGGGCTGCCGAAACCTTCCTTAAAATACTGGACTTACCTACGCTGGGATAACCTAAAAGGCCTACATCCGCCAATACTTTTAATTCCAAACGCAGCCACCGTTCTACACCGGGTTCTCCTTTTTCGGCAAAGGTCGGCGTTCTGTTGGCACTGGTTCTAAAATGATAGTTACCTCTGCCGCCTCTACCTCCGGCCGCCACAATAACCTCTTGGCCGTCAAAGCTTAAATCGGCCATGACTTTATCCGATGCTTCATCTTTAACGATAGTGCCGACGGGGACGGGTATAATCAGATCATCCGCATTGGCACCGTACTTATTACTGCCCGCCCCTTTACCGCCGGGTTTAGCCTTAAAAAGTCGACGATAGCGAAAATCGACAAGCGTATTTATATTGCGGTCCGCCACGAGGACAACATTGCCGCCTCGACCGCCGTCACCGCCGTTAGGTCCGCCCTTGGGAACATACTTTTCATGACGAAAGCTGCTCATACCGTCGCCGCCCTTACCGGACTGGACAAAAATTCTTGCTCTGTCTATAAACATGGTACTCTCCTTATAAAAAGACGCGGTATACAGATATACCGCGTCCGAGTCTATCTGTTCTCCTGCATGGATTGAATCGTTTCCAGTGCTTTTTGCAACTGGTAATCCGTATTATCATTTGCCTCTAAGGGCACTACAACATCAGGTTCAATACCTGTTCCGTCTACTTCTCTTCCCGATGCCGTCTTGTACTTGGCAATAGTTACTTTAACGGCACTGTCATCATCTACGGGATATACAGCCTGTACCGTTCCTTTCCCGTACGTCTTCGTGCCGATAATCACGCCGGCATGAAGGTCTTGTACATCACCGGCCAAAATTTCCGAAGCACTGGCGGAATTTTCATTCACCAGTACGACTAAAGGTATTTAACACCTGCAGCCTTTGTCGTAAACACTTGATCCTCATCGTTTCGTTGTGAAAAGGTTACAACCGTACTGCCTTCAGGCAATAAATAGTCGGCGACGCCGGCAGCCTGATCTACCAAACCGCCGGGATTATTGCGCACATCGACGATCAACCCCGTCATCCCATCTTCTTTTCAAAGCCTTATAGGCTTCGGCAAACTCTTCCGCCGTTCCCCGAACTGAAAGACGCTATGCGAATGTATCCCTACCTTTATTCTCCATCATGCGAGATGCTACGGTCTTAATGGTAATTTCTTTGCGAACAACGTCGAAATCTCGTTCTTCACCGTTACGCGAAACGGTTAAAGTAACATTCGTGCCTACGGGACCGCGAATCCGCTTGGAAATATCTTCAAGCTTCATACTGTCGACAGACTCACCGTTTATGGCTGTAATGATATCGCCCCGTTCCAAGCCGGCTTCCTCTGCGGGCATGCCTTCCATCAATCCGGCTACAAAAGGGTTTCTTCTCATCCGTTTGAGAAAGATAGATGCCGATACCGCCGTAAGCCGCATTGGTCGATTCCGTAAACTCACGGAAATCATCGCCCCCCAAATAAAGCGTGTGTCTGTCATCCAAAGTGGCAACCAATCCTTCTAAAGCCCCGCTTAAAAGGCTCTTACCGTCCACGCCCGACACATAGTGGTTGTTGACAATCTGCGCAACTCTGATAATTTTAAACAGCCCTAAAGGATCACCCAGATAGGCATATGAGAGACTGCAGATAAGGACATTGGCCGTAAAAAACAGTGCCAATACAGAGGCAATAATTCTTAAAAGTACCTTTCTTACTTTCATTCCCCGTACCTCTTATAAATATCCCATGGGGTCAACCGGTTCCCCGCCCGAACGTACTTCAAAGTGTACATGAGGGACCCGTCGAATTACCGGTAGAACCTGAATAAGCAATAATCTGTCCCTTGGACACACTCTGTCCGGGCGATACATTCAGCGATGAATTATGACCGTATACGGTAGATAATCCGTTACCGTGGTCAATAATGACGGCATAGCCGTAACCGCCGAGCCAATCGGCGTCGACAACAACCCCCGAATCGGCAGCCGCTACGGGCGTACCTTCATCAACACCGATGTCGATGCCGGCATGTAGAATCTGTCTGCCGAAAATAGGATGATCTCTATAGCCGAAAGGCGATGTAATAGGACCGCTTACAGGCCACATGAAGACCCCCGAGCCGCTGACAGCCTGATAAGAGACGGCTCCGCCTCCACCGCCGCCCGCCGAGGATGCGGCAGCTCGTGCAGCCGCACGTTGTTGCAACATAGCCGTAATGGCATTGGAAGACGCTTGTAATTCAGCCAGAGCCGCTTCAGCCGTAGCCTTGTCATTTTGGGCCTGAGCCAACAAGACCTGCTGCTCTGCCTTGCGCTTTTCAATTTCATCCTTTTTAGCCGCCGATTGCGCCTGCAACTGTGCCTGACGTTCGTGTTCTTTTTCCAGCGTTGCCTTGGCTTCCGAGATTCGACTTTGTTCATCGCGGATATTGGAAATTAAATCCATATCGGCCGCTATAATGCGACGCAACAATTCAACACGGTTGGCAAAGTCGTTAAAGTCCTTGGCCCCGATAACTACATCCAGATAGTTCAACTGACCGTGCATATAAATATCGCGAATACGCTTGCTGAGTACTCCTTGCCTGGATTCCAATGCTTTCTGCGCCTTATCCAATTCTTTTTGCGTATCGGCAATTTTCTTTTCCGTTGCCGTAATTTCCTGAGTAATGGATTTGTATTCTTTCATAGCCGTATCAAGAGCATCCTGAATAGCCCGCAGTCTTTCGGACACACTGCCGATAGTCACTTCGGCAGCCCCTTTTTTCTGCTGTTGTTGTTCCATTTGACTCTGTACGTCAGAAAGCTGTCCTTGTAAGTCTTCATCTTCCGCAAAGGTCATAAAACAAGGCATGAGCAGGACGGCGGCAGCCAAGGCGGCCAATCTTTTTTTTGTAATAAGCGTATCTTTCATATAGTTACACCTTCATATACCGTTTTAATGAAATCGTACTGCCGATAGCACCGATAATCATACTGATGACGAGAAGCCCGCCTGCCAACTGATACATGAACGGGAAAAAGCTTACTAAGGGCAAGAACGCCAAAGGATTCGTGAATTGATACGGTCACGAACTCATAGAATTGAAACAGAGCTATATCGGCAATAAGTCCGCCTATGAACCCGAGTAGCAGGCCCTCCAAGAGGAAAAGGCCAACGAATAAACCAGTTCGTAGCACCTACATACTTCATAATGCCGATTTCTTTGCGGCGAGCAAATACGGTTAACCGAATGGTATTGGAAATAATAAACAAAGTCGCAAATGCCAGGAATACGATGAGGACAACCCCGCCCCAACGGATGACATTGGCAATCTTAAATAACTGTTCAATAATGTCCTGACCGTAGTGAGTACTTTCTACGCCCTTAATATCCTTTCACTGAAACCGCTGCCGATTTAACCGACTCGGGATTGTTAAAGGTAATTTCGTACGATGTGGGTAACGGATTCTTACCTCCCAAGGCATCCAAAATACCCGGCTGGTCCTTCATACGTTCTTTCATCTTGTCCATGGCCTGGTCTTTAGTTAGTAAAGGCAATTTCCTTTACATCCGGCAATTCCTTTAATTGTCGGCCTACAGCCATGACTTGATCCGTCGTCAAATCATCTTTTCAAATATACGCTGAGTTCCACCTGATTTTCCAAAGTTGTCCGCAAAATAATCGAGATTGGCAGCCAGCATAGAAAAGAGGCCTAAAATAAACAGTGCCAAAGCAACTGTTGCAATGGAGGCAATAGACATGAAGCTGTTTCTTCTAAAAGGAAGTAAAGGCTTCGGCCATATAATAGTTCATGGTCCTAATTTTCATTACCGTAGCCCCCCTTCAGTTCGTCACGTACAATACGACCGTTATCAATTTCAATAACGCGCTTTATTCATTAAATCAACCATTTGTTTAGTCATGCGTTACCATCAGCACTGTCGTCCCCATATGATTGATTTTAGTAAATATATCCATAATTCCCTTCGATGTATCCGGGTCAAGATTTCCCGTCGGTTCATCGGCAATCAATAAGAGGGGTCTATTTACAATAGCACGTGCAATAGCAACACGCTGCTGTTCACCGCCACTCAAGTTTTGCGGCAACTCATCGGCTTTACCCGATAGCCCTACCAGATCGAGAACCGTACGAACCCGTTCCTTCATAATACGGCGCGGTGTCTCAATAACTTCCATAGCAAAGGATACATTTTCCGCTGCCGTTTTATTCGGTAACAACCTGAAGTCCTGAAATACGATACCCATACTGCGTCGCAAATAAGGAACACGGCTTTTCTTAATACGGTTCACTTCCGTTCCGTCAACAATAACGCTTCCCTTTGTAGGCAATTCTTCATGAGACAGTAACTTGATAAATGTCGATTTACCGGCACCGCTGGCTCCGACAAGAAAAACAAATTCTCCCTTGTCGATGTGAATATTAATCTTATCCAAGGCAACCGATCCGTTGTCGTATACTTTCGATACTTCTTTAAAATCTATCATACATATACTCCTTTATGTGGCGATTCTTCCATTTTCATTATACTCGGCAGGTCCGTAAAATACGAGAAACAAGGGAATTATTTTTATCTGAAAGAGTTCTCAGTTCCTGAATCCGCCGGCAAACGTCTTCGGAAAAACCGCCCTGTTCCAACATACATCCGGCGGCCTGTGTCAGTATTTCCGTCGTTAAAGATTCCATGGTGCAGCACACCTTAGCCCCTATATGAGCCATAAAACCGTCGATCTTGGGATCGTACGAAACAGCCGTTACGGGAACACCCGTTACGGCTGCAAATACTAATGCATGCAAGCGATTGGCAATAACCAGATTCGCACAGGCAATAAGACTCATGAACTCCTCAGTCCTATATTCGTCTGTCAAAACGACGGGCGAAGAATGCATAATCTTTGCAATACTCTCGGCAGTATAAACATCAGCCGCATATTGCATAGGGATGAAGACAACACGACATCCGTATTTATCTGCCAATATATCGGCCCCTTCAGCCAGACTGCGTTTCCAGTCCTTGTCACCTTCCCAGTCACGAAAGGCCAAGGCTATAATCTTTTCGCCTTTTTGTACGCCATAAGATGCCAAAATCCGTTCACCTGCCCGAGTATCCGGAACAGGAACGGATAAAACTGCATCGGCAGTTACCTCGATATCTTCGGCATTAACACCCAATTCCGTCAAGGTATGCTTCGATTCCTCATCCCTTACGGTTATGGATGTCGCACGTGATACGGTAGAAGCCACGGCTCGGCGTGCCGCCTCTCCGTTTATAGGACCGATTCCTTGTCCGTACAACATAAGCGGCTTATGGAAATATAAGGCTATTTCCATAATTGCCAAGTAATAATACAGGCTACGAGAGCTGGTAACATTCTGTAATAAACTGCCACCGCCGCTTATAACCATAGTACAGTGCTTAATGGCCCTAATAACAGCATACGGGTTAAATCGATGAACGGCATACACTCCGTGATTACGCCTCGTACGAGCAGGATTTCCCGATATAACCGTAATCTCAACTTGCGGAGATGTCCTTTTAAGTGAGGCTATTAATGACGATAACATCGCTTCATCTCCGGCATTGGAAAAACCGTAATAACCGGAAATAACAATCTTATCGTTCATGACGAACCTGCTTTCCCAACCATGATGTTAAATATCCTATAAGGGCAATGCCTACAATAAGGCCTATACCGATAAGCGTCCCCGTTAACCAGCCGTTAACTCCGCGAATAAAGGACAGTATAAAGGGCGTACGAATATGGGCAAATGTTTCAACCATAGAGCCCACTCCGATGACGGAAGCAATAACCAGGAAAAAATGTAACAATTGCGGCCACTTCCTATAAATAGATGCCACCATGAGGAAAAATGCGGGGTGACCGATGAGAAATTCTTTTTCTCGAGGACGTGCAAACATGACATTTTCCAAGAAGCGGCGCATAGCTACTTCAATACCGGGCACGGGAACTCCCGCCGTATGACCGCTGCGACCGACAAAAATATAGGCACACATAGCCAAAGCCCCGATAATAATCAAGGTTCCCATACGTACAGGCACATCCAAAAACTTTCGTACAAATTCCTTACACGAATTTCCGTCAGCCACCTCAATTCCCAATAAGGGAAAGCGGCGTAAATAAGCGAAAGCTGTCAACACTAAGGGTAAAACAAAAGTAAGTTTGACCCCCTCTGTAAAAATCGAATTCCATAAAGAAACGAATATCACCCAATAAAGCGGCTATAAAGATACCTCCTATAGCGGCAATCACAACAGCACAAGCCAAACCGATTGTTCCGTCGCGAATGACAGCCACGTATGAAAGCTTCTTCTTTATTTCCCTCTTACTATATATATCCAAAAGTATCAATACGGCCGCTACGGGAGCACTGACAGCACAACCGATTGCCAGAACTTGTAAAAAGAGAGGGCCCGACACGGTGTATTCGCCCACAAAGCCGACGATAACCGCCAAAAAGCGATAAGAGTCGATTTATTCTGTCCGATAAAGGCACGATGAGATTCAACGTAAAAAGGATCCCCAACAAAGCACCGGCAGAAATGATGGCGGATAAGAGTCGCTGCGGATAATACACGTCCATAATAGATGCCTTCCCCAGCTTATACCCCCGTTCGGTTAACTTGGAGGAACTCAAGCCTACATAAGCAAAGGTTCTCGTCGTCCGATCGGTGCCGCGTAAAGCTCGTTTATATACGGGATAAAGATTAACACGACAGTTGCGCTCCAAATCACTGATATAAAACCGCATGGCTCCTTCTTCTTCATCCAGTTTATCCAATTCATCTTTACTCATAGCATAAACACGCACCGTATCATAATCAACGGCATCGGCAAGAGAGTACATTCCTTCCTGCTGATCATACTGGAGTTGATTGGCCGCTTCAATCATATAAAAAGGTAAATGTCGTTCCTTTAATTTGTCGGCCGTATACTTCAACAAATCAGCCCGTATTTGAGTATCTGCCGTGTACCCCAGCACTTCTTTGCCTACAAACATAATGCCTGTCACACCGTGAATCTTATCAACACGCTTAAAAAAGCGGTCAATATCCGCTTTATCGGGATTCATATAATTTGTAGGCCGTAAGATGACACCGAACCCCTGTTGCGAAATGCGATTGGCATCAGCCGACAATATGCCCAGATTCACATCGCCTAAATCAGGCATGGCTCCCCGAAGACCCAAAATACGATAGGTCCCGTCGGAAAAATCACGAACTCGCGAATTTCCTAAGCGGACCTGTAAATCTTCCTTCACTTCATCAAAATACGGATCAACTTCCGTCTTCTTTTTACCTACGACGTAATAATCAAAAGATGTATCCGTGGGAAGTTGCGGATAGTACAATTGTGCCGCTAAAGCCGTAAGCAGCGAAACATCGCCTCTTTGAGCCAACTTGTTCAATGTCGTATCGTATACGGCGAAACTGTTGATACCCGCATCCTTTGCCATTTGCATGACAGTCGCTTCATCATATCCGTCGTTCTTCGCCATACTGATTAACGATTCATAATCCATGGCCTGTTCGATAGTCATGTTCCGTTGCTCCACATCTATGCGAACCGCACATAAGCGAATAGCACAGATGAGTGCAATAACAACGGCTATTACCATATATATTTTGCCTTTTTTTCTCACTGCTTCCATCATGTCCACCTACTGCACCTGACCGTGAATAATTAAGAGGTTGTTTTTAATTTCCACTTTTTGAGGAACAATCCCGAAAGGGAAATTATCGAAGTCGAAAATATCAACAGCACCTATATTGTCCGTTCCGTAAGACTTCCCCGCGCCTTCAATACCGATATGAGAAGGTGCAAACTTTAATCGTGTGCCGTCGATTACGAAATTGCCCGTAATATCCGTTGTTGCCGTAAAAATATTACCTAAACGAACCTTACCTTTGATATGAACGCTGTCATCTTCAAAGGTAACGACGGCATCTGAAATTTTATCCGTTCGTGATTGTAAATATGATTGTAAGTCGGATGATGAAATAACGGCTTGTACACTGCCCGTTTCGGCACTGCCGATATATAACCGTTGCCCTGCTAAGGAATCCAGAGGATTAAAGCGAATGCCTGAAAGGGAACAATCAAAGGACTCAAACTTTAATTTACCCATGGCAAAAGGGCCGCTGTGAACATACACGGAATCCAAACGGCCGAGCATCATTTTAATACCCGGATCGACTTTGACGACTACGTCTTGCCTCGTTACATTCATCCGCCCGTTCAACGAACGATAAAGCCCTTCCTCCGCCGCCTCTTGCCCTTTAAGTTGCAAAACGGTACATAATCCGGCCACTATGACAAGAAAGACGATCAGTTTTCTCATTGTATCTCTTCCTTACGACCCGTCCGCCTGTTTTTCAAAAACTGTAAGTAGCCTTCAATAAACATGTCAATATTCCCGTCCATAACGGACTGGATATTGCTGGTTTCCACGCCGGTACGATGGTCTTTGACCAAGTTATACGGATGGAACACATACGAACGAATCTGGCTGCCCCATTCAATAGACTGTTGGGTTCCCGTCAATTCGGCACGCAGCTTTTCTTTTTTCTCTTCTTCCAATTCAAAGAGTTTGGCACGCAAATACTTCATGCACATTTCTCTATTTTGAATTTGAGAGCGTTCATTCTGACATTGAACGACTATCCCCGTAGGAATATGGGTCATGCGTACAGCCGAGCTCGTTTTATTAACATGCTGTCCGCCGGCGCCTGAAGCACGGAAATAGTCGACACGAACATCGTCCATGTTTATTTCCACTTCCGCATCATCCGGCAACTCGGGCATGACGTCTACAGCCGTAAAAGACGTATGACGACGACCGTTTGTATCGAAAAGGTGAAATGCGTACCAATCTGTGTACGCCTTTTTTTCAGATTTCAAATAACCGTATGCATTTTCACCTTCGACCGTAAAAGCACAACTCTTCGTACCCGCTTCATCACCGGGCTGATAATCTATCATACGAATAGTGTACCCGTGTTGTTCTGCCCATCGACTGTACATACGTACAATCATTTGCGTCCAATCCTGGGCTTCCGTTCCGCCTGCACCGGCATGAAAAGCCATGATGGCGTTACAAGAATCGTATTCTCCTGAAAGGAGCAAAAGAACTTCTCTTTTTCCAATTCTTTGACCAATCGATAATATTGTCGCTCTATCTCGCCTGTAAATGAAGTATCTTCATCTTCAGCAGCCAAGTCGTATAATTCCGACAAACTCGGCTGCCTCATTAACCAAGTCGTCATGTCCCTGCACCTCTTCTTTCAGCTTCGTAGCCTCTTGAGATACAGCCTTGGCCGTATCGGGGGAATTCCAAAAATCGGGATCACTCATGCGCATATCCAAATCCTGAATGCGCTCCCGCTTTTTATCTAAGTTAAAGTGAATCCCCGATTTCCTGTATTCTGTTCTGCAAGTCTTCTATGGGCTTTCTCATTTCTTCCAATAACACAAGAATCACCGTCCTTAAAAGTGCGTAATAACATATAGAAAACGGAAGAGTTACTCTTCCGTTTCCCCTTCTTTTCTTCCGATTGTCGGCACATCACGCGACTCGGCTTCTTCTACCACTTCACCGGGCGAATCGATATCGGCATAAGATTCTTTGGCCCCCTGTAAATGGTCTTCTGCAGGCGGCACGGGACGGTTATAAGTTACTTGTACGTGATATAAGAAAGTAATGACTGTCCGTTTAATAGATTCAACCATTTCTTCAAACATTTCGTACGCTTCAAACTTATATTCCACAATAGGATTCTTTTGACCGTACGCACGCAGATTAATCCCCTCTTTAAGGGCATCCATAGCATCGAGGTGGTCCATCCATTTACTGTCTACGACACGCAGCATAATAGCTTTTTCCAACTCACGCATCGTTTCACTGCCGATTTCCTTTTCTCTTTCGTCATACAGCTTAACGGCAATTTCCGTCAAACGTTCCTGTACTTCCTGTCTACTGAGATTTTCCAATTCACTTGTTTTCACGGTTCCCTTAGGCAGGAAATATTGCTCCATTTGAGAAATGAGACCGCCGAAATCCCATTCTTCAGGATATAATTTTTCATTGGCATACGTCGACAAACCGTCCAGAATAATATCATCGAGCATGGACAGAACGGTTTCACGCAGAGATTCCGTCGTCAATACCTTACGTCTTTGCGCGTAAAGGACTTCACGTTGCTGATTCATAACATCGTCATATTCGAGCACGTATTTACGGATTTCGAAGTTATGAGCTTCTACCTTCTTTTGTGCCTTCTCAATAGAACGTGTAATCATAGAGTGTTCAATGGGATCGTCTTCTTCCATGCCGAGGCGGTCCATGAAATTTTTGAAATATTTTTCGGAACCGAAAATACGCATTAAGTCGTCTTCAAGAGACAGATAGAATTGAGTTGCCCCGGGTCTCCCTTGACGACCGGCACGACCGCGCAACTGATTGTCGATACGACGGCTTTCATGACGTTCCGTACCGATAATCATCAAACCGCCCAGTTCGGGAACGCCTTCACCCAGCTTAATATCCGTGCCGCGACCGGCCATATTGGTGGCAATGGTAACCATGTTTTTTTGGCCCGCATCTTTAATAATTTCGGCTTCTTTTTCATGATATTTAGCATTTAATACGTTATGGACAATATTAACTTCCTTTAAGAGCCGACTGATGACTTCCGACTGCTGAATAGATGTCGTACCATACCAAAATAGGCTGACCCGTTGCGTGACGTTCCTGGACTTGACGCACAACGGCTCTATACTTGGCATTTTTCGTCTTATAAATAACATCGGGTAAGTCTTTACGAATAGCCGGTTTATTAGTAGGAATAACATATACGTCAAGCTTATAAATCTTATTGAATTCGTCTTCTTCCGTCTTTGCCGTGCCGGTCATGCCGGCTAATTTTTCGTACATACGGAAATAGTTCTGGAAAGTAATCGTCGCCAAAGTTTTACTTTCACCCTGAACTTTTACACCTTCTTTAGCTTCAATGGACTGATGCAGGCCGTCACTGAAGCGGCGACCGAACATAAGACGGCCCGTAAATTCATCGACAATAACGATTTCCCCGTCTTTTACAACATAGTCCTTATCGCGATGCATCATGAAATTAGCCCGCAATGCCTGAATGACCAGATGATTCAAATCCAGGTGTTCATTGTCGAACATATTTTCAATGCCCAACATTTTTTCAACCTTTGCAACACCCGCCTCCGTAGGAGCAATGGTCTTTTGTTTTTCATCCATCGTATAATCTTCAGGAGTCAATCTCTTGACAATAGCCGCCAGAGTTTTATACAAGTCCGTCGAGTCTTCTCCGGGGCCTGAAATAATCAAAGGCGTACGAGCTTCGTCGATTAAGATACTGTCCACTTCGTCGACAATACAATAGTTCAACGGTCGCTGTACCATTTGTTCTTTACTGATAACCATGTTATCGCGCAAAGTAGTCGAAACCGAACTCGTTATTCGTTCCGTATGTAATATCAGCCGCATAGGCACGACGACGTTGTTCATAGTTAAGATTGTGTACAATAAGTCCTACAGACAAACCGAGGAACTTATATATTTGTCCCATTTCTTCGCTGTCACGCGTTGCCAAATAATCATTGACGGTAACGACATGAGCGCCTTTTCCCGACAGTGCATTCAAATATACGGGTAAAGTGGCGACCAAAGTTTTAGCCTTCACCTGTACGCATTTCCGCAATATCACCGCGATGCAAAACAATACCGCCCAACAACTGCACGTCAAAATGTCTCATGCCCAACACGCGTCGTGAAGCTTCACGAACGACGGCAAATGCTTCGGGCAAAATATCGTCCAGCGTTTCGCCTTCGGCAAGACGCTTCTTAAATTCAAATGTTTTTTCCTGTAACGATGTATCGCTCAATGCCGCCATCTGCGGTTCTAAGCTGTTAATCTGCTGAACAATCGGTCTCATTTTTTTCAATTCACGTTCCGTATTATTGCCGAGCAGTCTTTGCATTACTTTATTAAACACGTTCCGACCTCCAATTAGTACGACTCAAAGCTCTATTTTTTATCAATTATACAGTATACATTAATTACCTCGTAAAATGCAAGGTAATATGCCGTTTTACCATTGTTTAAAGCCTTCTTCGCTTCCCTTTCCATATCATGAAACAGGGTCTGTATAAACCTGATTTTCTGAAAACCGTTGCCAAATTACACTTCGGATTTTTCCGGTTCCCTTTTCCGCATCATTCATTTATACATTAAACACATATCACCTGTCTGTCTCTATAGCCGATCTGTATATAAAATATAGAAAGTTCGAATTCAAAGAAGATCGGCTTGGCAATATAGTTTTTCATACAGCACCTATGATATAATGATAGAGTTTATATTAGTATGGAGGTATACATGTTAGAAAAATTCAAAAACTTACAGATCAGCGACGTTATTATTAACGCTTTGAAATGATATGGGATTCGAAGAACCCACTCCCATTCAGGAAGGTTCTATTCCCGTAGCCTTGGAAGGTCATGACATGATCGGTCAGGCACAGACGGGTACGGGCAAAACAGCGGCTTACGGCATCCCTGTTCTCGAAAAAATTCTCGCAGCCGGGGCTCCCAAAGAATTACAATCCGTCATCCTGTCACCTACTCGCGAACTGGCTATCCAGGTTGCCGAGGAGATAAATCATCTTGCTCAATATACGCCGGTGCAGGCATTGCCTATTTACGGCGGTCAAGATATGGAACGCCAATTACGTCGTTTACGTAAATCGCCGCAAATTATCGTAGCAACACCGGGTCGATTGATTGATCACATGAAACGCGGTACCGTAAAATTATCATCCATTTCCACCATCGTCTTGGACGAAGCGGATGAAATGTTGAAATATGGGATTTATTGACGACATTAATTTAATCATGTCGGCTACCCCCGAAACGAGACAAACCCTTCTCTTCTCCGCAACTATGCCGGCACCCATTCAAAAGCTGGCCGAAACCTTCCTTAAAGACCCGCAAATTATTCGCATGAAAGCTAAAGAAGTAACTATCGACTTGGTGGAACAGTCTTACATTGAAGTGGCCGACCGCCAAAAGTTCGATGTTCTCTGCCGACTTCTGGACTTACAGGAACCGGACTTGGCTATTATTTTCGTTCGCACGAAAACGCCGCGTCGACGAATTGTCGGAAGGCCTGAAAAAACGCGGCTATTCGGCGGAAGGTATTCACGGCGACCTGACACAGGCTAAGCGTGATTCCGTCATTCGCCAGTTCCGTGAAAAAACGATTGATATACTTGTCGCAACGGATGTAGCAGCTCGGGGACTTGATATTAGCGGTGTAACCCACGTATACAACTATGATTTGCCGCAAGATCCGGAAAGCTACGTACACCGAGTGGGTCGAACAGGCCGTGCCGGTCAAAGCGGTGAAGCCACCACCTTTGTCATTCCCCGTGAAATCGACCACTTACGCACTATTGAAAAGCTCATCAAACACCGTATTGCCCGTCGCAAGGCACCGTCATTCTCAGAAGCGTTGGAGGGTGCTCAGCAAACGGCACTGCGCAATCTTTCAACAGCTGCCGAAGAAGGCGATGTGACAGCTTATCGTGCCAGTGCGGAAGAATTACTGGAAACCTATGACTCCGTTACCCTCGTAGCCGCTGCCGTCAAGCTGTTAATTAAAGAACCCGATACGACACCCGTAAAGATTACGGAAGAAGCTCCTCTGCGAATTCGTCGTAGTCACGGCAATCGTAACGGCAACAGCCGTAATAGTAAACGCCGTCCCTCCGGGGACTCTCACCGTCGTTTAGACGGACGTCGACCTGCAGGCAAGAGCAAAGACGGTAACTTCCGTCACCGCTCGACAGACCGTAAATCCGGCAGTGAAAGTCGCCGCGAAGTCAAGGAAAGAAAAGAGCCGAACCGTTCTGTTTTTAAGCCTTACTTTAAATCCTAAGATTCATAGATATACTGAACCCCCTCGTCATGTAAAACTTGACGAGGGGGTATTTTTATATATTTTGTAAGGCCGGAAATCCGTGCAATCCCGTTGCCGCTTTAACGGCTCGCCGCACGGCCTCTTCAACAGCCATAGCTCCGAGTGCTCCCATTTGATTTAAATCCGCTTCTACTTCTCCCGTAGCCAAAGCGTAAAGGCTATCTCCGTCAGCTGTCGTGTTAACAGGGCGAATAGAGCGTACAAGTCCGTTGGAACAAAGAGCCGCCGCCTTATTCATTTGCGTCTTATTAAACTTCCCGTTCGTGACAACAAAGCCAATCGTCGTGTTGACCGTTCCCGGTTCACTTGTCCAGGGCAAAAACCCCTGCGTGACCAAAATCCTTTGCGAATCCGCAAAGGATCCGTCTTCTGTTCTCATACCCGCTAAAATGCTGCCGTTTTTATCGACTACATCACCTAATGCATTTACGACAATACAGGCACCTACCGATAAATCTCCCACCTTATAGGCGCAAAATCCCTGGCCGCTCTTCATAGCGGTACGGGGCCCGCCTATTTTTCCGATAGTCGCCCCCCGTACCGGCACCGTAATTACCGGAAAGAGCTTCGTTTTTTTCAACAGCATTGACTGCCGCCGCATAACCGCTGTCTCTCTGCGGATAAGCGTCTTTATCGCCACAAGGCAGGTCATATATGGATGATGCGACAACTAAAGGAACAGGACCGTAAGGTGTATCAAATCCGATTTGCCGTTCTTTTAAGTAGGACATAACCCCGTCAGCCGCCGCCAATCCGAAGGCACTGCCTCCACACAAAAGAACGGCATGTATTTTTTCTACTGTAGCCGTCGGTTTAAGAAGCTCTGTTTCCCGTGATGCAGGGCCGCCTCCGCGCACGTCAACGCCGCAAGCCGCCCCTTTTTCCGCAAGACAAATCGTACATCCCTGTCCCGCCCTTTACGTCTTCCCAGTGACCGATGCGTATTTGTTGAATTGAGCTAAAAGGAATTTCAGAAATATTCATTATTTTATAAAGTCCTTCCATAACATGGACGGTTGAATTCCGTTATTATGTTGATACTTTCCCGCTCTTATACGTGTCATATTCTCCGTCAATATCATGATAATAGATCTGGCATATTTCCACATTCGGATAAATACGAATCGGTTGGACGCAAAAGATTTCCAAAGGTCCAGTAGCCGGCAAATCCTACATCGCCGAACCCGGCTGTAACGTGAATAAATACGCCCAGTCTCCCGACGGAAGAACGCCCTTCCAACATGGGAATATAATTTTCCGTCTTCGTATATTCGTTCGTACGCCCTAAATACAACACATTGGGTTGAAGCACGAAACCGTCTTCAGGAATTTTTATGACCGAAGCCGCGTTGGGTTTTGCCATATCCAATTCTTTCGAGTCGTATACCATTAATTCATTATACAAGGATAAATTGTAACTATTCGGGTTCACCCGACTTTTATCGAAGGGTTCGATAACTATTTCCTTACCCATGTGTTTAACGATTTCTTTTCCTGACAGAATCATATACTCACCTTCCGCATTAAATTCGTATGATACGCCCTCATAACCGTAGCACATTATTTAAAAAGCAATTTTTTTCAGTATATACGCTCACTCTCCGTTTGGCAATAAAATAGCCCCAAGGAAATAAATCTTTCACATTTCCCTGCGGCTATCTTTCATACAGTCGTTTCTTCATTTTTTCTAACTACGCTCTTTCTTCATTTCACGAATTCGCTCTTCAGCGATTTCCCGATAATAAAATTGAATAATTTTTTCCATGTTTTTCGGGCGGTGTAACCAGTCTTCCACTTCAGGCGGCAGTACATCGCCGTGTAATCCCGTTTTTATGTAGTATTTCGTAACGCCCAAAATAGGTGCCAGACGCTCTAAAATAGATTCTTTAATGTTGGCAACGTTCCCGTGCTCCCACCGATAAACGGTCTGAGCCGATACGCGGGCCTGCTCGGCCAACTGGTAGACTCCTATGTCTTGGGCCTTTCTCAATCTGCTGATACGACACCCTATATTTTCCTCCATTTTAACGGTCCCCCTCCTTTCTTTTTATTTTTAAAGAGATAACAAAACGCCTTCTTGCGAAGGCGTTTTGTCACGAATAACTTAATTATTCATAATCATAGAAACCTTTGCCAGTTTTACGACCTAAATAACCTGCATTTACATACTGACGTAATAATGCGCTGGGACGATATTTCGGATCACCGAAGCCTTCATAAAGAACTTCCATAATATGGAGAACAATATCGTTACCGATCAAGTCGGACAATGCCAAGGGTCCCATAGGGATGGTTAAAGCCCAATTGGCAAACGGCATCAATATCTTCTTTGGACGCTACACCTTCCATCAAAGCCTGAATAGCTTCGTTAATCATAGGAATAACTACACGGTTGCCTACGAAGCCCGGGAAGTCGTTAACTTTAACAGGGGCTCTTGCCGAGAGCTTTAGAAGCTTCGAATACTTTATTGAATGTATCTTCCGACGTAGCAATGCCGTTAATCAATTCAATCAACTTCATAACCGGTGCGGGGTTAAAGAAATGCATGCCGATTACTTTGTCCGGACGATTGGTTGCTGCTGCAATCTTCGTAATAGGCAAGGAAGACGTGTTGGAAGCTAAAATCGTTTCAGGCGGGCAAACTTCACCTAAGTTTTTGAAGATCTGACCTTTAATTTTCATGTCTTCAATAGCCGCTTCTACGACAAGATCCACATCTTTCATGTTGTCTTTCGTAATTTCAACAAAGCCGGTAAGACGACCCATAGCGGCATCTTTATCAGCTTGCGTCATCTTTTCTTTAGCTACGAGTTTCGTCAGGCTTTTGATCGATTTTCTTAACACCGCCGTCGATAAATTCTTGTTTAATGTCATTCAAGATTACGTCACAACCGTGTGTTAAAAATACCTGCGCAATACCCGAACCCATTGTACCTGCACCGATGACCATTACTTTTTTACAAAACATGTTGAACTCCTCCTTTAAAGTGATTTCTTTCACAAGTTTTACTAAAAAAAAGAGAATCAAATCTGAAAACTATCCCTTTACAGTTATAAGTATACCACTTCCAATGAAAAAATCTATACTATTTATTAGAAAAAATCGCTTTTTCTCACTACTTTTATATACCATTCTTGAAAGGGTTTTGTGAAATCTATGACTCCGCCTCATGATTCTATATACGATAATATTCGTTATTTTTTTCACACTTACAGATTAAGAAAAAGGACGAATCAAGTCGTCCTTTTTCTTTAGCCGTGTCTTTTAAGAAGGCCGCTCAATCTTTCAATAATAGACTTCGTCTGTTCACTCCACGGCGTAAATCGTCGGAAAGAGGTTCTGCTTTCCACCCTTGTCAGAAAGTCATCCATCTTTTCTTCCGTTTTACTTAAGTGGTCACCGGTCATTACTTCCCACACCGAGCCGTCGTGGCGACAATACCGTTCCAGCAAAGAGTACAATCCGGAAAATTCCGAATCTTTTACATTCTTTTCAGCCCCCAAGGCAGTGGGAGCAAAGGCATGAAAAACAAAGAGTATATCTTCTCCCGTTCCTGCCGGAAAGCAACCTTTTTCTTGCCCTTGATTGTACCAACTGCCGAGAACCTGGCAAAAGAACTCGCACAAAGCAAAGACTGCCGCACGTTCGTAACGCCGAGCTGAAAGTTCGGCGTCTTTTTTATTTATTTCACGATATTTTGCGGCCTTATGAGCAAAAGCTTTATAGTCGTACCACAGCTCTTCCGCCAACGAACGATTATATACATTCATCGTGCCGTCTGAAAATACGGTTACATCACCTTTGGTGCGCATTTAAACAGTCAGCTCACTCGTACAATGGGGGCAACGAGTAGCTTCATCAGACACTGTTTCTTTACAAAAGGGGCAAGTTCTCGAAGGTGCGGGTACCGCCGGCTTTTTGAAACGGTTGATTTGCTTAATAACCAGGAATATGGCAAAGGCAATAATAAGAAACCCTACGACCGTATTAATAAAAAGGCCGTAAGCAATAACAGGTACCCCTTGTGCCTGAGCTTCCGCCAAGGTTTGAGCCGACGTATGTGCCAAGGGAATGAAAAAATCCGTAAAATCGACACCGCCCAATAAAATGCCGATAGGAGGCATAATGATATTGGTAACGAGGGATGTCGTAATTTTACCGAAGGCTGCACCGATTACTACACCGACAGCCACGTCGATTACATTACCTTGAACTGCAAAATTTTTAAATTCTTGAAAAAACGCTTTCATCTTCTTTACTCCTTTTTACTGAAAAAAACTACTTCTTTTTAATGCCTCGGCCCATGCCCAAGCGTTCCAGAACGGTATCATATCCTCCCGTCCCGTAATTGAGACACCTTTTGACCCGACTGATAGTAGCCGTGCTGGCTCCCGTTTTTTTGACAATATCTTCGTAAATATCTCCGGCTCTCAACATCCTGGCAACTTCCAAACGAGCCGCAATGGACTTCATTTCCTGAATCGTGCAAATATCTTCAAAGAATTCATAGCACTCTTCCATGCTCTTTAATTCCAAGATGGCCTTGAATAATTGATCGTGGAGATCGTCACGCAACTTTTCATTGATACTCATAGCCTTCACCCCGTTCTTACTGTCCTATATCTTACATGGCGAATAAATCTATTTGTTCATCTTCGGGGAGTTCTCCCAAACACCCCATCTCAGCCAGAGAATCAATTAAGGTCTGACCGACTTTACCACGATACTTCAAATCTTCTTTTGACGTATACGCCTGCGACTTTCTGCCTTCTACTATTTGTTCGGCTACATTTTTGCCCAAGCCGTCGAGAGCCGTAAACGGCAACAGTATCTTACCGTCATGAATAGTAAACTTAGTCGCTTCCGACTTATTTATATCGATATTCATAAAAGAAATACCGCGCAAATTCATCTCTACGACCAACTCCAGCGTAGAGTACAGGTCTTTTTCGATTTTGGAAGCACCGTCTCCCTTGGCCGTAATCATCTTCATAGCCTGCCGCGCCGTATCCAACCCGTGAATCATCATGGGAATGCTGAATGCTTTGGCTCGAATTGTAAAATAAGCGGCATAATAGGCTAAGGGATAATTAATCTTGTACCAAGCTATTCTAAATGCCATCATAACATAAGCAACGGCATGAGCGCGAGGGAAAAGATAGCCTATTTTCAAGCACGATTGAATAAACCATTCGGGAATATGACCCTTACGCAATTCTCCTTCATAATCCGTCGTTTTCTTTCCTGTCGCCTTATCCGGTTTATCAATTCCCTTGCCCTTACGGACATTTTCCATAACCTTAAAAGCTCGTTTTCGGTTTAATACCGTGATTGATGAGATAATTCATTATATCATCACGTGTCGATACGGCTTCATTCAACTGTACCTTACCGGATGTAATTAATTCCTGAGCATTATTCAACCATACATCCGTGCCGTGTGAAAAGCCGGATATACGGACAAGACCTGAAAAGGTCTTCGGCATCGTATCTACAAGCATCTTCCGCACAAAAGATGTACCGAATTCGGGGATACCCAGACTACCTACAGGAGATCCCAGTTCTTCAGGCGTGAGTCCCAGGGCTTCGGTAGATGAAAAGAGACTCATTGTTTTTTGATCATCAAAAGGAATGGTAGTCGCCTTAACTCCCGTCATGTCTTCAAGCATGCGGATAACAGTCGGATCATCATGGCCCAGTATATCAAGTTTTACGAGCCGACCTTCTATAGAATGATAGTCGAAATGGGTCGTTATAATACCGCAGTCTTTTTTATTAGCCGGATATTGGACGGGCGTAAAATGATGGACATCTATATCGCGAGGAATAACCATTACTCCTCCGGGATGTTGTCCCGTAGTATTTTTAATTCCCGTACAACCGTTAACAAGACTGTTGATATACGCATCGTTCGCCGTAATGCCACGAGCCTCCGCCCATTTCTTAACATAGCCGTAAGCCGTCTTATCCTGTACGGCACCGATAGTCCCGGCACGAAATACATTATCTTTACCGAAAAGTTCTTCCGTATACTTATGAGCCTTCGGATGATATTCCCCCGAAAAGTTCAAATCGATATCGGGTACCTTATCGCCCTCAAAACCCAAGAAAATAGCAAAAGGAATATTATGTCCCGTCCTTTTTCATAAGCGTGCCGCATTCGGGACAATTTTTGTCAGGCAAGTCAAACCCGCCGGCAACGGATCCGTCCGTAAAGAACTCACTGTGACAACACGAAGGGCATACATAATGAGGCGGCAAAGGGTTTACTTCCGTAATATCCGACATGGTTGCTACAAAGGACGAACCTACGGATCCTCGTGATCCCACAAGATAACCGTCATCATTCGAATGCTTTAACCAACTTGTGAGCAATGTAATACAGAACGCCGAACCCGTTGCCGAAGATAGAGGTAAATTCTTCATCCAGACGCTCTTCAACAACAGCCGGTAAGGGCGTACCGTATATCTTATGAGCCTTACGCAGACACATTTCCTTCAGAGCTTCCGACGAGCCTTCGATTCTCGGAAAATAAAGATTTTCTTTAGGTACGGGCGTTACCTCTTCAACCCAGTCATTAACCTTATTGGGGTTGGTAATAACAACTTCTTCCGCCCGGTCTTTGCCCAAGTAAGCAAATTCTTCCAACATTTCGTCCGTAGTACGCAAATAGAGATCAGGCTGAAATTGAGCATCTCTAAAGCCTTTTCCCGTCATAAGGATTTCTCGATAAATCTTATCTTCCTTATTCATAAAATGAGCATCACAAGTAGCGACAGTCATTTTCCCTAATTCATCGCCGATTTTTAAAATCGTTCGATTAATATCTCTAAGCCCCTCTTCATCATCAACAAAGCCTTCTCGAACGAGGAAGCCGTTATTGGATATGGGCTGAATTTCCAAATAGTCGTAATACTCGGCAATCTTTTTCAGTTCGTCATAAGGCAGTCGTTTTTGCACCATCGAACGAACTAATTCCCCCGCTTCACAGGCCGAACCTAAAATAAGTCCTTCTCTGTATTCGTTCAAAATTTTACGAGGAATACGCGGCCGTCCGCGGTAAATATACTTCAAATGGGATATGCTGACAAGTTTATACAAATTGCGTATGCCCACCTGGTTTTTCGCTAAAATAATAATATGATATGATTTATCGATTTCTTCATCGAACAAATACCCTTCCATACCGTATATAACCTTAACGCCGTTCGCCTTGGCTACGGACTGTAACATAGGAAAGGATTGCACGACACCGTGGTCCGTTACGGCAATAGCAGGATGATTCCACTTCTTAACGGTCTTAATCAGGTCCTTAACCGTAATCAATGCATCCATATCACTCATCGTAGTATGTAAATGAAGTTCTACTCGAGGATTTTCATGGGTATCGATACGTTCATTCGATTCTTCACGAGCTTTCATAATAGAGTCGACATTGAGAACATAATTATTTTGATACGTATCGAAACGAACATTCCCGCCAACGAGAACGGATGTATTAACAGTAAGGTTTTGCTTTAATAGGCCTATTTCTTCTTCCGTCATTCCCTTACGGCCATACTTACCGCTATTTCCCGTATCAATAAACTTCATTGCCGAAATGCCGTTCGTCTTATCGGCAATTTGAAACTTCAACAAGATTCGTTTTGATTTAAGTTCCTTAAATTCGACCTGAACAACCTTACCGTACAAGATGACTTTATTGCGTTCCTCTCCGAGTACATCGTCAATAGGCGTTACCTCCTGATCCGATATGGCTCGGCCCAGCAATACATTTCCTTGCACATCGCCGGCTTTGGCTTCTTGTTGCCCCTTTACTCGAAGACGATCTCGATTCGGGCCTGGAAACGACGGCACAAGCCTTCAGATAGTCTTCGTCATATAAGTCTTCGCCGTCGTCATATATATCTTCATGAATAATGGCATAATCTTCACCGGTCCCCACATCCGCCCCGTTGTCATCCACCGGAGATTCAATGGTTTCAGGCATCCACAATTCTCCATCTCTGTCGGCTTCGGATGCAGGTAAACATTCAATAGCAATGTCTCCTTCCAAGGACAATCCTTTACGACATAAATCGGAAAAAAAGGCCATATCCGCACCGTTCGGCAAGTCGGCTGTAATGTGCCAGGACTTCTTATCAAGACATACACTGAGGCGCTGTATATTCAAATAACGCTTATCCCCATAAGGCAGCTTTAATTCTTTTTGAGGTACAATATGATAGTATTTCATAATATTCCTTTAAATCAACGGCAATATAACACAAGTAATTCCGTTTTTATGTATAAAATAAGACATAATCATTTATCGATTCTTCTTCACCGATTGGCTGCAGTACAGACAAATAAGTGCCTCCGCATCTTCCTGTACAGCAGTCCCCCGACGCATACGCAATTGCAAGGTAAAGAGGTCACATATCAGTGTATCCAACTCTTTTATTGTCCAATATTTAAGATACTTTTGCAAGTAATACAAACTACCGCGAACCGGTCGTCCGTTATTGATTTTAGTCATTAATAGCTCGACTGTCGCCTTGTCCTTATGGTTGGCGACAAGCTCCGCATAGGAGCGTAACATGCGTAAGCGCGACATCAAATAGGCCGTACTTTTCATAAACCCTTCAGTTTTGGCAAAGAGACTCTTCATTAAGGGAATACAGCCTTCTCCGTTCCGAAACAGAAAATATTCCCCGAAGGTGAAGAGATTTTTTTCTGCCGTTCCGGCAAACAACCCTTCCAGATCATCTGCACTGATACGCTTTCTAGCCGGGTCAATCGCTAACTTATCAAGTTCTGAAAAAACGTAAAGAAGAGAAAGGGTACTCCACGTATGAAACATCTCCGTCATCAGACCCCGAGCCTCTGCGGTCAGCGTAAAGCCGTATTTTTTTAAATATGTATCTACATAAAACATAATATTTTTCTCAGTCACGGCTTCGCATGCACTTACATCTGCCAAAGGGACCAAAGCTTTATAAAAGGCACTGCCCGTATCAACAGGACCCTCGACTATGAAAAGAACATAGCAACCTTTTCCCGTATTTGCCAGTCGCTCCAACAACAGGTCTTCACTCTTGTCGGTTTTGCTTCTCGACCTGCCGCTTTTTTTTTAAAGGTAGGACGGAAGGATTTTTCCATACCGTTAAGGTGGCTGCGGAAAACAAGGACTCTCCATCTATATTTTCCGCTACGGTAAAGACCGTATCATCCTTGTGAAAAGTCGTAATTTCAGGCTTTTCTCCACAATCACTTTCACAGGCTTTTATAAAACTTTTTCTTTCTTCTTCCATCATGTACGTTTCCGTACCGTATATAATCTTAATATGTTTCATATGTTTCTCCACTATATGTTTCGAAATGCCATCTTTCCTTTATGTTCGTATGCCCTTATTTCACCGCATTCTTTTACATTAAGCTTTTTTCCGGTCTTTATAAATTCAATGCCGTCTCCGCATATCCGAAACTCTTCGTTCGTAAAATCGGGACATCCTCCTGAAACAACATTTATTTTAAAAGATTTTTGTATGTCAGTCTTTATTTTCTCCGTCGCCTGCCCTGACAAAAATACTTCTCCTACCGAAAAAATTGCTTCATGATGTAGGGCCGGAGCTACTACAGACATAATGCAGGAAGCTCCGAACTTTTGCTTCTTATTATACCACATCTTGGACATTCCGTTATCTTCTTTAATATATACAGTATAATCAGGCAACGTATCGAGAACCATCAATTGACGATCTTGTCGATGAGAAAAATTCGTGTATACAGCTGCACTAAAAATAAAAACGGAACAAAAAGCCGCTACTTTTCTTTTACAGGTTCCATAAACGGCAAAAACCGCAAGAATATAGGCCACTGTCAATAAATCCCCCATACTTCCCGTCGGGATAAAACTATACGGTAACGCAGCTAAAAAAGCGTTGGCCTTAAGAGCAGCCCACAAAAAAGGCTTCAAAATATGTAAGATAATTCCGCCGAAAAAAGGCATAATATATACGGCCAGAGCCGCTACAAGTCCCGCTACAATAAGCCCGTCCAATATGGAGCCCACCAAAAGGTTAGCCGGTAAGGTATATAAAGGCAGGCCTGCAAAAGTTCCGGTTAACAAGGGGTACTGCAGGAATCTGTGCACCTATGCAGACGGCTGTACAACGACGTAAAAAAACGGGTAAAAAGGACAAGGCCGCCTCCGTCTTGGGCGTAAACAAAATAATACCTGCAGCGGCGCAAAAAGACAGCCGAAAAGACAGATCGTAAAAGACAAAGGGATTCTCCGCTAAAAAAAACAGGGCAACTAATGACAATATATGTAAAGGGGAATGTTCGCAATTTCCTTCCGCCGCATAAGCAGCTGCCATCCCCGTAAGAGTTGATCGTATGACAGGTACTGTAAATCCGGCCAGTGCACAATACAAAAAAAGTACCACCGAAGCCCCTGACAGTTTCACCCGACGACTTAGCGACAAGCCTCCGGCTAAGGCCCAAATAACACTCAAAAGGATTGTTATGTGTGAACCGGACACGGAAAGAATATGAATCATTCCCGTAAGAGAAAAGTTGCGAATAATATCTTCATCTATTTCATCGTAATGACCGCCAAACAAAAGAGAGGTGAAAACGTATGCCAGGCGTGTTCCCATCACCTCCGTAAAAGAGTCCGTTATCCTTAGACGTATACTGTGTAAGGACGCATCATACATTGACGGCAGCTCGACAATCTCTAAGGGCGTGTCTTTACGCTCCTTACATTTCATAAAAATACTCCTGTAGCGATAGGCATGATAAAAGTCATAAGTCCCGTAATTTTTCTTAAATACGGGAGCCGTACAGGATACACGACCTTTAACCACACACCCCTCTTCAAAGGGATTCTCTCCATGAATATATAAAAGTACACTCCCCTTACCGCCGTGACTTTTTAAATCGGCTCGATAAACGGTCACACTCTGATTTTTTTCCTTATAAACACGCTTTTTATCGCAGATTCGAAAAACGGCCTCCGTCTCGGTTCCGCTTAAATAGTGAGGCAAGGCGTTAAATCTTGTCTCACTGTGTACCGTCCCTGCCCAAGCGAAGAAAAAAACGGCACCGCACATGAATATACAAAACAGCCTCCTTCGTTTACGCGCGAAGAAGGCTATACAAATACAGATAAAACCCGTAACGACTGACAACAGAATCGACAACTGCACGTATTCATGTAAAAAAATCGCCGTACAAACACAAATAACGAGACTGCAAGACAAATACTTACTCATAGATCTACGACATCTTTCAGCTTTTCATACTTGGCAGCGCCAATTCCCTTTACTTGCTTAACTCCTCTACGGATGTAAAGGATCCGTGTTCATTACGATAAGCGATAATGGCGGCTGCCATTGCAGGACCGATACCGTTTAAGCTTGTCAACGTTTTTTCATCAGCCTCGTTTAGGTGAATTTTGTGATCGTCTTTAACCGCAACCCCGATTCCGTCCGTTTTATAAGGAATATGAATATGTAATCCGTCTTCTATAGGAGCCGCCGCATTTATGGCCTCGCTGTCTGCATAGGAATTAAAACCGCCTGCATCCTTAATAACCTCACCTACTAAAAGCGGACGCTTATAAGAATATACACCGGGGCTTTTGACGGCTCCGCTTATGTAAACATATAAAAGTCTGTCATTTTCTACCTGAATTTCCGGAACGGCTGTCATTTCTTCCGGAAGCGTAACCTCTACCAATGAATTTCCGTATACGGCCAATCCCAATGCCGTTAGTAACGGAAAAAGCAAGAAGATTCTTTTCATACTCATCCCTCCGAATAGGTTTTACACCATTTTCGGCTAAAGATTCTGAAAAGTCTGTCCTTTCTTCTTGTTTCTAATGTAATTATAATGCCGCCCTTATTATGAGAGGTTAATTATTACCATGTATTCTTGCCCTTCCACAAACCGGGACGCAACATGACAAGGATCGTAAAAATTTCCAGACGTCCTAAAAGCATGGAAAAACATATGACGGTTTTAGAGAACCAAGATAAATCCGCATATGTACAAGTCGCCCCCGTAACGCCGAAGGCCGGACCGATGCACCCCATAGTGGAAACACTGATTCCCAAGGCATCAAAACCGCCTACTCCGTCAAATGCTAAAAGAAGTGCAAAAAGAGGATGAAGAAAATATACATAAAAAAATATTGGCCTACACGCAATACCGTACTATCGTGTAAGGTCGTTCCGTTCATCATAACCTCAACTACATGCTTAGGATAGAGTAAGTGAAGAACGGTAGACCTCACGGAACGAAAAAGAATGACTACACGGGAAATTTTCAATCCTGCTGCCGTAGATCCCGCACAGCCGCCGCAAATCATTAGACCCATGAGAACGAATTTCGACAAAACCGGCCATCTGTCATAGTCGGCAGAGACAAAACCCGTCGTAGCTATAGAGGCTGTCTGAAATGCCGCATATCGTAGAGCTGTAAAAAAATCTGAATCAAGTTCCACCATTAAATCACCGATAATAATAATGGCGGCTACCACTAAAATAGATAAATAGGCTTTAAATTCCGTATCTTTAAGTAAGACGGCAGCTCCTTTATGATAGGCACGATAATAGAGGCCGAAGTTGCCTCCTGCCAGAACCATAAAAAAAGTCATCCACCCTTCAACATATACATCATCAAAATAAGCCGCACTCTCATTATATGTAGAGAAACCTCCGGCTGATACGGTTGATAAGGCATGGTTGACGGCTCCTGTAAAATCCATCCCGCAAATTAAAAATATAATAAATGCACATACTGTAAATGCCATATAGATTTTAAAAAGAACCTTTGTCATATCCTGCAGACGAGGTAAAATGCGCTCTTTTGTCGGACCGGCTGCTTCAGCGTTATATATATATGATGAGGTTTTACCTGATTCCGGTAAGAGAGCAATAAAGATGACGACAATTCCCAAACCTCCTAACCAGTGCGTCATACTACGCCATAACAAGAGACTGGGAGGCATAATATACAGGTCTTCAATAACTGTCGCGCCCGTACCGGTAAAGCCCGAAATGCTTTCAAACAGACCATCCAGATATCCCAAATAACCGCCCGAAATATACGGAATCATACCGACCGCAGTAGCCAATAACCAGCCGCATCCTGTGATGGCAATACTTTCCTGAATGGTTAACTTTTCCTTCTTACTTTCACCGCTCGAAAAAAACAGAGCCGATATGCCGAAACATATAACCATAGAAAAAACAAACGCAGAAGTCGCCCCGTCTCGATGAATAAGGGAAGACACCAGGGGAATAGCGAGAACACACGTTTCAGCCAAGGCTATATGTCCGAGAAACTGCCCGACAATTCTGAAGTTCATACTTCCTCCGATGATTAGTGAGATTACCAGCCCTGACGCCTATGCCAAAAAGACGGCAAGAATAAGACGAGAACGCTGAATGATTCCAGTCGGCCCATGAGCATGGATATGGATACGACAACCTTACTGAACGGCGGTAAAGCCGAATAGGTACATGTAGCCCCGAAGAGGCCGAAAGACGGTCCGCAACTGCCCATGGTCGAAATACTGACTCCTAAAGGCCTCGAATACCGGAACCCCGTCCCAAACCAACAATACGGTCCACAACAGGTCCAGCATAACATAGACAAAGAAAAATCTTACGACACGAAACAATACTTCCTCCGAGTATTCACTGCCGTTAGAACTGACCGCTATTACTTCGCGAGGATATATTTTTTGACGCAATAAGGCACGAGCCGTTTTAAATAACAACATCAATCGAGTAACTTTCAGTCCCCCGGCCGTCGAGCCTGCACAGCCGCCTAAAAACATGAGAAAGATTAGAATATATTTGGAAAAGGTCGGCCATGTATCAAAATCATACGATACAAACCCGGTCGAAGATGATATGGCTACGGACTGAAAAAATGCTTCCCGCAATGCATATCCGTAAGTCCATCCTTGTGTCAAAATCAGATTGCCGGCCATTAGCATAGTGGTTACCAGTACGACTAAGCAGTAAATGCGAAACTCCGTATCCTTAAAAATACATTCTATCCCTTTCCGCCATGCCGCCACATACATACCGAAGTTAGCGCTGGATATAATCATGAAAAAAGCCAATACGCCTTCAATAAGAGGACTGTCAAAATGGGCTACACTATTGTTATACGGGGAAAACCCGCCGGTAGCAATAGTGGAAAAGGCATGGTCCGCGGCGATCAAAAAATCCAGGCCGCACGCATAAAGAACTAATGTACAGATAATTGTAAAAACTACATAAACCGTAAAAAGAGCCTTTGCCATTTCTTTGACTTGCGGTAAAAACCGTGAATCCGTAGGTCCCGTGCTTTCGGCATTGAACATACGTACGGCACCTCTGCCGAAACGAGGAAATAATGCGATAAAAATAACGATAATTCCCAAACCGCCGAACCAGTGTGTCAAAGACCGCCATAAAATAAGGCTCTGAGGTAAGGCCTCTATGTCATCAATAACCGTAGCTCCCGTACCGGAAAAGCCTGAAATAGTTTCTACAATACCGTCCAAAACGGATAGGTAGCCGCCTGCCGCATAAGGAATCATACCCAGAAAGGTTATTAAAACCCACCCCAAAGTGGTAACGGCTATACCTTCTCGGACCGTCAGTGTATCCTTCACCCTTTGTCCCCCGATTACAAGAAGTACTCCCGTGCCTGCCGACCATGCTATGGCCCACAAATGCGGAAATATTTTCTTCGTTGTACAACACGGCTATAGCCAAAGGAATACATAATGCCATGGCACAAGCAACGGCCAATTTACCCAATAAGTAGGCCGTAATTCTAAGATTCATACAAAAAGCTCCTACCAACGATGCTTAAAAAAGTGTATCGTCGTCTGTACGACTAACAAAAAGGCAACGACTTCAACGCGCCCCCAAATCATGAGTATGCAATAATAGGCCTTGGCCCAAACGGGCAAAGAACCTACATCACCCAAGCCGAATAAGGCCGCCGTCGCCCCCGTCCCCGTCAACCCTGCCCCTGCCAACCCAAGTGCCTCTAAAGGAGATAGCCCGGCAGGTGCCAAAATTAAAATAGACAGAAAAAACAACCCGATAAAAAGGAAAAATACATTTAATGCACGATTAATGACGGGCAAAGATACGAATACCCCGTTGGCTTTAACACTGATAACCATCTGGGGATGCAAGGTTCGCAGCAATTCTTGAGACGACATTTTAAACAAAATAAGAAAACGAATAATTTTCATTCCCCCCGTAACCGATCCGACACATCCGCCTACAAAGGTGAGAATAAAAAGAAGTAATTTATCAAAGTCGGGAAATAATGCCAAATTAGCACCTGTAAATCCCGTCGTTGTCAAAAAGGACAACACATAAAATACGGATAAACGCAAACTTTCATTCCATTCAAATCCGGCTCGATCATGAACATTCATACTGAGTAGCAAGGCAGCACCGAGAAGCACTGCCAAAAAAACACTCGGATTTCCGTATTACGCCATAACGGTCGTAAAGTTCTCTCCGACGTCACTCTGTATAACAATAAAAAAATTGCATCCTGCTAAGAACATTGAGAAAAACACAGGCCCAAACAACGGTGCGGTTTCCTAAGTGTTCAACTGTCGTACCGCCTGTAGAAACAGTCGTCAAAGCCTGTAATACGGCGGTGTGTAAAGGTAATCCCGCCATAATAAAGGCCGTGATCGACAACAATGTAATGACGACAAAAGGTAACCGATACGGGTTTTCAAAGTACGAATTCATACGCCGAATACCGGGTGTAAAAAGCAAAGGGATTATCATCGGACAGGCCGATACTGAAAACCTTACTAATCTGAGGCATAACGGTTACGAACAGATTAATAAAGATAAAAGCACCCATCCATTCTAAAAGAATATGCCAGTCCTTAAAAAAATCCCCGCTTCTTCATGACTTAAAAAGAAAGAGACCGTTTGTCGTAACTGCCGAAACGCTGTCCAAGATGCCATCAACTACGGAAAGCCTATGACTTATTATAAAAAGGCAAGGCTCCCAAGAGAGCTAAAACTACCCAAGAGCCGGTAAGTAATACGGCTCCTTCACTAAGTCTCATTTGCTGTCGACGTGCTTTCCCCGGCCCGTAACACAGGCAAGAACCTATACCGGCAAGTGCCAGAGTGGGCAAAAACACACGGTCACGCCGGTTTCCGAATATAGAGACAAGGCCGTAATAAGAAGCGCACCTACCGTAAAAAACGCCAAGATACGGCTTAAGCCGTAAAATATAAATGCACCTTTCATTTCCTATGCCTTTCCTGCAAAATATTTCATTACCTTATTGGCAAATTCCATGCGAATAAAGAGTATCGCTCTATCACCGGCTTGTAGTGATGATTGTCCGGTCGGTACGAAGGCTTCATCATCACGAACAAAAGCACAAATCAGACATTCTTTCGGCAATTGCAAATCCATCAGTTTTTTATTCTCTACATACGACCCTTTCTGAACGATAACTTCCATTGCTTCCGCTTTAGCTCCTTCCAAAAGAGCGACGGAAACAACCCCGCCTCGCCGAGCAAAAGCTAAAATTTCACCGGCAGCTAATAAGCGTGAGGATAATACAATATCGACGCCGACCTTTTTCCATTAAGTCCACATATTCAATGCGGGCAACGCGCACAATGGTTCTGGCAGCACCTAAATGCTTAGCTAAGAGGGCCAACATCAAATTCAGCTTGTCATCAGCCGTAAGACAAATGACGACATCCGCTTCCCCCACTCCTTCTTGGGTGAGTAAATCAATATCAGTTCCGTCTCCGCGAACGACGATGCCTTCTTCAATTCGTTCCGCTACCATGCGACTACGTTCGGCATCCTTTTCGATGACCTTTACTTGAACGCCCTGTTTATCCAACATTTTAGCCAAGGTTCGTCCCGTACGACCGGCACCGATAATCATAACTCGTTCGGGAGCTTTGATACCCGTCCCGACAAAATGCTTACTGAACTTTTCTATTTCTCCGGACGCACCGACAAAAAAGGTGTTGTCATGCGGTAAAAGATAGTCATCGCCGTGAGGAATGATCATTCGATTATTTCTGAAAATAAGTCCCGCCAAAACATCTTGAGGTAATCGCAAATCTTTTAAGGGAATATCGGCTAACTGAGATCCGGGCTGAATCTTCGTTTCGAAAATCCGCACCTTACCTTGGGCAAAATCTTCTACGTTTAAGGCTGCCGGCGTCATCAAAATACGATTGATTTCGCGAGCCGTAATATATTCAGGGTTAATCATTAAATCAATATTAAAATTTTCTTTTAAATAGACTTTAGATTCAGACAGGAAATCCAAATCCCTAATACGTGCCGCCGTATAAGAGATTCCGTGTTTTTTTGCCAAAATACAGGAAATCATATTCGTTTCGTCACTACTCGTCGCCGCCACGAGAATATCAGCCCCGTAAATATCGGGATCATTCATGGTTACAGGGACTGGCACCGTTCGCCGGAACAGTCAATACATCCAAGGTATTTTTCACGACTTCCAGACGATCTTCATCATGATCGACTACGACTACATCCATTTGTTCATTTGATAATAACTCGGCAATGCTGTATCCCAGCTTACCCGCTCCGACAACAACTATACGCACCCTGTTACCTCCTACGTATACGCATATACTTACTTGATTACTGACTTGTTAAAGCTATCATACTCTCATTACAAACCTATGGCTATATGTAAAACATTAAATTTTTACATATCCTCCCGATATATAAAAGGTGCTGTCCGTCTGATAATCTCTCCGGCAGGACATGAAGACGCGTGATCATGAATGATTCCGCAAGCCTGCAAATGAGAATACACGGTTACGGGTCCCAAAAATACGAAGCCCCTTTTTTTCAAATCGGCAGCAACAGTCGTCGACAATTCATTAGCTGCCGGTACTCCCAATTTTTCATGACTCTTATAGACATATACCTTTCCCTTCGTGTAGCTCCATAAGTAATCGCTGAAGGACCCGAATTCTCGGCGTATTTTTTTTAAGGCCCGGGCATTTTGAAAAACCGCCTTAATCTTGCTCCTTTGACGAATAATCCCTTCACAGGTCATAATCTTATCCGCCGCTTCCGTACCGCAATCAGCCAGAACCTCATAATTAAAGTTCGCATACGCTGCTTTCAAGGTTTCCCTCTTTTGTAAAATCGTATTCCAGCTCAGACCGCTTTGCATAAGTTCCAAAACAAGATACTCGAACAGTACGGTGTCGTCATAAACGGGAACACCCCACTCACAGTCATGATATACCTTCATTTTTTCATTGACATTTGCCCAATCACAAATTCCCATGTCTTCACCCCTTTCAAGACATATGTACATCATAAACCATGCTTACAAGAACGTAAAGGGCATGTGTTCTATACGACACATGCCCTTACACTTTTATAAAATCTGTACACCTTTAACTGCCGTTTCACCGCGACTCAAACTGATTTGTCCCGTTCTGGCAATTTCTAATATCGTGTACTCATCCAACATTTGTAACAGCGCTTCTACGTGTTCTTCCGTTCCCTGTTAAACGTAGCATAAGGCTATTCTTTCCTACATCGACAATCTTGGCGTGAAAGAGTTCAGCTAAATTGCTCAAATCCATCCGTTCTTTAGCCGTTGTATAGAGAACCTTAATCATAGCCAATTCATAGCTTACAAAGGGATTATCATCAAGCGTAACCACCTTAATAACATCAATAAGCTTTGCCAATTGAAAGACGGCCTGATCCAATTCCCAACGATCCTCTACGGTTACAACTATATTAATTCGCGTTACGTCCGCATCTTCTGTATAGCCCGCGTTAATATATTCTATATTAATGGCGCGACGACTCAAAAGGCCCGCTACATGGGTCAATACGCCGGGCTTATTATCTACCAGCAGTGCCAGATGTTGTCTCATGGTCGTCATCACCTCCAATGATCATTTCATCCAATTTTCTTCCCGCCCGGAACCATGGGGTATACATTTTCATCAGGCGGAATATCCACTTCTATAAAAGCCGGACCGTCGACGGCAAAGAAAGCATCCAACACTTCTTCCAAATCGCCCAGGGATCATGTACGGCAAAAGCCTTAACACCCATAGCTGTAGCCACTGCCGGCATATCGGCATGATTTCCCAAGACGGATGCGGCGTAATGCTTTTCATAAAACATTCGTTGCCACTGATTGACCATACCCAAGACGCCGTTACGCAAAACAACAATCTTTACAGGAATATGATAATTAGCCAACGTTTCCAATTCTTGGCAATTCATGCGAATACTTCCGTCTCCGGAAAAGAGGACTACTTGATTTGCAGGGCAACCTAACTGTGCTCCCATAGCGGCAGGCAAGCCGTACCCCATAGTACCTAACCCGCCTGAAGTCAGAAAATGTCTGGACTGTGTAACATCATAAAACTGTGCCGCCCACATTTGGTGCTGTCCTACATCGGTAGCAATAATAGCCGAATCTCCTGCACGCTTACGCACTTCCTGCATCAATTTACGCGGAGAAACATAATTCTTTATATCTCTAGAGTAACAAGGATAGGCCCGATCCGTTTCCTTTACTTCTTGTCGCCATGCAGCATATTGTTCCGCCAATCGATCCCCTGTTGATTGAATTTTTTGGGCTAAAAGAGACAAAGACCAACGCAAATCGCCGTTAACACTCACATGAGAATGGACAATTTTATTGATTTCCACGCGATCAATATCAAAGTGTATGATTTTAGCTCTTGCAGCGAAGGTATTAGCATTACCGGTTACACGGTCATCAAATCGAGCCCCTATAGCCAAAGCAAATCACACCCTACAATAGCTCGGTTGGCTGCCACCGTACCGTGCATTCCCGCCATTCCTAAATGGTAGTCATACGTATCCGGTATAGCCCCTTTCCCCATTAAGGTCGTCACAACAGGAATTTGCAATTTTTCAACTACCTCTTGCAAAATCTGTGCCGTATCGGATGAAACAATACCTCCGCCTGTAAGTAAGACAGGGACGTCGGGACTCACACAGTGCTTGTACGGCTTCATCAATATCCGATTTCATTGCCTTCATAGTGGCCCGTATACCCTCGTAATTGAACGGTTTCAGGATATTCATAATCGAATTCGGCATCAAAACACATCCTTAGCTACATCGACGAGAACGGGACCGGGTCTACCGCTACGAGCGATAAAAAAGGCTTCTTTTAAAACACGCGGCAACTCGTGTACGTTCTTTACCAAATAGTTGTGTTTCGTAATGGGCGTGGTAATCCCCGAGATATCCGCTTCCTGAAAAGAATCGCGACCAATCAAATGAGTTGCCACCTGGCCGCTGATTACAACCAGTGGTACCGAATCCATATAAGCCGTAGCAATGCCTGGTTACCATGTTACATACACCGGGCCCTGACGTGGCAAAACAAACTCCGACCTTACCGGTGGCTCTCGCATAGCCGTCCGCCCGTGCACGGCTCCCTGTTCATGTCCCGTCAGAACATTCGGAAATTTATCTTTATATACTTCGTTATATAATGTGAGCACCGTTCCGCCGGGATAGCCGAAGATAACTTCAACGCCTTCTTTTTTCAGCGACTCGATGACCGCTTTCGCACCGTTCATCAACATTTACCGAATCCCCTCCTTTATCCGGATTTATGATTCTTTTTTATCTGTTTGCAACCAGGGCATCATATCTCTTAATTTAGCACCGACTTTTTCCAATTCGTGTTCGCCATGCAACCGACGCATAGCCAAAAACTGGGCTCTGCCGCCGCCGTTGTTTTCAAGTAACCAACTCTTTGCAAACGTGCCGTCCTGAATATCGTTCAAAACCGACTTCATAGCTTTCTTGGATTCGTCAGTAACTACGCGTTTACCCGACATATAGTCACCGTATTCAGCCGTATCGCTGATAGATTTACGCATTTTCGCCATACCGCCTTCATACATTAAATCAACAATCAGCTTCATTTCGTGAAAACATTCAAAATAAGCGATTTCCGGTTGATAGCCTGCTTCTACAAGCGTTTCAAAGCCGTTAGTAATCAACTGACAAATACCGCCGCACAAGACAGCTTGCTCACCGAACAGATCCGTTTCCGTTTCTTCTCTAAACGTCGTTTCGATAACGCCCGCACGTGTACCGCCGATTCCCCAGGCATAAGCTAAGGCCAAGTCGAAAACAATGTCCCGTAGCATCCTGGCCTACGGCAAATACATCGGGGACACCGCCGCCTTCAACATATGTACGACGTACCAGATGACCCGGTCCTTTCGGAGCTACAAGAAAAACATCAACACCTTCGGGAGCCATGATTTGATTGAAGTGCACATTAAATCCGTGTGCAAAAGCGAGGGCACTGCCGTTCTTCAAATTAGGTTCGATTTCACTCTTATATACAGCTGCCTGTTTTTCATCGGGAATAAGAACCATTGTTACATCCGCTTCCGCAACAGCTTCGGAAACGGTCTTAACCGTAAGTCCGGCCTGACGTGCCGCATCAACGGATTTGCTGCCTTCATATAGGCCTACTACTACGTCTACACCCGATTCTTTCAAATTCAGTGCATGCGCATGGCCCTGACTTCCATAGCCTATGACGGCTACCTTTTTTTCTTTGAGTAAGTTGCAATCCACATCTTTGTCATAAAATACCTTTGCCATTTAAGTTTCCCCCTGTTAAATTAAAATAATAAGGATAAAAAAATAGTCCGTCCCCTAAAGGGACGGACTGTATCCGCGTTACCACCCTGATTCCCGACTGTTTACAAGACGGGCACTCTACAACGTACTAACATACGCGTTTCCTGTAACGTAGAAATAACGTCGATACTTAATAAATTCGGTATCGCTCTTCAAGGGAGGATTTTCATTTCTTCGTTGTCGTCGACTCACACCGACCGTCGACTCTCTGTAGACACGGAGAAGAAACTACTCGTTCCCGTCATCAGATTTATATATTTGCATGAGGTATGAACGTATTATACATAAAAGTAATTTTGCCTGTCAAGTAATTATTTTTTACCTGTCCGTATCGGTTTTATGCCACTTTTCGTCGTGCTATAATACTTGATATAGTTAGTTTTTATGCGAAAGGAGCGAATTATGACTCAACAAACGCAATCTCTCTTTAACCTTATCGAGCAAGGGGTCTCACCCTTTCACGTCGTCAATATCTGCAAGGAACGCTTAACAAAATCCGGCTTTATTGAACTGAATCCGACTGAAAAATGGAACCTTGAATGCCATAAAAAATATTTTATTTCTTATTATGATTCGACCTTAATTGCCTTTACTGTCGGCACCGATCCGTTGAACAGTTTACGTCTGGCAGCGGCACATACCGACTTTCCGTGCCTAAAAATCAAACCGAATCCTGATGTAAGAAAGCCCCCTTACGGATTGTTAAATATAGAAGCTTACGGCGGTCTAATCAGACACGCGTGGTTGGACCGCCCTTTATCCGTTGCCGGCAAGGTCATTACTAAGGGACATACGGTATTTTCTCCCCAAAGTCATCTCGTTAATTTTGAAAAAGCCGTAGCGGTCATCCCCGAACCGGCTATTCATATGAACCGGACTGTCAACGAAGGTGCATCCTTCAACATCCAAACGAATATGTTACCCCTTCTGACACTTTTAGATAAAGACACGACAGACGACTTTTTCCTTTCTGCTTTAGGTAATATCTGCCACATTGAAAAGGACGAAATATTAGCTTACGATCTTAACTTATATCCTCTCATACAACCTACTTATATGGGCCTAAACAATGAATTTATAGGCTCTTCCCGTTTAGATAATCTGACCTCCGTCGATGCTTGCGTAAAAGCCTTGGAAACGTCTCATCCTCAAGGTCTTTCTATGATTTGCCTCTTTGATAACGAAGAGGTGGGAAGTAGAACCAAGCAAGGGGCCGCATCATTTATCATTCCCGACTTACTGCGGCGAATTTATAGCGACTTGGGATATAGTGAAGACACGTATACCCGTCAATGCGCCTCGGCCTTCCTCCTATCCGTCGACGTAGCACATGCCTACCATCCCAATTACGAAGAAAAAAACGACATAACAAACTATCCCGTTTTAAACGGCGGCGTCGTCATTAAACGAGCTTCCGACCAGTCCTATGCGGGTGATGCGGAAGCTGTCGCCGTTATAACCGCCTTGGCTGAAGAAGCGAAAATTCCTGTCCAGACCTTTGTCAATCGTGCCGACCAACGTGGCGGTACAACCTTAGGGCTCCCTTTTATCGGCCAATTTACCCGTCCGCGCACTGGATATAGGAATCCCGTTACTTTCCATGCACTCTACCTTCGAAACGGCAGG